>JAABUV010006917.1_pt1 | contig 12136 bp, 13 predicted proteins | sample 5559971 | NCBI WGS metagenome assembly JAABUV01 (sample SAMN10711881, study PRJNA513362) | rock metagenome | isolation source: Antarctica rocks | place: Antarctica: Victoria Land, Knobhead nord | collected 2015-12-19
CCACAGGTGGCGGAACTGGTGGTAGATGGCCAGGATGCCCTCGGCCGGCCGCCGCGGCGGCGGGGCAGGCTGCCCGTGCGCGCCCTGCGCCGGCTCCGCGTCGGCCTGCGCCGGGGCCTGCGGCACAGGCAGCCTTGACAGGTGGCGCAGCGTCTAGCTGCTGGGCAGCAGCCTGCTGTGCTGCGCAACGCGTCCGCCAGGCACGCGCCCCGGTCTGCGGCGCTGCCGCCCGCGCTGAACCCTGCAGCAGGGCTCAAGTGGCGTTACGCTTCCTCTTCACTGATGGCTGTTCAGCAAGGCAGCCCATGCGCGGTGTGCACCGAGCCTGATGTGCTGCTGATCAGGCGAGCACACCCCTGCCGACCCGCCAGACTGGCGCATATATCCAGTCTGGGTGCCCACTGATCGGCAACCTGGCCTGGGAAGCAAGCACAGCAGTCTACAAACTTGTAGCCAACCATCACACCTGATCAGTCGCAAGCACCCAGATCGGAAGTCCTGTTCACAACCTCGTGGCAGCAGGCCGGCCTTCCGCGGGGGGGTGGCGGCACGGGCTGCCCGGCCTGCCCACTTGATCGCCGTGCCACAAGCCCTTGGCTTGGCAGCGGGAAAACTGCAACTCCTGATGCCGGCCTCCTAAAGCTACGATCCGACCCCCGGGCTTGCGCACGCGCCTGCGCGCTGCTGCGCAGCCGCCGACGGTGCCAGCGATCCCGTTTCCTGGCAGTACGGTCCGTCCCGCGTGTTGCGCCTGCGCTCTGCCCCTCGCCCTCGCCCTCGCGGTTGCCCTGGCCCGCCTTTGTCTCATAGCCCTGTGCGGGCTGGCACTGCTCGGCGCGCTCGCCGGTGCAACCCTCTACAGCGCTCGGTGAGTCAGCGCGCTCCCCGCTATACATCTTCTCTCAGGGGGTAGGGCGCGGCGCTTGCAGCCACTACTGCCGCACGGGCGCGCAATCAGGCATGCGCTCAGGAGTGGCGCTGGCAGCTGAGCGAGCAGCAGTCCCCTGCTCCTGCCCTACCTTTCAAAGACTCCATAGTTTTCAATCTAATTTTCAATGTACTTCCAAAAAAAACACAAGCTTTGTGTATTTCTGCGCCATTCTGAGCGCTAGCGCAAGTAAGCTGCCATTTGTCATCGACTTGCAAGAAAATACTTACTGTTGTGGTTGTAGTGCAACTTGTGCTTGTAAAGCGGCTCATGTGCAGCATGCGTGCAAACTTGAGCCTCACCGCCGCCGCACTCATCCTTCCGTCGTTTGAGGAAGGCAGCGGCAACGGACGCTGCAGCGCTGCTGGGAAGCAGCTCTAGTTCACTCCTTGCGGAAAGGAGGGGGTGTCCAGGCACGCAAGTTGCTTGACTGCCTGTGTTGGCTGCCAAGTGTTCACGTGCTGCCACCTGAAAGTGCAGCAGGATACCACCGCCCACAGCGTTATGGGGGTAACGGGAGGGACGCACTCCATGACGGAGCGGGCGTAGCCATGATGTAGCCACGACTTTGGACACTGCACATACAGGCAACGCCATCTTCTCTGCAGGCGCTGACCATGTGGCACCGCCCTGCACATACAGGCCAACGTCACCGAGCTCGCCTGCTCTGCACAGCACCTCCTGCTGCGGAGCGCGGCGCCGGCCACAGGTCAGCGCCCGGGCTCGCTCGTGCTGCAAGCCCACTGCTGTGCGCTGGGCAGCCTGGGAGCTGAGGTGCGCAGGGCCAGGGACGCGCCCAGGCAAACATGCCTGCTGCGGGTATACGTCGTCCTCAGGTGTGAGCAGGCAGCTGGTTGTGCTTGCTCGGCAGGCGCCGGGAGCGCCGTGCCCGCGCGTCGGCACACGCGCACTGACAGCAGGCAATGCCGCCGCCTGCGGGGCGCCTGCACCGGCACAGCGCTGATGCCGACGCCGCGCCGGCGGCCGCCGCACCGGTGCGCCTCTGCTCGCTCTGCTTGCTCGCACTCCCGCTCTGCGCCGCGCGGGCGGGCTCGAGCTCTGTGCGGGTTTGCGCGTTGATCAGGGCGCTCGTCGCGCTCTCGTGGTCAGGACATGCAGGTCGCCCCGCGCACGGCGCAAGCCAGCGCGTGGAGCGCAGGCGCGCATAGTGTCAGTGGGGCCGGCCGGGCCGTGCGTGCGGGGGCCGGTCAGAGTGAGGCGCGGCGGCTCGCAGGGCGATGGGCCGCACGAGCGCTCAAACGGCGGCGCGCACTCTGCGCCGCCGAACGCCAAGGCGGCCGGCGCGCGGCGCGCGGCGCGGCTCAGGAGCGACAGCTTCAGGGCGGAGGAGGAGTTCCAGGCACGCGGCCCAACCCTAACCGGCGCGGGGGCCCCCGGCAAGCCCCCGAGGGGTTGCATGGGAGCCGCGCCGCCGCAGCCCGGGGCGCAGCAGGCGCAGAGGGATGCGCGCGGCCCCCGAGCCCGCCGAGCAGAGCGCCGGTTGCAGGCGCCGCGCACCGGCGCAGCTCCCTGCAGCACACCGCGGCTGTGGCCCGCGCGGCCGCGCCGGCCGTGTGCTGCACAGGCGCAGCCGGGGCCGCACACCTGGTTCCTGCAGGCGCGCCGCGGGCCGCAGGTGGACGACCTGGGCCTGGACGAGCCGGTCATCCGGCGGCCCTGGTGGCGCCGCCTCTCCGTGTGGCTGCGAGTCGTCCTGCCGGCGGTCGCGAGCGTGATCTTCATCACGGTCGCCATAGCGCTGCTGGTCTTCAAGAATCTGGCGCGTGCGCGCGTCCGTGCATGCGGGCGTGTGCCCAGCTGGGGCGGGAGGCCATGTGCTGGGGCGCAGCTGACTGCAGGCGCGTGACCTCGAGGGGCTTGCGGTTGTGTTTTCGCGCGCTCATGCTGCCAGGGCACGGCCGGGGCTGGTGCAGGGCGCGGCGCGCGGCGCCCGCGCCGACCGCGCCTGCGCCGCGGCGCAGCGCTTCGTCCGCAGCTTCGAGCTGTGGCGCTGGGCGTTCCTGGCGGGCCTGCTGTTCCCGGTCTGGTGGCTCGGCGACCTGCTCACGCACATCCTGGTCCGCAGCGTCGAGGCGCAGTTCCTGACCACGCGCAACGTGCTGTACTTCATGGTGGCCGTCCGCGTGCGCGCCCCCCCCCCCCACAGGCCAGGCTGCGGCTCACGCACTCGATAGATAGAGCCTCAGCGACCTGTTTGGGTGACCAGCGTCAGCATGGCGGGTGCCCGGGAAGCACGGAACCACCAGCGGCAGGTCGTGTAGGATGCATGTCATGCCTGGCCTTGCCGGGCGTGCGCCAGCGGCCACCCGGCTCGTCGGGACCGCGTGCAGGCTTGCGCCTTGCTGGCGGCATGCGCCGCCTGCCGCAGGCGGCCACAGCGACAGACACTCTTCCCGGCACACTCTGGTCAGGCGGGGGCCTGGCAGGCCGCTCGGGGCGCGGCTGCCGCCGGCGGCGTCGGCCCAGGGGCCGGCCATCGTGCGAGCAGAAGACGGGGAAGGGGGGGAAGGGCTGGGTGGTCGCGCGTGTGCCTCTGTGCGCAAGCCCGCGCCTGCCGCCTGCGGAAGCCGACCGTACAGGGTTGCTAACCCTGAACCTTAACCCGCAGAAGCCGCTGGCGTACCTGCTACGCGTGGTGCTAATCTTCCCGGTCGTCGTGCCGCTGTTCGGCCCCCGCGCGCGCGCCGTGGGCGGCACCGCCTGGACCGTCTACGACAACATCGTAAAGGCGCGGGCGACGCGTCCGGCCTGCTGCGCCAGCCGCAGGATGCTGTGCGCGCGGCGTACCCCTCCCCCGTGCTCGGACGTTGTTTGGTAGCGGCACGCGGTCATGCAAGTGGTTTGCATGGGTGGATACGTTTGTGGCATCGACCACTATTGCCAGCCCATAAGTCTCACGGCATGCAGGTGCGCATGCTCAGGGTGATCCAGGCCCGTTAAAAGTACATGGCGGCGCGCCTGAGCTGCGCACCAACAACCGCTGCGCAGCACACCAGCAATTGCCGCTCGGGCCGGGCCTGACGCGCGCGCGCCGCGCGCAGTTCATCGCGTGCCTGCTCCTCTTCACGTTCGCGAACATGCTGGCCCGGCTGCTCGCCAAGGCGCTCGCATCGCACTTCCACAAGGAGGCGCACTTCAACAAGATGCAGGCCGCGATCCGCAAGGCGCGCGCCGGCCCCGCCCCGCCCCGCGCGGCCCAGGCGCATGCGCGCCTCCCATGCCAGCCGCCCGCCGCGCCCTTCTTGCGCTCCCAGGCTCGGCGGCATGACAGCGTTTCAGCGGTCCGCCGGCGAGGGCGTGGGCGCGCGGCTGCCCTGGTGTAGGGCTCTGTTGCACCTCCCCCACACCCCCTGCGCCCTCACCGCACCGTCGCCACGCCGAGCAGGGCCCTGCCGCGCGCGCAGGAGTACTGGCTGCAGGTGCTGGCCACGCCGCGCCCGGGGTCGCTGGTGTCGCCCCTCGACGGGGACGACGATGGTGGCCTCGGCGCGCTCAATGCGCGCTCCATTTACAAGCACATCGTGCGCGCCCGCGCCCGGCCAGGGGCGGTCGGAACGTTGGTGGCAGTCTGTGCAACCGATGGTCCTGACGCCGACACTGCGGGTCATGTGCACTGCGGGTCTCCCCGCGCCGCGCCTGCGGCAGCTTGCCCTGCGCGCGCGCGCCGGCGCCAGGCCAGCCACCCCTGGCCGCGCGGCGCAGGTGGAGCCCATCAGGCAGGCGGCCGCGCAGCCGTTCCTGGTTTCGCGGCCTGTGCGCGCGGGCTCGGCGCCCGAGCCCGACTGCCACCCCTCGCCCTTCGAGGACCCGCCCGGCGAGCTCGCCGCCGCGCCGGGCGCCCGTGCGCGCTCGCGCACCACGCCAGCCGCGCGTCCGGCCGTGGCGCAGATCGGCAAAGCTGACTCCGGCCTCGGCGCCGAGCGTGCCGCGCACAGCCTGCCGCACGAGGCGGGCAGCGCGGGGCGGCCCGCTGGGGCGGTGCACAGCGCGTCTGCGGTGACAGGGACGGCCGATGCAGGGCCGGCCGCGACGCCTGCCGCAGCGGCCGGGCCTGCGCCTGCAGAGCCGGGGAGCGCCGCCGAGGATGCAGCGGCGGCGGCGGATGCTTCGCAGACGCGCAGCGCCAGGCCCTTTGCAGCCGGCGCCGCGCCGGGCGCCGCCGGCGGGCAAGCGGCGGCGGGCGCGCCGCTGGTTGCCGCGGCTGCTCCTGAGGGGACTGGCGCCGCCGGCGAGGGCGGCGGCGCGCCTGCAGCCGCGCCGGGCGCCCCGCCGCGGCCGCCGCAGGGCGCGGGACTGAGGGTGGTGTCGTCCGCAGGCGCGCGCGCCTCGCCCGGCGCGTCGCCCCTGCCTTCGCCGGGCAGGCGCGCGTTGACCATCTCCACCGGAGCTGCGGTAGCGTACCCTGGACCTAAACCCTCGGGGCGGCCGCCGCCGCCGCCCATGTTCCGGGAGGCGTTGCCGCTGCACGGCGCGGGGACGCCCGAATCGGGGGGCGCCACCGGCGCCGCGGCGGCCGCACAGGCCTGCACGCCGAGCACACGGCTGATGGCCGCGTGGGATGCGGCGGCGGGCGCGCCCGCCGCGAGCGGCAACCCTGCGGCCGCGACGCCGGGCAGCTACTCGGATCGCTCGGCGTCGGTCGCCGTGCAGTCCAGCCGCGACTCGCTGCGGCAGCTGCTCACGGGCGCCTATACGCAAAAATTGATAAATCCTGGCGGCGGCGGCGGCGGCGGCGGGGGCGGCGCGGCAATGCAGGCCCAGACGCCAGCTGCGACCGGCAAGGCCGCGGGCCGTGCCAACAGGGGCGCATCGAAGGGCCGGGTAAGAGGGGGCCGGGCGGGCAGCGCCACACGCGACGGGCTCGCGAGCGAGCGCCGCGGGGACTCCACCGCCGCCAGCCAGGTGCAGGGGCTGCCAGCCTGCGCATGCCGGGGCGATGTCGACCAGCGCCTGTTGTTGTGCTGCCTGGGAACGTGTACGTGTGGCGACAGAGCTCTGAGCAGGTGGGCTCCATGACAGCATGTTCTTGACACGCAAAGCACATCTGCTCGACATGCAAAGCACGAGACTGCAGTGCTCGCCTGGCAGGCGGCAGGGACACATAGGCGGCAGGCCATGGCGACGCTGTTGCCAGACCAGGCTGCGGAAAGCAGGCGTCTGCAGGATGCTCCAGCAGCTCCCAGGGCCGGGAGCGCGCCGCGCATTGGGGCTGACCGCGTCGCGGCTGACTCGGCTGCGCGTGCGCAGGGCCGGCCGCCGGAGCTGGAACGCAGCGGCAAGGGCGGCGCGCACCTGGCGGCGCAGCTGCACGCGGTCGAGAAGCACCTGCGGAAGAACCCGATTGCGGGCGTCGGCGCCACCTTTGCGCAGGCGAGGGTTAGGGCAGGGATAGCCTGCCGCGCCGCCCGCCTGCCGCGCACGCCCTCGCGCTGCGCGCGCCCTGGCCGGCGCGGGGGGCGTCCTGCCCGTTGGCTGAGTGCCGACTATCTGATGTGGAGTGCGCTTTGCTTCACGTGCGCTCCATGCGCCCGCGTCCCCAGGCCCGCCGCCGGGTGTCAGGTGCGGCGCCTCCGCTTGCGCGTCCCGGGCAGGTCAGAACAGGTGCACCCAGGTACGCGCGGTCCCTGCACCGGGCGCTACCACACTGCGGGCGGGGCTGCTGCGGCGCAGACGCTGAGCTCAACCGCGGCGACGAAGCGCGCCGCCAGCCAGGCCGGGGAGAAGCAGGCGCGGCGCCTGGCGCTCTACATCTACTGGAACGTCAAGGCGTCCTACGAGCGGCGCGCGCCCATGTTCCCGACCCTGGCCGCCTGCCTTTGTCTGTGTTGGAGCGTGATCGGCAGCAGTGCCCATGCTGCTCCAACCCTAACCCTACCCTACATACCTTACCTACACAACCTCCCCTACCTGCGTAGCACCAGTGTATCTGCCAGGCTGTGCGTGACAGGGTGCAGCTTCAACACGCGGTGACAGGGAAGGCAGTGCGGCGGTTCCGGCTGCGCTCACGCGCGCGCTCGCGCAGGTCCCACATCGTGGTGCGCGACCTGGAGGCGTTCCTGCCGCCGGAGCAGGCGCAGGAGGCGTTCGACATGCTGGACCAGGACGGCGACGGGCAGCTGACGCTGGCGGAGGTCTGCGCGGCCATCACGGCCATCTTCGGCGAGCGGCGCGACCTGGCGGTGCGCGCCGTCGCCGGCGCGCAGCGGAGGCCTGAGCGGCCGGCAGCCGCCGCGCGCGCTGACCCGTGGTGCATGGCAGATCTGAGCTAGGGTCAGGGCGGTGTGCGAGCGCGCGCCCTGGTTGCTCAGCCAGCCTGCCGGGCAGCTGCCTAGAGTCGGTGCGCCCCGGCTAGGATTCACCCTACCCTACCCTGTACCGACAGGCGCGAGCCCGGGCGGCAGGTGCAGCTCAAGGACACCAAGTCGGTGGTCGGCCGGCTCCGGCTGGTGCTGCGGCTGCTGCTGCACCTGCTGGCCACCTTCTTCTACCTGGTCATCTTCGAGGCGCGGCCCCGGCTGCTGCGCCGGGGCAACATGACAGGGTAGGGTAGGGTAGGGTCAGGGTAGGCCAGGGCCGGCGCCGCCGTCGGACACAATCGCGCTCGCGCGCAGTCCCTCGCATGGCCGGGGTCCGCCGCCAAGCTGGTTCAGCAGGCTAAGACATGCGGCAGCTTCTATGCAGACTCGTGCACCTGGCTGTGAGCACACTGCCACCGTGTCATATCAGAGTCGCTTGGACGGCCTGTGGATGCCTGCAGCGCTGCAATTGTGCTCGAGCGTTGCCCGACGCCGGGGGGGGTGGGGAGCGAGGCGCTCAGACCGAGTCGGCTGCCGGCAGGTCGACATCCAGAAGCTCTGGGTCTTCATCTCCTCCCTCATCCTGGGCTCGGCGTTCGTGTTCGGGAACTCGCTGAAGCAGCTGTACGAGTCTGTCTTCTTCCTCTTCATGGTGCACCCCTTTGACGTGGGTGCGCCCTGGCCGCCAGGCCCGGCCTCACTGACGGGGCACTTGCGGCAGAGCAGCGGCTCGTGGCGCTAAGGACGCGAGGCACCGAGCACCAGCCTCCGCTGCTGTGGACGGCCGGCTTGGGGCACCGGCGCAGGCGCGCTGCGGCCCGCTGAGCGGGCTTCGAAGCCGTCTGTGTGCCACGCGGCGCAGGCGACTGCCTGCTCATCGAGGGCCCCGCCGGCGCTCCCGGCACCGGAGTGTTCACCGTGCGCCCCGCCACCGGGCGCGTGCTCGCGCGTGCGCCTGCGCCTCCCGCGCCTCCGCTCTGCCCAGCCCTCGCCAGGCCCCATGCTGGTCGGCGCACGCCCGCCCGCCCGGCCTCTGCCAAGCCGCCGCGCCATGCGCCCTGCGGGGGTTGGAGCGCGCCGCATTCCGTACTCGCATGCGCCGCGCTGCGCAGACGCGCCCCGGCCCTGTGAGCTGCCCGCGGCCTGCAGGTGCATGGGCACGCTGCGGCGTACCCTACCCTAACCCAATGCTCCTCGCACGTGGCGGCCCTGCGCGCGCAGGTGGAGGAGATCAGCCTGTCCACCACGGTGATGCTGCGCAGCGACGGCGCGCGCCACTGGTGCGCCCGCCGCGGTAGCCCCCGGTGCCCGCAGCCGCAGCGCGGGCGCTGGTTGCCTGCTTGCATGCCGCGCTTCAATGCCCCGCGCTCTGGCGGCGGTGCGACGGCTCGCTGTCTAGGTGTGGGAGTCTGGATGTCAGAGCTCATGTCGGGACGGCCCTCTGAAGTGCGTGCAGTGTGACCTGCACGTGCGCAAGCACTGCATGCGCATGCAGGGAATGTGTGTTGCGTGCGCTGTTGTACGTCACACAGCACCCAGTGTGGCAGGCCCCAGGTTGAAGTCGACGCGGTTCACACCGACGCGCGCCATGGCAGGTACCCCAACCCGAAGCTCGTGCTGCTGCCCATCCTCAACCTCACGCGCTCGGACCCGCTCTTCTGCAGCGTCAGGGTGCGGCTGGCCTGATGCTGTCCCGCGCGCGCCTGTGGCGCGCTGAGGCGGAGTGCGCTGTGGCCGCCGCGAGCGGCGCGCTCGAGCGCAGCCGGCCGCCGAGCCTGCTGCTTTTCACGTCGCACTACGTCATTCTTTTGTGACTGCCCTAAACCTAACCCTTGTGCAGGTCATGGTGGACCTGACGCTGCCGGCGGCGGTGGTGGAGGACGTGGCGGCGGCCGTCGACGCCTGCCTGGCGGCGCAGCCGGGCGAGTTCTCCGGCGCGAGCATCGTGGCGTTCGACGAGCGCGGCGGCGCGGCCGACTTCAACAAGGCCACGCTGCGCATCTCCTTCTCGCTCACGCATGCTGGTGCGCACCTCGAGCTCATGCAACCGCACGTTTCGTGATGCGGTTGCATGAGGTGTGCAGATGGGGGCTGCGGTGTCTGCGAACGACTAGATGCCGCAGGCTCGAGGTTGCAGGGGCACAGATGGGGCAGTGCAGCCGCTTTCTGCAGCATGGTAAATGCAAAGAGGACTGCGCACGTGCCAGCTGGGCACGTCGCGCAGCCCACCGCATGAGCTGCATTCCCTGACACGTGAATCAGGCATCCTGCCGCGATGCAGGCATAGACACGCGGCGCACGGCAGCCGCGCGCTCTGCAGTCATGCGCGCGGTAGCGGATGCGCTGGGCACCGCGGGCGTGTTCTACGCCCTGCCGCCGTATGCACCCTACCCTGTGGACTCGCCTCCGCCTACCGTACCCTAGCCCGGGCGTGCACACCCCTGTGCCCCTGGATGCGCCCTCCCCTGCCTCCCTTGCCTTGTGCGTTGCAGCCCCCAACCGCTCGGCAGAGGGCTCATGCCAATGGCGAGGTATTTGTTGAGCGTCGCAAATTGGATGCGTGCTCTCCCTGCTTGCACCAAGTTCTGGGTCTGAGGCTCGAGCACGTGACGGCTGACTGGCCTTTGCAGCTACTGTGCCTTTCCGGGGTTGCTGTCGTTTTTTGTTGTACTCCTTTCAAGAAGGCCCTGCAAGCACCATAGGTAGTAGAACAGTTAGCAGCGGATGTCTGGGATACACTTCATGCTGTCTTCGTGTCCAACATTTTTCTTGGAACCTGTTTATAGCAGTGCAGACTTCAGTCCTTCATGCACATAGCGTGCAGGATATTCGCATATTCGCGGTTCTGGGAAGTCCAGCGTAGCGCAAACTACTGCCTCCTGTACCGCCATTGGATGAATGAAGCAGCGTTATTTCCAGCAGTGCTGTGCGTCTATGTCCAGCTCCGGGAACGTGAGGATGGTGAAGGCATCGCAGCCACTGCTCAAAGCAGGGCTGCTCTGGCTGCCAGCCCCGCTCCCGTACTGGCACCTCTGTGCAAAAGCTGCGCAGGCTGTGCCTTTGCAGGTACCCTGCTGCTTCACTCCCGTAACCCCTCAGGGCTTGTGGCACTGGAGCCCCTGCTGACTTTTTCACACTTTCCTGGAGACGAAACAGCCTTGCAGCCTTGATCCTAAAGCCTGCTGGTGGGACACGGCTGCTTGGACACGCTTCCGTGACATGGCTGCAGTGGCTGGCAGCATGGACTCGCGCCGCCGCTCGCTGGACAGGTGAGCCCCGGCGCTGAAGCTGCTGTGTGTGCTCTGTGACTCTCAGTGCCAGGTCTGTGGGCTGCTGGCGTGTTGTGGTGCCCATTGCGGGTTCCGGGGGCGACATCTTGTTATGTTGCCGTTGTTGTCTGTCCGCAGCACTGGCTGCTGGCCACCGCTGAAGTGGCACAGCAAGGCCTTCGTGCACCAAGTGCTGCACGCCAGGCACCCCGCACGGCGGTGCGGCCCGCCGTGGTGGCAATCCCGCGGCATGGGCGTCACACCGTCAGGGCACTCACTGGACGTGCCCCCCCGGCGCAGGTGCGCGGACGGGTGGAAGACGGTCAACATCGAGCGCCTCCGATTCGACGGGTGCGCACGCCCCACGCCGCTCTCGCTGCTTGTGGCATCATTCCGGCCCTCGTCAGGAACGGCATGCTTGCAGAGGTCAGGTTGCAGCAGAGCGTCACAGGCTAGTGCTTGCAGGGGTGGTAAGGCGCTGAGGCTGCAGGACAGACCCAGCTGTGCAGCCAGATGTTTTCTGAACCCGTGTGCATTCAATGCGCAGGGGCAAGGCTGTAAAGTACCTCTACTGCTTTGAGGCGCACGACGACGGCCAGGTGCTGCTGCTTGCCCCGTCACGACCTTGTTGCCTGGGCGCAGTGCATTTTGTCCTCTGCTGCCAGCAATGTCTGTCAGACGCACAAGCCCAGGCTGTGCGCAACCAGCGCTGCATGGGTACTGCACCTGAGACCTCGCTGAAGACATCAGGCTGCGCGGCGAGTCAAAGCGGCTCAGCAGCGTGCGTACGGGATTGCAGGGCCTCAGCTGGCGCGAGGTCCCTGCGCCTGCCCCGCAGCCGGGCCGGCCGCCGCTGCTGGACGCGGCGGCGCTGATTCGGTACTCGTACATCAAGTCCATGGAGGTGCGGCCACCATGCTCATATGTTCAGAGAGGCTGCAGGCGTATGTCTCTGGCATGTGCTTGAGTGGCAAGCGCTGTTGCACGCAAGGCTGCGGTGCCTCCCAGTGTTGGTAGAGCGCTGCCGGCAAAGTGCGCAGCAACATGCACAAGCCACCCTGTGCATGCTCAAGACATGGCACTGACACCCTGCGGCGTTTGATGCAGGCGCCGCGCGGCCCCGCGGCCGTCGCTGCTGACCTTGCCGCGGCTCCCACCGCCGTGACGCCGGATGCAGCACCCGCGGCCGCGCCTGCCAGCGACCCTGCGGCGGACGTGGCCCAGGTCAAGAGCGCACCTGTCGGCCGCCCGCCGCTGCCGCCCGTAGCCGCGCCCAAGGACATCAAGGCCAACGCCTTCCCCATCTGGGCGGTCGCCCCCGCGGCGCGCCTCCTCAAGGCGGCGCTGTCCGCGCCTGCGGCCGCCGCAGACGGCCGCTGCAGCAGCCCCGCCGCACCCGCCGGCGGTGCGTCGACGAGCGCGGCGCGCGACGCCACGTCGCCAGCCACGATAAGCCTGGCGGCAGGCGCGGCGCCGCCGCCTGCGCCTGCGGCCGCCGCAGACGGCTGCAGCAGCCGCCCCGCCGCAACCACCGGCAATGCAGCGACGAGCGCGGCGCGCGACACCGCGTCGCCGGCCACGCCAAGCCTGGCGGCGGACGCGCCGATGCCGCCCGCGCCTGC
>JAABUV010006919.1_pt1 | contig 12131 bp, 11 predicted proteins | sample 5559971 | NCBI WGS metagenome assembly JAABUV01 (sample SAMN10711881, study PRJNA513362) | rock metagenome | isolation source: Antarctica rocks | place: Antarctica: Victoria Land, Knobhead nord | collected 2015-12-19
AACGGCGGCTGTCCAAAGATTATGAAGAGCGGCCCGCTTCAAGCGTGGCCTTCATTCAGATTGCCTTGTCCGCGCTGATGCTCAGGCGACTGGCACCAAACTGACCTTTCTATACAGTTTCTTAGCCCTACGCTCCTGGAAGTGCTGGGTTACACCTTAAACAATTGTGACGATCATCCATATCTGATGACAATAGTGGGGCATACGAAATACAGCCCAGATTACGTACTTGGCACTTCTCAAAAAGTTTGGGCCGTTCTTGATTTGAAGGCACCTGGTATAAGCCTAGACGATCAAGAGGCCGTTGGACAAGTTCAATCCTACTGCGCGCGGGGGGAGAAGACATCGCCGCTGGGTGTCTTGTTCAACGGGAGGAGCGTTAGGGTTTTCATCAACCCTGAGTATCAGGGCTTCGCGAAGTATAAAAAGCGTTCGCATGATTTAGACCCAGCAAAGCAGATCAATTTTTATGAGGCCCCTGTGGATGCGGCTGACGATGACACGAGTGCTATTGCACAGGTACTCCTAAAAATTGCTGAGGTCACACTCCAGGAGAATCCTGCCTCATCGGCTAGGAGAATGGCCGACGCAAAGGTTAAGAACATTAAGCAGGGGATATGGCTTCGCGAGGTTCGTGATCGGCTCCGGGCCGCACTCAATGACCCATCAGATGAGGTAGTAAGGGCAGTTGCTTCTGTTGACAGCATTTGGGTTGGTATGGAGAAAGAGCCGGAACCCGCAGATGCCGTCATTGCTTGGCACAGAAGGAAAGAGACACCAATAACAGTTGCCTCCGTAAAAGCAACTGCCAAACAAAGTATTAATGGGTTGCTCAGACAGCGGGTTGCGGAGGCGTGCAAGGCGAAGGGCTGGGATTACGTCCAATCACGGCAGATCAAGGGTTTTAGACATCGTTCGGTCGGCGGGAACGGTTACTACCTCGTCCCGCAAAGGGACGCGGTTCCTCTGGATTTGTATGTCGCCGGGGTTCCAACGGCAGACGCTGAGCTGATCATTTCGCAGTTGGAACAGATCACAAAGCCATGACGACCATCACGCTCCCGCTTGACTTGGAAGAAGCGGTCGCGGCGCAGGCGCGGCTGCGGGGCGTTACGTCCGAGGCCGCTGTCCTGGACGCGCTCCGCGAGCGGTTTCTGCCGGAGGGGCCGGCGGAAGACGTCGGGGACTCGCTGGGCGAGTGGGAGCGGCTGCTGGGGGCCGCCGACGACCACATCATCGCCTCACGGGCGGACGATTAGAAAACTTTCAGAGGGCGCTTATGCTGCAAGGGCTTCGCACGTTGGTTTATCGGGTCGGCGATCTGGACGCGGCCAAAGATTGGTACGCCGCACTGCTCGGCACGCCGCCCTACTTTGATGAGCCGTTCTATGTCGGCTTCAACGTCGGCGGCTATGAGCTGGGCTTGCAGCCTTTGGGCGACGACGCCGCGGGGCAGGCGAGGGACGCCGTGACCTATTGGGGTGTCCCCGACGCCGGCGCAGCCTACGCGCGGCTTTTGGTCTCGGGCGCGAGCGAGTACCAGCCCGTGCAGGACGTCGGCGGCGGCATCCGTTTGGGGGCCGTGACCGACCCACAGGGCGGCCTTCTCGGCGTCATCGAGAACCCGCATTTCGTGGCGGCCCATCCGGCTCCGGGACACGATCAGTCTCTGCCGGGCATGACGTTTTCGCTCCACATCCCACAAGGGGCGCTGGAACAGGCGCAACACGGGGCGGATTCGGCCCGCGTCAGCCTGGCGGAGTACGTCGGCGAATGCGCCTTGGACGGCATCTACCGAGGGTATCGCTAGCCGTGTGTCGTCAAAAGGCACAGCGAAAGGAAAACGGGCTGTCGTGGTGACCGATCCTCGCGAGGACCTGCGCCGCCGTCTGGCCGCGCAGCCCGGCGCAACCGAAGAGTATCCGTTCAAACTAGCCGTCCGCGTCTTCAAGGTCGGCGGGAAGATGTTCGCCGTGACCGGCCTGGATGACGATCCGGCCTGCGTCACGCTGAAGGGCGACCCGGAAGACAACGAGGCGGATCGCGCCGAGTATCCCGCCGTCCGACCTGGATATCACATGAACAAACGTCACTGGAACACCGTCACCCTGGACGGCTCCGTTCCCGATAAAGTGCTGACCGAGATGATCCAGGCTTCCTACGCCATTGTGGTGAGCGGCCTGACTCGTGCCGCCCGTGCCTCCTTGCTGGAGAGGTCGAAAGAAAATAATGCCCAGCATTACCGCCCTTGAACCCCAGAAGCGCAAAGGCCGGCTGAACGTCTTTGTGGACGGGCAGTTCGTGCTGGGGGTGGGCGAGGCCGTGGCCTCGGACCTGGGTCTGCGGGTCGGGCGCGAGTTCACGCCCGAGAAGCTGCGCGAGGTCGCGGGGGCCGAGGAGGTCCATAAAGCCACCGAGGCCGCTCTGATTTTGCTTGAAGTCCGCGCGCGGGCGCGGCGCGAGATAGAGACGCGGCTGACGCAGAAGGGCTACGAGGAAGACGTCATCGTCCAGGCCGTCGCCAAGCTGACCCGGCTCGGGCTGCTCGACGATGCCCAGTTCGCCGCGCAGTGGGTCGAGGCCAAGACCCGCGTCGGCGGCAGCCGACCCGTGGGCCGGCGGCGCATCTCGTCGGAGCTGTTCGGCAAGGGCGTCGCCAAGGAGCAGATCGCCGCCGTGGTCGAGACGGTTACGGACGACGACGAGCTGGCCTTGGCGCGGGCCGCGGCGGGGAAGAAAGTGCGGACAGTTCCCACGGACGCGGACGCCCTGCGGGATGAGCGGCGCAAGCTGATGGGCTTCTTGCAGCGGCGCGGCTTCGGCTGGGAGACCGTCAAGCGCGTGACGCGCGAGGCCCTCCCCGCGCCGGGCGAGGCGGAGGATACGGACTTGGAGGCGGCGGAAGAGGAAGAGTAGAGCGGGTTGGGGGGCGGGCAGAACCCCTGTGCCCTTCTCGAACAGGGGCCTTCCAGGGCGTCTGTACTTGGGAGGCGGCTCGCCACCGGGGGGGGGTCCTCTATTTCGTGCCGGTGCAGCAAAACTCGCTCCCCCTGTGGTATCCTAAAGGGATAGTCTGCGAAAATCTCGACGGAAAAACGTACTGCAAGACAGCCTCGTCTGCCTGAACCCTCAGCCGCTCAACCTGAAAAATTAGAGAAGCCTGAAAGAGATCAGAAACCAGAGATCGGTCTTCCGAACGAAACCCGTCCGCTCAACCTCAAATCACGAAATCCAAATTTGGGGATGGGGGAACGATGCCAATTCTGTGGGCGTGCCTCGCCGTCGCGGTCTTAACCGGGATGGGGACGGCGCTATCTTATGTACTCTATCTGAGGCCGCAGCGTGCGGCGTTGCGGCGGCGGGCGGCGGAGACCGACGCCGAGCGCGACGCGCTCCGCGCACAGGCCGAGGCGCGTGGGAAAGAGCTGCTGGTCGAAGTCCGCGAGGAGGCTTTGCGCCTGCGTGGGGAGGCCGAGCAGGAGCACAAAGACAGACAGCGCGAGCTGCAGCGGGTCGAGCGAAAGCTGGCACAGAAAGAGGGAGCGCTGGACGAGAAGCTCGCGCTCCTGGACGACCAGCGCGGTGCCCTGGCCCTCCAGGAGCGCGCCGCCGAGCGGCACATGCAGGAGGCCTGGGACCTGAGAGACTCACAGCAGGCGGAACTTGCGCGGGTCGGACGCTTGAGCGCCGACGAGGCGCGCGCCCTGCTGATGAAGAGCGTCGAGGACGGCGCGCGGCATGACATGGCCCGGCTTGTCCTTCAGATCGAGGCCGAGGCGCGTGCCGAGGGCGACAAGCGCGCCCGCAACATCGTCTCGGTCGCCATCCAGCGCATCGCCGCCGACCACGTCTCGGAGACCACCGTCTCGGTCGTGCCGCTGCCGTCCGACGACGTCAAGGGCCGCATCATCGGGCGCGAGGGCCGCAACATCCGGGCGTTCGAGACGCTGACCGGCGTGGACGTCATTATCGATGACACGCCCGAGGCCGTGGTTTTGTCGTCGTTCGATCCCGTCCGGCGCGAGGTGGCCCGTCTGGCTTTGACCGCCCTGATTATCGACGGCCGCATCCATCCGGGCCGCATCGAGGAGATCGTCGCCAAGGCGCAGGAAGACGTCGAGCAGTCCCTACGAACGGCGGGCGAGCGGGCCGTCATGGAGTCGGGCGTGACCGGCCTGCACCCCGAGATCGTCAAGCTGCTGGGCCGGATGCACTACCGGACGTCCTACGGGCAGAACCTGCTGGACCACTCCATCGAGGTCTGCCACATCGGGTCGTCCATTGCCGCCGAGCTGGGGGCCAACGTCACCGTCGCCAAGCGCGCCTCGCTGCTGCACGATTTAGGCAAGGTCGTCCCCGACTCTGAGGTGCCGCACGCCCTGCTCTCGCAGGAGCTGATGCTGCGCTACGGCGAGAGCGACGCCGCCGCCCATGCGGCGGGCGCGCACCACGAAGAGATCGCCATGGACACGGTCGAGGACGTCATCGTCCAGATCGCCGACGCCATCTCCGCCGCCCGCCCCGGCGCGCGCCGCGAGATGCTGGAAAGCTACGTCAAGCGCCTGCAAAAGCTGGAAGCCCTGGCCGACTCGTTCCCCGGCGTCGAGAAGACTTATGCCGTGCAGGCGGGCCGCGAGATCCGCCTGATGGTACGGCCCGAGGTCGTGGACGACCTGGCCGCACATACCCTGGCCCGCGAGGCGGCGCGCAAGATCGAGGAAGAGATGGAGTATCCTGGCCAGATCAAGGTCACGGTGATCCGCGAGACGCGCGCGATCAACTACGCGAAATAAGACCACGCGGAGCAAGACCACGCGAAGCAGGAAACCCAATCGGGACGGGCTTCCCTCTATTCTTTGTACCCTCCGGTGCCGACTTAAGGGAAGATTGCGCGAAGGTCTTACACCTGGCTTTTAGAGAAGAGCGACGAACATCGTGCGAATACTGATGCTGGGCGACGTCGTCGGCAAGATCGGCAGAGAGGCCGTCGAGACGATGCTGCCGACGCTGCACGACATGTACGCGCCGGACTTCGTGGTCGTCAACGGCGAGAACGCGGCGGCAGGCCTGGGAATCACGCCCGACATCGCCCGCCGGCTGCTCGACGCGGGCGTGGACGCCATCACGCTGGGCAACCACACCTGGCACAAGCGCGACATCCTGGACTACCTGGACTGTGAGCCGCGCCTGCTGCGCCCGGCCAACTTCCCGACCGGGGCACCCGGCAAGGGCTACGGGGTGTTCCGCTGCCGGACCGGGGGGCGCGTCGGCGTCGCCAACCTCCAGGGCCGGGTCTTCATGGACCCGCTCGACGACCCGTTCCGGCTGGCCGACACGATTCTCGAAGCGTTTCGGCCCCAGACTCCGGTCTCGCTTTTCGATTTTCACGCCGAGGCCACTTCGGAGAAGAAAGCTTTCGGGTATTATGTCGATGGTCGCGCGAGCGTCGTGGTCGGGACGCACACCCATGTCCAGACCGCCGACGAGCGCCTGCTGCCTGGTGGCACGGCGTACATCACCGACGTCGGCATGGTGGGGCCGCAGGAGTCGGTTCTGGGTATGAACCCCCAGGAGAGCGTCCAGAAGTTCGTCACGCAGCTCCCGCACCGCTTCGAAGTCGCGGAAGGCGCGGTGGTGCTGTGCGGCATCGTGGCTGACGTGGACGCCGCGACGGGCCGGGCCGGGCACATCGAGCGCGTCCAGATCCGCGACATCTTCTAGCAAGGACCACGGCCCCAACCCAACAAAGCCCCGCGCTCGGGGGGCGGACGCCTGTACACAGTGAGGCCGTTTATCTAGTCGTCTAGTCGCGTGCAAAAGAGGCAACCTAATGACGAAAACTCCACATTCCCGGCTGCTCCCCGTTCCGCTGCTCACGTCCCTTCTGCTGCTCGCCTTCGTCCCCGCGACAGCCTCAGCCGCGCCTGATGTCGCGCTGTACGAAGGCAAGCCCGTCGCAGAGTCCGGGCTGTCCGTGGCCGCCTGGGGGGCCGGCAGCGGCCAGGAGAGCGCGGAAACGTACTTGTTTGGGGGCCATGCCCTCAAGATCACGACCTTGGACTTCTACCAGGGCGCGCGAATCTCCTTTGCCACCCCCGTTCCTCTCACGGGCGATGACCGCATCCTCCAGATCACCCTGCGGCGCGGCGGCGCGACGCTGCACTACGACCCGCGGACGCTGCCCGGCGTTGCCCAGCCGCAAGGGCAGAACCCTAATTACCCTGGCAGCGAGCAGGGTCCCGGCGCGGGCCAGTACCCCGGCGGCCAGTACCCCGGCGGCCAAGGCCCCGGCGGCAACGGCCAATACCCCGGCGGACGCGGGCGCGGCGGGCGCGGGCGCGGCGGCTTCGGGCGGGGGCGCGGAACGACTCCGGGTGCTGCGCCCGTCGACGTCCCGCTGATCCCCAACATCACCAAGCTGCGCCTCCAGTTCATCCTCGCCGACGGGCGGCAGGCCGATGTCCTGCGCGTCATCCCCACCGTCGCTGACCCCGCCGCGGGCCAGGGCTGGTATAGCGTCCCCGTCCCCATCTCGTCCCTCAAGTTCGGTGGCGGCGCAGCCCCGCTGCTCAAAAGCATCACGCTGGGCGGCGACCAGTTCGGCGTCTTCTACGTGGGCCGTGTCCGGCTCGCCTCCGATGCCGCTCCCCTGTCGGTCCAGATCGACGGCCCCGGCAAGGCCGACGCCAGCCAATCGGTCACGTTCAGCGCCAAGGGCGACACGGGCCTGAGCAATGTTCGGTACGTCTGGAACTTCGGGGACGGTGAATCGTCCGAGCCGGATGCCGGGCCGACGGTGACCCATGCGTACACCCGCGGCGACCGAAACGAGACCGTCACGCTGACCGTTACCGACGTGGACGGCCTCAAGAAGCCTGTCCAGGCGACCAAAAGCATCCACATCAATGAGGGCAATCCGGGCGGCTTCCCCGGCGGCCAGGGCGGCTTCCCCGGTCGCTTCCCTGGCGGCCAGGGCGGCTACCGCGGTGACTTACCCAATGGCGGCCAGACGGGCGACCAGCCGAATGACGGCCGCAACGAGTAGTCCAAGACGAAGACGGCCCAAGACGGGAACCTCTCGCAACAAAGGCAGAAACATGGCACTTTCCGCTCCGCCCGTTTTAGACGAATCGGCCCAAGATTCGCCGCTGCCCCGGCGGCGCGGTCCGATCCTCGCGCTGCTCGTCTCGATGCGCCCCAAGCAGTGGACCAAGAACCTGCTGCTTTTCGCCGGCCTGCTGTTCACGCTGGACCAGCGGCACAGCGCGCACCAGTTCCAGCAGGCCGCGCTGGGTTTCGTCGTGTTCTCCCTGCTGTCGAGCGTCGTTTATCTGATCAACGATCTGGCCGACCGCGAGAGCGACCGCCGGCACCCTAAGAAGCGCCGCCGCCCTATCGCGGCGGGCGAACTCGCCGTGCCTGTCGCCATCGCGGCAGCCGTGGCCTTCGGCCTGATCGGGCTGACCGGGGCCGCTGCCCTGGGGCCGAAGTTCGCGGCCGTCGCCCTAACCTACATGGTGCTGACACTGGGCTACTCGTTCCGCTTCAAGCACGTGGTCCTGATCGACGTCCTCGTTCTGGCCGCAGGCTTCGTGCTGCGGGCGGTGGCGGGCGCGTTTGTGATCCACGTAAGCATTTCCTCCTGGCTTATCCTGTGTACGCTGATGCTGGCCTTGTTCCTGGGGCTGTCCAAGCGCCGCGCCGAGCTGCTCTCGAGCCAGCAGTCGGGGACGACCGGGACGCGGCGCATCCTGGAAGAATACTCGCCAGCGATGCTGGACCAGATGATCGTCATCGTCACGTCCGCCTGTCTGATGTCCTATGCCCTGTACACGATCACCTCGCCGGCCGCTCAGGCCCACCACTACCTGATGGTGACCATCCCTTTCGTCATCTACGGCATCTTCCGCTACCTGTACCTGATGCACCGACACTCGCTGGGGGAGTCACCCGACGCCGTCCTTCTGGAAGACCGCCCGATGCTGGTCAACATCCTCCTCTGGGGCCTGACCACTGGCCTGATCGTCACCAACGTCCCCGAGCGCGTCTTCGCCCTGTTCCCGCACTGAGGCGCGGGTTCCTAGACCGCGCGGTATCGGGTATCCTGCAAGCACACAGATGCCAACGCAAGGCATCAATAAATGACGCCGGGAGCGGCGGCAGAAAGACAGGCACATGGCAGACGATTTAGAAAAAGACATCCTACGGAACCAGCGCGATGCCGCCCGTGGTGTCGCCGGGGAAGCCCTCGTGGACGGCGCGCAGACCCGCGCCGAGCGCGACCTGGCCCTAGACGTGGCGGCGGGGACGAGCGTCGAGCGCGACGCCGCCCAAGCGCAGGCCCACCGTCTGGCCGCCGAGCGCGACGTTTTGGCTGGCCAGGCGAATGCCGCGTCGGCCCACGCCGCCGCCGAGCAGGCCGAGGCCACGACCAGCACGACCGCTTTTTACGTGCTGCTGGCCGTGGTCGTGCTCGCCTTGATCATCACCGCCGCGGTCTATCTTAACCGGCCCAGCCCGCAGTCGTCCACCGTCGTCGTTCCCCCGCGCACGACCGCGACGCCGACGGCACCTGCCCCCGCCGCGCCGCCCGTTGTGCTGGCCCCCAGCCCGAGCGCCGGTCCCGCTTCTGCCCCTGCGCCGGTCTATGCCGCCCCGGCACCCGCGCCTACCATCGTCAACAACCCGGCCCCGGTCGTTGTCGTCGCCCCGCCCGCCGCGCCTGCGGCCCCCGCCCCGCCCGCTTCTGCGACCTCCCCCTACAACGGCACCCAGGGCGCGGCTCCCTCCAGCGCGGACACGTCCCCCCCGGCGGGCGATGGGACGGGCACGACCACCACCACGACCACACCCGGCGGCCAGTAGACCCCGCGCCGCCCCGCCGACTTCCCTTGCCCGTGACACGCCCGCCCTCTCCTTCCACAGAGAAAGGAAAGGGCGGGTCTGGGCTTTTCCTGTCCGCCCCCTCTTGCTCAGGCCCGTCTTTCCGCCCCGGTCCGCGCCTCATCCGCCCGGCGGCGCAAAACGAGGTACAATAGCGGCTAAAGAGCAAGAGGGTATCGGCTTGGCCTGGCTCACTATCGGGCTGGGCGCGCGGGCCGCAGGGTTGGCGCGGGAGATGGCGAGGCGGCAAAACCCAACCTGCCGTGCCCGACGGCGCAGATGATGGAGGCGACGTATGAGGCCCCGCCGGAAGGCGTGTGGCCCCCGACGCCCTCAGTGCTACCGCCCGAGACACAACCGCCCGAGACACAACCGCCCGAGACACAACCGCCCGAGACACAACCAATGGAGCATAATTCTTGAAAGTCGGCCTTATCGGCTTGCCCCAGGCGGGCAAGACCACCCTCTTTAACGCACTGACGCGCGGCGAGTCCAGCCCCGCCGGGGGCGGCTCGGCGGCCCTGGTCAGCGTCGTGCCCGTGCCGGACGCCCGCTATGATTTCGCCGTAGACTTGTTCCATCCCAAGAAGCGGACTCAGGCCACCATTGAGTTCACTGACGGCGCGGCCCAGTTGTCCGGCGGCGGGGCGGGGGAGGGCGGCAAGGCACCGCAGAAGTTCGGCGCGGACTTCTTTGTCGGCATCCGGTCGGTCGATGCCCTCGTACTCGTCGTCCGCGCCTTCGCCAGCGACTCGCTGCCCGCCCCCGAGGGCGGCCTGAACCCGCTGCGCGACTACAGCGCCATCACCGAGGAGCTGCTGCTGGGTGACCTGTCGGTGATCGAGACGCGGCTGGAGCGCATCGACAAGCAGCTCAAGACGCGCAAGGCGGGCGGCCCCAGCCCCGAGACGCTGGAGCGCGAGGCGCTGGTCAAGATCAAAGGCGCGCTGGACGACTTGAGGCCCGTGTCGTCGCTGGATTTGACTGAAGACGAGACGCGCATCACCAGGAACTTCGACTTTCTCACGGGCAAGCCGCTGATCGCGGTCGTCAACGTCGGCGAGGCCGACATCGCTCAGTCCGAGACTCTGCCGCTGCTCCAGCCCCTGCGCGCCCAGTGTGCCGCAGACAGCGTCCCGCTGATCGTGCTGGGGGCCGCCGCCGAGGAGGAAGTCGCGCTGCTCGACGAGGCCGACCAGCGCGAGTTTTTAGATGCCCTGGGCATCGGCGAGCCGGCCCGTAACCGGCTGATCCGGGCCGCTTACCAGGCGCTGGGCGTGATGTCGTTCTTCACCGTCGGCGAGGACGAGGTGCGGGCGTGGACCGTGCCGCAGGGCGTCAACGCCGTGACGGCGGCGGGCCGCATCCACTCGGACCTGGCGCGCGGTTTCATCCGCGCCGAGATTCTGGCTTTTGATGACCTGATCAGCGCCAAGACCTGGGAGGCCGCCAAGGCGGCGGGCCGGCTGCGGCTGGAAGGCAAAGAGTACGCCGTCAAGGACGGCGACATCCTGCACGTCCGCTTCAAGGTATAGGGGTTCTTACACCCAATCCTCATGCCATTCTCTCTGGAACAACTCATTTCCCGGCGCACGGAAGGCCTGTCCTGGCTGTCGGCTTTGATCGGCATCCTGCTGTTCGCCGTGCTTTCGCTCACGCTCACGGTCCTTGTGCCCGCACGGGCCGCCCACGCCGGGCTGATCATCAACGCCATGGCGGCTGTCTTCGCCGCCGTCCTGGCCCCGTTCCTGCTGCGGACCTTCGACGCCATGCAGCGGCGGGTCACGCGCCAGGGGAGCGAGCTGCGCTCGCTCCATGCCATCGACCGCGCCATCAGCGGGACGTTGGAGCTGCAAACCATCCTCGATGTCGCCGTCAAAGAGATCACCGTGGCCGCCGATGGTGAGTTCGGCGCGCTGTGGCTTCTGGACGAGTCCTCGTCCTGGCCGCGCGCGACCGCCCAGGCGTTCTGTAACCTGTCGCCCGGCATGCAGATCGCCCTGACCGAGCGGCTCGGGGCTGGCGCGGCCGACCTGGTCCGGCGCACCGGCGTCGCCCATCGCGCGGCGGGATTGGAAGAGACGTGGCAGACCGAGCGTGTGGCCGCCGCCCTGAAGCTGCGCTCGCAGGTCATCGTGCCCGTCCTCCAGGGCGAGGCCGTCCTGGGGCTGATCCTGGTCGGCAACCGGGGCGGGACTCTGACGCCGCTGGGCGGGTTCGCCGGCGAAGACCAGGCGCTGCTCGCCGACATCGCGGCCACGGTCTCGGTCGCGGTCCAGCACGCCCGGCTTTACGACGAGTCGCGCTGGCGCAACGACATCCTGCGCGGGCTGGTCGCGCGGACCGGCGATGCCATCGCGGCCTCGTCTGATGCGCCCCTGTTGATGCAGATTCTGGCCGATGAGGCCGCGCGCATCCTCCCTTGCCGCCGAGTCGCCGTGTACGCCTACGACGAGGGCAACGGCGACGGGGGTGACGCCCGGTTCGTGCCGCTGGCGTCCCACGACGCCGAGGCGGCCCGCGACGAGAGCGACGCGGGGAGCGCGCTGCGCGAGAGCTTTCAGGCCCAGACCCTGGCCGCCGCCCTGGACTCGCTGCCCGCCGCCGTCGGCGGGGGAGGCGGGGACGACGGCGCGACGCACTACTTCCCCAACGTCCCCGCCGCCTTGGGGCTGGACGGGCGGCAGTTTCCGTTCCTCAACAGCCCCGGCTACCTGTTCGTGCTGCGCTCGCGCGACCGGCGCGGCATCGGGCTGCTGTGCCTGCTCGACGCCGCGCCGCACCTGCGGACGCCCGATGCGGCGGGATTCGCCCGCGCCCTCGCCGCCCAGGCGTCGGTCGCGCTCGAAAACGCCCAGCTCGCGCGCCGGACCGACACCCTGCTGGCGCGCACCCAGGCCTTGCAGGCCGCCTCGGTCCGCATCGCCGCCGAGCTGGACGTGGACCGGGTTCTGGAAGGCGTCGTCGGGACAGCCCGGCGCATTCTGGATGCCGACGGCTACGCGCTGTGGGATCAGGGCGGAGGCGGCGGCTGGCAGAGCCGCGCCTCGGCGGGGCTGGCGGGGCCGGGAGGCGACCTGCTTCCGCGCGCCTTCGCCGCCCGCGCCGCCTATGTCGAGGGCGATCTGCCGCCCGGACCCGTCCGCACCCAGCTCGTCCTGCCGCTGCTGTACGCGGGCCGCGCGACCGGCGTCCTGACCCTGCACTACGCCCAGGCCCGCGCCTTCGCCGCCGACGAGGTGACGCTG
>JAABUV010006920.1_pt1 | contig 12130 bp, 14 predicted proteins | sample 5559971 | NCBI WGS metagenome assembly JAABUV01 (sample SAMN10711881, study PRJNA513362) | rock metagenome | isolation source: Antarctica rocks | place: Antarctica: Victoria Land, Knobhead nord | collected 2015-12-19
CTATGGTCCGCCCACAGGCCACGCGGGACCAACATGAGGAAGGGAGGGAACTGGGATAGATAGACGACCGGCCGCTGAGCAAGGCAACAGAGGGTTGCCCGTGGTCTTCACCCTATCTGGGCGCTGGGTAGCGGCCCAGGTTGATCGCCAAGCGCATAGGATCTCGATGGAGGATCTGTGACAATGAAGCAAATCCCCGATCATGCGACGCCGTTGTCGTTCACTCCCTCGCGCCGTACATTTCTCAAGGGCGCGGCGGTGGTAGGCCTTGCCGCTAGCGCGGGCACGGTTCCGGACAGACAGCTAGAGGCGGAAGCGGCCGCGCGAGCCACACGTGCGGCGGACGACAACAATGCGCTGGACCTATGGACTTTTGTGGATACGCACGCACGGTGGTTCAAGCGGCGCGCAACCGAATACCAGAAGCAAATCAACCCGAGCTTCAGACTGACCGTGCGCCAGCAGCCCGGCACGGCTCATCACCAGAAGCTGCTCACCGTGTTACAGACCGGCATCGGCGCGCCGGATCTTGCCGATGTCGAGCAAGGCTCGTTTGGCGCGTTCTTGAAAGGGACTGTTCCTTTCCAGCCCCTGGAGCCCCAGTTGAAGACGGGCAACTACCTCAAGGAACTGATCCCCAGCCGCGAGGCGCTGTACACCTGGAAGGGCCACATCTATGGGGTCGAGCATGCGCTGACGCCGGTGGTGCTGTACTACCGCCATGACATCTTCCAGAAATACGGTATCCAGCCCACCAGCATCAAGACCTGGGACGACTACATCGCGGCGGGCAAGAAGCTGATCAGCCACGGCATCTACATGCTGCCCATTGACATCAACTACTTCGAACTGCTGTTGCGCCAGCGGGGCGGCGACTACTTTACAAAGGACGGCGCACTGGTAGCCGACTCTCCACTGGCCATCAATACACTGCAGTGGCTCTTCGACCTCAAGGACAAACATAAGATCGGCAAAGTACCCCTTGGGCTGAGCATCTTCGCCAACCAGTACTGGGGCGAGGTGCAAAAAGGTGTCTACGCAACCCTCATCGGCGCCGATTGGTATGCTGGCTTCATGTCCGACAACGCGGCGAAGGCCTCGGGAACGTGGCGGGCCATGCCGCTGCCCGTCTGGCCCGACGACAAGGCCAAGCGGCGCACGAGCTGCTGGGGCGGCACCGGCCTGTGCATCCCGGTGACGACGGCCAAGTCCAAGTTGGCTTGGGACTTCCTGCGCTTCTGCCTGCTGACCACGCAAGGAGAAGTCGAGCAATACCAGATGATCCAGCTGTGGCCGCCTTTCTCCCCAGCCTGGAGTGACAAAGGGTTGCACGCCGCCAACGCTTACTTCGGGGGCCAGGATCTGGGGGCTATTTTCGCCGAGGTGGGGGGCGAGGTGCCGCCCGAGTACCAATCGCCCTACCGCGCCGACTTCAATACCTTTGTCGGCGCCGACGCGCCCACCCTGCTGACGGGCAAGGTGACGCCAGCCGAGTTCCTCAAGAACGAGACAGCGCGCACACGCGCTAAAATGAAGCAAGCGGGCGCATAGCGGCGCCCGCCGCGCCTGGCGAGGGATGCGGGAACGACAGGGGAGCACCCGCAGTGTCAGCATCCCTCGTTTGCGCCGCACGATGCATCGGCCGCATTGACAAGGAGGCCGCAATGCCTGGACATCTGTTCTGGAAGAGGGCCACGCCGTATCTCTTCATCGCGCCATTCTTCATCGGGTTCGCCGTGTTCGGAGCCTTTCCGCTGGCCTGGGCACTGTATCTGAGCCTCTTCAAGCAGACCGGCCTGCTCCAGCCACCCACCTTTACGGGATTGGGCAACTACACCGAACTCCTGAGCGACGGCCGCTTCTTGCATGCGTTGGTCAACACCACGCTCTACGGACTAGGGAGCGTCTTCGTTATCCTGCCCGTCGCGCTGCTCCTTGCGCTGGCCATTGACGCGCCGATGACGCGCGTCAAGCAGCTCTTTCGTCTGGGCTTCTTCTTTCCAGCAATCACATCAACGGTGGTTATCGCTATCATGTTCGGCATCATCTTCGAGCCAACCGCGGGGCTGCTCAACGGGCTGCTGCATGTCGTCCATCTGCCTCCGCAGGGCTGGCTGATTGATCCACACTGGGTCATTCCCTCAATCATCCTGATGGGCCTGTGGAACTTTGCGGGCATTAATACCCTCTACTTCAGCGCTGGCCTGCAGAACATCCCGCGGGAACTCTTCGAGGCCGCGCGGATGGACGGGGCCACGACCACGCGCATCGTGCGTCACGTCACCCTGCCCCTGCTCCGCCCAGTCCTCCTATTTACAGTGGTTTTGGCCATCATCGGCTCCTACAACCTGTTTGGCCAGCCCTACCTGCTGGTTGGTCAGGGCGGTGGCCCGAATGACTCGGGTCTCTTCATGACTGTTTATCTGTATGTGACCAGCTTTCAGGATGTGCGCTTCGGCTATGCCTCGGCGATGGGCTTTGCCATCGCCATCATCATCATGGGGCTTTCCCTTGTGCAGATGCGCGTCTTCGGCGCCTTCGAGGAGTCCTGATGGAACGCTCCCCCGCGCAGGCCTCGCCCGCCACCACGCCCGCGCGAGCTGGACTGTCGCGGCGTCCCGCGGCCCTAGCGCCGCTCTTGCGGGCCATTCTGCTCCATGCTCTGCTTGTTCTCGCACTGGTGGCCACCAGCGTCCCATTCCTGTGGATGATCGGCGGCTCCTTCAAGACCAATGACGACCTCTTCGGCAACATCCTGGCCTTGTTGCCCTCGGCGCCCACGCTGCAGAACTACACGGACTTGCTGGGTGGTAGTCAGATCCCCTACCTGCGCCAATTCATCAACAGCAGCGAGGTCGCCACGAGCACCACTCTGCTCACCCTTGCCGTCTCCTCCCTGGTGGGCTACGGCTTCGCCAAGTTCGAGTTTCGCTTCAAGCGGCCGCTGTTCCTGATCGTTCTGGCCACCCTGATGGTGCCCGCGCAGGTCACTCTGGTCCCTCTCTTCCTACTCATGCATACATTTGGCTGGCTGGACGACTTCAAAGCCCTGGTCATTCCGGCCAGCATCAGCGCCTTCGGTGTCTTTTTCATGCGGCAGTCTATGCTGGGGGTACCCACGGAGTTGCTCGACGCCGGCCGGATAGACGGCGCCACTGAGTTTGGCCTCTACAGACGGATCGCCCTACCGCTCACTCGCGCCGGCTTGACTGTGTTGGGCATTCTCGTGTTCCTGGGCGCGTGGAACGATTTCCTGTGGCCGGTGATCGTTCTGCAGAGTGATACAAACATGACAGTCCCTGTCGGGCTGGCCAGCCTCGTTGGCCTCTACAAGGTGCATTACGGCATGATTATGGCCGGCGCCTTCCTGAGTACCTTGCCCATCATCATCGCCTTTCTGCTCCTGCGCAACCAGTTCCTGAGCGGCCTGACCGCCGGGGCATTCAAAGGTGCCTGATCGCTCTCCTCAGGCCTGGCGCCGGTTCAGACGGGCCCCTTCGCGACGGCTGTGGCCTGATCTTACAAGGGTCATGGCTGTGCTGGCCGTTTGTCTCATCCGCTAGGCAGACGACCCCTGTGCTGGCCGCGTGCTACGTCCGTCGAGCAAACGGCTCAGATGCCAGCCGGGCCAGTCTCACTTAAAGCACCAGCATGATCTTCAATGGTAATAAAGTAGCGTGAGCTATGCGCTCCCCGCGCGCAGAGATTAGGGGCACTTTGTGGCTCTCATAGATGGCACGAGCACAGGGACCGCAGGTGCATAGACATGCAGCCTCTTGGATAGCTATGCAGCCAGCGACGAAGGGCTACTCTCGTACCACTGATGCACGCGGGGCGCTGATAGCATGTGATACTGCTGCTCCTGAACGCCAGAGCCGAACAACACAACGACTAGGACTCGGGTCCATCGTAGCGGGCGCATGGTTGCCTGTTCGCGTCCCCTATAGCGGTCGGATGAATGATGCGGCCAGCACAGGGGTGATTCTGACCTATCACCCGCATAAGCGGCCACGGTGGCGCTTGCCAGGCGGCTAGCTATATGAAGTGCGGGGAGATGCCGGCAGAGGGGCTGCGGCGGGAGATCGGCGAGGAACTGGGGTTGCGCGTGGACGGATGCCGGCTGTTGCATGTGGATGGCGGGCGGGGGCATCTGACGTTGTACTACGCGGTGGAGGTGAGCGGGGTGTTCTGCCCATCGGTGGAATTGGTGGAACTGCAACCTTTTGGCACTGATGTACTGCCGGAGTGTCTGTCACAGGGCTAGTAGCGGGCGATCGTATTGGCGGTAGTGGCGTAGCCTGGAGCAGCGACCAGAGCGCCGGCATCAGGCAGCGGATCGCGGGACGGCCGCTGAACTACCCTGCTGGCCCTGTTCCCATCCTGCGCGCAGGCATAAGGTGCGGGCACAAGCAATACCAGTACTAATAGGGGATAGGCTCAAGAACGGCTGGTGTCGATACTGTCGTAGGGACATGCTCCCATGCATTGCAAGATGTGATGGCTCACGCTCTACGCTGAGCTGATCGAAGTGCACCCCAAGGGAACGACGGGCACAGGTGGACAGAACACGCTGGGAGCAGCCCACCAGCTTTATGAGGAAGGAATGCCCTATGCGCCAAACTATCCGGCTTCTAGCGATGCTTAGCGTGCTGATCGCAAGCGTCTCGTCGCAGCTTTCCGCATCTGCACAACACGTGGCAAGCGGCCTCGTCCTGACACTCCCCATGAACACCGCGGCACGAGTGTTCAGCATGACGCCTGTCGGTAGCACGTGGCCTCCTGGGTGGAGTACAGGTGCCTTCGACGACTCCTCATGAAATCGCGCCGTCCAGGTTCCGCCGGGGGTACTCGGGTGCGCGCGGACACGGACGGGCAATGCGTCATGGCCATTTGCCCAGGGCTTTTGGGGCAGCAGCCAGCACGACGTGTACCTGTTTCGGCAGACGCTGACGCTGCCAGCGGCACACGACTACTATGGGAGCGAGGCGGGCGTCGTGACATCAGCCAGCGCCATCGCCCTGTTTGTGAATGGCCACCAGGTGACTTACACGCGATTGTCCGCAGCGCGCTACGCAATTACACAGTACCTCCATGCAGGCCGCAACGTTGTTGGGGTGTATGCCCAGCCAGCGCCGAGATGTAACGCACTCAACGTGACGGTCATCGCACGGGCGGCTGGAGTACGCGCCACCGCCGCAGGGCAAGATGCCGTTGCTGTGCGGGCGTGGGTGACACCGGGAACGATGCCATACAACTTCTATCCGACGTTGTACGCCCGCACCACACCGGGCGCGGCCTGTGCCGCTGATGTGCATTACTCGACGGGTCGTCCGCCGACATCATTCAGCGGCACCAGGCAGGTGGCTGGACGGGATGGAACAGTGCATTGGGGCTGGCATGAAATGACCAAGGGCGACAGCGGCACGGCCACGGTGTGGTGTACCGACGGGAGTGTGCGGCGCAGGGCGCAGGCGCGGTTCTCAGTGGTGAGATAATATAATCGCCTGACGGCATTTCACCGGACGCACACCCTTGCCAGGCCCATGCAAGGGCCGCGGGATGGGGAAGGTCACGAAGTGGAGTGAGGTGGCTGTGAATGATCTGCAAGGCAGCGGCGTTGGGAGTGCCTTTGCCATATTCGATAGCCAGCGTGTCCGGTTTGATCACAAAGAGGCCCGCGCCAAGGCGCGATGATGAGTCGCACACAGCACAAGGCAAGTGCGAGGATCAACGGCGCATCTAGGACCATACATCGGCAAGCTCCCCCGCCGCCTTGGTAGCATCAACTTCGGCCTTGTCCCGACCCTTGTGTTGTGTGAAGGGGTAGTGATAAAGAACATCATCTGACGACAGATCATCGGCATAGTGCCTGTCAGTGTGCAACAGGCCGACTATAACCCCCGTGCCGTCGCTGGTGATAGGCCCGGATCTGGCTTTGTCAACCCAGATGCCGCGGCCCCCATAGAAGATGCGAAGATCATTGACCAGTGTCACAGGCACTTGTTTCGGACCACCAGTCTTGTTTAAGTCTGTCCATCGGTGGTGGCGATATTCACGCTCAGCATCGACGGAGGGAAGCTTGGCGCCGGAACCGTCCTTCATCGCTCCTTGCAGAGGGGAATGGGCACCGGCACAGGTCGCAACTCGACGGACAACCGCCCATCCCCAGCCGCGAGCACCGCATACTCCGCCCACGGCGGATTCCGATAGCCACCCCCCGCAACATTTCGTTGGGCAGGCCCATGCTACCAGGGTTGAGGATGATCGTCTCGTCCAGGCGGCGCACGAACTGCTCGTGGGTGTGCCCGCCCGCCATCACGAGGGCGTTCCGGTCGCCCAGCAGGGCGGCCAGGTCGTCGTCCGGCGCCGCCGCCCGGATGTCGTCCCAGGTTGAGCGCGGCGAGCCGTGGTAGCACAGCAGCGACGCGCTATCGCCGAGTTCGACCTCGACGAGCGGGCGGAAGGTGCGGATGTAGGCCCAGTCCTCCGCGCCGACGCCGGTCATGATGTGCCTTCCTCATCAGGCGGGGCGGCTGCGTAACTCTCCCCGCACAGCCGGTTTGCAATGATACGCAGTTGTGTCTCCACGGCGGCGCGGTCGTCAGCGGACAGGCTACGATCCCGATCAAGCAGGTGGTCACTATATTCGGTGATGATGTCGCTTGCCACCTGAAGTGCGTCGCGATAGGCGTCCTGCTCGGTCATGGTCTGCCCTGTTGGTAGGGCTGACTACTCACTCTCTCCGCAGCGGTCACAGCGCGTATACAGCCAGTCGTCATGATCCCCGTCTTCACCGCCATACGCGGCGTGCATGAGACCGCCGCACGCATGCGGCCTGGGGTAAGCCTCCCAGCAGTCGGGGCACTCGGGATCGCCGACGGAGTGCTCAAAGCCATCAAGCGTAAACGGTATTTTCTGCTCCTGCTTAGTCACAGTGTCTCCTCCTGGTTAGGTTGATCGGGACGCCGTCGGGGCTTTGTATCCCTGCTGCCCCGCGGCCGCCCACGCTTGGTGTCCAGGCCGCCCAGATACTCCAGCAGCCACGTCTCGGTGGTGATGCGGGCATGGTCATTGATGCGGATGCTCTTGAGCTTGCCCGCCGTCGCTGCTGTGCGTAGGTTGCCCACGCTATTGTAGCCGGCCAGCCGCGCCGCCTGCTCAAGGGTGATGTACTCACCACCGGGTATCACGATCCGCTCCTCTTGCTCCATGTCCACAAGGCTATCACACGGTACCGCCAATCACATTTTAGTCCTCAGAAGCTATTTGCTTTTTTAGTTTCTAGAAACTATAATGATCGGAAGGATGTGAGGCGTTTCCGGCACAGTCGCATCCGCACGTTACCCACTAGCTGCGTGCGGGGCCTCCGTCCAGAGCAGTAGTTCGGGGGCACGAAAGGGGCAGCTAAACATGGAAACAGTGGTTCTTGCACTCGGTGGAGGCCTGGGGCACCTGGCAATGGGACTGACCAGCCCAGTGGTCGCGGACATCGTCACGAACACACTGACCACCTGGGCGGCGACGTTCCAGAGCTGGATGAAGTATCTGATGATTATCGCCGTGGTGATTGGCTTTATCTTGTTTCTCACCGGACACCGCTCTGGCTGGGCGCACATGCGCGAGTCGCTGATCGCCGGCATCTTTGTCTTTGTAGTCATCGGCCTGATCGCCACTTTCTTCCCTTAAAGAGGGGAGCTTACCAGGGGAGCAGAGAGGGGCGCGGGACGGGCCAGTGGACGCCCCTCCCGCGCCCGCTTCCTTTTCGACGGAGCACGAGAGGGGAAGGCACAACACAAGATGGCATCAGGATGTGAGTCACTACAGTATGGGGACGAGAAGGCGCGTCCCCTGTTTGGTCTGAGCTTTGCCGAGGCGGCGGTGCTGGTTCTAGTCTATGAGGTGGCCCACTCTGCCCTGGGTAAGATGGCCCACGGTCTGCTGGCGCTGGGCCCGCCCGCCGTGCTGTGGGGCATCCTGGTACTGGGCCACCAGGTGCGCATGGAGCCGGTGGTCAGCCAGCTCTTCAGCTACCTGCAGCGGCGGCTGTTGCCCAAAGTGCCAGAGAGTACACGGCGGTTCGTGATCCTGGAGGTGGACGGCTTTACCCGCGACGCCCTGACAGAAGAGGAGCAGGATATCCGCTTGATCAAACGCCTGCAGACGTTGCTCACCTCCCTGGGGACCGGGGGCACACTCCAGATGATTGCCCTGACGACCACACGCAGCACCGAGGAGATCATCGCCGAGGAGCGCGCGCTTGTGGGCGCACATGTCAGCGCCGAGCTACGTGAACTGGCGGCCCGGGGCGCAGCCCGCCTGGAAGGGCGGATCGCTCCCCAGGCCACACTGCACCTCTATGTCGTGGTCTACGAGCAGGATACGCGCGCCCTACCTGGCGGCGCGCCCGTGCCCGCTCTACTGCGCGGGTTCTTTCCAGCCCCACAGGCGGAGTCCACAGGGCTGGCCGATTTGGTCAGCGGGGTACAGGACGTCCTGGGCATGATGGAGTTGACGGCGCGTCCAGTGGACGCCATCGCCGGCGACGACGGCCCTATTGCACAGGAGAGCGCCCGCTCCGTTGAGCTGGACGGCCAGGTCTACGCGGCCAGCGCCTATATGCTGGCCCCTCCAGGGGTGACCGACCCCGGCTTTTTAGAGCCCCTGTTTGCCCTGGAGGCGCCGGTGCGCGTGGCCATCTGGATCGAGGGGCGCGATGCCGGCGCGGAACGGGCGCGGATCCAGATGCGTCAGCGCCAGGCAGGAGCCTCGCTGATGGCCGGGATGATGGGTGGCAAGGGATCCACCGCCGATGAGCAGGCCGCGGTAGGGGAGAACAACGCCCTGTTGCTGCGCCTGCGCCGGCCCGACCAGGGCATCGTGCGAGGCGGGGTCTACGTGACCTGCTTTGGGCGGACCCGCGCAGGGGCGATCCGGCGGATCGGGCGCGCGGTCTCGCTGATGCGCCAGCGCCTGGCCGCCCGGCCAGCGGGCGGTCTGGGCCTTCAGGGCCCACTCTACCTGGGCACCATGCCCGGTGCGGACACAGCCCGGCGGTATACGCGGATGCACGCCGAGACTGCGGCCAACACCTACCCCTTTAACCGCCGCAACCCCACCACGGCGCGTGGCTACCGCATTGGCGTGACTGACCGCGGCGAAGACGTGCGCTTTGATCCGACCGACCCCAGTCTGCGCAACGCCCTGTGCATCAGCGTCGGTCTGTCTGGCATGGGCAAGAGCCAGTTGGCGCTCAAGATGCTCAAGATGCATCTGATCGCCGGCGGGCGGGCCACTGTGCTGGACCGCAGCGGGCACTACGGCCTGCTGGGCAGTCTGTGTGGGGCGGCCACGGTGGAGACGGCGGATGAGCTGGACGCCGTGCCACTGCAGACCCAGATGGTTATCGTGGACCTGCGCCGAGCGCGGTCTATTGCCCCCGAACTGCTGGCCGCGTTGGACCGGCGTACCCAGACCGTGGTGGGCACAAAGTTGCACCTGTTCATCCTGGAGGAGGCCTGGCAGCTTCAGCACATGGGCGCGGCCCTCTGGGTCAATGACCTGGCCCGGCGTGGTCGCCACTGGGCTGGCTTCGTGTGGTGGATCACGCATCAAGTGGAGGACATGGTAGAGCACCCCGAGATCAAGAGCATGTTCTCCTCGGCGGCTACAAAGGTGATCTTTGCGCTCGACGACCGGACAGGCACAGCCACCACGGTGGGCACGGTTCTGGGAGCCACGCCGGCCGAGGTGCAGACGATCAAGGGGCTGGCGGTTGGCCAGGCCTATCTGATGCGCCACAACAAACAGCGGGGCAGCGTGGTCCGCGGTGGAGTGCGGGTGGTCATCGATCCTGATGAGGCATGGCTGTTTGAAAGCGACCCGCGCAGCTGGCAGTACGCCCGTCGTGAGCAGGAACTTGCCCAGCATCCAGGGAGCCCCTGGGCAGCGATTAAGACGCTCTCCGATACCCTACCCTTCTCTGATGACGAGGAGGCGCCTGCGCCTCGGGTCCGGCTACTGCCATCATCTGACGCTCCGAATAGAAGTGAGGTGGCCTCATGATCGCCGCTCTTGCCCTCTCGCTCGTGGTATTCCTGGGTGGTCTGGGAGGAGGATCTCACGGCGCTAAAGACGCGGTGTTCTCCCGCGCGGACACGGCGACTGTGGCGCCCACACCGACAAACACGATGACCGCGCAGCCAACGAACACGGCGCTGAACACGGGCACGCCACTGCCCACGAACACCCTGCTACCGACGAACACGGCGATCCCCAACGGTCCACGCCCCGGCGCCTCCGATCCGGGGTGGTGCTTCTTCTCGTGCTTTTCCTGGGGCGATTTGCTGGGCTCGATTGGCAGTGGCCTAGTCGACTGGCTGGTGGGCGGCGTGACCGGGTTTATCTCCCCGCTCTCGGGCGTGCTAACCGGTGTGGTCCGCGTCGACCAGTGGCCTACCCTGGCCTCCTTCTTCGGCTTCATGGTCAGCGTCGGCCAGGGCATAGCCGGCGGGCTGGCTATGCTGGGTGCAGTGCGCTACTACCGCTCACTGGCCTCGGGCACCGGTGAGGGTAGCGGGGGCAGCGGCCTGGTCATCCTGACTCGCACCATGGAGTCGGCTTTTCTCCTGCTCAGTTTGAGTTGGGGCATCGATAAACTGTTCACCCTGATCCAGGCCATCACCGATGAGGTCGGCGGCTATAGCGGGTTGTCAGGTGGGGACTTACTGATAAGGATTATCAGTATCTTCACCTCGGCCCTGGTCAACCCCCTGCTCCTGGTGGTCGGTGTGCTGGCCGTGGTGGTGTTTATGCTGCTGCTGTTGGTCAAGTTGGGCAGCGTGGCCGTGCTGGCCTGGCTCTACGCAGTGGCCCCCCTGTGCGCCTCCACCTGGGCGCTGGGCGCCGGTGTGATGAGCACCTGGTTGCGCAACTTTGTGGCCGTCGCGCTCTGGGGGGTGGGCTGGGCGATCTGGTTGAAGGTAGGAGCCCAGGTTCTATTGGACTACTCTCTTGACGCGACGCTGAAGCCCTTCCTGGCCCTGGCTCTCTTGCTGATCGGGTATGGAGTGCCCCGGCTGGTAGACGCGCTTCTGAGCGCGGCGATGGCTCGGGCGAGTGGGACCTACGCCATCGCGGGCGGGGCGATTGCCGGGACGATGATGGTCGCTAGTGGTGGTATGAACGCGGTACGCACCCGTGTGGCGGCGGCCGTAGATAGGATGTTTTAACGTCATGAGAGAAGAACTTGCACTGGTGCTACGCGCGCTGCGCTGGTATCTGCGACCACCTGCGTTCCTCAACCGAGCGAGCTTTATTCCGAGTCTGAGTTCCCTCCGGGTGGTAGGCGGCCTGGCTGCGTTCTACCTCCTTGGGCGGAGCTTGGGATTGCCGGTTTGGGCGCTAAATATGCTTGGTATACTGGGTGGACTTACTATCACGGTGGGGCGTGGCTATAAGGGGGTGTGGGATGGCAACGCAGCAGATCATGGAATACAAGGTGGTGTTGCTGATCGTCAAGGACGAGAAGCGGTGGGAAGGGATCCTGAACGGGTTGGGGCGCGACGGGTGGGTCTTATCCGGCACGGTGCCACTGGTAGACGTCACCTTCTCCGGGTTGCCCACCACCAGGGGCGCACAGTTTATTTTCATGCGCGCGGCTCCGGTCGGCCAGAGTATGGCGTCAAGCCAGCCCGGCAACAACAGCGCGGCGGACGCATTCGCGCGGGGGAGCGGAGCGCGCCACACAGGCTAAAGCGATGACCGGCCTCATGCGCACAGAGGCCTATGTCCCCCTGAAAAGCGTGCGCACGGCCATGCCCATGGTCTTTTGTCATGCGCATGCCCATGCCCATGGTTTTATGGGGAGCAAGGGGGGTGACGCGCACGCTCCTGCGCACGCCTTTAGCCTGTGCGGGGATGGGCGGGACCGGACAGAGGCCGGGGAGAGAGGGCGATGACTCCTCCGGCTGGGGGTGAGGCTGCCCGGGTCCGCTTCAACACCACCGTCGCGGCCACCACGGCTCAGCTGGTCGAAGACAAGGCGCTAGAGTGGGGAGTACCCAAAGGCGAGGCGATGGACCGCCTGGTGGCCAGCGCAGTGGGTTCCGAGATAGCCGGACGGCAGGCGGCG
>JAABUV010006921.1_pt1 | contig 12129 bp, 9 predicted proteins | sample 5559971 | NCBI WGS metagenome assembly JAABUV01 (sample SAMN10711881, study PRJNA513362) | rock metagenome | isolation source: Antarctica rocks | place: Antarctica: Victoria Land, Knobhead nord | collected 2015-12-19
TAAATTCGAGAGATCTTTCAGAATCATCAAAATTGTTAGTTCTCATTCTTATCAGCTAGAGTTGCTCGATGACTGATTCTGTTTCGACGTCTTTCATACTTATCTGCTTCATTCTGCGATCAACGATTTCTTATCTGAACAAATATCTCTCGCGTCGTTTTCGATAGTCTTCGTCGAAGAAGTGCTTAGCTGAGAGATGAACGAAATATTGAACTCTCGAGTAAAGAACTCTCAGCTAGAGTATTTAATTAAGTGAACTGAAATAGAAGAAAACAGTTGAGTAAAGTTTGCGAATGTGATGAATGTCATCGAAGTCATGAACGTCTATCACGCTCGAAATCTCGATCGTTCGAGTAAGAATTCATGAATCACTTACGTGCAAGAAAGCAGCGACTCTGAATATGAGTCAGAGAATTAAAAGTCTCGCAGAAGCTTCGACTTCAAAAAGAAAAATCTATTGTCACGATTTTAGCATGTGTTACTCGAAAGATGTTGGGAAAAGAGATGTTAGATCACTTAGATGATGTTGAACAATATTATAGATGATGATAGACGTGAGATTATCAGTGATGTTATGAAGATTCCTCGATACGAATGATACTCAGCGTTCATGAGGTATAAGAACCTCTGAATGATCTCTTTCTTTTCTTTCTTCTTCGTGCAACGTCTTGTATCTAAAATCTAGTTATTAGAATTTCATTCTGATTTCATTCAGCTCTCAGTTCGTGACAATGCGTGAATTGAATGAGACTGTCAGAGATATGAATGACTCTGCGATGTCGCTGACATTCGCTTGAGAAGATGAGAGAAAGAACTTTTCTCGCAGTATCTCGATTTTTTTCTCGAACGTCGTTGTCATATGATCGATGTCGCTTCGCTTCAGTGACGAAAACTGAGAAAGCTTTTTAGATAGCTGACTTTCGATTCTAGCTCATTTTGCAAAGCGTCATATCGATTTGAATGCTTCGCTCAGCTCATGCATTTGTGATCTGAAGTGTGCGCATTTCGTCTGTCGAATGATCTTGTTTTTATGATCGTTGTGCTTCAGATATTCATTTCACGCTTCTAATGTGCCTTGCGTTTTTCATATAATTCGCAGTCGTCTTGATTTCATTACTACTTCGAAGCAGCTTTGATTTCAAAAGTCTCTTGCTCGATTTGATGACTTTGTCAAGAAAGTAGATTTCTCGATGATCTTCTGTAGCACTCTGATAATCTTGCACACTCTGTCATTCACTCTAGTCTTGTCGTCTAGAGAGCGTTTCAAAGATAGATGTATTCGCAGATAAGCACTTAATGCTTCTGTATTCATTTTTTTTCAAAGTCGTTGAGTCGAGAATTGCACTGAGATTGTTTGTAGACATAGCTCTGTGACGATTGAAAGATGATTCGACTTCTGATGCAGATCGATTCGTACCTCGCACTTGCGTGTCATGAACTATATTTTCTCGCTGCTAAAGACTAGATCAATCGTCGTAGATTGATTGTGAGCTTCGCGAGTAATAGTGTCTGATTTCAGCAGTAATTTCAGCCTTGCGTTTGTAATGACGTTTAGCAGAGTATCAGTCGTCGTATGACGAGTGAAGCATCTTCGTTCTTCTCAGTGAGAATGATGTAGATTGAAATCTTCTATGATCAGTTGTTCACAGTCGTTCTTGAGTAGTTCGTTCAAACGAGAAATGATTGAAGATCTTTCTGTGAATGTAGTAGACAGTGAGCATGAATTGTAGATGTTTAGAAGTCTTAGCGTCTGCGTTTCGTCGTCTGTGTTGCGAGTTAATATTCTGATTGAGCAAATGTCTGACTCAGCTGTTTCTACTATTCATTGATCGAGTCTTAAACGTTTGTTAACGTATATGCATGTTCTTGATTGAGATGACGAGTTTTTCACTAGGTGAAAGAAGTTGTGTGCTGAGTTAAATGATTGCAAGTCGTTGTTGTTGCGATCTTGCTTCTGTATAGCTACTATGTCGAATTCGCGAACTTCTCTGTCAATTAGAAACGATTCTTGAATTTTTAATGACTTTCTGATGTTGTACTGTAGAATTCGTAGAAAAGATTGTTTCATCATAGAGTTATTCGTAGCTGTTGTTGACTCTGCGATGAGAAGATTCTTTGTATGCTTTCGATCATCGAGAGTCTTTCTCGCTTTCTGATTGAACGTTTCTGAATCTGCTCAGATGTCGTCTCGTCTGAGTCGCTACTCACGCAAGAGAAAAGATCGACTCGTCTCTTCTTGATCTCTACTATCTGTCAAGTCGATTCGTCAGCGATTCGACTGTGTGTTTTCAGCATGACTGTTGCTGAGCTCGAGGAGTTCGTTGAATCGAAAGAGTTCGTTGAACCTGAAGAGTTCGTTGAATCTAAAGAGTTCAGAAACAGCGAGAAGAATGCGCGATTGTATTTAGACGTCTCAGAGTATCTGAACGATCTGTTTCTATAGATTTCGAACGCTTGTTTCTTCTGCTGTTGTCACTTGAAGCAGATGTGTCTTCAGAGTTCGTGATTTTCGTTGCAGTTGACGCAACGTCTTCTATTCGAAGACATCACGCACTTCTCGATGTGATGCTTGTCTGCGCACTTTCCGCAGCGCTGATTCTTTCTGCAGAACTTAGTCATGTGATCAAATTCGTGACATCTGAAGCACTGTGTGATGCGACAGTTCTTTTCGAATAGCTCGCATGCGCATTCTTGATACGAGTTCAGCATGCTCACGTTCATTAGTCGATTCGCCATCGCTTCGATCGCGATCTCTACGATGAGCGACGAATGAGTCTTTTCGCTCTCTGCTATCTTCTTGAGTCAGACTATTCTTAGAACTTTCAGATCTTCATGAAGTCTCGCGTTATCTTTTATCAGCCTTTCAATGATCTTTTTCTGATTGCTCGTGTCTATTGTAGTGCGTACTTCATGTGTCAGCACTGCGAAGATTCGACGTGCTACGCGTGTCGAACTCGCGATTTCTTTTGCTCATGTCTGAGTCTTTTTCAGATTTACTCGAGCATCTGAACTAACTGCGTGAAGAAAAATGTCATCGCTACTCAGCTTGCGAAGTGACACGATTAGATTTCTTTGACCTGTCGACACGTTTGTGATTCTCTGTAGAATCTGCTCGATCGACTTCTTCTGTATCTTCTCTATTTCTCTTCTGTTTATTATTTTAATCATGACTTCTCATCTCTTGCGAAGCGACGACAGATCGTCTCTGAAACGTTGCTCTTTCGTCGCTGTTTCTTCTCTTGTCACGTTCGCTCATGACGTGATTTTCGTTGAAAGACGCGTGTTTCTCTGTGTTTGCAACTGCTTGTTAAGCAGTTGAACTGATGTCTTCAGTTTCTGTACATTCTTCGCGATGAACGCGTTCTGATTCGCGTGATGTTTTTCTTCTGAATCGAGTCGAAGACGTTGAATCAGCTTCAATGCTACCTCTTTTCACGAATGATCTTTGCTCTTCTCTTTCTCTAACGTTGATATCTTTATTAGTAGATCAATAATGTTATCAACGTTCTCTTCGTCGTTGCGTGAGCGTTTCGACTTCGCGTCTCTGTTTTCTTGCGACGAATCAACGTCGTTCGCAATCGCTCTCGAATCAGCATTGCTGCGATTCGTGCAATTCATCGTCGTTCAATCGTCTTCTAGATTCACTCTGTCTTGTTTGTAGTGCTCTTTTTCAAAATTTGTGATGCGTGCGTTGTGATTGTTTTTCAATAATAATAAATTCATACATTCTTGTGACATTGATTAAATTGTCTCATAAGAGAAATTCTATGCTATGTGTATTGAGTAAACAAAACTCTCTGAGATAGAAAATCACTCGCTATTTATACAACTGCTTCATGCAGTTGAAACAACGAGATTAAGACTATGTATCAAATTTGTTCACGCTAATTGCATGTTAAAGAATGAATATTTTAATCACTTTAGATTGTTTCAGAAGTTTCATTTTCATCATCATTTTCACTGCTGCTCTGAAATCTTTTGTGATTGCAATGATTATTTAATAGTTCAAGAAGTTGACGTTGCATAGCATTTTTGATCGCAGATGTGTTCAATTCAAGCAGTGCATGAATACATGCTTTGCTGTCTGATGATTTCATTTGCAGTCACATTGCAAGCTATTCATGCTTGAAACATTTCTTAAGTGCAGATAAACATTAAGATTTATGCATTCAATTCTGATGTAAGTTGCAAGAATGCTTTTAATTTTCTGAAAATCATCATGTCTCTTTATCATCTTGTTGAATTAATGAAATCTCTGTGCTGAAATTACATTGATGTCTGCAATGCATTTCTTGTATTTTTCTCATTATTGTTTTCATTAATCTTTGTGATATAATGTTATTGCAATGTTATCACTTATTAAAATCATCATAAAAGAATTAAATCATTTGCATTTAAATTGCATTCTTGCATTTTCTTGAATAAATGTGTTCAGAAGCATTACTTTCTTGATGATAGAAAAACAAGAAATGAAATGATTAATTTTCATCAATTGAGCGCATATGAATTTGCAATTCTGTCGTTGACTTGACTGTGTAATGTGACTTTATTCTGCAGCATGTTCAGATGAACATGCAATGAACTTATGTACATTTCAATCTTTAGCATTTTGATGCTCATTCTTTTGAATGCTTTTATCACATGATATAAAGTTTGATTTTGCAGAGTTTTTAATTTGCATTTCTTGTCTGACAGTTTTTTCTCTTTGTCATGCTGATGTCAGATTGATGCTTCAAATGCAATTTCTGATCTCATTATAGTTAAATATACTTATCTCGCTTTTGTGAAGATTGTCTCTCATGTAAAGACTTTTAAATGACTAAGCGCAAGCATTTTTGTGACGTGACTCACTTCTATTTATCGAAGATGCACATCTCATTGCAATTTCATGTTCAGTTGAACTTTTAAAACTTACACATCTGACTTTAACTTGATCATTGAACTTTCTATTTGTATGCTAGTCATCATGTCAAATTTTCTTGATTTTTTAGTGAAATGTGTGAATTCATATTTTTCTGATGCAAACATTGCATCATGAGTTCAAGCTCACTTTGCGCAGATGTCATGTGTCTTGCTCAATATTTTACAGATTTCTTTAATGAATCCGTCATAAACTAGAATGTTGATGTCATTTACAAAGTCAAGCACTTTGATTTTGATTCTCAATGCTTCGCATTTTTCAACTAAACTTACGTTGAAAAATAAAAAGAAAATCAATGAAATGAAAGACTCTTGAGATATGTCTGCATTAATTTCATGCATAGTGTTCATTTGCTCATTGAATATCAGCAACATCTCTCTGTTCTTTAAAAAGCTGCATGTTCATTTGATTATGTAACTTGATATTCTTTTCATTTTCAGCGTGTACAGCAATCTGATGTGCAAAACTTGATTAAACACTTCAATGATATTTAAACTTTGAAGATTATGTACTTGATTTCACAATCTCACATAATGTGAACTTGATTTATTAGTAGACTGTAGATTTAGACTGATCACGTCAAGTCAAGTATTCAAGTTCGAGTCAAGTACTTAACTTGAAAAGTATCAAGTTGAGTTGAATTTTTTTTGAAAAAGTGTTGAGTCAAGTTAAGAAATTGAACTTAAGAACTTGAGAAATTGAGTTGAAAAGCTTGACTCGACAATTCAACTTAAAAACTCAATTCAACTTGACAAGATATTAAATGTAAATAGCTTGATTAACAGTCTTCATCATGAAGATTGTTTGATTTTCATCATGACTTTTTATTGAACACTCTTCAAGATAATGCAAAAAGATAATGCATTATGATTCAGTCTATGAATTCATAAAATTATGAACTATGATTAGAACTTAAAAAGTAAGATAAGCGCTGTTTGATAGTTGAACAGTTCTATTATTTTCTTTTCACTTTCATTATTAATATTATTTTCTTTTCTCTCACTACTGATAATTTCATATTCATTATGTTGTAATTTCTTCTCATTCTTCTTTGCTTCATAGCACATCTTTGCGTCATCATTTTCTACTATGATGAAATCATTTAAATTAAAATTTATTGCATGTATTGAATTCTGAATTTCTCATTCTTTGACAGTTGAAAAAATGATGAATTCTGTTGTAAAATTCTGAAAAACTATCATAAAATTAATATCATCAATCTGCTTTAACTTTTTCAAATCATCATGATGAAGAATTTTTTATTGAATTAAATGAACTATAAAAATCATAAATTTTGATAATTCTTCACTTATGTTCAGCTCATTTATTATTGTCTTTTAAAATTGATATTAATTTCTACAATTGAAAGATAAATATAATGCTGTCACGGACTGAGAGCTGAATGGAACCAGAATGGAATTCTAATAACTAGATTTTAGATACAAGACGTTGCACGAAGAAGAAAGGAAAGAAAGAGATCACTCAGAGGTTCTTATACCTCATGAACGCTGGGTATCATCCGTACCGGGGGGCCCCCATAACACCACTGATAATCTCACGCCTATCATCATCTATAATATTGTCCAACACCACCTAAGTGACCTAACACCTCTTTTCCCAACACCTTTCGAGTAACACATGCTAAAACCGTGACAATAGGTTCCCCTTTTTGAAGTCGAAGCTTCTGCGAGACTTTTAATTCTCTGACTCATATTCAGAGTCGCTGCTTCCTTGCACGTAAGCGATCCATGAATCCTTACCCGGACGATCGGGATTTCGGGCGTGATAGGCGTCCATGGCTTCGGTGACATTCACCACATCCGCAAACTTTACCCAACTGTTTTCTTCTATTCCAGTCCACTTAATTAAATACTCTAGCTGAGAGTTCTTTACCCGGGAGTTCAATATTTCGTCCATCTCCCAGCTAAGCACTCCTTCAGCGGAGACTATCGGAAACGGCGCGGGAGGTATTTGTCCAGGTAAGGGGTCGTTGGCCGCAGAATGAAGCAGATAAGTATGAAAGACGTCGAAACAGGACCAGTCATCGAGCAACTCTAGCTGATAAGAATGAGAACTAACAATTTTGATGATTCTGAAAGGTCCCTCGAATTTATTAGATAACTTCTTGCTGGGTCGATGAATAATCAGATTGCGAGCATCTAACCAAACCATATCATTAATTGCATACTTGAGAGCGTGTTGTCGATGAACATTAGCGAATTGTTCCTGATATGCTTGAGCTAAGATCATTTGTTCTCGCAGGATTTCATTGATTCGATCCATTTTCTGAACAAACAGATCGGCATGTATTCGTTCCGAGTGTTCAATAACGTTCTTCTGAGCCTTCTTTGGTTCCAACCCCATTCGAGGATGCTATCCGGAGTTAGCTAGAAACGGCGTGCACTGAGTGCTTTCGGAGAAGTGATTGTTGGTGGCAAATTCAGCTGATGACAGCCATGCAGCCCAGTCGTCCTGCATAAAGGACACGAAGGCTCGAAGATATTGTTCCAAAACGCCGTTGGCGTTCTCGGTTTGATCATTCGTTTCTGGGTGAAACGCAGTTGACAATCGGGCTTGAATCTTCAATCGGGTACAAAGTTCGTCCCAAAAGTGACTGACAAACTGAGTTCCACGATCCGAGACGATTGAATCAGGTAATTCATGATGTTTCCATATTGCACGATAAAAAACTCGAGCTGTATCTAGGGCTGTAATTCCACTCATAGGCTCGTAATGCACTTGTTTAGATAGTCTGTCCACGACTACCAGAATATTGATTGCCGAATTTCCGTTTAGATCCTTACTTTCAGGTACTGCCACGATGAAATCCATGGCTATGTCTTTCCAGCGACGATTGGGTACATCAAGAGGCTTCAAAGCTCCCTGATATTTTTCTCTAGAGATCTTCACTCGAGAGCATAGATGGCAATTGCGTACGAAGCGAGCTACTGTCTTGATCATTCCGGGCCAGTAATAATGACGACTGAGTATTTCGTAGGTCTTGGCTCTTTCTGGATGACCCGCAATAGGCGTGTCATGACTTAACTGAAGCAGACGTAGTCGCAGTTCCTCATCTTCGGGTACCAATAGCCTATCTCTATAGTAGACTCGATCACTTCGCAGCGTACATTCCGCTAACGGAAATTCTTTAAGCTTTCGTTGACCGTCTCTTAACGCAGTTACCACGGTCTGTACCCATTCATCATTAAAATAGGCTGCGGAGAGTTGTTCTTCTAGCTCATTCATAGGCATTTTCTCTGGTGGTTCAGACTGCTCAAAGATCACTGATTCGCCCTCCGAGTCACTTGATTCGGGTGCTTCAGAGTCACTATCGTCGAGAACATTGGTTAAGACTTGAATTTCCACGTTTTTTGGTTTTAGCACGGTCTGCCACTGATGTTCTCGACGACTATCCCCCCCGTTCAAGGGAAGATCTCCTGATCGACGCGTGAGTGCATCGGCTCGAGTGTTCAATCCACCCGGACGATACACGATTTTGAAGTTAAATCGAGAGAGAAATTCTGACCATCTGGCTTGTCTTCGGCTAAGCAGCTTGGTTGACATGAAATATTCTAGGTTCTTGTGATCGGAAATGACCTCAACGGGGTCTAACGTGCCTTCCAGTTCGGGCCTCCATTCCTCAAAAGCTCTGATTATAGCTAGAAGTTCCTTGTCATAAATCTCGTAGTTGCATTCTGCGGGTAGCATTTTGGAAGAGAAATAGGCCACAGGTCTTAACTGCTCGTTATCATCTCGCTGAGACATGACTCCGGCCACAACATAGTCGGAGGCATCGATTTCCACAGTCACGGGTAGGTCCGGGTTATAGTGCATTAAGATAGGGGCAGTGGTGAACGCCTGCTTGAGTCGATCGAAGGCGGATTGACACTCCTGAGTCCAATTAAATGGCTGGTCTTTTCTGGTTAAGGCAGTCAACGGGCCGACCAGCTTGGAAAACTCCTTAATAAATCGCCTATAGAAGTTGGCGAAGCCCAGAAAGCTCTGAACATCTTTGACGCCTCGAGGTGCAGCTCAATCCATGACGGCATTGACCTTCTCAGGGTTCATTTTGATTCCGTGGGTGGTGATTATTAGGCCCAAATACTTGATCTCGGTAACTGAAAATTCGCATTTCTCGATATCTACCTGTAGTCCGGCGGCTCTAAGTCGCTCCAGTACCTGACGAACATGCTGAGTATGCTCCTTTTTGCTGTTGCTATAGATCAAGATATCATCCATGTACGCGGTGCAGAAAACGTTCAAGAAGTCATGCAGAGTGTCATTAATGAAGTTCTGAAATGATGACGGTCCGTTTGTGAGTCCGAAGGGCAAAACGTTGTACTCGTATAAGCCATAACGTGTCCGGAAAGCGGTCTTCCACTCGTCTCCATAAGCCATTCGCAGTTTATTAAAGGCTGCAATGATATCTAACTTGGTGTAGTACTTGGCCTTAGCCAGCCGATCTAGGGTTTCTCGAATGAGGGGTAACGGGTATCGATTCTTAACTGTCATGGCGTTCAGGCCCCGATAATCCACGCAAAACCTGAGTCCTCCGCTTGGTTTTTTAACAAAGAGTACCGGAGAGGCCGCGGGGGAAGAGCTGGCTTGAATAAAGCCTTTGGCCAAATTATTCTCCAGGTATTTCTTTAGTACCCGGAGCTCATCTTGAGACATGCCATATAAAGGCCCGAAGGTAGAAGTTTTGCCCTCCTGCAGCTGAATTTTATGATCATAGGGACGTCGTTCAGGTAGGGTGTCCGCCAATTCGCGAGAGAAAACATCTAGAAAGTCGTGATATTCGGGGGGCAATAGCGTGGCAGGGTCAACGGAAGGCGTGATTTTCAGAGCTTTGTCGATATCCCTCATGGATATGGCAAACAGATCATGGTTCTTTTTCCTAGCGAGTCGCAGGAACGGAGCACTACCTATAGCGTAGACCTCCAGGTGTTTCGGGGGCGAAGACGTCGGGGGGGCTGGTACTGACACAGCCGGGACCGAGGTGCTCGAGAGAGTTTCGGGTACGGGTTCTGGGTTGGCTTGAGGTTCAAAGGTGAGCTGATTATGACGCAGGTCTATAATTGCTTTATGACTTTTTAACCAGGGCAGGCCTAGGACAACTGGGAATTGCGGAAGTTGAGTGACATAGAAGGGGGTTTCTTCGAGCTCCCCGCTTGGGACTCGAAGTTTGGCAAGAGCGTAATGAGTGATTGGACCGGATACGGCTGGTTGACCGTCAAACCCCTGAAGGGTACAGATTTCAGACAAAGGAAAACAGGGCAGAGAGTGTCTTTGCGCGAAAGAGTCATCAATAAATGCATAACCGGTGGCGCCGGTATCAATCAAAACAGAAAGGTTGACATTGATTTTATTGCTTTCTAGATTACCTGAGAGCACGAGATGATCATTGTCCACCTTCTTTTCTAACCGATGAACCGAGCTAACTGAGAGTGCAGAGATTTTCAGGCTGTTCGATTGTCTCTGCGAGCGACTGTACGCAGAGACTAGGCTTTTCCCAAGGCGGGAGGAGTATCGGAAGCGAGGTTGTCGGTAGAGATTGCGGGGGCGAATAATGAGACGGCTCGTAGCTGAACCTTGGGCTTTGAATTGCAGGCCGCAGCCTGATGCCCAGGCTTACCGCAGTATAGGCACAGATGGTTGACCATGCGATGCTGACGCTCCTCGGGGGTCAGTGGGCCTCGTTTCTTCATGTTGGCGGCCGATAAGTTCATGGGGTTCCCCGGGCCCGAGATCGTAGCTTCCGAGCCTGCCGGGGGTGTCGCATATTTGGCGGGGTACGCGGGGACTGTAGGGGTCACAGAGGCAGGGTGAATCACTGCTTTTGGCTTGGGAAGGTTCTGTACTGTGGCGCGATATCGGCTATCCAATTGCTGGCATTTGGTAACCAACTGCTCATAGTTCAGGCTGCTGACATCCACCTGAACCAATAGAGCTTTGAGCTCGCTGGATAGTCCATTCTCCAGGTTGAATTTTCGGGTTACGACGTCATATCCGGTTGCATCAATGTGCTGCTGAAAATCGGACAGGTATTCGATGAAGGTGCGATTTCGCATTCTTAGGGCTGAAATGAATCGCTGAGCGGTTCCTTGCTTGTCTGGATCATCGAAGGCTTGTCTTATCAAGGCAACTAATTGCTCAACCGTGACTAGCTTGTCATGCTGAGCAGTCATACGCGGCAACGCTTGAGCGGCAGCGTTCCCCGATAAGCGGCTGTACCCATACAGAAGGCGGGACTCGGGAGTTGGATAACGATCCGCGTTCAACTTCAGCTTGCTGGTCAGCCCGAAGATGAACTGATTTAGCTTGTCCCCTCGCTCTCCGATATAGAGTTCTGGATCCGGATATTTCTCTGATTTGGTATCGGTTCTGCTCATGCTCTTGAGTCCTTGAACCATTTCTGACAAGGTTTTATTATTGGCCTGGGACTGCTTAAGTTCGACCTGAGTTTGCTCATGTTCTTGTTGACAGGCTGAGACCCAGTTGGTATACTGGGTGATGGTGTCGTTGGACCAAGTTTGAAGTTCGGTCAGGAAAGTGTACCACGCTTCGGGAGCATTGTTGACGTGGGTTCGAAACTGGGCGGCAGTGATGGGTTCGTTGATCGGAGCTAGAGGTGCCGACGGCAGGGTGTTGCTGATATTCTCGGATTGACTCATGATGTAGTGTGGTGCAACGTAATGTCACGGACTGAGGGCTGGATGGAATCAGGATGGAATTCTAATAACTAGATTTTAGATACAAGACGTTGCACGAAGAAGAAAGGAAAGAAAGAGATCACTCAGAGGTTCTTATACCCCATGAACGCTGGGTACCATCCGTACCGGGGGGCCCCATAACACCACTGATAACCTCACGCCTATCATCACCTATAATATTGTCCAACACCACCTAAGTGACCTAACACCTCTTTTCCCAACACCTTCCGAGTAACACATGCTAAAACCGTGACACAGTCAGGTCCTGAATTGCTCGGTTTTCCGACTGCCGGATGGCAAACAGTCGGCACCCTTGACTGCCGGGTAACGTCGCTGGCTGCCGGGGAGCATCGACTTTCGGAACGGTTTCTGACTGCCGGGTGACGTTTTCTAAAACGTGGCTGGCTGCCGGGTAACATCGACTTTCGGAAGGTTTTCTGACTGCCGGGCGACATTGGTGAAGGTCGGAACGGAGCGGCCTGCTACCCGGCGCCC
>JAABUV010006922.1_pt1 | contig 12129 bp, 11 predicted proteins | sample 5559971 | NCBI WGS metagenome assembly JAABUV01 (sample SAMN10711881, study PRJNA513362) | rock metagenome | isolation source: Antarctica rocks | place: Antarctica: Victoria Land, Knobhead nord | collected 2015-12-19
ACCATGCAGTTCACCGAGGTGTTCAGCCAGTGGCTGGTCAGCCTCGGCCACATCTTCAAGGTGCGCACCGGCGACGTCGACATGCTCGACGTGGTGCTGAACCGCCGCATCCTGGTAGTGATCCTGCCGTCCCTGGAGAACTCGGACAAGACCAACGCAGGGCTGGGCAAGATCGTGGTCGCCATGCTGCGGAGCATGATGGCGCTCACCCTCGGCTCCAAGCTGGAGGGCGACTACCAGGAGATCGTCGGCAACCGGCCGAGCGAGGCGTTCGCGCCGTTCAAGGTCGTGTTCGACGAGCTGGCGTACTATGTCACCGCCGGCATGGACGGCATGCTGGCCCAAGGCCGCGGGCTCGGCCTGCACTTCCTGCTCGGCTTCCAGGAGGCGGCCGGCCTCGCCGCCCGCATCGGCGAGAAGATGTGGTCCTTGCTGGGCAACGCGAACCTGCAGGTCATCATGCGGCTGCAGGACGGCAACCAGACGCGCACCTACATCGAGAAGACGGCAGGCGAGGCGCACGTCACGCAGAGCACCTCGTACAACAGCGCGTCCGACCTGTCCGACGCGCACGTGGCGTCCGACCACGCCGAGGTGCGCCAGGTCAGCCGGGTGAACTGGCTCGACGTGCGGGCGCTGCGGCCGGGGCAGGCCATCGTGCTGTTCCAGAACAGCCGCATCTACACCCAAATCTTCTATGCCAAGGTGAAGCTCGGCGGCATGATCCGGCGCAACAAGCCGTCCATGCTGGACCGGCCGGACGCGGCCGGCCTGCGGCGGCACTTCTCTCGGACCATCGGCGTGCGCCGGGCCATGGTCGAGGGGAAGGCCACCGCCCAACCCGAGGCGGACAGCTCGCCCGTGCTGGACGGCGTGCTGGCCGAGCTGCGGCGGGCGCTCGTCGCGGAAACGAGCACCGGCGAGCGGCTCTCGCCCGTGGAGGCCGCGTTGGCTGCCGTGCTCTCCTGCGATGGCGAGCGTGTGCCGGCCTTGCCCGCGCGCGGACCGGCCGATGCGGACCAAGGTGAGGAGCAAGAGGCCGATGCGGCTGCGGCGACGCCCGGCACGGCCGAAGCCGAGGGGGTTGCCGGAACGGAGCCGGGCAGCCGGAGCGGCATGGCGCCCGCGCCCGAGGACCACGCCGTCTCCGACATGCTGCGCCAAGCCGCGCGCGAGCGGGACGTGCCGCTCGCCACGTTCACCGACCCTGGCACGGTCGCGCCCGCGGACCAGGAACTGGCGCAAGCCTTGGTCCTCGTCGAGCGTGCTGGTGGCCAGACCGTCCGCCAAGCCAAGCTCGCCGTCCGGCAGCTGCTGGCCGAGCGGGACCGGGTGCTGCATGAGCGTGTCGCCACACGGTTGCCGCCGATCGCGCCGGAGCAGCTGGCTGCCACGATCAGAAGCCTGACGGCCATGCTGGACAGGGCTACATCCGGAACCCCGGCGACGGCTGCACAGGCGGGGACGGCGCAACCGGCGCCTCCGGGCGTGGCGGCTCCGGCTGCCGCGCCGGAGCCGGCGACGGCTGCGGGGCGGGCGCAACCAGCCGGGCCTGCCTGATGCGCTGGGCCAACGCCTCCAAGGCCTGCTCCATGCGCCGGCCCAGCTCGCGCAGGCTGTCCGTCACCGCGGCGCGAAGGTCCTCGATAGCCACGCCGTTGCGCCGGATCACGGCATCCAGCGCCACGATGTGCGGCTCAAGGGCGCGGCGCACCACTTGGTCCTGCTGCCGATCCGCGAACTCGGCCGCGTGGTTGCGTCCCTCGGCCTGCTGGCGCTGGATGCGCATGTCGGAGCGGATGAAGTGGTCATGGGCCGCGTCCAGTCCGGACTGTAGCTTCTCGACCAGGTCGATGCCGAGCGACTTGTAGGGCTTGGCCGCCATGTTCTTGGCCGTCCGCGCCCAAAGGTCGGTCTCGGTGATCTCGCGCTGGTCGCCAAGCGGGCGGCTCATGCGCTCGGCTTCCCGCTCGGCCCACTCGCCCACCATGGTCCAGGCCGCGTGCTCGTGCCGGCTCTCGGCCACGTAGCCCTTGAACGCGGTGATGCCGGCCGACCCCCGCGGTAGGGCGTTGATGTGCTCGCCCGAGGTGATGCCCTGCGCGCTGTCCACCGTGAGGCAGTGCCCGTAGCCGAGCACCAGCCGGCCGGCGGCCCTGTCGCGCAGCCGGCGCCACTGCACGTGCCCGATCCGGCCGTCCTTGTCCCGGAACACCAGGCCGTCCTCCGCCCGACGCACCACCTCGACCACGTCGCCGTTGGCGCCGATGAAGCCGCGCTTGCCGTCGATGGTGGCGTATGTCTTCTTGTAGAGCCGGAAGCGGTCGCCTACCGCCACGGGCAGGTCGTACTGCTCGCCCCGGCTGTCGATCGCGGCAAAGGTTTCCTCGTCCCCGCCCACCTCGCCGCGTGCCTTCAGGCGCACCCGGATTGCCTTGCTGATCTCTGCGGCGTCGGCGTTGGTCAATGCCGACACCGTGACGCCGCGCGTGCTGCCTGCCTCGCGCAAGGCATCGCGGCGCTGGAGGGTGAAGGCTGCGATGCGGCCCACCACCTGGTCGTAGTCGCCGCCGACCAGCGTGGCCGTGCCGTCCTCGCGCTTGCGGTCGAGCGCCTCCGCCGCCTTGCCGGCGCGGAACAGCCCGGCAATCTCGCGCGTCCGCTCGCTTTTCTGCCGCACGATCGCCAGCAGCTCGGGCAGCGCCTCGGGCGGCAGCACGCGCGCCATGATCTCGACGGCGCTGCTCGCCTCGATGGCCTGGCACTGCTCGCGGTCGCCCAGGGCACGGATCACGCAGCCGGTGTCCCGCCACAGCTTGAGCAGCTCCAGGAACTGGCGCGGGCCGATCTGCGCCGCCTCGTCCACCACCAGCACCGTGTTGCGGTCCACCTCGATGTCCCCGGACTTGACGCCTGCCAGGAAGGGCTGCATCGCCACCGTGCGGTCAATGCCGGCGTCCTGCAACGCGTCCGCCTGGCGCCAGGCCTGGCTCAGGCCGATCACGCGCCGCCCGTCCGCCTTCCAGGCCGCGACCACCGGCGGCAGCACGCGGCTGGTCTTGCCCACCCCGGCCGCCCCCTCCAGGAACACCAGCCCGCCCCCTTCACCAAAGGCGTGCACGGCCGCGAGCTGCGCCGGGCCGACCTCCGGGTCCCTCTGGTAGTCGATGCCGGACGCCGCGACCGCGCGCTCGACCGCCGCGTGGGACAGTGCGCCCGACCGGTCGGCCGCCGCCGCCTCCGACAGTGCCATCAGCTCGCGCTCGATCCTGACCTGGACCGTGTTGGTGACGCGGGTCCGCATGCGGGCCTGGCCCGGCTCGTCGTCGCGCATGGGCGCGGCCATCTCACCAACCATCAGACGGGCGTGCTCGCCATTCAGGGTGACGCCGCGCGCCTCGACCTCGCGCATGACAGCGTTGATGTCCTTCGTGCCGGATAGCCCGGTGCCCGACAACCCGGTGCCGATCAGCCCGCGCGCTGCCCACATGCGGAGCACGCCCAGGTTCAGCACCGCCGCAGTGGCGAACTCCTCTTCTATGTGCCGGATTGCGAACCGGGCCGCCTGCTCCACCCGCTGCTCGTGCGTCAGCTCGGGCGCGGCTTGGTCCGTGATCGCCGTCGTGTGCTGCCAGCCGATGCGCTCGGCCTGCCCGTGCCACAGTTCGCGGTCGCTCTTGCCGTCGAACTTTTCCAAGCGCGTGTGCTGGGCCGTGGTGCCGAGCAGGCTGAACTTGCGATCGGCTGGCAGCGCGTCCCAATCCATGCCGTGCCGCTCGGCGTAGTCCTTGGCCTTGCGCACGGTCGCCTTGTGGCCCTTGGAGAACGCCTCGCGGGCGAACTCGGGAACGCAGGTGACAACAGCCGCAAGCCCGCCCTTGTTGTAGCTGACCTGGATGCCGAGCGCCCGCAACTCTTCGGCGAGGCGGGCCTGGAAGAAGCCGTCGAACTCGTGCATCCGGTCGTGCATTGCCGCGGTGTCGAGCGAGCCGACGTGCCCGTCCGCGGTCACGACCAGGTTGAACATGGCGTTGTGGATGTGCGTCTGCGGGTCGCCCGGCACCGGCACGTCCATCACGTAAGTCTGCCCGTCCTGCCCGTCCTGCACCGCAAGCGTTGGCCGCGCCGTGAAGTGCATGAACGACGCCCAGCCCACCTCGCCCGGCTCGGCCCCGTGCTTGCCGCCGTCGCCGCGCCGCGCCCAGCCGATCTCGCCGGCGACGTAGCGCATGGCGTCGTCGTTGGCCCGCCACACCGCCAGGATCAGCGCTGCCTTCTCCGCGTCGTCGCGGGCGAACTCGATGGCGAGCGTGACCGACTTGTCCGGGGACGCCGTCAGGTCGTAGGCCGAGACGCTGCGCTTGTTCTTGGTCCAGGCCTCGCCGGTGTCGGCGCGTCTGGCCTCGAACAGGCGCTCCAGCGCGTCGTCGCCAGGCGCCAGCGCCGGGTTGATGCCCAGCGCCTGCGCGACCGCCGGCGCCATGTCCGTCCGCCAGGACGCGCGCGGGTCCCGGCCGGCATAGTACGTCGCCAACCCGCGGCCGGGGTCGTCGAGCGCCGTGCTCTCGGACAGGTAGGCGCGGATCAGCTTGCCGGTCGAGGCGGCACTGATCTTGCGGAAGGAGATCATGCCCGGCCCCGCCCGTGTCCGTTGCGGAGCGCGGCCTGGGCCGGCTCCTCCGCGGGCGGGAACGCATCGGCGATAGCTTGCACCACCGAGAGCGGCAGCGTCGTCATCCCCTTGCTCACCACGTCGCTCACGTCCTTGAGCAGGTGGTTCTGCGTATCCATGCGGACGACCATGGCCGCCAGCAACTCGTCGAGGCGCGGGCCGTCCTGCTTCGGCTTCTCCTTCGGGGTCAGCAGTTCGATCAGCCGGGCCTGCTGCTCGGCCATCACGCGCAGGCGCTCGTCCAAGCCGCGCTGGCCCTGCGCGACCCCGCGTAGGGCATCCTCCACGCCCGACAGTCGCTGCGTCAGTTCCGCGATCATGGCCCTACCTCCTTGTTGGAGGCATCATCGTGACGCAGCCGGACGCGAGTGCGACCGCGCAAAGACCTCTGGCGGGGCGTCTCTGCCGGTGCTGATTAGCGCTGTTCCCTCCAAAGTTAGCTCACCGGCAGCATCTGTTTCAAGAGTCCACACGGTAACTCGGGGTTTAGATTCCATACACCCTCGCCCCGGCCTGTCTGCCAGCTTCCACATCGGACTACGATGGCCGCCAGCAGCTAGGAGCTTCCCCCATGACGTATCCAGCTTTGGCATCCATCCGCCAGCAGCTTGCCTTTCTGGCCGAGTTGGATCGGCTCAAGTCGGTGGTTCGCCAATCTTCACTGATTGATCGAAGCCGAAAGGAGAACTCGGCCGAACACTCCTGGCACTTGGCAATGTTCGCGCTCGTGCTAGCTGACAGCGCCCCTGGCGTGGACGCCTTACACGCGGTGAAGCTGCTGCTGATCCACGACATCGTGGAGATCGACGCTGGCGACGCGCCCATCCACGTTGCAGGCAAGGACAAGGCGGCGCTTGAGCAAGCCGAGCAGCAAGCGGCTAAACGGATATTCGGCTTGCTCCCAGCGGAGCAGGGGAAGGAGTTGCTGACGCTATGGACTGAGTTCGAGGAGGCACAGACGCCGGCAGCCCGGTTCGCCAAAGCGCTGGACCGGTTGCAACCTTTGTTCCTGAACACCTTGACCAGCGGGGGAACGTGGACGGAAAACGGCGTCACGGAGCAGCAAGTGATGGAGCGATACGGACCGACCATCAAGGCCGGATCCCCGCTGCTATGGCACGAGGCATCGAGGCTGGTCCAGCAGCACTTTGCAGGGCGAGCCTCGGAGACAGCTTTGTAGCGGCTGATGCGGGGCCGCCCCCGTGAATGCTGGCCTGTACCGCTTCGTCAGTTGGACGGACCCTGTTGAGGAAATAGAGCCAGAACGTCACCTTTAGTAGAACGCTGCTAGCTGATTTCCTCGCCATGATGGTACGCGCCCCGCGCGGTTGATCTGCTATGGAAATAGAACCAGAGCGCCACCAGTAATGGAACGCCAGTGCCACATTTCCTCCCCATGATGGTGCGCGCGCGGCGCGGTTGATCTGGTGGCGAAGCCGGCCAGGCGCCCCGCGCTGTGTCCGCCAGGGTTCGTTTGACGGACACCCCTGGCTTTGGCTGCCGATCAACGTGCTACGGCGTCAGATGGCCAATCTGCAAACCTTCGTGGTCACAGGGCCTACACGGAGGTTTTCGGCTGCCAGGAGCCGGTTGGCAGTTCCACGTCGTGTTGGGCGGAGGCAAGCGCCTTCACCCAGCCAGCTACATCGAGCGGACGGCAGTAGCCGGGCTTGCCACGCTCAAACCGCCAACTGTCCGATAAAGGCCCGGCGTCCACGACGTCAAAGCCGAACTGGTCTTGCAACGCGGCGACCATCGCTTTCGCGTCGGCATCGTCTGCTGCGATGGGTAGGGCGCGGCGGCCGGGGGTGCCTGCTGGCTTGCCGGCGTTCTCAAGGTCGGCCGCAAGGACAGCGTTGAACGCCTTCACGACCCGGGACTGTGTTAGATGGCGGGCAATCATCTGGCTGGTGGTGGTCAGCCGCTCGTCCAGTTCGGCGATCTGGCCATCTCGCTCGGGATAGTAGTTGTTGGGGTCGATTATGACCTTGCCGGCGAGCGCGTCGGCCGAGAGGGACCTGTATTTCGAGAATGGCACGGCGACGATTACGACCTCGCTGAACTCGGCCGCCTCAAGCGTCGTGCCGATCTGGCAACCGAGTGACTCAGGTAAGCTGTGCAGTGTTTCCGGGCCGCGCGAATTGCTGACCATCACTTCGTGCCCGTTCGCGATCCCCTGCCTGGCGAGCGCGCGGCCGATGAAGCCGGCGCCGATTATTCCGATCCGCATGGATGCCTCCTGTGATGGGCGATTGCCGTATGCCTGAAATGGCATCGCTCCTCGTGCGATGGAATGGTGTAGAGGCTGCGACATTCGAACCCAGGAGTTTGCAATGGACCGTCTTGAGAGTATGGCCGTGTTCGTCGCGGCCGCGGAAGGCGGGTCGTTTGCGGCGATGAGCGGCCGGTTGGGGATGTCGCCGCAGATGGTAGGCAAGCATGTAAGCTTCCTAGAGGAGCGCCTGGGTACGCGGCTGCTCAACCGCACGACCCGGCGCCAAAGCCTGACGGAGTTCGGGCGGTCCTATCACGAGCGCTGCAAGCTGATTCTGGGCGAGGTGGCCGCGGCGGACGGGCTCGCGGATGGGCTGGGCGAGATGCCGCGAGGCCAGTTGCGAATCAACGCGCCGGTGACATTCGGCACGCACAGCCTGATGCCAGTGATTACGCGCTACCTGCGGGCCTACCCCCGGCGTGAACGTGGCGGTAACGCTGAACGACCGGCTGGTGGACTTGGTGGATGAAGGATTCGATGCGGTGGTCCGAATCGGGCCATTGCCAGACTCGTCCCTGGTTGCGCGCAAGCTCGCACCTTACCGGCTGGTGTCCTGTGCATCGCCGACCTATCTCGCCGAACGAGGTACGCCAGGGTCGCCGGAGGAGCTTGCTGAGCACGAGTGCCTGAAGTTCGCCTATTGGTCGCCAGCGCTGGCCGACACCTGGCGCTTCAGCCGCGGCAGAAGCGAAGAGGTGGCAATTCATGTGCGAGGGCGCTTGCAGGTCAACACGTTCGAGGGTCTGTTGGTGGCAGCGTTAAACGGGTGCGGAGTCATCCTCGGTCCTGTTGGCGTGCTGGAGCGCGAGTTCGCCTCAGGTCGGCTGGTGCGCCTGTTGCCGGAGTTTGACGGGCCATCCCGCCCGATGCACGTGGTCTATTTGGCGGACCGGCGTCCTACGGCCAAGCTGCGCGGCTTTATCGATGCGGTGGTGGAAGCGTTTGGCACCTCCGCGTAGGGCTAAGTCCGGGCGTTTTCCTCGCGGGTTCCATGTATCAACGACTTTGCGCCGAGCTGCACGATCTTGCGTCCGTCTCAGGTTCTTGGCCACTTCCGATGATTGAGTTTGGGCCTTTCCTATATAGGACGGGTGCGGAACAGGGCTTTGAAACGTGTAAACCCTTCCAAACATGGCCGGACCTGATAGGATAGCGTCCGCTTCCTAAATAGGAAGCGTCAGACTACAAACGGACTTCCTGGATACAAGCCACAATGCGCTACCCGCCCGAACAGAACGAGCGAACCCGGGCCGGGATAGTGGCAGCGGCGGGCCAGACGTTCCGTGAGAAGGGCTACGACGGCGTAGGCGTCGATGTGCTTGCAGCCAGAGCGAAGCTCACTGTGGGCGGCCTCTACAAGCATTTTGGCTCCAAGGGCATGCTGTTCCAGGAAGTCGTTCGCGTCGGCATGGAGCGGTTGCAAGCTGGCATCCTGCAATTCCAGGCGCAGAAAGCCGGTGATTGGTTGGCTGCCCTGGCCGGTTGGTACATGGGACCCGGGCATCGGGCTGACATCGGCGGTGGCTGTGCGATGCCCAGCCTCTCGCCCGAGGTGGTGAAGTCTGACGAAAAAACCCGAGCAGTCTACGAAGCTGGCTTGCTCCAAGCATTCGACGCACTCATAGCCGAGCCGCCGTTCCGGGATGCCGAGCGCGGCCGGGAGTGCGCGTGGGCAAGCTTGGCACTTCTGGCAGGGGGCGTTGCGCTCTCTCGCGCGGTTGTCGATCCCGCACTTGCCGATGAGATCGCGGTGGCGGTCAAGAACGCCGTTCAGGACGGCCCGGCAAGATAGGCCCATCCCGCTCCGGGTGAGTTGTCAGCCAGCGTGCAGAGCCTCCCGTCGAGCCGCGTTCTCGTAAGTTGCCACGTTGCAGCGCGCCAGCTCCACGGTTGGCGCCGCCACGCCGAGGATGCGGGCTTGGTCGAGCATGTAGCCGAATACGTGCTCCCCTTCGGTCCGGCCTCCGCGCTCGATGTCCCTGAACATCGACGCCTTGAGAGCAGACCCTTCCGTCGTGATCAACCGCGTTGCGAAGTCCAGGAAGGCCGGCCGTGGCGGGAAGCCAGCAGCCGAAGCGACCGCAGTGCATTCCGAGAACAGCCGCAGCACGGCTTCCCGGTCTCCGGGCGAGGCAAGGATATCCCCGAAGCATCCGCGCATGAGGCAGGTGGAATCGGCCGTGGTCGCCAGGACCGCAAACTTCTCCCACATGTCCTGCATGATCTCGGAGGACGCTCGCACTTTGGCCTTCGAACCGGACCACGACGAGCGGATCGCCTCGACACGGTTGCTGCTGCCTCCACCCAGCTCCCCGAAAGCAAGCTCGTGCGGCTCCAGCAAGTGGCGTATCTCGCCGGCCGGGCCCAGCGTCGCGGTGATGAGGCACATGCCGCCCAGCACCCTGTCATCGCCGAAAGCCTGTTGGAGCCTTGCGATGTGGCCGAAGCCGTTCAGCAGCGGGACGACCGACGTGCCCCAGGCGACGGCCGACGCGATGTCGCTTATGGCCCCGTCGAGGGAATATGACTTCACGCAAACCAGGATGACGTCATAGCTGCCGTCCAGCGTGCCCGGCGTCAGCGTCTTCGCTTTGAGGGTGACATTCCCACGGGGACTCTCGATTTGGAGGCCGGTTTCGGCGAGCTGGGCGGCCCGGCTGGGCCGCACGAGGAATGCAACATCACCACCCGCCTCGGCGAGCCTAGCCCCCGAAGTAACCTCCAACGGCCCCGGCCCCCACGACCAACGTTCGCATCACTTGCCTCGCTCTCGTTGATGAACCTGCCCCCGCACGACAAGCCGCGGTCAGCCCATGGCCAGCCGCCGGCTAGGCCGGGTGCTCATCGGGAATTGGAGGCAGGCCGCCAGCAGGCCGACGGCGATCATGGACAGCCAGCCGAGCATGTAGCTTCCGGTCGCATCCTTGATCGCTCCGCCCAGCCAGGCTCCAGCAAAGGAACCCAACTGGTGGCTGAAGAACACCACTCCGAACAGCGTGTTGAAGTTCCGTAGGCCGAACATCTGGCCGATAAGCCCGCTCACGAGCGGCGCCACGCTCAGCCAGAGCAGACCCATGGCGGATGCGAAGACCAGGGTTGAGGCGACCGTCACCGGGAGCAGCAGGTAAACGGCGATCCCTGCCGTACGAAGCAAATAGACCGACGCCAGCAGATAGCTCTTGTTGTAGCGGCCGCCGAGCCAACCCGCGATGAAGGAGCCTGCCGCGTTGAACAGGCCGATGAGCGCCAGTGCCGAGGCGCTCACCGATGGCGGCAACCCGCAGATCGCGAGATAGCCGGGCAGATGCACGGCAATGAAGGTGAGCTGGAAGCCACAGGCGAAGAACGCGGCCGACATCATCAGGAACCCTGGGTGCCCGACTGCCTCCCGCAACGCTTCTCCAAGGGGCAAGCCGGCCTGAGCGTCCAGCGCTGCCGTTCGGCCGCCGATCCCGACCGAGATGACGGCCATCAAGCCAGCGATCATGGCAAAGGCGAGCATGGCTGGGCGCCAGCCCAAACTTCCGATTAGCAACTGCGCCAGAGGCGCGATGGCGATGGTCCCGAGCGACCCCGCGGCGGATACCACGCCCACGGCCCAGCTACGGCGTTCGGGCGAGACGGCCCGCGACACCGCCCCGAGGAGCAAGCCGAAGCCAGTTCCCGCGACCCCGACCCCGACCAGGACGCCGCCGCCCAGGCCGAGACCAATTGCGGGATTGTGGGAAAGCGCCATCGTCAAGAGACCAGCCGCATAGATGAGCGCAGATCCCACAAGCACAGGCCGGGTGCCGATCCGGTCGGCTAACGCTCCAATGAAGGGCTGCGAGACGCCCCAGACAAGGTTCTGTATTGCCAAGGCGAAGCCGAAGAAGCCGGCCGTGACGCCGATGTTGGCCGACATGGGGCTGAGGAACAGCCCCATGCTGTTCCTCAGCCCCAAGCAGATCGAGAGCACGACCGATGCCGTAATTAGCACCGCAATCGGCAGCGCGCGAGCGGGCCATAGTTGGGTTGATGCTGGCACCGGCTTGCTCCCTCTCGGACTTCGACCCATTGGAAAGCGAACGCTATCTTAAACAGGTGGAGGCAGCAAGTGGATATTGGCATCTCACCGCGAGGTCAGGGCGGCGCTCACGAGGGAGAACGCCGCCTCGCCCGCGGTTTCCATGTAGGACGGGTCACGGTGGAGTAGGGTCACGGCGAAGGAGCCATCCAGGAGGAGCATGACCTGGCGGGCGAGCGGCAGGCCATCCCCGATCCCTTCCGCCTCGATCACGCCGCGCATCCACCCCTCAAGCCGCTTCTTGTGGCCAGCGCCCGCCTTCATCGCCGGATGCCCCGGCATGTGTGCGAGTTCCGCTGTCGTGCGGAGGAAGCCGCACCCCTTCCACTTCGGGTGCCGCGCAGAGGTGGCGAGGTTGGTGAAGATGCCGCGAACCTTCTCTGCCAAACCGCCTTGTGTCGCGTCGAACCAGCGCTGGAGGAGCAAGAGGGTCGGCTGGTCGCGGCCGTCGAGGTAGGCAGCAACCAAGTCGTCCTTGCTCCGGAAATGGTAGTAGAGCGTGCGCTTCGTGACCCCAGCCTTCTCAGCAATCGCGTCCATGCTCACGCGCCCGATGCCTTCGGCGTAGAACAGTTTGCTTCCCGCGGCGACAATCCGTTCTTTTGTCGGGCGTGCTGGGGATGCCATGTATACCGAACAGTGAATATACATGGCCTGTAGCGATCCCTAGCGTCCCCGTCCACCACCGATGCAGCAAGGGGAACGGGCCGTGTCCGACGTCATGAGCTTTGAACTCAGGGGTGCGGTGGCGTTGCTGACGCTGAACCGCCCCGAGAAGCTGAACGCACTCAGCAACGAATTGCTAGGCGCCATTGTGGGTGCGCTGGACCAGATCGAGCTGGACCCCGCCGTGCGCGCCGTCGTCATCACCGGGTCCGGGCGTGCGTTCAGCGCCGGGGCTGACATCGCCGCGTTCCAGCACCACATGCGGACGGGTCCCGTCGAGGCGATCGCACACTTCATGCGGCCGGGTCACCGCATGACACGGCGCGTCGAGAGCTTCCCGAAGCCGGTGATCGCCGCCGTGAATGGCCTCGCGTTCGGCGGCGGGTGCGAGCTAGTACCTCTGCACAGTGGTTTTGACCGGTTGAGGCCAAGTGAGCCATGAGATCATTG
>JAABUV010006923.1_pt1 | contig 12126 bp, 8 predicted proteins | sample 5559971 | NCBI WGS metagenome assembly JAABUV01 (sample SAMN10711881, study PRJNA513362) | rock metagenome | isolation source: Antarctica rocks | place: Antarctica: Victoria Land, Knobhead nord | collected 2015-12-19
TTTTCGAAGTTCGCATCACAGCTCAGAAGGGATTCCGATCGGGTGGAGATGCACTTTCATTTCGGATTCACGTCGACGGATCGAAAGCCATCAACATTCCTGTTCTTCAAAACAGTGCATGCAGATTCGAAAATTATGTCCACGTCAGCCAAGGAAGCCAGCAAAACGCGTCGGAAGTGAGGCGCTACTGCTTCGCGACACTAGAGACGTCTAGCGATGGACGAGCGTTCGCTGGTGACGCCGCCAAGCTCAAGGATCTCGGGAGCATCGAAGTCACGGTGCACCAGGTGCAAGTGACAGGTGTCTGTGAACTCAGCACTGTGGCAAAGGACCTATCTTCAGTCGGCGTCGTGTCGGAGAAGGCGTTCAAGGGGAAAGCGATTTCGCATAGCGTCAAGTGAGTTGAGAGCGTGTCGGAGGTCAAAGGACAGTGCGCTGATGCCATGACAGCTTCACTGCTCCCACGTCCTGCAAGCCCAAACAGTGCGTTACAGCCGTGGCTGTGCCAGGACTGCCGGATCCTTATGCCAAAATCATCTTTCGCTACCGGTCCCTCGGTCAGCAATCCTCCAGATGCAACATGGCAAAGCTAATGAGCACCAGAGTCGCTGAAGTCCATGCTGATCATTCCGCGTACTCCTACGCCGCCGCCGCTCGAGGAACGACGATTCGAGACTGTCAATCGCGAGGAGTTCCTGGAGATTCAACGTCAACTCAAGGAGATGAAGGTGACTAGAACCCCATCATGTGCGTGACTCACTCGCTGATTGTCTTGTATAGGAGAAACACAGACTACCGAATGTCAAGGTCAAGCGCGAGCGCACAGACGATAATCCGCGCCGGCGCAAGGTCGCCCGTCCATCCCGCCACTCGACGCAGCTCGAGCTTGATGAGGAAGGAGGTGTACGGGAGAGTGCGACGCCGACCCTCGCGGAGCGGGAAATAATCGAGCTCGACTGAGATTGGCTGCCAGCCCGGGATTGCATTCGGCGAATACGCCACTGCTGAGAAGGGTGCGTAGCGCAGCAATTGGGTCAGTGCTGCTGTATACTATGAAGGGCACGTAAAGGTGCGGAACGCGCTACGGGGGCACTTCTCCCAAGCCGAACATGCGTATTGAGTTTCGCCATGCACTGTACACTATTAGCATAAGAACATACAAGGACAAGGTCAGACGTTGGCACATACTGCTCGCAAACTTCCTCTACACTCACGCTCTTGACGCCCGCCACTGCATGCGCAACCCGCGGAATCGCACACGGCTCGTTCCTGCCCTTCACCATCGCATCCGCGGTCCACTTCTCCTTCTTCACCGACTTAGGCAGTTCCGGTACGTCCTTTGTGTACTGCGCACTGGCGTGTGAAGGCCGCATATCGCACCACGGACCATCCGTCTCGATCTGCAGTCTTTCGAGAGGCACTTCCTTCACGACCGCTAGGTTCTCCTCCGTCTTCATACTGCAGCCGTTGATACCGATATCGAAGCCCATGTCCACCGTTGCCTTCATCTCCTCGAGCGTGCCAGTGAAGGAATGTACGCAGCCGCGTTTTGGTAGCTTGTCCAGACGCTCCTTTAGCAAGCGTTCGAAGTCGGAAGCCGCTGCCCGAGAGTGTAGGAAGAGCGGCATTTGGAGCTCCACAGCCAGATCGAGCTGCTTGGCGAAGTATACAAGCTGTGTCTCCTTGTCGCAGAGTTGCAAGCGGTCGTAATCCAGACCAATCTCGCCAAAAGCAGTGGCTTTACCAGAGTCTCTCGACTCTTGCGCCAGCTTCTTCAGCTCCGCCAGCAATGCATCCGGACCCTCTGCGTACTTCTCAAACGACGTTGCCGAGCACGGGTGTACGCCAACTGTTGCGTAACACACCCCAGGGTACTCGTCTGCCAGCTTAATAGCGTTCTTACTCTCCTGCAAGTCCGACCCCGTCACCATCATCTTCCGTACACCGGCCTCGAGCGCTCGCTGGATCACATGCTGGAGGTCGTCTTCGTGCGCTTGTTTGCCGTGGTGCACACCGCGGAATATGGGGTCAGATAGGTTGATTCCGATCTAGCTGGCGACTTGTCAGCCGGAGCCCAGGACGTTGTGGGTATGGCCGACTGACATCTGCGTACCGCAGGCTGGGTCCTGCACCGTTGGTCACTGGTGCGGCGTCCAGATCTACGGGCAGAAGATCTGCCCGCTGTGTTGAGGTGTTGGAGGATGCCATGCTTCTGCCATGAGTCGTCGCCGCACGGAACTTGAAGAGGGATACGTTCGGTCGCGCTCGCCTGCAAATTGGGTGCAGGTTCATGGGCCGTCGCGACGTGTCTCAATGGGATTTCAGTTCGCAGGGTGGAATGCCTCGCATACCTTACCTTTTACACGACTGAGGTGATTCAATGGTTGATATTTGTATGCCTCAGGCCTCTACATTTGATATTTGCACTTTTCAAGACAGCCCAGCTGCTAGGGTCTCGATAACCCGTTCCTCCCATGAGATGGCCCATCTACATCCATCCAGACACCCTCCTACTGTCCCGATATCACTCCGCTCGGTCAGCACGTGCTGCCAGCTTCCGGGGGTAGACTTGCGCAGCGGCGTCGCGATGCCCTCATCCAACAAAGCCTTCTGTCTGCCCTCGACTCGGCCCCAGACGGAACGAACCCCAGCATTTCCCCGATCCAGCGAGGACAAGGCAAGTCGTCCTGTTCGCCCAGTGTCACATCAGTCTGTCTCGACGGGAAGGTGTGATACGTTACTCTCGAGTACCTCGTGGCGCATAAGTATAAGGCGAGCGAACGTCGAGCAATGCCGAGGGCAATCACTGGTGCTGTCCATATGTCTCTGGGGGTCCGGCTTCTTATTGTTTCGCTGGGTGCAGGTGTAGTCACGGCTTGTGTCGAGGTTGTGTTAGCCACCAGTCCTGCCATGCACGCCTCCATAGACCACTTCCAGTAGATGTCGACATCTCGGAGTGCAGTTGTGTGCGCCTGGTCTCGTCGACGCAAAGTGCTTGTCGTAATATCCGATGACTGTCACGACTGCTTTACCTCTGCACTACACTTGGTGGGGTTGACGTGTCACATATCAAGCGGTAGTGAGAGTGACGGAGGAGTCGCGAGCGCGCAGAATTTCTTCGTCGGGGCTCGTGGCCGCTGCAGCTCAGAGCGACAAAGTCTGGGTCGCAAGACTCGTATTCGCACGCTCAGTGTGACCGGTACGAAGCGCCTGCACCGTTGTCTGGGAGACCGTCTGGAAGCGGATTATTACCGCCACTCTGTCGAGTATTATGACCGCCATTGTCGTGTCCATGCGCCTGGCTGCCTCCTACACTAGCATTCTCGTCCGGCGCCCTAGGCCCTACCATCCAATCTTCCATCGCTAGCCAGCTACTCCACGCCTTTTCCGCAGCAGTCAACTCTTCCATCTTGGCTTCATCTAATGGCTTCATGAACGGCGCAGTCTCGTCGACACCGCCTCCTCCACTCCCCGCATCGTACTGCTTCTTGCATGTTCGCCAACCACCGTGCTTGGCCGCGAAGAGGTAGTTGCGCCGCTCGCAGTCGACATGAGGCAGTACGCCGCGAACGTAATCATCTCCGAATAAGCCGTGCAGTATGGGAGGCTTGTCGAAGGCTGTGACAACTAGCCGGCGGATGTAAGGTACCAGAGAGACGAAGATCGGCGGCGTCGTCTGATCAGCGCGGGAGCGACCAGGGCTATTTACAGAGCCTCCTGGGCGCGGGAAAGGGTTGAAGTTGTAGTTCGAGCTGCCCTGTGCACCGGGTGCTGTCTGCGCAGGCTTGGAGGAGAAGACGGGGTTGCCGAGCCATTGATGAGGTAGTCGTATGTTGATGAGAGCGCAGAGTGCTTGCGTGGCCGGTTCATGCTGGGCGTGGTCGACGAAGTAGCGTTGACAGGACTGGTACGCCGGATGCCATTCGAGGATATCGAAGTTGGCATCGCCGGTCATGGGCGGAGCGGTCTGGTCGGGGCCCGGCTCATTCGCGGCGTCCATGAAGGAAGGTAGACGTCCGGCGTTGCCATTGTTGTATGGGTATGTGTTGCTATTGTCATACGCTCTGTCTCCTCCCTGCCATGTCCCTGCCATGCTGGTGTTGCTACCTGGCTTTGCGTCTATGATGGGCACGATATGCTTGCGAAAGCTAGATTGAAGCTTTGAAAGGAGGGAAGCACATCGCTTACCGATACCGTGTCGCGAACACCCGGTAGCAATTAGTCGTTGTGGCAGTCGGTCGTTCCCACTCTTGTATGTATATATCAAAGGTCGGGGCTCGATTTGTTGCGTGCAAGTTCGGCGTCGGTGGCTGACAGCTCACCTGCACAACAGCCGCCGCAACACTACTCTCTCCGCCGAGCTCTTTTGATCACGTCTGCCAGCATCGTGAAGATGCCCTGCGAATGCTTGACGAATTTGACCTGGCAGCAAGCAGGACTCGCTGTCCAACGATCAAGACAACGGATACACACGAATGGAAGATTGACAGCATGAACAGTCTGGTGGCATATGAGCGACGTCATGGTTGATTGACTTAGATGTACTTCGGCCTTCTTCTTGCACTATTACTGCCTTCTCATCTCGTCTGACCTTTCAGCGCACCGTCAACACTTCATGTTGAAAACCATGGCCGACCAATCCCACACCCTTGCAAGCCGGACCAAGCTCAACAATGGCCTATCGATGCCGAGTATTCACCTCGGGGTGTACCTAATGAATGGCTCCGAAGCCTCCACTGCAGTGAAGTATGCGCTGGAAGCAGGGTATCGAGCGGTGGACTCCGCGCAGATGTACCGCAATGAGAAGCAAGTCGGCAAATCGATCCTCGACTACCTGAAGGCATACCCGGAGATCAAGAGAGAGGATATACATTACACCACGAAGCTCGCGAGCAACAGCGACTACGCCCGGGCGAGACGAAGCATCAGTCAGAGTGTCAAAGAGTGCGGCCTTGGATACATCGATCTGTTCCTACTGCATAGCCCGTATGGCGGTAAGCAAGCGAGGCTGGATAGTTGGCGGGCGGTCGAGGATGCGATAAAGGATGGAGAGGTGAAGATTGGGGGCGTGTCGAATTACGGGGAGAAGCATGTATGGTCGCACTAATCGGAGACATCTAAGCCTGTGCTGATGTCAAGGAAGCTCGACGAACTCTTCGCCAGCAGCCCTCGAATCAAGCCTGCAGTCAATCAAATCGAAGTCCATCCCTTTAACACTCGCTCAAGTCTTACGGCGTACTGTCAACAGCACGACATTGTGGTGGAAGCTTACGCGCCACTCGCACGAGCGTTGCGCATGAAGCATCCTACCATCGTCTCGCTGGCGAAGAAGTACGGGTGCACGTCTGGGCAGCTGATGGTGCGTTGGAGCTTGCAGCATGGCTACGTACCGTTGCCGAAGAGTGTGCGGAAAGAGCGAATAATCGAGAACAGTCAGGTTGGCGGGTTCGAGATCAGCGCTGAGGATGTCAAGGCGATGGACGGGCTGGACGAGTACCTTGTCACGGATTGGGACCCTGTTGATGCCGATTGAGGGGAAGATGAGGGGTGTAGTCTGTTGTGTATAGAAAGATGTGTAGAAGCTGTGCATTGCACATGTCTGTGGTGGTCCAGCCGTACTCGAAATGTGCCTCAGGCCTCAAGATGCCTGTACGCGTCTGGTCTTCCTTTCACGACAACGACGATGAGACCAGCTTCCCGTGCATGGCTAAGGGCTACACTTGAGGACCAGGACGCACACGCAGCGCTACTGGTGTGCACATGAGCGACATCTGCTTCTTTCATGTGATGCCACAGAAATGACGAGCAACAACGACGGCCTCCCGCTAAGCGAGCTCTCGAGCAGAAGGGCCAGCAGAAGGGCTAGCAGTGGGCTGCAAAAGGTCTTCTCATAGTCTACTCCAAGCGACTGTTCCTGCTATAACTACGGCACATTTGCTGCGATGCCTTGGCTGGAGAATTCTTCGTACAAGCGATGGCAGCTTGCTTTCACGAATGCGCTGCACAGGCGCATCGAGGCTGATGAGTTGAAGAGGCCGTTGCGGGAGCTGATGCAAAGGCACAAGCTACCCGGCGAGGCTGTTGCCCGGATGCTCATGGGTCTTCGCGCTCGGAAGTCTGGCTCGGACGATCCTTTGCTATTTGCCTATGCGCGGTTGCTCTTGAGCGAGGGTCATCTTGGTACTGGAGATCTACTCCAAGCATTACTGGCTACCTCGGAGCTCGCTAACGAAAAGGAAATTACTCGGTCGAAGCGCCATGCATCAGGTCTACCTACCTGCGAGGAGCGCATCTTCCTCCTGCTTGCAGAGCTGCACCTCACCGAAGCTCTACCGGTCGAGCCTGCACGAACGCATAAGACCACAAGTGCCCTGGTCCGGTGGCTGCATGTCGTTCATGAACGAGAATATAATGAGCAGCTTGAGAGCGCAGGCCTACACGCTCTGGACATGCTCGCGTATGGCACGTACGAGGCCTTGGCTTCCCTCACTGCATCTGTCTTCGGAAAGCCAAGATTCCAATCTGTCGACTTACTGCCATGGTGGGAGGGCCGTCGTACTGCTGTCGTCCGGGGAATGCGAAACTTTGATGTGCACGTTCTGCAATGGATGCAGTCGCAATGGGCAGGCCGGATCCAAGCGCTGACACTGTTACCACCCTTTGTCGAAGTTGGAGAAGACGATCGGCCTGTTCTGGCCCAGCAGCAGATTCTGCAGACCCTGGCACAAGAGGACGTTACCCCGGCTGCGCAGTCCCGCGCCGGCCTCTACATCTGGCTGAACGCCTGTCTTTGCAGTAAGCCAATGATGGACGACCTGGGTATGCTCGGCTACCTACAGACACGCTACAACGGCGACAATCAGATGCTCACCGTGCACCTCCTGCACGCCTCGTTTGACGTACTCACCAACCGCGTCTTAAGCGCCCGACCCGCTCACGAGGTCAAGGTTGTCAGATCTTTCACGTGCAACAAGCTGCCGTTACTCCTGGCCTTGCTGGCATCGTTCATGGGCCAAGTCATTCTCGAGACGTGCATTCAGAGTGCCTTTCTATCGATCGTCATGGACCCGATTCCGCCGATAAGCGCCGGCTCACTGGCAGTGACAGACATGCTGAAGAGAACCAGACTTGAGTTCTTGCAAGCTTGCATACTGCACGGTGTGGTATCCGAAAGTACCATCGGCTTGATCTTGCAAGAGCCACTCTCAGGCTTGCCGAAGGTGCCGAAGTACACGAAGGAGAATCTGCTCAATCAATGTACCAATAACGTTGGCCGCCTGGAAAGTCTCACTGCTGAGCTACAAAGTATGCGTGGGAACGCAGGTGCGGTGTCACTTTGTATCGTGGACCTGATCGGGAGTCTGTGTGCGAGCAAGGACACCATGTCGTTGAAGAGCGTATGCAACATTCTCATCAAGCACGTCGAAAACATGGACATAGTTATGCAGTATACGCAACCTACTCCGCTTCTAGTCCCGCTATGCATGCTGCTCAAGGACTGGGTCCACGATCAAGATCAGAGCGAGTTCACACCGGCGTACGAAGAGTTCGCCTCAATCTTGCTCTTCACCTTAGCTGTCCTCCACCGCTACCAGCTGACCTCCGGAGATCTCGGCATGTTCGGCCTGGACGTCTTTGTGTTCGACATCCTTAATGAGAGCTCGACCAGCACATCCCTATCCGACCTCAGCCACGAGCAAAATCAGCAGCTGGCGAAGTGGCTTGAGGGACTTTTTGCTACCGATGATCAGGGCGAGACGAGCGGCATCAGTGACGAGGTGATGCGACAATGTCCACCCCAAGCGTTCTACCAGCTTGTTCCCACACTGTTTGAGCAAAGCGTCATGGCCTGCAAAGCGGACCGTTTGTCACCCACTATCCTGAAGAATGGGCTAGAGCTGCTGTTGGAGCCTTTCCTTTTGCCATCGCTCGTCGGCGGCCTGAAATTGGTTATAGGGCGCTCGTGGGAAGATCACAATGACGTGGAGATCCTGTTGCAGATCCTGGAGAAGCTGCTGAGGCCGTCGAGCAGTTCCGCAGAGACTCAAGCAATGCACCAAGCGGTGATGGTCATTGTAGCGGAGCCTTTGGAACACTCACTCCAGGATCTTCTTCGTCAGAGACCCGAGAAGATAATTGCGGTTGGGTTGTCGGCTTTATTGAGACAGTACATTGACTCGACAGGTTCGAGTACCAGTAACAGGGCTGAGATCGAGAAGTGGGCCGCGGCTGGTGACATGACCCACGACATGCGCGACGTTGTCAAAGGACTGATCTCCTGGGCAGCTAACGTGACCCCGACAGCTCCGCCGCAATACCAACATCAGATGATCGTCGCTATGCACGACATTTCCAGACCCCAGAGAATCACGGACGCCTTGTTGGGTCTGATGCGAGACCCCGAGTATCCCGCCATGGCAATAGCATTGGATGTTTGTACCAGCATCATTTGCGCGCCTAGTTCCGTCAGCAACACTTTACGACAACAGCTTACACTTGAGGTGTCAGATACCGACAGCTTGCTGAAGAGGTCCATGAGCCAAGCGAGCACCCTGGTGCGATTGCACCTTAGTGTGGAGTCACAATTCGTAGTCCATCAGCTGGAGATACCCTTTCCACTTCCTCAGCAACAGTCTACCGACCAGTTGATGCAAGATCTCGGCCTGAGCGGACCAGCAATCGGTGCAGATGGCGGACAACTCGACGATCCCGCGCAAGCGCTCCAGATGACCGACGATGACTTGCAAGCCGCCATGGAGCAGCCGTTGAGCATGGAGGGCGTGACGGCGCCAGCTTTGCCATCTCTTGAGCCTGTGGGTGTGCAGCTTGAGCAAGCGCAGGCATTTTTCGGCGACCTTGGGATGGATCTGGAGCATCAGGCGCTGCAGAACAACGTCACGTCGATGGGCGACCAGAGTGCCGACGATGACATCTTCGCCGGACTTGACCTAAGTGGAGGAATGGGTGACTTGGTGGAAGACGACTTCAACTTCGGGTGATGAGCGAAAGGCACGAGTACGCGGCAAGACCGACTCCCGTCAGCACCAAGCTGGCTTTCGATGATGGACGTCAAGGTCCTAGATCATCACACCCGTCGAGCAAAGTTCGGTCAGGCTAGCACGGTTGCTATCAAGGCGCCCGTCCATCAACCATCATCGTATTCGCCTAACATCCCCAGCGATACATGAGCGAGGAGATCTGAGTCCGAGCCTGGTCGACCTACGCTCACGATACGTAAATACCCGTACGTTCGGTTGACGCTTGGCTGCCTGGCGGGTCAGGCTGCCGTCGCTGGGCAGAATCACCTCAGCATACATGGATCCGCACGCATCGGTATTCCGGCGGAATATCAACAGCAGTGACGGGGACTTCGAGCTCCAATTAGTCAATCTCGTTGCACTTCATCAAAGTCTGCTTCGCCCATATCTCTTTCAAACTCTGTCGTTGGTCTTGCTGCCGGACGTGGTCATGACAAAACATGTAGCCTATGTTGTCTTCCATTCGCTGCCAGGACCAGCATAGCGGTGTCCGGTAGCCGAAGACATCCGGACGTCCATGTCATCATAATCGAGCCCATAGGTCTTTTAGTGAAACCGCAAGGCGGAACGACACCGAGTTGTGACGCCTAGCCGTTAGCACGCATCTATTGCAAGGACGCAACATCGTAAAGAGCAACGGTTTCCATCCTCTTCTGTCAATAATCCTGCCCCAATGCTTCCGACCCCCCTCGGCCAAGAATCGCATTTTGGAGTGGGGTCGGATGAGCTAACGTAGCTGGTAGAAGTCATCCCCGCGTGCCGCTCAACCTCACGTGACGCTCAAATTTTGATGTCGAAGAGCAAAACTTCTTATAGCTATAACACAACAATCACTCGTGATAACGACACCGGATCTGGTGCGTTAGATAGCTATAGTCTGTACCTTTTATATAAACTAACTCTCATCACGTTGTAAGGAGGCTATAGTCCTATAGAACCCCTAAGGCTAAAATTAGCGGACGCTTATCTTCCTACTAATATTGTACTCTAAGCAACAGGTAGCTTAGAATCTATAATACTACTACTCTCGAAGGCTTGCTAGGCTTCTTAGCTATAGCTTAAAGAGTTATCTAGAGTTGCTTAGCTGCTTGGCTAGTCTCCTTAACTACCTGCCTCTTAACTATATTAGCCTTAGCAGCCTCCTTACGGATTATAGCCTGTTACTCTCGTTATTACTTCGCTAATATAATAGCTACTCTCTTATCTTAAGCCTGTTACTTCTTAGCGTCGGCCTTAAGCCGTTTATTAATAGCTACAGCCTCCTTAGCCTCCTTACGCTTAGCTTAGAGCTCCTTAGCAGCTTAGATCTTTATAGGGCTAAAGAACGTTGCTCCGTAGCTATTAGCAGCTTAGAAGTCCTTAAAGAGCTTGTTGCTACGCTTCTAGCGCTTCTTCTCGTAGTATATAGCCTCCTTAAGGCCGTAGTTCTAAGCTTTAAGGATCGCGTTCTCTATAGTAATAGAGAGGATCGTATTAGTAAGCTTATAAACTTTAGCGGCTTAATTCTTATCTATAGCCTCCTTAAGGAGGGTCTTAATCCTTCGCTACTTACTAGCTAACAGTGCTAAGCTGCTAGAGGAGCTTAGTCTGCTCTCGTTAACCTCTTAGGGCTATAATCTAAAGATCGAGAGTACTAGTTCTAAATCTAACGGCTATAAGCTAGTCTTCTTCTATGCTGAATCGATGTTAGTAATAGTGAAGGCCTTAATGTAGGCGCTCTAAAACAACCGAAAGAAGTCTCTTTTAGTAACGTTGCTAATGCTAAGGCTTTAGTAAAGAAATTGGTCGAGCTGCTAGCTATAGTAGATACTAAGTAGTCTAAAGAGACCAACATTAAGAGGCTGGAGCTAGTAAGTTAAGTAAGGAGGGTAAACAGCTACGAGAATCCTGTGCTATAGGCACTAATCGAGAAACTTTATATTAATGTAACTGCTATAGCCATTAATATAGAGTAGTCGCTAGTTATAGCTATTGCGAGCCTTAGCCTTGCTCCCGCGGTTAAAAACCTTAGTAAGCTACTCGAATCCGAGGCTATCTTTAGTCTAACTAGTTGCGGAGCTTACAAAGAAGGCAAAGTGCTATTAAGCATCGAGGTCTTAGATCTAACTACTTTAAATGTTGCTAGTTATAGCCTTATAGATCAACGCTAGCGCAAGAGCTATACTATTAGCACAGATGGTTGCAATAGTAGTAATCTACTCTCGATTACTATCCTGCTAATTGCCTAGCATCCTCTTGCTCTAGTAGGCAGCCTTAGTAAAGACTCTTCTAGTTTTGCTAAGGAATCTAATTAGAAAGCCTTTTTCGTCCATATTATAGGTATTCTCTAGCTGTACGTAGTACTGCTCCACCTTAAGCTTTAAGAGGTCGTACTAATGCTTGTACTTATCGATAGAATCGACCTTCTTGCGTGCTGAGTCTAGGGGGGTGAGGTATCGGCTTATTAGAAGATTAGACTAACGTTTCTAAAACTAGCTATACCACCCCTTACCTAGCTACTCTCCAGCGATATCGTAAGCAAAGTTACACACCATAGCTAGAGTCGGAGGGAGGCTACGCTTAGAGAGCTCGTTGATATACTGTACCAGAGTGCGCTCTTATTGTTATAATAATAACTGCTAGTTCTCGGCCTTCTTAGCCGCTGTTCCTTAAGTCTTCTTCTAGCGCCTGTAGAGGGTCGTATAGTTAACGCTATGCGACCTAGAGATAGCAGAAACATTCGGCTTATCTAGGAGTCTTAGATCCTTTAATGCCAGCTCTATTAGATCTATATTAAGTGAGTTATACCGTGTTAAAGCTGATAAGATGAACGATGAATTTGAGCGTCACGTGAGGTTGAGCGGCACGCGGGGCTGACTTCTAGAGCTGGACGACCATACTCGACCTCTCGATCCTTTCAATTCGAATTGGTGTCGGATAGATCACACACAAACATCATGCCGTATCACTTGAAAGGGAGAAGCGTGCTCGTGACGGGGGGATCTCGGTATGAACAATCAACTTCCAGCAATTCGATCAGCAACGTGCTCATGCTTCACGATGCTGACCACAGCCAGTGGACTCGGCGCTGAGATTTGTCGGAAATTCG
>JAABUV010006924.1_pt1 | contig 12124 bp, 10 predicted proteins | sample 5559971 | NCBI WGS metagenome assembly JAABUV01 (sample SAMN10711881, study PRJNA513362) | rock metagenome | isolation source: Antarctica rocks | place: Antarctica: Victoria Land, Knobhead nord | collected 2015-12-19
TCACTCCCGACGACGGGGTGCTGCGCCGCTCTGCCGCCAGCGGAGTGGGCGGCGTTCGGCTTCCTCATCGGCCCCTGGCTCGCGCTGGCGACCCGGCCCCCGCGCCTGTTCGTGCTCAACAACAGTGTCCCCGGCGGCCTCATCGACATCCGCGACGCGCGCACCATCTGCCTCCTGCGCACCGTGGGGGTTTCTGCATATCCCCTCGAAAAGGTGCATTAAGCGGATCGGCGCACCTACTGTGACGTTTCCCGCGCACCTACTGTGACGTTTCCCGCCGCTGTAGGTGTGACATCGGCGCACTTAATCTGAGCCTTGCCGAAAGCACCGACAAGCCATGCCGTCTCCACGAAGGGACATGGTTCAAATGAACTTGACAGTTGAAACATCAGGCGGCCTTGAGCATGCAAGGCGCGGTGGTCCGCAGGTGGTCATCCGTCGTGGGCGGATAGCCCAAGGCCACAAGCCAGTCGGTCGGCGCGTCGGGCAGGCCGCTGCGCTGCAAGGGGCTCTGGCCCTGGTGCAGGCCGCGCGGGCTGACCTGGTGGTTGTGCCAGACAGCGAGCAGGGCCAGCATCCCCGGTGAGAGGGTCCGATGGACGGCCAGGTGCGGACGGAGCACGCTATGCCAGTTCTCGACGGCGCTGCGCGCGCGGACGGCCCCGTCCCACGCGTGGAGCAGCCCGGTGGCGACGGGACGCCACGCCTCCGGCCGCAGGGCCAGCAGATCCTGGGGGCGCGGGCCAAGGATGGCGCGACGCTGCCACGCCCAGGCCAGGGTGGACAGCGCGTCCCGTCCCAGGCGGGCACGCGCCTCCTGCTGTACGCCATCAAGGGGTGCGCTGAAGGCCAGCAGGCCGGGCGCCGCCCGCTCCAGGGCGGTGTGCAGGTGGGTCAGGTCGTGCCGGGACGCAGCCGGCGCGGCGTCACGCGCCTGGGCCAGCAGCAGGAGCAGCGTGGTCACCTCGTCCTGCCGGGCGGCGCTCGTGAGCACGTCGCCCTGACCCGGCACGACGACCTCCAGCAGCGCGTGTAGTTCCTGGCTCAGGTAGCGCAGGCTGTCCGCGGCCTGCGTGGCCTGGGCCACCGCCGTCGCATGGGCGCCCTCATCCGTCACGGGGTGTTGCCCCCGCGGCCGCTGCCCCGCCGCCACGCGTGCCGCTTGGCGCGCCACCGTCGCGGTCCGTTCCTCCAGGTCCGCCCGGCGGCGATCCAGCCGGCGTTGCACCTGGCCGCATTGATGCAGGACGTGCCACACGTCACGTTGGAGCGGGACGCGCGGGTCCGCGGTGCGCAGCCCCTGGGCCATGGCGGCCCCGCCATCGCTCACGGCGCGCCGTACGCGCAGCCCGCGCTCCTGGGCCAGCCACAGCACCAACGTCCACGTTTCCCCGTCCACCCGCACCGGCCCCTCCGCGGCCCAGACCGCTCCACTCTCCACGTCGACCATAGGGAGATAGGCCCCTTGCCGGTCACGCCCGTCGATCTCATCCAGGGTGACCGCCCGCTCCTGGGGCGGCGCCAGCCGGGCCACCAGCGCCAGCGCGCGCCGCGCGGCTTCTTGCACCACGGCGCTGATCATGCCCAGGCTGACCGGGCACCGCCCCACCTGCCGCAGGCAGCGCCGGATGCCGCGATAGCTGGCGTGCCCCTCCACCAGCAGCGTCAGGATGTCGCGCTCCAACTCCGCGTCGGCGGCAACGGTGCGCGCTGGCGCGAACGCCTGCTCCAAGGCCGCCCGCCCGCGCTCCATCCAGGCGTACAACGTTTGCCGCGACACGCCGACGCGCCGACTCACCGCCGTCACGACGCCGTACTCGCCACGGTGGGCCAACAGGCGACTGATCCAAGCCGCGCGCTCGCTCGATGTGCTAGCATGTGTATACTCCATGGGGTCCTCCCTGGTTGTGGTGATCGTTGCTGGTACACCGACCATACACGCCAGGGAGGTTTTGCGCAACTCACGGGCAGACTGTCAAGCCCAGTCGCCCCATTTTGAACCATGCCTAAGAGAGATACCCGACTGGCCGGCTCTCGACTCCCACTGATTCTGAAATCTGACGCATCCGAGCCAATGAGCCACTTTTACCTTGACAAACACAAATGTGACCCTTATGCTCAGGTGAATTGACAACTACATTCGTATGCCTCATGCTGGACTGAGACGTATGGGTACCGCGCAGGAGGCGACCTCTCTATGTCACAGGAGGGGAAGATTCGAACATCGCAACGCGCTCAGTTATGGATGAGGTGGTCGGCGTCATGGATGGCGATCCCTGGTTACTCGACTCTCGTCCTGACGACCACCATGATCGGATTCGCTACCGCTTTAACCAACCCCTTCCTCCCATTGTTTGCTATCACCGCGGTTGGTATGACACCGCTGGCCTTAGGTATCTTCTTGTCTGCCACCGCTCTTTCCGGCATTGTTGTGAGCACGATTTTGGGGAGAGCATCGGATGCGCACGCTGATCGTCGATGGATCTTGCTGTTCGCAACCCTTGCCGCCGTATGCGGCTACACGCTATTTGCCGTCATCCGCCACTACGGGGCTTTACTCCTCATCTCCGTCCTTTTCATTGCCGTTGCGTCGGCCGCTATCCCTCAACTGTTTGCCTACGCGCGACAGTCGGCCGCGCGGGCGCATAGCCGTAGTGCTCCTTTCGCCATTAGTATTTTGCGTACCTTCTTCTCTGTAGCCTGGGTCATCGGTCCCGCTATCGGGGCTCTGCTCCTACAGCACACGGGGTTTACGGGCTTGTTCTTGGCCGTGGCCGGTAGTTACGGCCTTGCGGCGCTCTTGATTTTTTTGTTCTTACGGCCATGTCGCTCCGTTCGCGACCCGCAGAGTCCTCCGGTCGGCATTCACTCCCTCCTACGCCGAGATATTGGGGCGTCAACCGGTGCCTTCGTCGCCTTACAGGCGGCGAATACAGTCGGCGTCATCAACCTCCCGCTTTTCCTTACCCACACCCTCGCGCGGCCCGCATCCGATGTCGGAGTAATCTTCGGTACTAGTGCCGCCCTGGAGATACCCTTCATGCTTGCTTTTGGGATGGCAACGATCAAGCTCAACAAACTGGTCTTGATCCGGCTTGGGACGCTTCTCGGCACCGCGTACTTCATTGCGGTCGGGTCCGTGTCCGCGACGTGGCAGATCATCGTGGCTCAATGCCTGAATGCTGCTTTCGTCGCCGTTTCCATGGGGATAGGTATCAGCTATTTTCAGGATTTCCTGCCGGGCCAGCCCGGCGTCGCCACAACGTTATACACCAATACGACCCGTGTCGGTTCGATCGCGGCTGGGCTCATAGCGGGCAGCGTCGCCGAGCTTTGGGGATATCGGTCGGTCTTTTTTGCCTGTGCGACCTTGACAGCCCTAGCCTTTTGCCTGCTCCTCTGGGGCGAACCGCAGGCGATATGGCCTGAGGGGACAGATGCTGGATTATCGCGCGCCTAGTGATGTCTCGGATGGGTTGGCTTGATCGATGCTGGACCTGCGACTGGGGTCGCATGGCAAACGAGTGCTGACTGCGCGATCGGGCGGGATACAGGCCGCGTCAAACTTTACCCTCTACTTCTTTCCGCACTAGCGACTGAGAGGATGGATCATGCGTGTCATTGGCCTCGCCTCCTCGGAGGCTGAATACCACACGGCGGCGACGGGTGTCGGCGGCGCGATGCACTATCTGTTTCAAGAACTTGCGACGCGTGTCGACCTCATCAGCCTCTACCAACCGGACCCTTCTCCCTTGCGCAAAGGTCTCTCCCGCCTGGCTACGTTCACTGATAACCCGGATGTCTGGCGACGGTCGTACAAACGCCATCGGCCACTCTTCCTGGCTAAGAGTCGCCTATGTCGTCGGGAGATCGAACGTCGGCGCGGGGAGATCGACGTGATCTTCCAGTGGGAGTTTTTCTTCTCTCCGACAGATCGCTATCCCAGTACTGTCCCGTACTGCGTGTACAACGATTGGACCACGGCGTTGAGCGTCCGTGAGTATCCGGAATGGGCGCCCCCTCGTATCCGCCAAGGCATCGATAGGGCGCAAGGGGATTTGATTAGGAACGCAGCCTATGTCTTCGCATTTACAGACAAGGTACGCCAATCGCTCATCGATGATTACGGTGTCAGCGCGAACAAAGTTGTGACAACGTGGGCCGGCATAAACCTAGAAGCGATACCTACCAAGGTGCGCAAAAAATATGACGCGCCCGTCTTATTGCTGGCGGGGAACGATTATGAGCGTAAAGGAGTCGATGTCCTCGCACGGGCATTGCCCTTGATCCACGTCCGCTTCCCTGAGTGTCGGGCGATCGTCGTCGGTGACCCAGGAGACTATTGCGCGGCGCGTGTACCCGGTTTGGATATCCGGGGTCCTATAGGAAACAAGGACGAAATGAGCGCGCTTTATCGGCAAGCGAGCCTCTTTGTCCTACCGACGCGAGCGGAGGCTTTCGGTCATGTGTTTGCCGAGGCGATGGCCTTTCAACTACCCTGTATCGGCTCCAACACAGGGGGCGTGCCGGAGGTAATCGGAGACGGCGACACGGGGTATCTCGTGCCCGTGGACGATCATGAGGCTTTGGCCGCGCGCGTCATCGACTTGTTCGAGCGTCCCACGCTCATGGCACGCATGGGGGAGCGCGGCTATCGAAAGGCTATCGACAAGTTCACATGGCCGAAGGTTGTCGATAGGATGATGCCATACTTGCGCGACGCGACGGGAATAGATCGGACGGGACGACAACGCCGTCCTCACGGTACTCGCGGGATCGACGGGGAGCGCCGATGAATAACCAAGACGGGCCGGTGGGAAGAGGGCGCGGCATGGACACAAGCTCTTGCACGTTAAAGCCTATTTATGTCGCGTTCCCCGCCGATAGGGATCGGGGGGACATGGTGCTTCGTCATCTGCCCGAAGACAAACCGGCGTTTGTCTTCGAGCGATGTGATCCTATCACGCGAGCGCCACTTTTCACGTACATCGGAGTGAATGTCACATCGTCCCTCTACGCTTATGACACGTTGGGTCAAGCCGCGCAGGATCCGGTTGCGTCGCTGCACGCATACTTGGGTCAGTACGTGGTCGAAGCGTGTGAAGAGCTTCCCCCATTCCAAGGCGGGGTACTAGCCTTTCTTGCTTACGACGCGGCGCGCTATTTCGAACCACGGCTGGAACGAGCCATCCCGCCGTCACGCTTCCCCGCGATGGGTTTCCTGGAAGCTCGGACACTTTTTGCGATCGACCATGGCAGAGGCTTGGGCTTCTTGATCCAACTTGTCGATGCCGGCGACACCCTTGCGCAGGATCGGACGCGCCAGCGATTGGCCCGGATGCGGGCCGCATTGCTAGAGGGGGCATGTTGGACAGATACGGCAGACTATCGATCGGCTGGTGCATGGGCCTACGATGTCTCTCGCGACGAATTTTGTCGGCGGGTGGATAAGATTAAAGACTACATCGTCGGCGGCGACATACTACAGGCCGTCTTGTCCATGCGGATGAGAAAAGCGTCGCACGCCCACCCGTATCGCGTCTACCAAGAACTGCGCTCGACCAATCCATCGCCACATATCTTTTTCGCGCGATTCCCCACCTTTTCCATCCTTGGCAGCTCGCCCTTGATGTTTCTGCGCGTACATGACCGCACTGTTATCGCGGAGGCGGATGCGGGAACGCGGCCAATGCCGACGAACGGCCGGATGGTGGGAAGGGTGGAAAAGGAATTGCTTGCCAGCCAGAAAGATCGCGCCGAACACCTGATGCTGGTTGATCTAGCGCGAAACGACCTCGGCCGCATCGCGCGCATTGGTTCGGTCACTGTCCCCACGCTGATGCAAGTGCGGAAGTTCTCCCATGTGATGCACATATTCTCTGAGGTGCGCGCGGAGCTGGGGATGGACCATACGTCGCTGGATGCTGTCCGTGCGTGTTTTCCCGCAGGTCCTGTGACCGGGGCACCGAAGATACGGGCAATAGAGATTTTGGCCGAACTGGAAGGAGGGGGGCGTGACCTCTATGGGGGCACTATCGGGCTCTTTGGTTATGACGGATCCGTAGATACCGCCGTGCTCATCCGATCCCTCTGGATCGTGCATAACGAGGTGTCCCTCCAGGTCGGGGCGGGCATTGTCGCCGATTCCGACCCGGCGGACGAGTACGAGGAGTGTGTCAATAAAGCTGCGGCGATCATCCATAGCGTCGAGCGGGCCGAGACGGTGGGTGCCGCCTAGGGCTCGTTAAACAATAACTTCCCGGTTTGGGACTTGCGTGGCCGGGACACGCAGGGCACCTAAGCGGGGTTGGATGGTGTAGTTCCAGGAGGGGCACACAGCATGGGCCGTGAGATTGAGCGTGGCCATCTCCTCGTCCGACACACACAGACCGGTCGGATAGATGCGCTCAAGCCGTTCCGCCCGGACGGTCAAGCCCGTCGTGGTGGTCGTGCCGCGGATAAAGACGGTCAGCGTGTCCCAGGTGCGCAAGGGCTGGCCGGCCCAGTTCAGGCTGATCGGGCCGAACAGGCGATGCTCGATGGGGTTCCATTTAGAGCAGCCGGGCGGATAGTGGCAGACGGTGACGGTGAGCCCTCGCTCCTCGCACAGGCGCTCCTGGAGTTGCTGCTTCCACAGGCGTGTCCGGGAGCCGTTGCTGCCCCCGCCATCGGCCACGATCAGCAGGTGGGCGGCGGTGGGGTAGGTCACGCGTCCCTCCGTGTCCCACCACCGCGCGAGGGCGTCCACGGCGAACGGCGCCGTATCGCCCGAGGAGCCGACGTAGACCGTGCCCCGGTTGTGTGTCACGTCATAGACCCCGTAGGGCACCGCCCGCCCCTGCGCGTCGCTCAGGAAGTCATGCACGTTGACCGCCTCCGCCTCCTTGCCCCAGGCCCGCCCGGTATTCTTGAACGCCCCGATCAACTCTTTCTTCTTGGTGTCCACGCTCACGATCGGCAACCCCGCGTCCGTGCACGCCTGCCGCTGGTCCGCGCTGTGGCCGCATTGGGCGTCGCGGTCGGGATGGCTGGCCCGCGCCTCGATCTTCTTGGCGTTGACATGCAGGGCATAGTCCAGCGCCTTGAGCTGACGCCCCACCGTCGGCGGACTGACCTGATGGCCCGCCTCCCGCAAGCGGGCGCTCAACGTGCGCAGGCTGCTGCGCACCCATTTCTGCGCGCTCATCGGATCGCCTGCCGTCTCGGGGGCCACGATCTCCTCCAGCGCCGGGATTATGGCCGGATCTTTTTTTCGGTGAGGAGCCGGCCCGCTCCGGGCTGCCGCACGCGCTCCGCCGGGCAGTCCGCCAACTCCGCGCCCAGGTCCTCCCGGCCCCGCCGGATCGTCTGCTCGTCCAGCCCGGTGATCTGGGCCAGCAGGCGATCACCCCCATGGCCCACCCGGGGGTCTCAACATTTAAGCCGGGATAATCCCCGCTAACAAACGTCACTTCCGTCAAGTTGAGAGCCGACAACCGCCACCAGCGTCGACTCGTCGTAGAACACTCGTCGTAGAATCATGGTTCTACGACAAGAAGGTTTCTAGATAGGGCTGGTAAAGGCCTCCGAGGGCCAGAATCCCGGCAAGTTCGGCTCCAACACTTGTCGCAGAACGATCTATAGACCCACGTTAGCCCAAGTTCCAGTGCTCGACATGCCGCTTAGCGGGGATTTCCCCCGTTTTGTTGTAGTGAGGCCAATCGCGGGGCGCACCCGGTGAGGGCGCCTCGGCACGAGAGTTGCACCACTGCGCAAGGGTCGACAATCATACTGGAGGAAAGCATGGAGTATACGCCTTTGGGGCGCACGGGGTTGCAGGTCAGCCGGCTGTGCCTCGGCACGATGAACTTTGGGCCGGAGACGAGCGAAGAGGACAGCTTCGCGATCATGGACCGCGCCCACGAGCACGGCATCAACTTCTTCGACACGGCCAACGTCTACGGCTGGAAGACGGGCGAGGGTGTCACGGAGCAGATCATCGGGCGTTGGTTTGCCCAGGGCGGCGGGCGCCGCGAGAAGACGGTCATCGCGACCAAGCTCTACGGTAAGATGGACGAGTGGCCCAACGGGCAGGGCGTGAATGCCTTGACCCTGAAGCGCGAGTGCGAGGCCAGCTTGCGTCGCCTGCACACCGACTACATCGACCTCTACCAGATGCACCACATCCCGCGCGGCACGCCGTGGGAGGAAATTTGGCAGGGCCTGGAGACGCTGGTCCAGGAAGGCAAAATCCTCTACGCCGCCAGTTCCAACTTCCCCGGCTGGCAGATCGCGCGGGCCAATGAGACCGCCCACCAGCGCCACTTCATGGGCCTGGTCTCCGAGCAGAGCCTCTACAACCTCAACGCGCGCATGGTCGAGCTCGAGGTCGTCCCCGTCTGCGAGGCGTACGGTCTGGGGTTGATCCCCTGGAGCCCGCTCGGCGGCGGCCTGCTCGGCGGGGCGCTGCAAAAGGCCAGCGAGGGCCGCCGCTCCTCCGAGCAAATGTCCACGCAGATCGAGGAGAACCGCCCCAAGCTCGAGGCCTATGAGGGGCTGTGCCGTGACCTAGGTGAGAAGCCGGCCGATGTGGCCCTAGCCTGGCTGCTGCACAACCCGGTCGTCACCGCGCCGATTACCGGGCCGCGCACGATGGAGCAACTCGACAGCTACCTGCATGTGCTCGACGTCAAGCTCTCCGACGAGACGCTCGACCGTCTCGAGGAGATCTTTCCCGGTCCCGGCAAGGGCCACGGCAAGCCCGCACCCGAAGCGTACGCCTGGTAAAAGGAAGCCTGCGATTGAAATCGCAGGGCAGGGAACAGATACTGACGTGTCTGCCGGCGCGTGCGTTGTAGTGAACTACAACGCACGCGCCGGCGACGCTCAGGCGCGACTTTAGGGGTACGCCCCACGATGGTGATAGACAGCGCCGTGGGCCTGCGACTGCGGTCGCATGGCAGCGCAACGCCGACTGCGGTCGGGCTGGACGCGCGGGCGTCCGGCGCGGCCGATGAGGGTCGCCGCCAACTACGCCCGCTTCGAGGCGCCGACTATCGTGTGCATAGGTTTGTCTTTGCAATAACCCCGCCCCGAACCGTTTCTCCCGGCCGCCAGGCCGGCGCTGTGTGTCCCCGACGACACAGGTCACACGCGACACAGGGCCGCGCCGGGCGCGCGGGGAAAGGGGGCATAGCGCCAACGCGTTGTACCCTGCGCCTCCATCGTCGGCGATGCGGTTCCCCATGCTATCAGCGCGGTGCCAGGTCGCGCTCGGTGGCGCCCTGCCGCTCCTCGTCCCAGGCGGCAAGCCCCGCCGCGCATTGGAAGGATGCGGAGGCCAGGAGGGCGCCCCCGAAGATAAACCCACCCGCGTCTTGTAGGTTCGGGTGCGTGCAGGCGACCACGAGCCCGTAGCCGGCCATGGCCAGGCCGCCGACGAGCATGAGCGTGAGGAGCACGCGATAGACCCACGCCCCGCGCGCGGTCTTCGGCTTCATGGACTGGCGGAAGGCGTGCATCTCGGGGTAGAGCAGCGCGTGCTCTCCCGGCGCGGCCGTCTTCGCCCGGCGCTCCCGCTCGGCCCGCGTGAGGTCCTTGTACGCGACCGCGGCCGGGATCGCGTCGAGCGTCGGCACGGCCGACAGGGGCGGCGGCGGGCGAAGCGGCGCTGCTGGCGCTTCCAGCGCTCCTCGGCGCGGGTCCACCGCTCCTTGGGCGTGAGGAGCACGGTGATGGGCGGGGTAGTCGTAGCGGGACGCATAGGGGGTGGCTCCTCCTCTCGGGGTGTGGGGCGATCTCCGTAGCCCCATGATAACCGTATGGGCCTCACGGCGCTGGTAGGGGATAGGGACGTGCAGCTTCTCGACGGCCGTGCGCGTGGAGGCCTCGCCGCGGCGGTCATACCGCTGGGTCGTCGTCACGTTGGCGTGTCCCGCAAGCTACTGCACCGTCGAGATATCGACCTGGGCTTCGAGCAGAGCGGACACGATGATGTGGACACTTGCCAGGATCATCGGCTTGCCTATAGCTCCCCGCCCTCCCGACGCTCCCACTCGCGCGCCTTGCGCTTGGCCGACTCGCGGTTGTGCGCGATGTAGACCTCCAGGCTGCGTAGCGAACTGTGCCCGCTGAAGCGCTTGAGCTCGACCTCGGTGTAGCCCTTGGCCGCGCGGGCGCTGATCGCCGTGTGCCGCAGCTGGTGTAGGTCCCAGCCGGGCGTGTACTCTTTCCAGAGCGTATTGGCCTGGCGATAGGAGAGCCGGGCGTACCCGTCGGCCGTCAGGTCGGCGTGGCGCGGGTTGCGCGCCTTCCGCGCGGTGACGAAGAGCGGGCCATGCGTCGGCTCGCCCCGACCCTTCAGGTACGCGTCGAGGTAGCCCGAGACGCGGCGAGAGAAGAACATCTCGCGCGGCTTATCGCCCTTGCCCTGGACGCGGAGGCAGCGCTCCGTCCAGTCGATGTCCTCGATGTTAACGCCCAGGGCCTCGCGGCAGCGCAGACCACCGTCGTAGATCAGCCAGAAGAGGGCGCGATCGCGCGCGGCGCGGATGCCACGCAGCACGGCCTCGACCCGCTCGGGATCGAGGGCGCGGGGGCCACCGCGCGTCTGGGGGCGACGCTCCAGGCCGGCAAGCGGGTTGTCGGCGAGGTAGCCCTGGGTCTGGCACCAGCGGACGAGGCTGCGCAGGGCAGCGTAGCGGCGGTTGTACGTACTGGCCGCGAGGTGCTCCTGCGTCGCGAGGAAGTCGGCGGCTACGGCGTGCGTGAGCGCCGTGGCGACGATTTGATCGCCGACGTGGGCGAGTAACGGGGCAAGATCCTGGGCATAGCTGTCCCGCGTCCGGGCAGCGAAGCGCGAGGGGGCCAGGAAGCGCTCCACGGCCACGCGCAGCGGCGGAATCAGCGCGATCGGTGGAGCCGCCCGTGTCACCGATGCCGCGGCCATGTCTCTCCCCCCCTCCCCTGCACGCGTTCAGCACCAGACCAGCGGCCACAGACGCGCCGTGACGCAGGGCCAGGCTCAGGACCGCGCCGACGACGAGACCACACCCGATTGCCATCCCCAGAGCCATGCTGCCGCCCCTCCGCGCGACCCTATCGCATATAATACGTAGTTTACACGATCCAGGCAGAGGGTTGCTCATGCGTAGGGCGCTGACAAAAAGGGCCGGTTATCGCACCTAATGACCCATTAGCTGCGATAAATGGGCCGCCCCTGCGGGGAAGAAAGCTCTACCCCATCGCGGAGCGAGATGTCTTAGTCCATGTGCGGATGTCGGGCGCTGGACAGGCGCGATGCGCGCAGCTCTCCCTTAAAAAGGCGTGCGCCCATGCGTGGCCATGGCAGGCCACCGCCCCGTGAGCGACTGTGGACGAGATGGACCGCGCGCTCCTCACTCGACCGCCAGAGGCGGCCCCAGCAGTTCCATGCCATGGGCGCGCCACAGGTCCGGGTCCTGCGGCGGCATCGCGTCGGCCGCCGTCGCTACCCGGAAAAAATCCTCCATCTTCCCCGCCGGCTGGAACGCGACCAGGATCCGGCCGCCCTGCTCCCCCACCGACGCCCAGACATGGGGCACGCCGCGCGGCGCCAGGACGGAATCACCGGGGTGGAGCGTCATCCGGGCGTCCCCGACCTCGATCAGGAACGCGCCCTCTACGGCGTAGAACCACTCATCTTGGGCATGATGCAGGTGGCGCGCCGGGCCGCCCTTGGCATGGAAGGTGTTCTCGAGGATGAGGAGACCGGCGCTGTCCTGGGGCGTCACCTTGAAGGCAATGGTGCTAATGCCGAGGCCGCGCTGCAGGCCGAAGCGGTCAGCGCCGGCCGCGACGAGGGGAGCCGCCGACTGCGGGGCCGGTCTCTGCGCAGGGTCAGTCATGGCGCGACCTCCGTCTTGGACGATGCGTGGGTCGAACGATGACCCAAGTCTACCACAGCGGTCCTCCCCGCGTTCGTCTTACCCGCGGGCCGCGGCGAGAGAACGTCGGCAACACCGCTATCACGCTGACCATAGCTTAGAGTAATATTCCGGCGAAAAGCTAGGATCTGGCACACATTTGATGGCGTAGAGTGTCTGTGTGGGAGACCGTAGACACGTTGCCTCATGTCAAGAGCACGCGCAGGCGGAGTAAGTCGAGC
>JAABUV010006926.1_pt1 | contig 12120 bp, 11 predicted proteins | sample 5559971 | NCBI WGS metagenome assembly JAABUV01 (sample SAMN10711881, study PRJNA513362) | rock metagenome | isolation source: Antarctica rocks | place: Antarctica: Victoria Land, Knobhead nord | collected 2015-12-19
TGCAGCGCCTGGGTCAAATCTGCTACCGTGGTCATAGGGACGCTCCTTTGCTCCTAAGGTCTTCTACACCCTTATGATGCCAAAGAAGCGCCCCTGCTCATTTCTTAGCTTGATGCGAGTGGGGGGCTGGATGTAGTCGCCCGTCGGCGCATGGGCGAAAGCGGCGCGTACGCGCGGGGGGAGTTCGTTTGCGGGAGGGACGACGGGACGTCTATCCGCGACATCCGGCGTCTGCACAGGCGACGGGGCATAGGTGATGTCAAGATAGGGGGCTGTGTCCGAGGTCGCGGTCCCAGCGCCGAGCGGCGACACGAAGCGAACGGGAGTGCCATTGCCCACGAGCGCGACACCCCCATTCGTCGCGCCGTCTGTCACCCATTGGCGCACGAGGTCGGTGACGTCCCAACTATGCCAGGGTCCCCCGTGCGGCATTTCAGGTCGGGCTTCTAGGCCGCCCACAATCGGCGGGGCCGAGGACCAACTCGGCTGTTCGTAGAAAGCGGTCGCGGATATCGGGCTGTTCTCCAGAACCTGCACCCCGGTTATCCCAGAATTGTCGGGCGTGTACAAGCGGAGGGTAGCCGATACGATAGGGGTCGAAGGTGCGATTGATGTAAGATCGAACGCTACCTGTCCGCGGTAGGCGCAGCTGGCCTCGGCGCCGACGACGATATCCGTGAGCGGAGCGCGCGCGTCGGGGGCGCAACTATCCACGGTCCCCATCCGTGCTGTATCGGTGTGTGCCGCCCCCGTGACGATGGGGACATCGATGCCAACGGGAAAGACACGCGCCGGATCATGTAGCCATGCCGCGTCTACCCGCAGCAAGATGTGCTGCTGACCGTCCACATCAGGCGAAACGGTCATCGTCGTCGGTCCCGTCTGCACGGACGCGGTCGGGTCCGACCTACTGTCAGTCGCGATAGGCTGTTCGATCAGATACTCTCCTTGTTCTGTCAGCAGCGGTTTCCCGTCGTCGGTATATTCGGTGATCGCCCGCGTCACCCGAAGCGTGCCGTCGTCCAATCGCTCGAGATGTGTGCGCGGGTCAAGAGTAAGTGCGAGGATGAGCGATGAGCCATTGCCAGGGTCGTGGAGCGTGAAATGGGCGTTCAGCCCCGACATGGTCGCGCGCAGCGGTGGGGACGAGGCAAGAGAGGTGGTCACCGTCGGCGTCGAGGTCGTGTCGCCCCCTGTTAGAGTGGTTGGTGTGTTGATCGTCGTGGGCACGCTTGTTGGTGTGTCCGTCCCGGTGTATGTATCGACCGGGATGATAGTGTCCGTTGGCGTCGCGGCCTGTACTGACATGGACACCGTAATCGTGGGAGATATACCTCCCACGGTCAGAGTGGGACTCGCTATGATTGTGTCCGTCGCGGGTGATGTGGGCATCGCGGTGATAGTTGCGCTGGCGGTATTGGTACCTGGCGGGATGGGAAGGGGGGCACCCGTTGTAACCGTAGGCGTTGGGGTATTGGTCAAAAGGGTTGGCGAGGTGATATCTGCGGGCGTGCTCACCACGGACGAGGTGATGGTCGGGGTAGGCGCTATTGCCGCAGTAGCTGTTCCGGGACTGAGCGTAGCGGTCGCGCTGGAGGCAGGCGTCGTCGTTGCCGTCGCGCTGGGGGTGGGCATCGTCGTTGCCGTCGGAACCACGTCACTCGGGCCCACGCTAGGTATTACTATCGGCGTGTCCCCAGCAATTGGTGTTAATGCGACATCAAGCGACACCCCATCTTCGTTCATGAGCGTCGCTTGCGTCTGAGCCGCACTATCCGTGATGGATACCGTGAAAGGTACGCGGTTCCACGTCGTACCTGCGGCCCCGTCTGCTGATTGGGCGGCAGCATCCACGCCACGGGTGTATCGCCCGTCATCGCCAATAACGTTAACTGGGCTGTTATAGAGACGGAGGTGAATTAAGTTGTTGCTGCCCAAGGTGTACTGGCGCGTATCCGTGTTCAATCGGGACGTATCCACACGGATCGCCGAAGCCTGCGCAGGTAACGGTGTCCCCACTGTTGCGGGCGTTTCCGTTGCTGCGGCTGTATCTGTAGGAACAACCCTTGCCGCCGCTCGGACATGTTCCATATTCAGAACAAAGCTAAGATCAAGGCCGGCCGACAGACTCCCGGCACTGTTGCTCTCGTATTGAGTGTAGCTGTCACCCGTGCCCTCCTGCACGCCCACTGTCGCGTAATCGCCCCCTTGTTCTACACTCCCGTAGACGATATCGAACTGTGATGTTGCTTCGTAGAGGCGTACCTCGAAGTCAATGGGGTGACTCGTATCGCCCGTATCATAATAAGTCGCGCGCCATTCGATAGTGAATATGCGGTTGGGCGCATCGCCGCTGATCGAAGTGTAGATGCCGCTGGATCCACCGTCGGGCTGGGTGGTATCCGTGCGCAGGTCGCCCCAGTGCGCGAAGATGGCATCGCTCGCATTCGCATCGGGCAAGCCGGAGTTGAGATAACCTTCGTCGGCGGGGCCAGTGAAGTCGAGTTGCCCATTCGACGTCACGTAAGCCGCGCCGAAGGTCTTGTCGTAGAGCGTGTAGCTGAAGGGCAGCGTGATCTGCGTCGCGCAGTCGTCGCAGTGGTTGCCCGTGTCGTCCACGCCGGGCACGATGCTGATGCCCTGCGTCTGTGTGATGTCGTACTGTGTCCCGATACCCGTCGGCGTGATGGGCGATGGTGTCCCCATGGGCGTTGGCGTGTCGGTGGGGACGGCGGTTACCGTGGGTGTCGCCGCTGGCGTATCCGTGTCTACCGGCGTGCTCGTCGCCGTCGGCAGGGGAGGCGCTGTCGGTGTGCTCGTCGCTGTCGGTGTGCTCGTCGCTGTCGGCGTCTGGTCTTCGTAGGCGCCGATATCGCACCGTCCGCCCGCCGGATACGGGCGCGGGTTGCCGCGCTGGTCGCGCGTGACGGCGTTGCCCTGGGCGTCCGTGCAGCCAGTCGGATCACCCGCGTCGATCGCCGGGCTACCATCCAACAGGGCCATCGTCCAGGTGGCGCCGCCATTGTCTTGCAGCGGCCCGAGGCGTGGATCGAGCGCGGTACTGGCCGTGCCGACTTGGTCGCCGTTCCGGCCGTCCGTCAGCCCGGTGCACGAGGTGCTGTTCCCCAACAGGTTGTACCCCAGGGACGTCACCGTTCCGGAGCAATCGGCCGCTCCCGAGGTGGCCGTATTCCCCGCGAGCAGCGTATCCCTCAGCGTGAGGCTGCCGTTGTTACTGATACCGCCGCCATCCTGGGCCGTGTTGCCGCTCACGGTGCTATTGGTCAGCGTGAGCGTGCCGTTGTTACTGATACCGCCGCCAGAGCTTCCCGTGTTGCCCGCGATCGTGCTGTTGCTCACCGTGAGCGCGCTGGCGCCGTCCATCCACAGGCCAGCCGCATTGTTATTGATGATACTGCTGTTGCTCACGCCCAGCTTACTGCCGTACACGATCATCCCGTAGGATGCGCTGTTTCGGATCGTCGCACCGTCGATGCTAGGTGAACTGTTGTTCTGAAGATAGAGCCCTTGGCCGTTACTATCCCCCACGGTCAGATTGCTCAAGGTGGGACTGGCACTGTTCAGTAACACGGCGGCGTTGACGCAGTAGTAGCCGTTGCTACCGCCGACGTTGGGGCCGACTAAACCAGCATTGCTACACTGCCAACCGCCCCAACCGCCGCGCCACCCGTAGTAGTCGGCCCCGCAGGTGCGCCCCGCGTCCTCGATTGTGACGTCACGCAACTGTGAGCCCGAGGCGTCGCTCCCGTCGAAGAAGAGGCCACTCCAGTCGCCGTGCGAGGGGGTAGCACTCGTGCTGCGGAATGTGATCGGCGACTCGTGTGTACCGTTGGCCAAGAGAGTCCCACGCACATACAGCCCTGTATTACCACCCGCCAGAACCATGCTGCCTGGGGCGAGAGAGAGCGAGGCTCCCGAGGCGATCGTCGGGTAGCCAAGTAGCGTGTACGTCAGGGCCTGCGTGGCCACAACGCTGCTGGATGCCGGTAGCACGCCGCCGTTGATGGCGATGCTGCTCGCCGCATTCGGATACGCGCCATTCACAGTAGAGCCAAGCGAGAGCGTCCCCACCCGCGTGGGGAGTGAGGCGATGTTCTCTAGAAGGAGGCGAAGCGATGGCGGGACGGATATCAACGAGTTACGACGACGACAAGGAGTCCCTGTCGCGCCGCCTGCGCAAGATGGAAGGTCAGGTGCGCAGATGGTCGAGGACGACCGCTACTGCCTCGACGTGATGCAGCAGATCAACTCCCTGACTGCCGCCGCGCGCGAGGTGGCGCTCATCGTCCTCGATCGCCATGCCGCCCCTAGCAACGCGCTCCTCCATCCCCTGCACGCAGCGTAACCTTTATCGTGGCCGCGTCGTTGTCTCTTATGGATGGGGTATGGCTTCATCCCCGATCATCGCGCATCGTGGAGAGAATGTATGTCTCGGTTGTCCCGGATATCGTCCTATCTTCTGGCTGTCGTCGTCACCTTGCCGGCCGCTCCATGGCTGGCTGCGTCCCAACCCGGCGCTGTCGCCCCTCCGCTCGCGGTCGCGGGGACGTGCCCGGCCGAGACCGTGCGCAACGGTGCGCTCGGCGTCGCCCTGCCCCTGCCCGCCGGTTGGGAAGAGGCTACCCCGAACATGGCGCCACCCGGCGAGATCTCCTTTGCCGCCCCAGGATATGAGGGCGCCCCCCACCTGCTGATCGACTCCCTGGGCGCGACGACCGATCCCGATCCGACCCATGCCGTGGCCGTGGCCACCGCGCGCCTGGCGCGAGAGACATCTATGCCGATCACGCGCACACCGATCATCGTGGCCGAGACGCTGGGTGTGCTGCTCCAGGGTTTGCCCGGCCACACCGCCAACGTGCAGATCGTGCTCGCCCACGCGGGCGGCCTCTACCGCATCATCCTCTTCGGCAACCCGGTGCTGACGCCGACCGGCCGTACCGTCCTTGACACCATCGGCTTTATCCCGCGCACGGCGCCCTTCCCGACGCCGTCGACGCCCACGGACCCCTTGCCCGGTCCGATCCCCTCGATGCTCGCGCTCACGGTGGGCCGTACACCGGGCGGCGACGGCGTCGCGGTCGGGGTCACAAGCCACGCCTATCGCCCCGACCAGGTGGTGTCGCTGCACCTCTGCTGGCAAGGAACGCCCTCGCCCGCCATCCGCGCCGTGCCGTCGTACTATACTCTGGATCGGGTCGTGCGCGCCGATAGCCGGGGTGTCCTCATGACCGCGTTGACCGTCCCGATCGTGCCGGCGCGCTACAGCGCGTACACCGTGCGCCTGTTCGCCCACGACGCCCGCATCGGTACCCTATGGGGGGCGGCAAGCGGCCTGGTCGGTTCCGGGCGTCCAACCAGCGGCCCCGCGGCATGCCCGCCGACGTACCGGGATGTCCCGAACACGCGCACGGGGGTCGGCATCGCCATCGACTGGATCTCCTTCGTCCACAGCGGGGGCATCGACTACGCCACGCCGGTCGAGCGAAATGGGCGTGCGCTCACACCCGCGGACCTCGGCCCGCGCGTCGCCACGGTCTGCTTCCAGGTCGCCGACCATGTCGAGGTCCCCACGTATCGAGTTAAGGACGGAGACGCGGCCTTCCTCACGCCCAGGACGCCCCTGTATGCGGTCCGCGGGTATCGGCCAACGTTCCGGCTCGCCGCCCGGCAAGAGGGCCAGCTCACCCTCTTCGAGGTGGACAGCAATCCGGGCGCGCGCCGGGGGGGTGACCTGTTCGACATCGGCGGCAAGGTACGCTACATCGGGGTCAATAGCGAGGTAGATGGCACGACGGAACTCGCGGCGATCCGCGACCCACGGACGGTGCAGGCTCTCGTGGATCAGATCCTGACCGCCCCCGTCGCATGGCGCCTCACCGACGCGGATGAGCGCGGCCCGCAATACTTCCTCGCCTTCCATCTGACGGACGGTACGGCTGTCATCCGCTCCTTCTGGACAAGCTCGGGCGCGCTGGCGCCGGGTGTCCTGTTACCGCCGGCGGTCGGGACCGCGGTGAGGGGCGCGGTCGCGCGGGCGGCGCGGCACGGAGCGTAGACCTGTTTTGCGTCCCAGTAAACCGGAGCCCCTTGTTTATTGGTCCGTTACGACGACAAGGTGATGACGCGGCGCGAGGAGATGGCCCGGCGCTATCCTTAATGCACCTCCCTTGACCCCACCCCTGGTGGGGTGCTATAGTGTGGATAAGCCGAATAGTGTATGGGAGTATGGCCCCGCCGCTGATGATGTTCCCGACGGTCCAGACGCACAACTACCTGCTTGCCCTCCTGACGCTGCCGGTCTGGGCCATCGTCGGCTGGAGCTTTCATCGTGGCGCGCTCATCAATCTGCGTCACGGCGCCGCGAACATGGACACGCTGGTCTCGCTCGGATCGACCGTCGCCTTCGTCTACAGCGTGGTGGCGATGATCGCGCTGCCGGGGCAGTACGTCTACTTCGACACGGCCGCGCTCATTATCACGCTCATCTACCTGGGCAAGTACCTTGAGGCCGCCGCCAAGGGGCGCACCGGCGAGGCCATCAAGGCGTTGATGGGTTTGCAGCCGCGTACGGCGCGCGTCATCCGCAACGGTCAGGAGCGCGACCTGCCGATCGCGCAGGTCGTCTCTGGCGATGCGCTCCTCGTGCGTCCCGGCGAGCGCGTGCCGGTTGACGGCGTGGTCACGGGCGGCGAGAGCGCCGTCGACGAGGCCATGATCACCGGCGAGAGTCTGCCCGTGCGGAAGGGACAGGGCGACGATGTCATCGGGGCCACGGTCAACGGCGCCGGCCTGCTACAGCTTGAGGCGACGCGCGTCGGCCGTGACACGGTGCTCGCGGGCATCGTCCGGCTTGTGGAGCAGGCGCAGGGCTCCAAGGCCCCGGTGCAGCGGCTCGCCGACCGCATCTCCAGCGTCTTCGTGCCCATCGTACTCGTCCTGGCGACCCTGACCTTCCTGGGCTGGCTCCTGACGGGGCACGCGTTCGCGCAGGCCTTGATCCCGGCGATCGCGGTGCTGGTCATCGCCTGCCCCTGTGCCCTGGGGCTGGCCACGCCGACCGCCATCATGGTGGGCACGGGCCGTGGGGCCAGGGAGGGTATCCTGCTTCTACAACGTGATACTCATCCCGCTGGCGGCGTTCGGCGTCATCACCCCGATCTTCGCCGCGGCGGCCATGGCGCTCAGTTCGGTGACAGTCGTGAGCAACAGCCTGCGGCTCAACCGCTCACGGGCGGCGCGGCGGATCGTGGCGTCATAGTCAGGTACCGCCATAGTCAGGTACTGCCATAGTCAGGTACCGCCTATGAGAGGGATCCAAACGGAGGATTGGGACGTGCGACCACGACGTGCGGCGCGGATGCGGCCTCCCTGAGGGGCCGCATCCTGCGAGACAAGACAACAGATAGTGACCAACACGTAGAGAAACCATGAAAGGAACCGCATCGATGGAGACCATCACCTACACCGCCCCCGCCATTTCCTGCGAGCATTGCCAGCGTACCGTCGAGGGGGCCGTCGGCGCCCTACCCGGCGTCAGCAGCGTCCACGTCGAGATCCCCTCGAAGAGGGTCCAGGTGACCTACAACCCGACCGAGGTCTCGCGCGACCAGATCGAGGCGACGCTGGATGAGGAGGGCTATCCGGTCGCCCCGTAACGCACCATCCGCACAAGCCAGCGGCCGATCATCCCTGGCGCCGTGGATCATTGAGCCGCCCGCGGTGCGCCTAGCGCGAAAATGGATACTGTTGGCGAATTCTGGCAGACCCGCGCTTATGCGGATCGCGCCGCCTGTGGGGCTATAAGCGACGCGCGACCAAGGCCGCGGCCCCGCGCTTATTCGGCCATTGTGGTCGATCCGGTGAATTCGCCAACAGTATCAAAATGTGGCGCGCACCCCCCGCTGCTCCAGCCCGTGGTGGAATCAGGCGCTACTGACGTATGCTGAAGGTGTGTGGGATGAGTTGGACTGGCGTGCCGAACGAGTAGCCAACGGATAGTCACGAAGGGAAAACGACCATGGTCCCTGACAATCGTATCCAGGTGGGAGCCCCGGCCGTAATCGACACGTCCATGGGTGCCGCCCCGGCCACGGCCCGGCCCGTCGCCCGGGACACCATCATCAACGCCGTCTACAACGGGGACAAGGGCTACGGCGCTCCGGATACCGGCGCCCTCTATCGGATCCGCCACACGACCGAGAACGTCCGCGTCGCGGTCAAGGCGGCGGCGCGCGCCTATATGGAAGCACGCGGGGGCATCCACCCTGAGACGCCGGGACGCGGTCCCTGGCAGGCGAGCTTCACCTGGGGGGATGCCGTGACGCTGCTGCCTGAGGAGCCGGAACTCCTCGCGCGGCACGGCATCCTGGACATCGCGGTCCTCGACATCGTGCCGGACGTGGTCGTCAATCACGATGAGGATCTCCTCCCCTGAACCAGGATATGATGCGGCGTCCGCTCAAGGTGTCGCGGCCCGTGCCACGATGGGGTGGACATGGTCCGGGCTATGCAATCCTGGCTGTGGCCGCCTGAGAAGGGCGGCACGAGATGTGACAGCGAGGCGTGACGGGAGAAGACAGGCATGGCAGACGAAAACAGACGCGACGATCTCACAATCGCCTCCCTCGATGACATCCCCGACTTCGCGACGGAGACGGAGGAGCGCGCGTTCTGGGCCACACATCGTGTGAGCCCGGACGTGTACGAACAAATGCCCGGCGCCGCGGACGACGACGCGTCCGGCCTCCCGCGCTCGGAGCCACCGCCCCACTATGCTGAGCACGGGCGGATACGGTTCGACCTCGAGTGAGGGCCGAGAGGGATAGGGGCCACTTGTTGGCGAGAACGTGATTGATGCCGGCAGGCACGCGATGAGCCGGGTGACGACACTGGGACGCATGGGGAAAGAGGCAAGTAGTCTATCCTTGAACACGCGCTTCACCTGTGCTCTATCCCCGACAGCGCCATGGAGAGGGGGCGGGCCCACACGACGTGCAGGGTCACCGCGCCGTCCCGGTGTGAGCGACGGCGTTCGCCGTGTTCACGGTGCGCGTCGTGGCGACGGACGCGCGTTCACAGACCACCCTTGCCACGGTGGCGCGCACGTTCAGGGATAGCAGTGGCGTGCTCACACCAGCGCCAGTGGTCGCGCAAGGGTAGCGTGTGTTTAACGTCCCCGCCCTGACGTTATCGCATCGTGGCCGTTATCGATGGCCCGCGTGGGCCAACACAACGACGACGACGATCACGATGACGATCACCCCGACCATGGCGGCGACCTCCACGATCAAGCCGATGACCTCGCGGCGCTCCCGCGCAAGCAACTCCTTGACGGCCTGTTCGCGCGCCCGCCGCTTGGCGCGTGGTTCAGCGAACGGGCGTCCTGGCGGCCACGCCCGTGCCCCGCGCGTCCGATCCCGCCGCGCCACGGGAGCGTGCGCCCGGCCCCGTCGCCCGCGCGCCATCTATCCCACCCGCCGACAAGACGACGCACCCGCCGCCCGCCTCATGCGATGTGTCCTATCACGACCTGGACCCCGAGCCCCACGGCCCACGTCAACACGACGGCGATCGCCCACACCGCCCCGACCGCGCGCGTGGTGGCGGATATAGACCCAGGCGGCCTGATCATCGGCACGATGATGCGCAGGTAGACGTCCAGTGAGAGCACGCTATTGAGGATGCCGGCGACGGCCAGCCATGTATAGCCCGCGTCGATCGCCGCGCCGAACAGCAACAGCTTGCCGAAGAAGCCGCCCAGCGGCGGCACGCCGACGAGCGAGAACAGGAAGACAGCCATGGCCGCGCCGGTCCACGGGGACGCGCGTAGGAGGCCGGTGAATGCGTCCAACTCGCGGCCCACACGGGCGACGACGGCGAACGCGCCCAGATTCATCGCGGCGTAGGCGGCGGCGAACACGATGAGCGATTGCAGCGCGATGACGCCGTGCCCCAGGCCCACGACGCCGAGCAGGAAGTAGCCCGCCTGCGCGATGGAGGAGTAAGCCAGCAGGCGCACCACGTTGGTCTGCGCCAGCGCCGCCAGGTTGCCGTAGGTCATCGACACAACCGCCAGGATCGCCACCACCAACGGCCAGTTGACGGCGCCAACCGGCAGGCTCCTCATGACCTGCGCCAGCCCGAAGATGGCCCCGACCTTGGGCACGATCGAGAGGTAGGCCGCCACCGCCACCGGCGCGCCGTCGTAGGCGTCGGGCGCCCAGAAGTGGAACGGCGCGAGCGCGGCCTTGTAGCCCAACCCGACCAGGACGGCGACAAGGCCCGCGACCGCGGGCACGAGCGCGCCGTGCAGCCGGCCCAGATCCGCGAGCAGCGTCGAGCCCGTCGCGCCGAACCAGTAGGTGAGCCCGAAGATCATGACCGCCTCACTGACCGAGCCGAACACGAAGTACTTCATGGCCGCCTCGGTGGCGCGGTCGTCGCGCGGGTAGGCCACCAGTGCGAACGAGCCCAGCGAACTCAAGAGGACGCCCAGCACGAGGAACATCACATCGCCGGCCCCGGCGAGCGCGAGCGCCCCGAGCGTCGTGAAGGCAAGCAGGCTATAAACCGTGCCCTCGCGGTCGGTGCCCCGCACCTGGGGATAGGCCAGCACCGCGACGAGCGCCGTCGTGGGCAGCAGGATCACCATGGCCCACACCGAGAGCGCGTCGATGCGGTAGCTGCCCTGGAAGATCGTCTCGTTGGCGCCCAGCCACCGCGTTTCCAACCCCGCGGCCACGAGCAGCCCGACCACGACAATGGGCAGGGCCAGGCGCGGCCGGCGTAGCATCTCAGCGACCAGGGCGAACACCGCCGCTAAGAGCGCGACGAAGGCGGGGATCAGCGGGATCAGATCGGGGCCGACGGGCTGCATCTGCATGGCGGTGTGATCTCTCTCGACAAACAGGTTGAGGGGCGGGCGTCAGGCGCCGTGCCCGAGTAAGGTCGTCGTCCCATGGATCAGGATGAGCAGGGCGCCCGGCGCGACGCCGATGGCCACGATGAGCACGAGCAGCGGGGCGATAGCCAGCCCCTCGCGCACGCCCAGGTCGGGCAGCCCCTCCCATCGCTCAGACGGGCTGCCCAGGAACGTCGTCTGTATCGCCCGCAGGTACAGCCCCGCCGTGATCAGGAGGCCCACGACCACGATGGACACCGCCGCCGGCCACTCCCGGAAGGCGCCGAGGAAGATCTGGAACTCGGCCGGGAAGTGCGCCAGCCCCGGCAGACCCAGCGAGGCGAAGGCAGCCAGGATGAAGCCCCAACTTATCAGGGGCGTCACGCGCAGCAGGCCACCGAATCGGGCCATCTCGCGCGTGCCGGCACGGTCCTGGAGCGCGCCCACCAGCAGGAAGAGCGCGCCCGTGACGACGCCGTGACTGACCATCTGTAGCGTGGCGCCGTCGAGCGCGAGCGCGCGCGTCGTGGGATCGGTCGCCGCCGCGGCCGCCGCGATCGCGAGGACCACGTAGCCCATGTGGTTGACGCTGGTGTAGGCGACCAGGCGCTTGATGTCCGTCTGCGCCAGCGCCACGAACGCGCCGTAGAGCGCCGAGAACACGGCCAGCACGGCGACATAGGGGGCCAACGCGCGGAAGGCACCCGGCGTCATCTGTAGGGCGAAGCGGATGAAGCCGTAGGTTCCGAGTTTGAGCAGGACCCCAGCCAGGACCACGCTGCCCGCCGTGGGGGCCTCGGTGTGGGCGAGCGGCAGCCAGGTATGCAGCGGGAACAGTGGTGTCTTGACCGCGAACGTCACAAACATGGCGATGAAGGCGAGCGTGGCGGCCAGTCCCGTGAGCGGTGGGGCGGCGATGACGGCGCGCATGTCGAAGGTGCGCGGGTGGCCGCCGAGGTAGAGCGCCAGGATGGCCAGGAGCAGGGGCAGGCTGCCGAGCAGCGTGTACAGGAAGAAGGTCAGGGCGGCACGCTGGCGATCCTCGTGGCCCCAGCCGGCGATGATAAAGTACCGTGATTGCTAGTTGATGTTAGCGCAGGTCAAGGCCAGGACGGAGGCCCAGACCTTGAGATCGAAGCCGGCGTTGGTGCGGGCGCGCAAGTGCTGCATGCCCATCGCCTCGGCTTGACTGTTGA
>JAABUV010006927.1_pt1 | contig 12120 bp, 8 predicted proteins | sample 5559971 | NCBI WGS metagenome assembly JAABUV01 (sample SAMN10711881, study PRJNA513362) | rock metagenome | isolation source: Antarctica rocks | place: Antarctica: Victoria Land, Knobhead nord | collected 2015-12-19
GCTGGAGGCGATCGAGGCGATCTGTAACCCGCAGGGGACACTGGACGTGCCGGCGGGGGTGGAGGCGCTGGTCGGCCTCAGTCTGCTGCAGCAGACTGAGATGGATGACGAGGGGCGCTTTGGGATGCTGGAGACGATCCAGGAGTACGCCGCGGAGCGACGGGAGGCGCGGGGCGAGGGCGAGGCTGTGCAACGGGCGCATGCGCGGTACTATCTGGGGCTAGCGGAGGAGGCACAGCCGTGGTTGGCCGGCCCGCGGCAGGTAGCCTGGCTGGCGCGGCTGGAATGGGAGTTCGACAACCTGCGCGCTGCTCTCGGATGGCTGCTCGACTGTGGTGAGGTGGAGCAAGAGCTGCATCTGGCGGGGACGCTCTTGGGATTCTGGCATGCGCGCTGCCACTTCAAGGAAGGGCGGCGCTGGCTCGAGGCTGGCTTGGCACGGACGGAGAGGGTCGGCATCGGGGTGCGCATGACGGCCTTGCAGGCGGCGGGCGCCTTGACGATGATCCAGGGAGATCAGGTCCATACGATAACCTTGATGGAGGAGCTACTCCCATTGACCCGCGCGCATGGTGATCCGCTCCGGACGGGACGGGCCCTGACCATCCTGGGGATGACGGCCGTGCAGCGTGGCGCCCATGTCGAGGCCGCGCGCTATCTGGAGGAGAGTCTATCCATTGCCCGCGCCCAGGACAGTCCCTTCGACCTGGCCCAGGCGCTCTACAACTTTGGTCTCGCCAAGAGTGAGGCCGGCTTCTACGCGGAGGCTTTCACGCTCATTGAGGAAGCGCACGGCATGTTCGATGAGTTGGGGCACACCTTCTGGCGCATGAATGCGGTCGGCGCGCTGGGGTACATCCGCCTGCTACAGGCGAACCACGGGCGCGCCCATGCGCTACTCGTAGAGTCCGTGGCGCTGGCGCGGCAACTGCAAGACAAGGCGAACATTGCCGCTGGCCTGGAAGGACTGGCGGCACTCGCCGGCGCGGAAGGTCGGGGACAGCACGCGGCCCGCCTCTTCGCTACGGCCCAATGCTTGCGTGAGGAGATCGGGGGCCGTCTCATGTCGCTGCGCAACCGCATCATGATCGAGCACGCCGTTAGCGTCACGCGTGAACTGCTGGGGGAGGACGCATGGCGCGCCGCCTGGGACGCGGGTCAGGCGATGACGGCGGACCAGGCTATCGCCGCCGCTATGGAGGACGCGTGAGCGAGCGGTGACGCTCCGGTGGACGGCGCAACGCTGGGTGGACCGGGCAGGACATGATGAGTAGGCGGTGAGTAGGTATTGAGTGGGCGCTGCACCTCGCGCGCGGACACGACGCGCGCCACACTGGAGACATGGACGGTCGCCACGCACGGCGCCGCCAGGGACAGCGACGGAGGGCAGACATGATGGCGCGCCATGGGTATGGCAAGCACGCGAGCTACAAACTCAGCCAATCGGCTACTCTTACTATCACGGGAGCTGGCCGCGCGGCCAGTCCCCGGCCTACCGACGGAGGGCTGCGGAGATGAACGAGCCGGCGACACCCACAGGGGCGGCCCCCTTCGCGCTCGGACCTGGCGAGGGGACCGCGACGTGGTTCCTGGGGACGTTGATGACGCTCAAGGCGACAGGCAACACGACGCGCCACGCCTTTGGGCTCATCGAGCAAGTCTTGCCGGCGGGGTTTGTCCCGCCGCCGCACGTCCATCACGGCGAAGATGAGGCGTTCTACATCCTGGAGGGCCACGTCACCTTCACCTGCGGCGAGCACATGTGGGAGGCCCCGGCAGGGACTTTCGTTTTCCTGCCGCGAGGCACTGTCCATGGCTTCCGCGTGGCAGCCGACCAGCCGGCGCGTCTACTCCAATTCAACACGCCAGCGGGCGTCGAGCAGATGTTCGTCGAGGCGGGCGAGCCGGCGCGGGAGCGGACGCTGCCACCGGCGGGGGCGCCGGAGGTGGACAAATTGCTGGCGCTGGCGGCGCGCTATAACGTCGAGATCGCGGGGCCACCACCCAGGCGCGCGTAGCGGTCGGCCTTAACGGACTACTAGCCCTCTGCCGCGATGAGTCGCCTCAACCCCACGCACGCGCCGCACGCGATGACCAGCGCCGTCAGCGGCGACCGCCCCGGCACGCCCGCGACCATGACGAGGCCGCACAGCACGCCCGCGACCCAGGCGTAGGGCAGGCGTATCCGCGCCGCGGTCACCGGCACGAGGCTCGCGCCCTGGCACAACGCCAGCAGCAGGGTCAGCACGGGGACGAACACGAGGCCGGTCACCGTCGCGGCCAGCGCGGCGTGCACGATGAGCAGCAGGACGGCGGCGACAAGCATGACTATCCCCCCAGGCGGCGCGGCGTCGGCCTGCAAGAGCCACAGGTTGTCGACCGGCGCGAACTGGCGCAGGAAAGGCTCGTCTATGTCAGTGCGGAACGCCTGTAGCAGGCCGCGCGGCGGCAGCGCTACGACGAGGAACAACCAGGCGATCCATGGCTGCGCGAGTCCGTACGCGCCGCCCGCCGGCGCACGGCCTGAGAGCAGCAGGCAGCCGGCGACGACCAACCCGGTGTCGCGCGCCAACGGCCACAGCAGCGTGAGATGGCGCGCATAGGTGAGCGTGGCCCGCGCCGCCGGAGCGCCGGCCCCCGTCCAGGACGCGGGGCGCAGCCGGCGCCGGCGCGGCGCGAACCCGGCGCGCGTACGAACCTGGCGCGTGAGGTCACGATCGCGCACGCCCAACATGCCCAGCGACGCGAGACGCGCGTAGAGCAGGCTCTCGTCGGCCACGACGGTCAGGTTGACCCGCGCGCCCACCCAGCCGAGCGCGAGCAACAGCAGGACGGCCGGCGCCGCGAGCAGCACCGGCCACACCCCCGGCTCCCGCCCGCGTATGGCCCCCTCCAGCACACGGCCCGGCCACAGCGTGATCCCCGGAACGACGGCGGGCAGCACGAGCAGGAGCAGCGGCGCCAGCCACACGAAGCGGCGCCGCAACGGCCCGTAGGCCAGGCGCGCGGCTCCGACCAGCCAGGCCAGCGCCCACGCGAACACTCCGAGGAGCAGCGCCACAACGGCGGCGCGCAGCCCCACCGCGTCGGCGGCGCCCGCGCCCGCCGCGCCCGTCAGGGCCACGCCGATCAGCGCCGCGACGAGGACGACGAGGGGCAAGCGGATGACCACGACGCGTAGGAAGCCGAGCAACACGACGATCGCGCGAGGGAGGGGAGCGCCGGCGACGTAGGCTATGTCGGCGAAGGTGAGCTTGAGCGGACTCGCGCGCAGCGCGGCCATCATCAGGCCGATCTGCAGCAGGAAGACCAGGCCGGGCAGCGCCGCCAGCAGCAGCGGACGGCGCGCCACGCCCACGAGCAGCCCAATACTGGCCGACGCGTCGGCCAGGGTCAGCCACATCGCGGGCAGCCATAGCGCCGCGAACAGGAGCAGGTAGACGCTGTAGAGGCGCTCGGAGGTCGAGTTGTTGGCGGGATTGACGCCGAACCCGGCCCGCAGCCAATAGCGCGCCACACCGTAGGCCTGGCGCCCGCGCAGCCACAACAGGAGGCGCACGTCACGCATCGGCGTCGGGGTCGTCCTCGGCCTCTTCGCTCTCGTCCAACGCCGCGCGCAGCAGGGTGTCGAGCGAGAGATCGTCGATGTCCAGCGCCCCGCGCAGCTCATCCGGCGTGCCGGCGGCGATGAGCGCGCCTTCCTCCATCACGATATAGCGGTCCGGCCGCGCGCCGGGCGGGAGCTGATGGGTGCTGAGCAGGATGCCCATACCCCTGTCGCGCGACGCCTCTAACCGCGTCCACACGCGGTCGGCGGAGACGGGGTCGAGCGGTCCGAACGGCTCGTCCAACAGCAACAGGTCGGGCTCGACCAGCAGCGCCATGCACAGGGCCAGCTTGTAGCGCATGCCGCGTGAGTAGGTCAGGGGGAACGCGTCACGCTGCGCCCATAGGCCGGTGTAGCGCAGCAGGCGCTCGCCCTCCTCTTGCCAGCCGCCCTTGCGATGGGCGTTCGCCACGAACTGGAGATGTTCCCAGGCGGTCAGCTCGTCGTAGAATCGCGGCGTATCGGGGACCAACACGACATGCTCGCGCACGGCGCGCTCGTCACGCCGGACATCGCGCCCGCACACGCGGATATCGCCCCCACTCGACCGCGTCCATGCGGCCAGCAGGCGCAGCAGCGTCGACTTGCCCGCGCCGTTGCGTCCCACCAGCGCCACGAGTTCGCCCGCCCACACCGTCAGCGACACGTCCCGCAGCGCGGGAGACGCGCCGTAGGAGTGCGAAACGTCCGTCGCGTCCAGCAGCGGGACATCCGAGGCGGAAGTCGATAGTCGATAGTCGATAGTCGATAGTGGCTGTGGTTGGACAGTTTCCCCACTTAGCGGCGAGACAGGGCGCCCACTTTTCACTTCCGACTTCCGACTATCGACTATCGACGTCGTGGGTCGTGCGCACAAAGTAGCCCGCGCCGAAGACGCCGTGCTTGGGCGTGACGTCGACGATACGCAGCGACACCCTGGGCGTGAGCGTGGTAAAGTGGCGCTGCACGAAGAAGCCAACCGGCTGCGCCACGGCCAGCGCGCCGAGCGAGGCCAGCACGCCGCGGCTGTAGCGGTTGCGCTGCGGCGGGATCTGGCCGGCGGCGACGGCGCCGACGCCGGCCATCACAGCGGCCACGGCCAGGTTGGTGCCGCAGCGCGGGTGGATCGCCATGTCCGGCTCGCTCGTGCGCAGCCGCTGCAGCGCCTCGTCGGCCGCCTTACGCACGGCCTCCGACGCGGCCTGTCCCCACACATAGAAGCCGCTGGCGGTGGAGCGGCCCGTGAAGACGACCCTGGGGTGGCGCGGCGAGAGCAGGGCGATGGTGGCGTGCTCCAGGGCGTGGTTCTGGCGCACGCGCGGCCCCAGCAAGAGTTGATCGGAGATGTCGCGAATGGTGCTCATTTGTTCTCCAGTAGATAGTAGTTAGTAGTTAGTAGCTAGTTCAGGGTACCCCAGGCTAACTACTAACTACTAGTTACTACCTACTCATGGTTGTATCTTCAGCAGCTTGACCGCGCCGGGGTCGGCGATATAGAGGGCGCCGTCCGGCCCGATGGCGACGCCGCTGGGCTGCGTGAGCGCGCCGGCCGTCCCCACCGTTCCGCTGCCGAGGGCGTGGATAGTGGCTCCTGTCGTCGCGTCGAGCTCCAGCACATGGTTGACGTGCTGATTGATGGCCGGCGCATCGGTGGCGAAGAGGTGGCCCTTGTTATCCACGGCGAGGTACGGCTCCTGGTAGTCCTGCGTCACCCAGCCGGCGACCGGGTACGAGCTCAGGTACGCGCCGGTCAGGGTGAAGCGCTGCACGCGTTTGTTCCAGTAGTCGGCCACGTAGACGACGCCCTTGGCGTCGACGGCCACGCCCGAGGGCTCGTCGAAGCTGCCGGGCGCCGTCATCTGGGCCGCGACGTGCGAGCCGGTCCCGATGTTGAACAAGTGCGTGCCCGTGGGGCCGTAGACCTGGATGCGCTCGTTGCCCGTGTCGGCGACGTAGAGGTTGCCGTTCGGCGCCACGGCCAGCTGGCGCGGGCCGTAGAACGAGCTGGCCGTCACGATCTTGCCCTGGTTGCCGGAGCCGAACTGGCGCACGAACGCGCCGGCCGGCGTGAACTCCTGGATACGCGACCAGTCGGATACGTAGATGTCGCCGTTTTTCCCGACCACGATCCCGGCCGGGTCGACGCCCGCGTATTGATTGCTGAACTGGCCCGGACCTGTCCCTGGGGCGCCCCACGCTGTGACGTAGCGCCCCGCGCGATCGAACGTCACGACGCGCTGCGCGCCGGCGTCGGCCACGTAGATGTTACCGGCCGCGTCGACGGCCATATCGCGCATTGTGCCCAGGGGCCGCGCCAGCGTGGCCCCATTGATGGTCAGGCTGGGCGCGACGGGACGCGTCAGCGCGGCCGCGACGTCGTTCTGCAGCGGGGCTTGCGCCACGCCGCTGGCGCCCTGCGCGGCGCGCTGGTGGGCAGTGTCCCACCCATGGCCGACGTACGTGGTGATGTAGGGCTTGACGAGGTCGTTGCGGACGTAGACATAGAAGGGGTAGACGTTCGCCCAGTTCTTGAAGGCCGTCTGATCGAACGGCGTGCGCGTGGCCCACCAGTTGAGCAGGCTGCCCCACGTCGAGGGCTGCGCCGCCTGACCCAGGAAGCCTTTGACGCCCGTCGTTTCCCAGTTCTTGTAGCCATCCTCGGGGAACCACCAGCGCAGCTTGAACTCATAGCCCGTATAGTTGGCGAACGAGGCCAGCTTGCCATCGCCCGCCATGGCGACGTGGTTCTCACTACTCAGGAAGATGACCGGGTAGCGCTGTTGCGCGGCCGAGGACGCGTCGGCTTCGCTTGTTCCAATCGAATAGGGCTCGCCGTGCAGATACCAAGCCCAGGGCCAGGTGTCATTATTATCGACCCACACGCGCTCCTGCGCGCCCGTCGTGATCGGCATCAACGGGATGCGCTGGATCACCTTGGAGACGGCCGGCACGTCCTGCGCCGTCTGCGTGTAGACCAGCATCTCGGTCGGATTGGCCCCGTCGACGTAGGCCAGCGCCACCGCGGAGCGGACCGAGACCAGCGCCGTGACCGCCAGCAGCCCGGCCGTGATGAGCCATTTCTTGCTGAAGCGCGGGGCCGCGTGGAAGAGATGCCCGATGTAGAGCGCGGCCAGCACCATCGTCGGCAGCAGGATGTGCAGCGTCAGCCACGGCATCTTCTCACCGGCGAAGGTGTAGAGGCCCCACGTCGTCACCGTCCACCACAGGAACAGGTTGACCAGGAGCGCGCGCGGCCGCGACACGAACAAGGCCGCGCCGCTCACGATCATCAGCACCGTCGCCAGCTTCTGCAGCCCCGGCATCCCGCCCGTAAACAGGGTCAGCCCCGTGCACAGCAGGAAGGCCGCGCCGCTAACCGTCGAGACGAGCGTGCGCCGGCGCAGGAAGTAGTAGACGAGCGCGGCCACGCCGAAGACGACCGCGACCTGCTCGTAGAGCGGGATCACCAGGAAATAGTAGTACCAGGGCTGATTGCCGCGGCTCTCGTGCTGCTGCTGCAGCCAATACTGGATGCCGCCAGTGAAGGCGTCCGTATTGTAGGTGGCCTGATGCGTCGTGGGGTAGGTCAGCGTGACGGGGACGGTGTGCGCGCCGGGGATGAAGCCCCACTGCCAGGGGTCACCGATCGGCCAGTACAGCACAAGGATGATCACGGCCATCACCCCGACGGCATAGGCCCAGGCGCGCCTGGGCGTGCCCCGAAACGCGGCGAGCAGCGGCGGCACGTTGGCGCGCGCGAACTCACCCAGTGCCGCCACGAGCGGATGCTCGGGGGGCCGCTGCACGCCGTCCCCCTTACCGGCGGGACGGTCCGCGCGGCGCGGCGCCAGGAACTGGTAGGCGTAGCCGACGACGAAGACGCCGATGATGAAGCCGAGCACGATCGGTGTGGTCACGAGCGCCGTGCTTTCCTTGGTCGCCCAGGAGAGCGCGAAGCCGGCCGCGGCCACGAGCAGCCAGCGCTGCGCGCCGGGACCGCCGCGCGCGTCGAGCCAGCGGATGACGCCGACGAAGAACAGCAGCGTCCAGAGCGCGAAGTAGATGTCCTCACGCGTGAAGCGTGAATAGTAGAGGAAGGCGGGCGAGAAGGCCAGCAAGCCGGAAAGGACCAGCGACGACACGCGGCCCAACTGGCGGCGCAGCAGGAAGGGCAGGGCGATGAGCGCGGTCCCGCAGAGGGCGGCGTTGAGGCGCGCGGACCAGTCGCTTGGCCCGAAGATCAGGTACATCAGGGCGTTGCCGTGGAACTGGTACGGCCCGTGCATCATGGGGTCGTAGTGGTACTCGGGGGCGGCGCTCAGGTTCGTGCCGGTGAGGCGCTCCCACAGGTACCACGAGTAGGTCGCGTGCAGGCTCTCGTCGTGGTGCAGGGCGCGTGAGCCCAGGTCCCAGAAGCGCATGATCGCGCCAATAAAGAAAAAGGCGCCGTACAGCGCCCACTCGACCGCCGATACACGCGCGCCGACGACGTCGCCCGAGAGCGAGCGCGTCTCCTCCAACTCACGCGGCGTCTCCGCCGCGGCCGTCTCCGTCCTCGCGGGACGCCGCACGGCCCCGCGCGGCCGTACCGCCTGTTCTGTCGCCACTCTTCCCTACCCCTTCGTGATATGCCCGCTCTACGCCTGACGTCTATTGTCCGCCTGTTCGCCTGTTCGCGCCTTATACTAGTAGTATGGGCGGCAATGCTTACGACGTGATTATGGAAATATTACACAAATGTGTCGCGCCCTGTCGCCAACCAGCCTATGGGGATGACCGAGTTGGCTACGATAGCCGCTAAACCCCACTGTACTAACCACTTGGGTATGCGTCAATGGACCAGATGGGCTATGAGTAAGAAAATCACCGCGCTGACCGCGCAGCAGGGGCGCGGCCGGCCGCGTCCCCAGAAAAGCGAGCGGCTCAACGTGTTCCTCGATGGCGAGTTCGCCTTCGGGGTGGACGCGGAGGCCGCGGCACGGACCGGCCTGCATGTGGGCCTGGCGCTGACCGAGGCCGATGTCGCGTCGCTGCAAGGCGAGGACGAGCAGGCGGGCTACTACAACGACGCGCTGCGCTTCCTATCGTTCCGTCCGCGCAGCACGGTCGAGGTCGAGCGCTACCTGCGCGGGCGCGGCGCCGACGACGTGGCCGTGGCGGTGACTATGGAGCGGCTGGGGCGGGCGCGGCTCGTCGACGACGAGGCCTTCGCGCGCTACTGGATCGAGAATCGCGCCGCGTTCAGCCCGCGCGGCGCCCGCTCGCTACAGGCCGAGCTGCGTGCCAAGGGCGTCGACCGCAGCCAGATCGATGAGGTGTTGGAGGAGAGCGAAGAGGGCGAGGGGGAGCGCGCCTACGCCGCCGGCTTCAAGCGCCTGCGCCTGCTCGCGCGGCTCGACGAGGACGAGTTCCGCCGCCGCATGTACGGCTTCCTGCAGCGCCGCGGCTTCGACTACGAGACCGTCCGCGTCACGACCGAGCGCCTGTGGCAGGAGCGGGACGGCGAGGGGCGGGAGGCGACGGGCGACGGGCGAGAGTAAAGCGTACTACCGTCACGAAGTGGCAGACCTGTGCGTAACCGTATCACTCTCGCCCGTCGCCTCTCGCCCCTCGCCCCTCGCCTAATCGTACACCCAGCCGAGCACGGCCCCATAGGCGACGTGGCGCAGGGCGGCCTGGGCGGCGTAGACGGGGGTGTTGAGGCGCGGCAGCGCACCCGCCTTGATGGCGGGGTGGTAGCGGTCGATCACCAGGGGCACGGCCGGCCACAGCAGGGCGTTTTCGAGTTGCCCCATCAGCAGGCCGCGCACGACGGGCGAGCCCGGCAGGCGGTCGCGCAACAACAGGGCGTAGATGACCGCCAGCGCCGTGCCGTTGGCGAAGTGGTTCAGTAGCCCCGCCGCCTGCCAATACGGCGCGCGCCGCGTCGCGATCATGCCCAACAGCTTGAGGTCATCGCCGGGGTAGCGCAGCAGCTTGAGGTCGACGTACTGCTCGGCAAGGTAAGCGGCCGAGCCAGCCAGCCCGGCCACGACCGCGCGGCGTAGGTCGAATGGTTTGTTCATTGTGTTCATACCTTGGAGTATGCCCGCATCTAAGCACTGGCGCCCACTGCTCGACCGTTACGCCCAGGGTTCGTGAATTATTGTAGGGGCGTATGGCATACGCCCGCGCGTTCGAGGCCACGGACGTATGCCATACGCCCCTACACAACGCCGGGAGCCTTGGCATCACGGATAATTCACGAGCCCTACCGTCACGCCGGGCCAGGCCCCTCCAGGCCGGTCACCGTCTGCCCGGTGGGATGCTCGACGACGAGGTCGACGTTCAGCTGCTCCGTCCCGCCGGGCGGCACGTTCAGCTCCCAGCGCAGCGCGCCGAGGTCCGTCTGCTCGGCCGGCCCCGGCTCGACGCGTAAGACGCGCGCCTTGAGTTGTTCGTGGCGCGAGACCGGCGTCTGGTCGCGCACCGTCACATGGGCCCCGTGCGCATGGTTGTTGCGCACGGTGATGCGATAGGAGAGCGACGTGCGGCGGGCGCCGCCGATCAGCGTCTTATCGACAGCGCGGCGCGTCAACTCGCGCTCGACCGCGATGCCATCGTCGACCCCGAGATAGAGCGTGAACTCCTGCTCGGGGGCCACGACCTCGGGCAACTCGACGGCGCCGACGAAGCGCCCATCGTGGAACACCGACGCCTCGCCGGGGAGCAACACCAAGGGGCTCGCGTTGAGCGCCTCGGCCCGCGTGAAAGCGTGCGGGAGCAGGCGCGGGACGCTCTCGTAGGTGAGCCGCGCCGGCAGATCGGCGAACGCCACGGTCACCTTGTGCGGCGCGCCGTCCGACGGGACGCCGGCGCGGCCGGGCAGGGTGTAGGACACAACCGCGCCGGACGCCTCCACGATCGACGCCGGCAGATCCGCTTCGGCCACCGCCGCGAGGAGGGCGTCATCGGACGCGTCGCCCACCGCCGCAGGCTCCGGCGACGACGCCATCCGCGCCCGCGCGGCGTAGCGGAGATCGCGGCGCTGGTAGGGCTGCTGAAGGTCGATGTACCAGGGCGTCAACTTGGGCGGCAGCGTGCCCAGGCCCGGGCGCGCCGTGGAGAGGGTCAGCGCGACGTCCACCCACTCCTCGCCCGTCCGTTGGCTGACCAACGCCAGCAGGCTCAGGTCGACGTGGGGCTCTCCCGCCCCTTCCACCTCGTCCCGCTCGTCCCGCCGCACATGGATGTCGTAGATCGGGACCCACCGCGCGTCGTCGACGACGTAGCTCACCTCGAGTTCCCAGGGGCCGGGATCGGCCGCGTCCACGCCGACCACGACGTCGTGAACGCGCCGCGACTCCGCGACGCCAAGCGCGGCAAGGTTGCGTTCCACCGCCGTGAGCTGGGCCGCCAGCGCGCGCCGCTGCCCGTTGACCTCGGCCAACTCGGCGTGGGCCTCCGTTATATGGACGCGCGCGAAGTCCAGCAGCCCCTGGCAATCGGCGAGTTCGACGCGCTTGCGCGCGAGGGCGCGGGCCAGGTCCGGCGCGGCCGCGCGCCGCAACTCATGTACGAAGGCGAGGTCACCCTCGATCGCCGCGGCGCGCTCACCGAGCCGGGCGTCCTGGTCGCGCAGCCGCTCACACTCCTCTTCCAGCGCGCGGCGTCCGGCCGCAGTGGCCCGCGCCTGGAAGGCCGCGCGCACGTCGACGCTGGCGAGGCGCACGGCCGTAGGTCCATGCCCACCAGCACGAACGGAATCAGGGACGAGGCACGCCGGTATACCGGAGAGCACGAGGTCTTGCGGTCCCACCGCGAGGTCGACGCGCCCACGGCGCGTGACCAGAGCGCGATCGGTGTAGACGGTCACTTCTTGGATCGGTAGGGTAACAGCGGGCATGGGAACCTCTCTATAATAAGTAAGAGTGTCGCCGACGTGGCGGCCACCGCCACGTTCCAAGCGAGACGCAGGGTCTCATGATAGTACAATACGGGATAGTACGATAGGGGAGCGCCTAGTGATCATCATAATGAAGCATGGCAGTTCGGAGGAAGAGAAGGGCCACGTCATCGACCGGCTGACGGCGTTGGGCTACGGCTCCAACGTGTCGGGCGTGGAGCAGACCGTCATCGGCGCCATCGGCGTGCTGGACCGCGACCGCGAGGGCCTACTCGAGCAACTCGGCGCGCTGCCCTACGTCGAGCGCGTGGTGCCGGTGCTCAAGCGCTACAAGCTGGCCAGCCGCGAGTTCCGCGCCGAGCCCACCGTCGTCACGGTCGGCAAGGCCGGCCAAGGGGTCACCATCGGTGGCGACAGCCTCGTCGTGATGGCCGGTCCGTGCTCCGTGGAAAGCCGTGAACAGCTAATGGAGACGGCCCAGGCCGTGCGCGACGCCGGCGCGACGATGCTGCGCGGTGGGGCCTACAAGCCGCGCACAAGCCCCTACGAGTTCCAGGGCTACGGCGAGGAGGGTTTGGAGATTCTGGCCGAGGCTCGTGAGCGCTTCGGGCTGCCCGTCGTGACCGAGGTGATGGACCCGCACGACGTG
>JAABUV010006929.1_pt1 | contig 12117 bp, 1 predicted proteins | sample 5559971 | NCBI WGS metagenome assembly JAABUV01 (sample SAMN10711881, study PRJNA513362) | rock metagenome | isolation source: Antarctica rocks | place: Antarctica: Victoria Land, Knobhead nord | collected 2015-12-19
AAGTTATAATCTTTTAAGTATTTAAAGTAAGTCTTCTTCCCTCTAAGAAGATTATATTATTATAGAAGTTTCTACCTATTTAATATATTAATAATAGTTATATTTTATACCTCTTTTATTTATATACTTTATATAAATATATAAATATTATTATTATAAGTTAAAAGAACTATTTATATTAATTATATAGAGAGAAATTATTATTATTTATACCGTTTTATTATATAAAAAACCTATTTCTTAATCCTAAAAAGGGGTAATCTACTAGTTATCTAAAATTAAGAAAGACTTAGGGATAGCTTAAATACTTATAAATTAGGGAGTTATTACTACTATTAAATTATAAGGAATTACTAACTAGATAGCTATTATATAAATTATTCCTATAATTAGATAATTACTATCTACTTTTCTTAGTACTTAGTAGTATAGATATATATAGTAGAACCCCTCTTCTTAATCTAATTTACCTCTATTAAAGAAGTATTTAGAGATAATACTCTATTAATAGTAATTATTAAGGGATTATATAGTTAAATATATCCTTATATTATTTTATATACTTATTATAAGTTTAGAAAAATAGTTTTAGTATTAATAGTAAAGTCTATTAATTAGTTCTTAAAGTACTTAGAAAGTACTTTCTCTAGCTAGAGAAATAAAAAATCGTAGCTCTTATTAAGTTACTAGAATTTTAAATAGCTAGCCTAGTATTATTATTAGAATTAGAGGTAGTAATACCTAAGTTAGTAAATATAATAATACTATTAGGAATACGGATACTATTTAATAGTATAAATAGTATAATTAGATAGCTTTATATATTAGAGAAAGAGCTCCCTAATACCCTTAATATTCTTATATAGCTTAAGAGGTTTAATATAAGGCTTTAAGGGAAAGCTATTAACTAGTTAACTTATATATTAAAGGTAGCTAAGATCCTTAGTAAGGAAGGAATTAATTATAGAAATAAAGAAGATAAGGAGACTATTATTACCTTACTTAAAGAAGAATTCCTTAGAGAGGCTTAAAATATTAAGTTTAATATTAATATAATAGACTAAATTAAGGTACTTTATTAGAGTTATAATAAGGGCTTAGAGGCTTACTTTAAGTATATAGAATAACTCTTAAAGATAATAGGAGGTAGAGATTAAGTAGAAGAGATAGGCTCTAATATATTAAGTGTACTAGAAAAGTATTAGCTTACTAATATAATTTATAAATAAATCTCTAGCCTTATAAACTAAAATTTATAACTTAGAATATTAGAATATAAGTTATAAATAAATAGGTTACTATATAAAGTATTTAAGAAAGCTTAGGTATATATAGAAATCCTATTCGCGCTTAAGATTTTATAGTAAAGAACTACTAGTAGTATAAGCTAGAGGAATTTAGAGTATTTTATATAGTAGTAGTAGTAAGTAATAGTAATATAATTTAAGTATTTATATCTATAATAACTAGGCCTTAATATTAGTACTATAATAGAATTTTATAAAATATAGTATTTTACTCCTAGAATAATAACTACTTAGGCTAACTAATAGTAAACTTAAATATATACTTTAAATAAGAAGAAAGTAATTATAATATAATAAGAGTTCCTCTTAAAGTATATAATAACTTATAGCTAATAGTAGCCCCCTTAAAGTAGATAGTAGTACTACTAGTAGTAGGTACTAGAAATAGCCTTAGGCTAAATTCTTAATTTAATCCCTAATTATTATTAGGGTAGTAACCCCTATAAAACTATAAGACTAGGAGTAGATATAACTTATAAGATTCACGTAGAAACCCTAGATAATAGGATAGAAACTAAAGGCTACTAATAAGGCTAAGAAATAATCTTTTATAAGGTAGTAGGCTAATATAAATAAGGGATATCTACCTAGAGTTTATTCCTAATATATTATATAACTAAAAGATATTAGTAAATTTATAAGTAAATAGCTTAAAGTTATAAGAACTTTAGAAGTATAATAGTAAAAAGCTATACTTTAAATATAATAAACTTAGATATACTAGTCTAGAGTATATAAATCCCCTTCTATTAAGAAAGGAATAGTACTAGATTAGAAGAGAATTAGAAGACTATTAAGTAAAGTAAAAGGCTTATAAGGAAATAAAGGAGGTATAAGCTAATCTATTCTATCCTCCTACCTAGTATCTTATATAGTAAAATATATAATAAAGCTATAATATTAATAATAAGTCTTATTAGAAAGTTCGTAGGGATTAACGGTAAGCTTCGCCTTCTACTAGCGCTTATATTAGCTGTCAAGCTAGTAAGCCTCGCTATCTTTTATACTACCTCGTTAGACGGGCGGCCTAGGTAGTAGGCTTTAATATTAAATCGGACCTCTTAGTTTAAATAATAACTAACTACCCCTTATTAATAGTTAAAGGTCTAGTCCTAGACGGAGGAGGGAGCCTTATCTATTACGGGTATAAGATTAGCGTTAGGAAAAGTAAATAGAGTTATCTAAGAGTTATAGATAGAGGAGGAGTAGATATACTATTAACGATATTTAAGAGGCTATATTAGAGTCTATACTAAGTAAAGGAGTATTAGAAACCCGCCTTCTCCCTAAGCTACTTCAGGTAGCCGATCCACGTACTTACACGTAGAGGGTCCGTTAGTAATATACTAGATTCTCCTACGCCCCGTAACTTCTTATAGAAGACTAGAAGATCTAAGATATCACGCTTCTACTTCAAGATTAAACTTTTCCTACCTAGCGGCATCTTAACCTAAAATATATTCTCTACCTATTACGCTAACTTAGCTTTAAAGGTATTATTATAAGCTGTAAGAGAGATTAAATAATTAAGGAGCGAGAATAGCGGGTTATTATTCTCTCTATTAATAACTAACGTTTTTCTATTTAAGTCTAGGTTAATAAAGGATTACTAGAAGCGGTATAGTAATAGGGATAAGTCGCCTAGGGGGGAGAAAGTAGTAGGCTAGTATAACTTACATTCGCGGATTATTATCTTCCCCTTTAATATAAAGAAACGTGGCCTTTATAAAGACGAGATTAGGTTTTCCTAGGGTCTTATTAGTAACGATAATAATAGTAAAGTATTAATACAGGAAGATCCATGTCTTTTCAGGCCCTGTATCGTAATTATTATTAGTATTAAGGTCCTTATCAGGTGTATTAATTAAGCTAACATCGCTATTACTACTACTATTAATTATACTACTACTATTATTATAACTATTACTATTATAGTCGCTATTTTTATTATTTATCGTGCTGGAATTATTATTAACTTCGTAACTAGAATCGATAGGTATTATAGTATCGTTGTTATAGTACTTCTTATAACGGCTACAGGTAATCTTCACCTCGCCCGAACCCTTTCTACTAGTCTTAGTACGGGCGACCGCCTTAGTATTAAGGGGTTCGTCTAAGTTATTAGACTCGTTGAATTTAACCTAGGTATTAAATAGGGAGTAGGGTTAGCAGCCGAAAAAGACGGCGACAAGGATACTAGTAGCGACCTAGACTCGTTACTACTTATCTGTATACGTTATATTATCTAGCACCTAGTATATATAGAGAAGGAGGTAGAGGTCGTTAAGGCTAATTACAGGTTTCTTTTTAGGTAGAGTCTAGAGGTTATACTCGTTAATAAGTAGATTAATATACTATATAAGGCTGAGAAGTTAGTATAAAGCTTCCTATATATAGGTAAGGGGTATCTTATATTCCTTATATCCCTCCTCTTATATAGGTTAAAGTCTTAATTAGCCTTATTAAGGATATATATTCTTAGAATTCTCTAATAGTTCCTAAGGCTTAATACCGTATTAATTATCTTGTAATAATCTAACGTCTACTTCTAAAAGATCTTAAGGTCTAGTACTAGGGCTTCCTAAGGAAGTAGTAGGGTTTATAGCCTAGCTTATAGTAGTATCTAGTTAATAAGTTATAGACGTTAGTAATAGTTTTAAATTACGCTAGAAGTCTATTTACCTACTCCATTTCTATATAACTAATTTCAAGCTCTTTTTCGTGTTATTAGTAGCGTTTAAGGGAGTCTTACCTTATACTACAAGTTCTTCGCGTTACTACTTATAAAAACTCAGCGGTAACCTACTAGTTTTACGGCGGGGTAGTCCTATACTATTAAGAAGAGTTAATAGCTATAGCAAGTAAGGTAGAAGAAGATTACTAGAGGTAGTAGCTACGACTAAGAGACTAAACGACCGCGGTATATTAGAATAGTAGAGGTAAAGGCTAGCTTTATATATATAGTAAGAAAGCGAGTGTATAAAGAAGTAGAAGGGCGAGCGCCAGGCCCTATTATATACTAGCTACCTCGTAGAGGCTCGCGGGAAGGATAGATAAAAGAAAGTATAGATAGAGGAAGGAGGGCGAGAAAGGTAATACGCGATAACTCTAGCAGGAATATCTTAGCTCGATAGGGGTACCTGTATAGTACCCTCTATTAGCGTAATACTAGATTAGCGCTTATATTATCAGTCTATATTTTAACCGACCTAAGTTAGAGTCCTCCCCGTATCTAAGCGGCTTAAAGTAGCTTCTATACTAGCTCTTTTTAGCTACTTTAATACCTTAACTAAGATATATAGTATTAATAGGGTAGTAGTACGCGTATACCCTATCTTAGCCCGCGTATACCCTATTCTAGTACGCGTATACCTTAGTCCTAGTCTATATATACCTTATTCTAGTACGCGTATACCTATCTAGTTTAGGTATATTAGACTACTAATTAAGTAAACTACTAAATTAGACTATTAGGCTAGAAAAATTATCTAAGGTTTTTAGAATACCTAATTATATATTTACTATTATCTTTATAAATAGATATATTTATATTATAAATATTCTAACTAACTAATATCTAGCTAGTTAGATTACTTAATAAGTTATCTAACTAGGTTATAATATTAAAAACCCTTATATATATCCTATTACTAAACCTAGCTAGCTATTCTAATAGCTTATATATCCTACTTATAATAGCTTACCTACCTCTTACTATTATTAATATAATCCCTTATTATTACTAATATACTAGTTAAGCTAGAAGGCGTATTACTAATAAGTTACCTTATAAGCGAGCTAGTAAGGACTAGGCCTATATAAATATACTACTACTTCTTAGTATAGATATAATATATTTATCTTATATATTAGCTCCTCCCCTTAATAAAGATTTAGTTCTTACTCTACCTCTTAGTATTAATAGTAGTATTAATAGCGGTATTAATAGTAGTATTATACCTCCCTTACCCCTAGAATTAAAGTATACCTCTAACTCTTTATTAAATATATACACTTCTACTTAATTAGTTATAATAGCTAGTTAACTATTAACTTAGCTTATTATAATAGCTACTTAGTTAGCCTTATATTAATCTTATAAGGTAATAATATATTTAAAATCTAAGGGTTTATAAGTAGTAGACTTATTAAAGGTTTACTCTTATATATACTTTTTAGTATTATATTTTTTATTAGGAGCTTCTAGTAGATATCCTTTTAATTTAATAATAGTAGGTTTATATATTCTAAGAAGCTTATTAGTATTATTATTAGGAGTATCTAATAGGGGCTTATTACTATTACTACTACTATTACTATTACCTTTATAATTACTATTACTACTAATATAAAGGTAGCTAGGGAGTATAAGCTTTTTAAATTACTAGTAAGGGTAGATATTAGGAATATATAAAACCCTACTAGAACTACTTATTTATACCTTAACTTTATAGGAGTATAAAAGCCTTATTCCCTTTATAAATAGCCTTATATATAGCTTTATTATATTATAAATTACCTTTAATATTTAAGGAGTATTTACTAAAGGGTAAATAGTATTACTTTTATAAAGAGGTCTTAAAAGACTATAAGTCTAATATCTTTACTAAGTCCTAGTTTTACCTATCCTATCCTAATAATATAATTTATATATTAGAGTATAAGGAGTATAGTAATTTAGTAGTAAGTATATTTTAAATTACTTATAAAGCTATTAGTAAAGTATTTTATAAAGGTATTAATATATTTACTAGTTAAGATATATTTTATTTATCTCTTAATCTACCTATTACTACCTTTATTATATAAGGTAGTGTAATTTCTAAAGGTAAGTAGCTAACTTATCTAGTATAAGATAAACCTCTTCTTAAGTAGTATAATATAATCCTAAAGATAATTAATAGTATTAAGGTAATTATTATTATAATTATCCTTTAATTTAGTCGATTTTTCTTTAAATTCCTATTTAGTTTTCGCGTATATAATATAATACTAGTTAGTAAAGAAAGTATCTTATTTATCTTTATTATTAAAATATAGGTTATATTTCTTTAGTATATTATTATTAATATACTAAATATAGATAATATACTTAGTTTTAAGAAAGATCTTACTAGATACCTTAATTAAAGCTACCTTATAATTAATTAGAAGAATATCTAGATATAGGATTTTAAGCTCTTTATAAAGTTCTTATAATAATTATAAGATAAATTAATAATTCTTATATATTTACTTTTTATAAAGGTAAAGGCTATATAAAATAATATATTTAAGCCTATTACCCTAGTAATTACTATAAGTAGGAGCTTATACTTATTTATTTTATAAGTATAATTAAGGATTAAGACTTTATAATTATACTTAAGGATCTCTTATAAGGACTTTTATATAAAGAATATATTTTTAAGTCTATTACTAATCTTATTCTTTTATACTTAGATTAACTAATTATTATACTTATAAAGATCTATTATTAAGGCCTACTCTAATATTAATAATCTAAGCTTTATAACCTTAGTAGCCCTTTTTATATTATAAATATCTTATATAATAATAAATAGATTCTCTTTATCCCTATTAAGAAGAAGGCTTATAAGAATTATTAATAGCTTTAATCTAGCTTTAATCTAATTAATAATTAATATCTTAATATCTCTTAATTAGTATTAAACTTAATATAAAGGATATATACTAGGTAGTATTAGAGGATAATTATAGCTAGTATCCCTAATATCTAGAGTCTATAAGCTACTATTATTAATAAAGGTAGTAATCTTAAATAGATAGGTAATTAACCTACTATTAATTATCCTCTTATTTATACTTTTACTATTCTTTTTATATTTACTACTATAGTAATAATAAATCTACGCGTAATAATATTCTCTAGTCTTCTAGTTTACTTTAATTTAGTTAAATACTATAGTATAGCCTTATAACTTTATATACTATTATAGCTTCTTAAGGAGGGAGTCTACTAAGTAGGTTAAGAGGTTAGGAGGTAGGGGTTTAAGATTTATAATAATAGTAAGGTAGTTATTAACTTAAGAGAGAAAATATTAGAATATTATAACTAATAATACGCGTTAGTAGTTTACTTAATTAGTAGTCTATTATACTTAAATTAAATAGATATACGCGTACTAGGATAAGGTATATATAGACTAGAACTAAGGTATATATATATTAGGGCGGGGTATACGCGGACTAGAATAGAATATACGTATACTACTACCCTATTAATATACTTAATAAGATAAGGTAGATTTATAATATAATAATTTAATTAATAATAACTTATATAATAGAGATATAATATAACTTAAAAGAGATATTAAAGGTAAAGAAAGCTAATATTATAATATTAAAAGTTATTAAAAATAAGTACTTAAAACTAATATTTTAAGCCTTTAAAGTAATTAATATATAAATATTAAAAATAAAATTAAGAGTCTTATTAATAAAGATAGGATTTAAATAATTAATTAATTAATTTATATTTATATTTATATTTATACTAGAAAATACCTGTAAAAATTTAAGATTTTTACTTAGAAAAAGTATACTTAAAAATATAATTCTTTTAGTTATTAGTAAGTAATAATAGTTAGAAAGTAAATTTAAGTCTAAATATAATAGAGATTTATATAAACTTTTATAGATACTAAGACCCCCCTTAAGTATTATAAGAGATATAAGGTAAATATTACTAAAAATATTAATTTTAGATTTAAAGGATTATTTATAATAGTTACCTAGTACTAGAGTATTAATAAGTAGTTATTAGGCCTACTTATATTATAACTCTACTATAATATTACTATTTAGGACTAATAGGGTATAACTAAGTATACTATTATTAGACGACTTATTATATTAGTTATTATTAGGAAAAGATATTATTATTATTAAGATAGAAGTATTAAAAGACTAATACTATCTACTAAGTACCTAACTAATTATAAGATATCTAGTATAGTAATATTCTATTCTACTAATAACTTCTATACTACTAGACTATTTAATATAATTCTTAAATTATTATATCTCTTATATTATAATATATCTTCTATACTCTTATATAAACTAACCGCGTCGAGTTAGTACTTTAAACTCGAGTCAGGTATCTAACTTAAGTCTTAGCCATTTAATACTAAAATCTAGTACTAAGTACCTCGAGTCGGTACTTAGGTAGGTACTAAGTATTAGTACCGAAGTATTAACTTGAATCGCCAAGACATTTTTTCTAGTAATATTTTCTATTTTTAGTAGTATTTCTTATTATATTTTTTTTTTCTAATTATTATTATTATTATTACCTAGGGAATTCTTAATAGTAAATAAGGTACTAAGAAAGATAATAGCTATTCCTATAGAAATAATAACTATAATATTAATAATATTTTCTATTTATAGTAGTATTTACTATTATATCTATAATTTACTACTATATTACTAAGCATTATTATTATTATTACCTAGCCTAACCTAGGTAATTCTTTAAGGTAATATAAAAAGGTAATGCATATTACTAGGGAACTAAAGGGGGTATTAAAATTCTAATTAAAAAAAAATATCTATTTTTATTATAGGAGTAATTCTAGAAAAATTTCAGGGCTCCTTACTCTTTTATTAGGGGCTTGGCGTCTTGGCGATACCTTAGCGATTCGAGTCGGGTTAACCCGATTCGCTAAGGTATCGAGGCCTTAGTAAGTTAGTACTAATAGCTAGTACCGAGTATTTTAGTTAGTAGTAAGACCTTAACCCGAGTATTTAGTCGGTACTAAATCTTAGTACCGAATCCTAACTTAATAGTTAGTCTACTCTTATAATAACTATTAATAGTTCTACTAGATTTATTATATTAATATAGAGGAATCTATTAGATATAAGAGTTAGTATAACCTAGTATTTATCTAGCCCGTTAAAGTTTAACTAGTAGTATTTAATAAATTAAATAGTAGAATAGCTTATTTTTATTATTAGAAAGTCTAATATTATAATCTAATATAAAGATATAACTATATAACTAAGTATAGTATTAAGCTATTTTTATACTTCTAATATTATAATTAATATTCTTATAAGCTACTAAGTAGCTATTAATAGGATCTAGGTATTAATAATAAGTTATAATTAATATATTAGAGGTAGTCTACCTATTATCTAATAGTACTTACTTATATATAATATTTCTTATTATTTAGCTAGATATATATTTAGGAGTTTTAGGCCTAATAATATAGAGGTTTTCCTATCTTATTACTTATAATAGAGTTATATATAGCTAATTATAGCTAAAAGTAGGCCTAGTCTATAAGTTAATATCTATATACTTTATTAATTAGCCTTATAATTTATTAATAGTTATAGTAAATACTAGTTAGATAGAGTACTACTTATAGATAAAAGGAGTAGGAATCTACCTATTATTTTCTTTAGATTATAATAGCGTCTTAAATAGTATTACCTTCTCGCTATTATAAGTACTACTTATAATCTCCCCTTTAAAGATATACTTACTATATCTTATTACTTATAATTAGATCCTATTATATAGATATAGCGGATTAAAGTTCCTTAGTAGTATAACTAGTACGCCTAGCTTAATATATAACTTATAAGATAGTAGGGAGGGTTTATAGAACCTATAAAAGTACTTAAAAGGGAAGAGTTTATTATCTTCTTCTAATATAGTATAATTAATACTCTAGTATATTATTATATTACTAGAGATACGCGATATTATCTTAGTATTAATACTAGTAATATCTTTATTAATAATAATAAGAATAGCTTATTCTAATAGATAAATCCTTTAAGAGATATTTATCTTAATATTAGTATAAATATTCTTAACTAAATTATTAATAGAGTTTTTAAGAGGATAACTATATTTTTAATATAATACGTCTTTATTAGTAGTAGGACTTTTCTAGATATTAATACTATTACTAATAGTAAGGAGATTATTTATAAAGAGTCCTATTTTATAATATATAATATCTATTAAGTTAGGATTATTAAGTTACTTATTAATAGTAAGATTTAAATATATAATCTTATTCTAGAAATAGGCCTTTTAAAGATACGCCTTAATAACCTAGCTACTAGATCCTCCTAGAATAACTAGGAGTATTTATTAGAAGTCTTTATAAAAGTAGACTACCTTACCCTTAAAATAAGCCTAGTTATTATTATAAATATCTTAAAGGCTATAATTAATAGCTTCTATATTATACTAACTCTATATAAGAGACTTATCTTAAAAGATAATATAAGCTTACTTAATTAGCTTAGTAAGATTAGTCCCCTTTTTAATCCTATATAAATAGGTAGTATTAGAGTCTAGAGGTATTTTAAACTATAAGTAAGTTATCTAACCTCCCTATAATAGTATTAATATAATATTAGAAGATACTACTACTAGAGTAACCTTTTACTAGGAACGTAGCCTTTCTATAATAGTATTTTAAACTATTATCTTACTAGTCCCCCTAGTACTATTAAGGAAGAATAGTATACTTAGAGCCCTAAATTTATTATTAATATTAGTATTAATAGCGGTAATAATCTAATTAATAGTATAGTATTAGTTAGTATTTAGTATATTTTATAAGACCTTAGCCTTATTAGGAGTAATTTAGTAAGATATTTCTTCCTATAAAAGTCTATTTAGAATATTATTAAAATTATTAAATAGGATAGTTAGAATAGGTAGGTTATATTAGGCTAGATCCTTAGTATATTTAGTAGTTAATTAATATTCTAATTAGCTATTAATAAGGTAAAGGGTATACTATTTAGTAAATAACTATTACTTATAGTAATTATCTAGTATTTAAAGTATTAAAAAATCTTATTATAGGAGGTATAAGTAGTTATTAAAGATATACTCCTTATACTTATTCTATAATATAAGGGTGTTAGTAGGTTAGAGTTTAACTAATATTAATATAAAAAGACTACGTAGCTTATAACCTCCCTAAAAATCCTTTCCCTTATTAAGGATCTTATTAGTATATCTATTATTTTTAGTTAACCTAAGCTTTATATAAGCCTCCTTCTATCTTATTAGCTAGCTATCTACTATCTAGAGATTATTAAATAATATAGCCCCCTTAATATAATAGAGGAGTAGTTAGTAATAATAGAGATCCTTAGTTTTAGGACTAATAAAATTAATACGCTTAAGAGTCTTACCTTTTTTATATAATTTCTATTATTTATTTCTTCTATTCTAGGTAAAGAACTTAGGAAAATCCGTGTATAGATAGTTAAGTAGATCCCTTATAATAGCTAGATATTTCCTATTCTATTTTATAAAAGATAATAGCTAACTATTATTATAAGCTTCCTTAGTAAGATAGTTTATATTAAAAAACTCTATTAATATAGTTTTATAAAGCTTATTACTATCTATTAGCTTTTATTTAGTAGCCTTATTAGTAGCCTAGTTATTAGCTAGCTTAAAAAGGGTATACTATTAGTCTAGGAGGTAGATTTATAAATACTTTATATAAGGCTTTATAATATTTATATTAAATAAGAGTATCTTCTAGATAGCTTTAATAGACTTAATCTAGCGAGCGGACTAATACTCTATAATCTTATCTACTAACTCCCCTTACTATTATAGCTAGCTATTAGGAGTAGGGTTATTATTATTACGCGTATAATTCCTAGTAAAGGAGATATTAGCCTAATTAGGTCCCTTATAAATATATTTATATAGATAAAAAAAATAGACTTAATAGAGCTATAAATCTTAATATTAATATAGGTACTATATTTCTTTAATAGGTAT
>JAABUV010006930.1_pt1 | contig 12116 bp, 13 predicted proteins | sample 5559971 | NCBI WGS metagenome assembly JAABUV01 (sample SAMN10711881, study PRJNA513362) | rock metagenome | isolation source: Antarctica rocks | place: Antarctica: Victoria Land, Knobhead nord | collected 2015-12-19
GCCCAGCGAGCATGCGAGGGTGGAGCGGCATGTCATCCTGAGGGTCATGGTCTGCACAGAGCCGTGGACCTGGAGGCGCATGTGCGCAGTCCATGCTGGCCTCAACATGCCCCGCAATGTGGGGTGTTGGCCTGTCTCTGCAACACTGGTTTCAAAATGCAGCCCATGCCCCAGGCTGGCAGCTGGGCGGGCCCGCGGCGCACTTGCGGCGGCGACCGAAGCGACCGTCAGGGGCTGCGCGCACTGACTAATGTTGCCGAAGCTCAGCGTGAAGTCCGGGCCGGCGAAGGACGGGCCCTGGCGCAGCAGCAACCTATTAGCCTCTCGTGCGCAGCGCGTGTGCACGCCGCTGCCGTGTGACAGTGCAGCTTGTCAAAGTGGACCCATGCAACTGACAGTCACGCTCGACAAGCCCACGCAGGAGCCAGGGTACACATGCGGGATGTGGTAGAAGCCCTGCGGTGAGGCCTGCATGCATGCCGGTGCTTGGCAACACACACCATAGACCACTCAGTGAGGCGCCAGGACTCTGGCGCCTCATCGAGCGAGCTGCGGTGAGCGCTGTTGGCATGGGAGCATGGCGGGCGCGCGCCATGGTCGTGGGGAGGTGGTACAGGATGACCGGCTGCGCCGCGGAGGAGCCCTGGGACACGGGCCCCAGCGCCCACACCGCCGGCTTGGCGGGCCCCGTGGGCCAGTCGTGCTGGAATCGATTGGCGGCGCTGAGCGGCCGCACGAAGGACACCGTCACGATGTCCCCCTTGGTCCGGCTGCCGGCGCGGCGGCCGCCGTCAGCGCCCCCCGCACATGCAATGCTGCAACGGGCCTTTTGCGCAAGCGAGCAATGCTTTATTTGGATATGGCAGGCACCTCAACGACCCATGCATGCACCCAGAGCTACGAGGGCCAAGGCAGATGCTGACGCTCGGATGGGCTGTGCGCTACCTCGTTGCTGCCTGACTGCGCACCACAAGGACAGCTCTGCTTGCGACGCGCCGCCGCCACCAAGCATGAGGAGCAGGAGAGCACCTGCAGGACAGCAGCTGTGCGGTGCTGCCCATCGAAGTGCCAGGCGCGCCCAGCAGCCCAGAGACCGGGCACACGCCGGAGTTCTGCGCAAGGAAGGCATACGTTTGTGAAGGCAAGCATACGGTGCAGTACGCCCATAGCGGTTCAGGTCTGTGCTGCTGACACTGTCAGGGACAGTTAGGGTAGGGTAGGGCCCTACCCTATTGCCTGTGCACAGAGCCGCATGAGAAGACGGTTCTATAAGTCGATGCGTATCTTGCCTCACGGCTGTGCTGCGAGGCGAGGCCGTACCTGGCCGCTCTGGTAGTTGCACTGGCTCTTCGCGGTGAGGAAGTACGAGTAGGCGTAGCACTTGTCGCCGATCATGCCCGCCACGACCGCGTCGCTGCCGATCATCGTCGCCTGCCCCGCATGCCCCCGCCCAAGCTCAGGCCAGCAGCGCGGCGTTACGTGAGCGCATGTCACCTCGCCTTCCTGTGAGCAACCTCAGGCCCCCCGACCCCAGAGCAGCAGCACTGCACCGGCGCTGCCGTCAAGCACGGGCAGCCCATGCCCATGTCCGTTCTCATGCAGCCTGCAGCAGACTGCGGGGACCCGTGGGCCGAGGCCCCCACACCGTGCTGACGCCGTCCATGCTCAGGCCGACGCCCATCCACATGTCGCCCGGCAGCACCGCGCGCAGCAGCACAGTCACGTTCCGGGCGGCCGCGGGGTCCGCGCTGTCCAGCTGCGCGGGCGGCGCTGCGTCAGCGCCGCGCGGCGCGCTCCTGCTGGGGCGGTGAGACGACGCGCGGTCGCGCATGCGGCCGCCGCGCGGCCGCAAGCTGCCAGCTGCCTGGTTTGGGGCGCTCACGGCGCCTGCTGTTGATCGCCCGGCTTAGCGCTGCAGCGGCGCGACGACCCACATGAGCAGATCGACATGCAGGCATGGCAAGGGCGGCCTGGAGGTGCCGCTGTGGCTGTGGCATGGGAGGGCATCCGCAGGCCCCCCGCGGCTTGGCTTTGCAGGAGCCGCTGCAGGTTCTGTGGCAAGGCAGCGGCGGGGCCAGCATTTCTTCTACCCCCAAAATAATAATAAAAACAAACAAAAGGCCCAGGGCGCCGCGCCTTCCAGTGCATCTGCATGAGGCCGGGCGACAGGTCGCGGCAGCTCGTGTAGCCGGCCAGCTCGTCGGCCATGGCCGGCGCGGTCCCCGGCGCCGCGGAGCCCGCTGCGCGCGCACCCGCGCCTGTCAGGACCCGCGGCGGCGAGCCACGGTCTGCTGCGTGACCCGGCGCACTGCCTGGGCAGGCCGCACTGCTGTTGGCACATTGACGCGCGCTCCCGGCAGGCAGGCAGGCAGGTAAGAGGCAGGTCGGGGACTGGGCTGGCCGTCCAGGCCCGGCGGGCTCGTGACATGACTTTGCAGTGCTGCGCGCATATGGGAGGCAGCAGGGCGGCGCGCGCACCTCTGGCCAGGACGATGTGGCCGAAGTCCGCCAGGAACTGCACGCAATACAAGCGTATCAGTGCGCATGCGGCTGGCCTCACTCCGTGGCGCCACGTGTCGGGGGAAGCTGCATGCGCTGTCGCATCCCTGGACCCTGCAGGTCCTGCCAAACCCTGTTATCTGCAGCGCGCCGCCCGCACCTGCTCGCACCACACGGCCAGGACAGAGATGTCGCTCCAGGTGACGTTTGCCGGCAGTGTGATGTTCTGCGCGCGGGGCGCCCAGTGAGTTCCACCCGACGCATAAGACATGGAGCCGTGCAGCTGCCGTGTGGCGGGGGTCAGGCGGCCCCACGCATGCAGGGGCCGAGAGTGGGCCGGCACCATGGCGGCGTTGGTGTACGCGGAGGCCAGGCGCATGGGCGACAGCTCCACTCCCTTCCTGCCTCCCACCCACGTGCGTCAGCGCACAGCGGAGGGCCGGACATGACGTCGCAGCGGCCGCCTCTGCTTCATGCAAGCGCTCCAGCAGAGGTGCCCCCGCTCGCAACGCCACACACGAGGACCTGTGCAGACATGCAAGCCCCGGCAGGTGCAGAAGCTGTTACAGCGCGCTCAACACGAGAGGGGGGCGGCGTACCTCAGCACGTCCTGCTGCGTGCCGTTGCCGCCCCACCAGTGCGCTGCCGGCGCCTGCCTGCACGCATGCAGCGTGCCGCATTAGGAAGCGCGCACGGCGCGCACCTGGCCAGTCGCGGCCCGCAGTGTGAGCCCTGCCCGGTGAGGAAGTCCCCCCAGCATGACTGCCAGGGAGAGACTTGAAGCGAAGAAAACTTCAATCAGGCGCTCACCCGTCATAATAGAAGCCCGTCACCGAGAAGGTGCAGTCGTCCAGGACCTCTACGTGGCCCGCCACCTGCAGCACCAAGCGAGGGGCAGGCTGTGAGGCCGCTCCGGCACATCTTGTTATGTAACAAGCGCGCCTGTGAGACACCACAGCACGCAACAAGCAAGCAAGCCCAGGCGCGCGAGCGTGGCGCTGCGTGCGGGCTCTTGCGTTATGATCCATCATTGTGAGATCTTGAGAGAAGCCCACGTACGGGTGCGTCCTTCCGCAGGCCGCGGCAGCTCCTGGGCAGAGGAGCGCCAGTGCGCAAGCCAGACCAAGCGCAGCTCTAGCCAGCGGCGCACTGGCTCGCGATTTACGCCCCATCCTGCGCACGGAGGGAGTAGTGGCTGTAAGGTGCCCTGGCAGCCTGCGCGCACAGCCTGGCAAGCGATTCTGCAGCGGATAAGCCATACAAGTGCAGGAAGCATGTGCAAGACGCACCTGGCCTGCCCTTGGTGTGCTGCGGTCGACACCTCTCAGACGCTCTCAGCTCTTGCTGCCTGTGTGCGAGGCGTCGCTCGAGCCGGGGGCGAGGCTGCTGTCTTTTTGGTCGAGGAGCAGGGTCATTGCTCGGGCTTGTCTGTGCCGTTGTGTTCACAGTGTGCGGACCTCAGCAGGAGTCCTGCTGAGCGGAGCTGCTTGGCAGCAGTGTGGGTCAAGTCGACGAGGGGGTTGAAGCCCGCACAAGAGCCGAAAAATTATTACGCGATACTAACTTCTGTGCGGGGGCAACCGAGGTAGCCGAGGCATAGCAGCCGCATGGGATAAGGCTGCGCGCAGCAGTGTTTTTAAGGAGGATCCAAGCCTAGCCAGCCACAAAAGCACTAAAGCGCCTGCTCGTGACCGGGAGGAGCACCATGGCCGACCTTGCCCTCCTTCTGCTCGCCATGCTCGCACTCACGACCTCCACCCTCGCTGCGTGTCCCAGCAACTACGCGGCCGCCGGCTTCAGCGGCCCCTTAACCAATATCGATCACGGGGCAAGCCCCGATCTACTGCTGCCGTGCAGGCCGTTGACCCCTAACAGCGCCGTGCATGCCCATTTGCATGCCCATCTCGAGGTGTGCTGCTGAGCGCACTCACTGGCACAAGAGACACAGGTACACCTGCTATGCTTATCCTCGCAAGGCTGGACCGTGTACTGCTGCAGCTGGTGCCTGAGGCCCTCTTGTGTGCGCTGCAGATATCTGGCATGCTGAAGGTAAACAACGACACCAGCTTCACAGTCACCAACTTCAACTACGACGGCCAGGCGCGACACAACTGCGTGTCTCTCCTGGGGCGCACGTGTGCGGGTGGTCAGATCGCGCACGGTGGTCGAGTCGTGTGCGATTGCCATCCTTGTGCCCTGGCTTACAGGGTGCAGACCTTTGACTGGGTGTCTTATGCGTCGTGCAGGCGCCGGCAGTGCACTGGTGGGCGACAAAGGGCCTGACGCGGAGCGCTTTGCGGTGCGCGCCCGCCCAACCAAGGGTGACCTTCCTGTGAGGATGGAGCGGACGCCCCTGGGCTCGCGCTCCTAGCCTATAGCCTCCTAGCCTCCGCGGAATCCATAGCGCGCCAGCGGTGTCCTTGCTGCCGCTCGCCTGTCCTTGATGGCCAGTGACCCATAGGGTACATTGCTCTCTGGCTGGCCACCTGACAACAGCAGGCTGCTGCCAGATGACAGCCAACTTCCTATCATTGTCAGCTTTGCATGGGATGGCATGCATGGGGACTTGCTGGAAGTCTTTGGTAACCTGAAGGTGATGCCAAGCTCTCACTGGGGCCATGTCAAAGCCTTTTTCCACTGGACCAGGGGCGGCGTGGAGCTGGACCCGACCCAGATCGTGACGCCCCGCGTGAACACCGTCGAGCGCGTCACCATCGCGCCGGGCCTCTGCCTATCCAACTTTACGTACATCGTCGTCTGGTGCGTCCCTGCCCTGTCAGCCATCCTGTCCCGTTTATGTCGCTGGGCACCGCATGCACATTGGTTGCTTGCACGCATGCTGATGGCCTAGCAAAGAAGGAGGTCAATCCAATTTGTTTTGCATGCATACAAGTTGCATCCACCTGCTTGCTCGCGCTTGCCTGCTGGCCTGTCCTTGCTTGCCGGTAGCGCGTCGTGTCGAAGTTGTGCCCTGTGCCTCAACTGAAGATGTGGCTTCCGGCGCAGGTGCGAGGTGGCGCAGGCGGACTTCGGGCACCTGGCCTTGCCCACCGCCAAGGCGCCTGCGGGCGCCCCGGCGGCTGGCCGCAAGCTGCTGGGCAGCCTGTGAGCGCGTGCACATGCGTCGCTGCAGCTCTGATACAGGTCATGTCGCGCGGTCCCAGGTTGCGTGTCTTAGTGTTAAGCCTTATGGCCTGCCCGGTAGGTGTGCATGTGCGCCTCGACTTCCTTTTTCCAACTCTTGGTAAATATTGTACCCCGCGGTTACATACGGATGGAGGCCCCTAGTGCTGCCTGGCAAGCCCTGGTGGTGAGGACTGCCCACCCACTGTGACTTATTTATTACTAGAGCGCGCTTTGCTCCTCTTGTTGAGCAGGCATTGCTGTATTGCTGGCCGCTGGCCAGACCTGCTCCACAGCCCTTCACGCATCTTCCATGTCGTCCGCGCCGTCCGCTGGCTGCTCCCACCACATCGCCAGGCCCAGGCCCTCCTCCGCGATGCTCGCGCTCACCTGCACCAGCACAGTCAGCAGGCGCCCTGATCCTGTAACATATTTCAGGGTACGACAGGGTTGGGTTGCTGCATACCCAACACTGCACATGTCAGCAGGCCGCCATCCAGCCAGGCTCCTCCACAACACAACATTCCCTTGAGCGCATGCAGTCCGCGCTCTGAGCAGCTTTGGGGCAGCCAGGCGGATCGGTCGGGCGGTGCCATGCAGGTCCAGCGCGCCGCGCACCGTCATGGGCGCAAACGGGTTGGCGGCAGAGCCACGCGGCGCGCCGTCCGCATTTGGCGCGCGCAGCTGCTCGCCCGTCGGCACCGGCTCGAAAGTCACCTGCGAGCAGGCGCGCCCTGGTGCGGTGACGCAACTATGGGATGGCACCACAGAAGCGTGCGGCTGCCCAAGTGCTGCCGCCTGGGCAGACACGAAATGACCGTCTGCACCTCCAGCGCATGGCCACGCCAACCGCCATGTTGTCAAGCAGCAGCGCCGCAGCTCACGCTGCGGGGACCTCTTGGCCCTGAAGGCAAGGCTGCCCCGACTGCACACAGGCGTCCTGCGCGGCCGCGGACCCTGCCGCAGCGCCGCGGCGGGCAACCTGACCTGGCCAACCTGGACAAGGGTGTGCGGCGGCGGCCAGACTGCCGTGCGGAGCGCGGCGTCCGGCCCAGACATGGAGCGCGCGCATGCAGCGGGGGCGGAGGTGGCCGTGGTCAGACTGCCCCGCGGGGCGGAGCGCGGCGGCTGGGGCCGCGCCCAAACGCGCGCATGCAGCCGGGGGCGGAGGCAGACTTGGGTGGAGCGGGTTGGGATTGGGGAAGGGTAGGACGGAACGGCGCGCCTCGCGCACGCGGACGCGCACGGGCTCGTTGCGCTCCAGGTACATACGGTTATCGTCGTACTGCCAGAACCACTCTCCCGCGCCCTTGTCGCCCGGCTCGAACATGGACGGCTCGGGCAAGAAGTCGGGCGCGACGTGCACGTCGTCGAAGAAGCCCAGGCTGACCTGCAGGCCCTGCCTGCGCGCGCGCGGCAGCCGCAGGGCCTCACGCAGCGCCGGAACAGGCGCCCGTTCACGCTGCATCCAGCCGTCCCGACCGGCGCGCCAGCAGGCGCACACGCCGACGCTCCCGCGGCACCACAGCATGAAAGCGCGCAGGGCGGGCGGGGGCGCACGGGTGCGCGTGCGTGATCCGCCCGACCAGCACCTCGCCTTGGAACGGGCGGAAGACCAGCACGCGGAAGGTCGCCTGCGCCGCAGGCGACAGTCAGGCGCCGGGGTGCGCGCCGCCAGTCCCGCGCCGCGCCCGCTCTCGCAGGCGGGGCGCTCGGCGGCGCCGCGCGCGCGCGGCGCCGGCGCAGGAGGCGGGGCCCGGGCTGCGGCGCGCGCCTCATAGTGCGCCGCGCCGTCGCTCGGGTAGATGTGACCGCCGGTGACCTCAAGCAGGTCATACAGCTTCACGACCAGGCCCACGTCGGCGATGACCTGCGCGCTGCCCCGCCCGCCTCAGCGCTGCCGACTTTGGTGAGCTCACTCCCCGGCGCAGCACAGAGCCGTTGGGTGAGCGCGCAGAGCTATGACAGCTGCGCCCAGGCCTGCCGCCGCCTGGCGGGCTTGTCAATGGGGCCAGACGCCTGGTCCGCCTCCGCTGGGGGCTGTCACAGATCAGTCCACGGAATGCCCGGCCGTTTGACAGGAGCGCTGCCTCGGTTCTTCCACGAGCGCAACGGGCTGGAGGGGACTTTGACGCTATAGCACACCACACGGGCCCAGGCACACCTTGTTGATAAATGTGCTCTCCAGGCAGGCCGACACCGCCTCCGCGGTGGGGCGGCCCAGGTCTTCTGGCTCGACGCGCACATTGTCCTTGAGCGTCGTGAGGATGAACATGGGTGTGCGGCGGGCGGCTCCCTCATCGGCCGCCCGCCGTAGCTACCTGCGCTCCCGGCCCGGTGCCTGGCAGCAGTGCATAGACGCCGGCGCTGACGCGGACGCACAGAGCGCAGAGAGGCTATCGATGCTGCAAAGATGATCGTGCAGTAGTGCTGTTTCCTGCGCGCGTGAGCCCCTGAGTGCAGTGCCTTGGCTCTGCTTTCAGGCGTCTGTACTGCGCTAACTCTCACGAGTGCGAAGGACTAGCAGTGAGCAACGCATCAAGCAGACATCGCCTCCATGGGGCTTTATACCCTCTGCAGGAGTCATCATCGAGCTTGTTTGGGCTGCTGGAGTTTGGTTCGCCTCCCTGGCCTGGACCCCTTGTGTTCTCTTGGCCTACTTGACGTCCGCTCCACTCTGCAAGGCTTCTTGACCTGGCGCGCAGCTGCATGTGACTCCTGGGGGCCATTGGCATTGCAAGGCGGCCCGCGCCTGCACCGTCTGCACAGGCAGCCCTGCACGGATGGACGCGCCGCCTATCATCCCGCGGCCCTTGCACGCGCAGCGCCTGCCCGGGCGCTGCTTGCTGCCGCCCTGCATCACCATCGCCTGCCACGGCGAGGCCGCGCCGGGCATCGCGCGGTACCTGGCCGCCTTCCTGGAGGAGCTGGACCTACGCGTGGATGTGCAGGCCGCAGCCGGCGACGGCGGCGCCGCCGCGGCAGCGGGGGCCCCCCCGGGCGCGCCGCCGGCGGGCGCGCGCATTGTGCTCGCGCACGCGCCGGGGAGCGTGGCCGAGCTCGCGGCCCTGCCGCACGCCGGCGAGGCGTACGAGCTGCGCGCGGGCGAGGCCGGCGTGGCGGTGCGCGCGCTGGCGCCGCACGGCCTGTTCAACGGCGTGGTGAGCCTGCTGCAGCTGCTGCCGGCGCGCGCGCCGCTGGACGCCGACGTCGCGCTCGACTGCGTGCACGTGCGCCGCCCCGCGCCGCCTGTGTGAGGCCGTGCGCGGGGGACGGGGCCGCGGGCGGCCAGGGCTCGGGGCACGGCCAGCCGCGCCGGCGTGCGAATTGCGGCGCGCTAGGCAGCTCACAGCGGGCTCCCGAGCTGGGCTATGAGCACGCACGAGCTGCTGCTGAGCATGCGCATGCAGCTCCACGCGTGCGGCCCGTGACGTGCCCGGCGCGTGGTTGACGCGTGAGCTTATTCAAACTTGCATGCAGCCCCCCCTGCTTGCATGGCCGCGCGGTCAAGTGCGTGCCCGACGAGGAATCGCTCCTGAAGCGCGTCTGCTGCATGCCCCGCGGCAGGCGCATGGGCAGGGAGGGTGGCATGCATGGTGCATAGTCATGGGCCGCATCGCAGGCACAGCAGGGCGGCGGCCGTGTCGAAAGCGGGGTGTGCAAGCGGACGTGACCGCAGATGGGTGACCGTCTGGGCCCTGCCACGGCGGCACTGCGGTCGCTGACGACGCGCCCGCCGGGCGGCGGAGCAGGTGATAGACGCGCCGCGCTTTGCCTGGCGCGGCGTGCTGCTGGACGTGGGCCGCCACTTCTTCCCGCTGCCCTTCATCCTGAAGCTGCTGGATGTGTGCGCGTTCTACAAGATCTCGCGCTTCCACTGGCACCTCACGGAGGACCAGGCGCGCCGCCGCCCGCGCCGCCGGCCGCGCGCGCGCCTTGGCGCTGCGCATGCACAGCAGATTGCATGCCCTGCTCTGCCTCCGCCCTTTATTTGCCTTTGAAAAGGGACGTGAATGGGTTTTTTGTGGCCTGCCCGGAAGGGCTTGCAAGGGCGCCCACCAAACGCAGCAACCCTGGATGCCGCCGCCGCGCTGCACAGTAGGGCTCGCCCCGCTGCCCAATGCCGCGCGATCCCCTAGAGCAAGTGCATGCTGCGGCAGGGCTGGCGCCTGGAGATCAAGGCGTACCCGAAGCTGACAGAGAAGGGCGCCTGGCGCGGCGGCGGCGCGGACGGCTCCGGCGCGCATGGCGGCTTCTACACCCAGGACCAGGCGCGGGCCGGCGCTGGGCGGCCTTCCGCGCCCGTCGCGCTCACGCAGAGTGCCCGCCCGTGTGGGGGCCTCCGTTTGCATGTTGCCTGCGTTTTCCTGGCGCCCTTCCTGCCACACTGCGCCTCCGCGCATGCTGCTGGCTTGAATGCGTCCGTGCCGGCCGCCGCTGGCTGAGCCGGGCGCGGAGTCTCACAACGGGCCGTCAGGCGCCGTCCGGCGTGCAGCTGTGAGCACCGAGCCTCTCGTGCGCCTACCCATGGCAGTTCATACCTCAATTCTAACCCATGCCATGGCCACCAGGCCCGCACCTGTGTGCGGCCCGGGCGCAGGTGTTCTGGACGCGTGCGAAGCAGTGATCGCGCGCATGTGACACATGCATGGTGGCCGCTACGGCGGACGTCAGGGCGGCCGTCCCTTGGGCTAGGGTTAGATTTAGAGTTAGCATCCACATTTAGCGCGCGCGCAGGTGCGCGAGGTGGTCGAGTACGCTGCGGCGCGCTTCATCACGGTCGTGCCCGAGATCGAGCTGCCCGGGCACTGCCGCGCGGCGCTCGCCTGCTACCCGCACCTGTCCTGTGCGCCCCGGGCTGCGCGGCCCGCGCAGCGCGCACCGCCGGCGCACCCAACGCATGCTGCCGTGGCTGCGCTGGGTCGGGCCAACTGATGCGCAGCGTGTTGGGCGTTCTGCCGCTGTCACCGTGTGCAGACCCAGGGGGCGACCGCACGGCTCTGTACCAGCCAGCAAACATGACATGCACAAAGCGCAGCGTGTGGCATGCTGCAGAAGATCCATGAGGCTGGGCTAGGGCCGCTGTGTCGGCGGCGCCGCGCGTGTGCCTGACTGCGGGTGGCACCGCAGGTTTGGACGATGCGCAGATGGGGACCGTGCCAACGCGGTGGGGCGTCCACGGGGACGTGTACTGCGCGGTGCGCCGGGTAAAAAATGCGATATTGCGCTGTGCTGTGCAGTCCTGTGTGCGAAGGGGACGCCGCCCGCTGCGCCTTGCCGCTATGTGTGACGGCGCGGCGCTGCGAACAAGGCGCAGTGTCAGAGCAGCGCCGCTTAGTGTGCTCTGCGCGGCATGCTGACTCAAGTCCTTGCAGGTGCGCTTCCAAGGGTTGCTGCTCGTCTGTCTCCAGGGGCGGACGCCTGCGCGCACCCTCTGGTCACCCGCGGCGTCCTGACAGGACTGCTGAGCTGTCTGCCCCCGTGCCCTGGCCAGGGTAAGGAGGAGGTCTTCCACTTCCTGGAGACCGTGCTGCTGGAGGTGCTGGCGCTGTTCCCCAGCCCGTACATCCACATCGGCGGCGACGAGGCGCGGCGCCCTCCCGTCCACGCGACCATGACCCTGCCTCCACCGGCCCCTGCTCAAGCACAGGCCCCTGCGGCTCTCAGACCCGCCCTGCCCTCGTGCGCGGAGGCGCCCGGGCGCCGCTCCACCCGCTGCAGCACCCGCAGCGCAGGGAGGGTGATCAAAACTGCGCTCCGGCCCCGGGGCGGCGTGGGCACATGCGCGGCGCGCCTTGAGCGGGCGCGCGCCGCGCGCGCAGTGCCCCAAGGACCGCTGGCAGGGCTGCGCGCGCTGCCAGGCGCGCCTGGCCGAGCAGGGCCTGGCGGACGAGTTCGCGCTGCAGTCCTGGTTCGTGGGCCGCGTCAATGCCTTCCTGCGCGCGCGCGGCCGGCACCTGGTCGGCTGGGATGAGATCCTGGAGGGCGGGCTGTCGCCCGGCGCGGTCGTCATGTCCTGGCGGGCGCGCCGGCCCGCCGCCCGCCGCCGCCTGCCCCCGCGCCAGCACAACGCGTCGTGGCGCCGGACGGGGCGCACGTGGGCGTGCTGGTTGTTCGAGTAGTGCGGTCGCGCGGCCGGCGCCGCGGCGCACGGCCGGCGGCCCGTCTGCGACGGCGCATCGCGCGAGTCTGACGCGACTGCTGCCTGTTGAGAGCGCAATCCTCGATCGCCTGCTCTCCGAAGCTCTGCACGAGAGGGGTGCGGCAGGGTGGAGGAAGGCGAGGGTGAGAGCGAGCGCGCTGCGGCCGGCGGCCCGGGGGAACAGGAGCACTGGGGGCGCATGACACCGCGGGCCTGCTGAGCGCATGCGCGCGCGCGCGCAGGGCGTCAGCGGCGGCGTGCGCGCGGCGCGAGCCGGCCACGAGGTTATCATGACGCCCACCAGCCACTGCTACTTCGACTACCGGCAGTCCATGCAGTGCGCGCCGCGCGC
>JAABUV010006931.1_pt1 | contig 12115 bp, 9 predicted proteins | sample 5559971 | NCBI WGS metagenome assembly JAABUV01 (sample SAMN10711881, study PRJNA513362) | rock metagenome | isolation source: Antarctica rocks | place: Antarctica: Victoria Land, Knobhead nord | collected 2015-12-19
GGCGGCCTGGTCCGTGCAGGCAAACGCCTGCGGCTCGAACGTGCCGGCGGCGTCGCGGACCAGCACCCAGCGGATCGGCACCTGCTTGCCGGGGTGATACCAGAGCGCCGTGCCGGAGACGACGTCGAGCCGGCGTTTGCCCTGCCCATACCAGCCTGTCACCGTGACGCGCTGCCACGCCGTGTTCGGGTCGGCCAGGCGCCCGAGCAGCGTCGGCTGGCGCGCGGCGGAGGCGTCGCGGTGCATAAGGCAGGGCGCGGCTACACGCTCACAAGCCAACGCACCGGTACGCCGTTGGCCAGGCTCAAGCAGACCGGGGACGCCGACACGGTGCAGGTGCCCTGGTGGAACGGCCAATGCTGGGCTGCTCCAGGGCCGTTCGGCGTCGCAACCATGCCGCTCGGCGCAGCTCTCGACTACATCGCCTCAGAGCCGCACTTCTGGATCAACGCATGACCAGAAATGGCCAAAGTCGAGCTCAGAGCCTCCCCCCTTAGGCGCGCCCTCCAGAGGGCCTTCCGTTGCCGTCGTCGGCTGTCACCAGCCGGGCGAGCCCCGACCGGCGTCACTCCGCCGCCTGTTTTTCTGGCACTTTCTGGGGCGCTTTGCTGAACCATCCCTTGATCCCGGCCCAGGACGGCGTTTTCGCATCCATCACCATGGGATACAGCGTCGGCAGCACCAGCAGCGTCAGCAGCGTCGCCGTCACCAGCCCGCCGATCACGACGGTCGCCAGCGGACGCTGCACCTCTGCGCCGGCGCTGGTTGAGACGGCCATGGGCAGGAAGCCGATGGACGCCACCAGTGCGGTCGTCAGCACCGGGCGCAGCCGTTTTTCCGCCGCGTCCCCCGCCGCCTCCTTGGCACCCCTGCCCTCGTTCCTTTCCTGCTGGATGTAGCTGGCCAGCACCACCCCATCCAGGATCGCGATCCCGAACGTCGAGATGAAGCCGATCCCCGCCGTCACGCTGAATGGCATCCCGCGCAGCACCAGCGCCGCGATGCCGCCCGTCGCAGCCATCGGCACGTTCAGGAAGATCAGCGCCGACAGCCGCAGGCTGCCGAAGTTGAGATACAGCAGCAGGAAGATCAGCAGCAGCACCCCCGGCACGACGATGGCCAACCGCGCGCTGGCGCTTTGCAGGTTCTGGAACGTGCCGCCCCATTCGACGGTGTAGCCCTTGGGCGGCTTCACCTTGTCGGCGACGGCCTGCTGCGCCTCGGCCACGAAGCTCTGCACATCGCGCCCTCGCACGTTGATGTCCACCGCGACCCGGCGCTGCAGCCTGTCCCGCGTCACCTGGGACGGACCGTCCGCCACGCTCACGTCGGCGACCGCCGACAGCGGAACCGCCGCGCCATTGGCGATCCCGACCGGCAAGTCGCGCAGCGTCTGCAGGCTGGCCCGCGCCTCGGGCGCCACCCGCACCACGATGGGCGTCTGGGTGTCGTTGGTCCCATAGACCAGGCCCACCTGCCGGCCGCCGACGGCCTCCACCACCGCCAGCGCGTCGGATGCGTTCAGGCCCAGCCGCGCCAGGCGGGCGCGGTCCAGCTTGATCGTCATGGCGGGCAGCGACCCTTCCTGCTCCGAACGCACGTCGGCCGCACCCTGCACGCCCTTGACGACCTGCACCGCCCGGTCCGCCAGGCTGCTCAACGTGTCCAGGTCCTCGCCGTAGATCGTCAGCGCCACGTCCGAGCGCACGCCCTGCAGCAGGTCGTCCATGCGCATCTGGATCGGCTGCGACACCTCCAGCGTCACGCCGGGCACGGCGGCCTTGACCTTCTCCTCCATCGCCGAGGAGATGCCGGCCTGGGTCTTGGCGGTGGTCCACTCGGATTGCGGTTTCAGGATCACGTAGCTGTCGGTGCTCTGCACCCCCATCGGATCGGTGGGCACTGCGGCGCTGCCGGTCTGCGACACCACACGCTGCACATCCGGGAAGCTGCGCAGCGCCTTCTCGATCTCGGTGACGACGCGCAGCGAGGCATCCAGGTTGATGCTGGCCGGCTTGGTGGAGGTCATCACGATGGCGCCCTCGCTAAGCTGCGGGATGAACTCACCCCCAAGCCGCGTCGCGAAGAACACCGACACCCCGAACAAGGCGGCCGCGATCCCAGCGGTCAGCCAGGGGTGCCCCATCGCCCGGCGCAGCACCGGCGTGTAGCCGCGCCGCGCGCCGCGGACGACGAAGGTGTCCTTCTCCGACGCCTTCGACCCCAGGAAGCTCGCCGCCATCGCCGGCGTCACCAGCATCGTCACGAACAGGGCGCTGACCAGCGCCAGCATCACCGTCAGCGCCATCGGGCGGAAGGTCTTGCCCTCGATGTCCTGCAGCGACAGCACCGGCAGATAGACGAGCGTGATGATGGCGACCGAGAAGATGACGGGGCGCGCCACCTCTGCCGCGGCGCCGGGCACGACATGGACCGGGTCCTGCCCGCCCTCCCCCTCGGCGTCCTTCTTCCCCTCGGACTGCTTGCGCAGCACGTTCTCGATCAGCACCACCGCGCCGTCCACGATCAGGCCGAAGTCGAGGGCGCCCAGGCTCATCAGGTTGCCGGAGATGCCCAGCACCCGCATCCCCACGAAGGCCATCATCATCGAGATCGGGATCACCGTGGCCACGATCAGCCCGGCGCGGAAGTTGCCCAGCATCAGCAGCAGGATCGCCACCACCAGCAGCGCGCCCTCGCCCAGGTTGTGCTCGACGGTGTTGATCGCACGGCCGATCAGGTCGGAGCGGTCGTAGAACACGTCTATCTTCACCCCGGGCGGCAAGGTCGCCTGCACCTTGGCGATGCCGGCCTTCAAGCCCGGCAGCACCTCGCTGGCGTTCAGGCCGAACTGCATGTCGGCGACGCCCAGGATCGTCTCGCCCTCGCCGTCATGCGTCACCGCGCCCAGCCGCGCCTTGGGCGCCATCTTCACCTCGGCCACGTTGCCCACCGTGACTGGGATGCCGCCCGGCGCCGCCTTTAGTATGATGCCGGAGATGTCGCCGATGCTCTGCACCAGCGCCAGGCCGCGCACGATCTCCTGCTCCTCGCCGTGATAGATGGAGGCGCCGCCGCGGGTGGCGTTATTGCTCTCGATGGCGGAGTAGAGCTGCGGCAGGGTGATCCCCTGGGCGCGCAGCCGGTCCGGGTCCACCTGCACCTCGTAGGTCTGCAGGGCGCCGCCGTAGATGTTCACCTCGGCGATGCCGGGCACCAGGCGCAACTGCGGCACGATGCGCCACTGCAGCATCTGATAAAGCTCCATCGGCGTGAAGCCGGGGCCGCGCAGCTCGAATTCCAGGATCTCGCCCAGCCCCGTCGCGAACGGCCCCAGCGTCGGCGTGCCCATGCCCGGCGGCAGCATCGCCTGCGCCTGCTGCAGCCGCTCCGCGACCTGGGCGCGGGCGGCCTGCACGTCGGCGCCGTCCTCGAACGTCACATAGACCGCAGACAGCCCGAAGCGGGACGTGGAGCGCACGCCCTTCAGCATCGGCAGCCCGGTCACTGAGGTCTCGATGGGGAAGGACACCAGCCGCTCCACCTCTAGCGGCCCCAGCCCTGTGGCCTCCGTGAGGATCATGACCTGCTTGGGAGAGATGTCCGGCACCGCGTCAATCGCGAGCTGGCGCAGGTTGAACCAGCCGCCGGCCACGACGCCCAGCGCCAGCACCATCACCAGCCAGCGCCGGCGGACCAGCGTGTCGAAGAAACCCTGCATTCCCGCTATCCCCCGCCGTCCAGCATCGCCTGTTGCAACAGGGACTTCAGCTCGAAGCTGCCCTGCGTCACCACCTCGTCGCCTGCGGCCAGGCCGCTGCGCACCTCGGTCCAGTCCTGGCGCTCGACGCCCAGGGTCAGGTCGTGGCTCTGGAACTTGCCGCCGCCCAGCGGCACAAAGGCCACGCGCTTGTCGGCTACCGTCTGCACCGCGGCAGAGGGCACCACGATGTCGTTCCGCCCGCGGTCGCTGGTCAGCACCACCTCCACGAACATGCCGGACCGCAGCGCGCCGTCTTGGTTGGCGATCTGGATGCGGGTCGGCAGCGTGCGCGCCTGCGGGTCTATGGCGGCGCTCAGCGCCACGACCTTGCCGCTCCAGACCCGAGGGTTGCCGGCGAGCTGCACGCGCGCCGCGTCGCCGACCGTGAGCAGCGGCACCCCGGCCTCCGGCACCTGGGCCAGCACCAGCACGACCGACAGGTCGGCGACGACGAAGGCGTCGGTGGTGGTCTCCACCAGCTCGCCCGGGTTGGCGCCGACCGTCACGACGACGCCGTCAATGGGCGAGACGATGGCGCCGCTGCCGGGCTTGGCGCCGGGATTGAGCCGGCTGACCTCCGTCTGCAGCGCCGCGGTGCGGGCGCGGGCGGACTCGACGGCGGCATTGGCCTGGGCCAGCACCAGGCGGCGCCGCTCCGCCTCCGCCCGGGACAGCGAGCCGTCGCGGGCCAGCAGCTCGCCCCGGCGCAGCGCGTCGCGGGCCACGGCGACGCCGGCCTCGGCCTCGCGCACGCTGGCCTGGGCGGCCGTCAGGCCGGTCTGGGCGGTGGTCAGGCTGGGGATGTCCAGCTCGGCCAGCGGCTGGTCCTTGCGCACGGCATCACCGGGCTGAACCAGCAGGCGCAGCACGCGGGCCTGGGCCAGCGGGCGCAGGGCGGCGACATGGCCCTGATCGAAGGCGACAGTGCCGGGCACGCTGACCGGCTGGGTGATCGGACTGCGGTCGGCGCGGGCGGTCTGTAGATGGACCGTCTTCTGCTGCTCATCGCTCATCCGCACCAGGCCCGGCGGGTCCTTGGGGGCATCCTTGGGCGGGTCAGCCTTGCCGGCAGCCACTGCGAGGAGCGCCGCGCCCAGCAGGAGCAGGCGCCTCATGGCAGCAGGCCGGCCGCGAGGCGCAGGCGCAAGCGGGCGGCGGCCAGGTCGGTGCGCGCCTTGTCGCGGGCATATTCGGCGTCGTAGGCCAGGGCGTTGGCGCGCACGACCTCGATCAATGGCATCTCCCCCACGCGCCAGGCACGCTCGATCTGGCCGCGCCGCTTGTCCAGCTCGGCGGCGGCGCGAATGGAGGCGGCGCTGCTGCGCTCGGCTCCGGCCAGCATCGCCTGGGCCTGCTGCAGGCCGGCCGCCACCTCGCGCTGCGCCAACGCGAGCTGCACCATCGCCTGGGTGACCGCCTGCTCCGCTGCGGCCCGGCGCGGCGCGTTGCGCGCCTCTGTCGCGAAGGGGAAGCGGATCGTGACACCGAAGCGGGTGTCCCACTTGCTGTTAGGCTGCTTCTCGTTGATCCCTTGCAGCCCGATCTCCGGGCTGTCCCGGATATCAATCCGCGTCAGCCGGGCAGAGGCCTGTGCAGCCTCCACGGCGCGGGTGGCGGCGATGATGCGAGGATGGGCGGATGCCGGGATGGGCCCGGGCGCCGGGCCAGGCGCATCCAGGCGGGGCACGGCGGGGGTGCCGACGACCGCAGCAAGCGCCGCCTGCGCCGCGGCAAGCTGCGCCTCGGCGTTGCTGAGTGTGATGGCAGTGTTGGCCGCATCGGCGGAGGCCGCCAGGGCATCGCTCTGTGCGGCCTCGCCAACCCGGAACTGGCGGGCGAGGTCGGTGGACAGGGACTGCGCCGTCGTCAGACGCCGGGCCGCCACGTCGCGGGCGTTGGCGGCCACGCTCGCCTGCGCCGCGAGGTCCAGCACCTGGGCGGCGAGGGCAAGGTGAGCGGCCTCGATGGCCGCCTCCACCGCGATGCCGTCCGCCCGCGCCGTGGCCTGCGTCGCCCGGCCCTGGCCTGGCAGCCAGATCGGCGTGCCCACCTCCGCCTGGGCCGTGAGGTAGTTGTAGTTGCTGCCCACGGCCTTGTCGTTGAAGTAGGTGCCGATGACATACGGCGCGTTCGGCAGAAATGCGCCGCCAGCGGCATAGCGGGCAGCGGCGGACACCCCCTGCGCCGCCAGGTCCTGCCGTTGCGGCAAGCGCGCCCAGGCCGCAGCGACGGCGTCGTGAAAACTTTGCACAGCTGCAGAATGCGGGCGGTACGGCTGCTGTGCCGCCGCCTTCAGCGACAGCAGGGCGAAGCAGGCCGCAGAGGCAGCACGCAGGACCGGGCAGCCGGCCCGGCGCGCGCTTGGCAGGTAGCACTTTGACGCTTGGCCGCGGGGGTTCATCATGATCTCGTCCGAATAGAGTGGCGGAGCCAAATAGGTGCTGCGCAAGACATAAACCTGGCCCTGAAACGGGACAAAAACCTGGCACAGCGAAAGGTCGTCACGCAGGTGTACGGATGAGTTTCACGCCTTTAATGATCCCATCTGGCGGCGCCCTGATGGTTCTTCATGCCAAACGCTCCTTGCCAGATCGTTTGCACCGGGCCGCCCCGAGCTGTCCTCCAGCACGCGCCAATGGCGGAAAATCGCGCAGGCGCATCGCAGCGCAGTCCCCAACTTCGCAGAATGTGAGAAGGGCATTCCGGAATGCAGACGGCAGGCGCTTTAAACTTCGACTGAAAGCAAAGCGCCACGCAAATGCCCCGCGCATAGCGGAGCTGGCCGCCCTAGCCGCGGGGCAGCATGCGGCCTAACACCCCATCGTGCCAAAGATAGCGATGCACCAGCGCCGCACCGGCATGCAGCCCGGCAAGCGCCAGAATGATCCAGCCGATGGTAGCATGGACCTCCTGCACCTGGTCCGGCAGGTCTTGGTTGCCCGGAGCGTAAGCCGGGATGCTGAACAGGTTGAAGATATTGTCCCCACGGGTCCAGGTCAGGAACATGCCGGCCAGCACCATGCCGGCGAGCAACGCATACAGGCCCCAATGCGTGCCCTTGGCGACAATGTTGAGCGCGCCCTTGTCGGCCAGCGGCAACCGCCGTCCGCCGGTCAGGCGCCAGATGACGCGACCGAGTAGCAGCGCCGCCAGCAGCACGCCCACTGTGATGTGAACGGACCGCGCATCCACCCGCAGCGGCCCGCGCGGGAACCAGTCGATTGTCTGCGCCCCGAGCCACTGCGTGACGACCAGCGCCGCCGTCGCCCAGTGGAAGAACATCGTGGTGGGATCGTACTTGCGCGCGGTGGCCTCAACTGGCTGCATAGGCTGTGACATCCCTGACAGTGCCGATGGTATGGAGAACGCTAGCGCCTGCAGCACGGCCCGTCCGGACTCTGAACCCGAATTTAGTGGTCCGACCGGGATGCCCAACCAATCGTCCATGCATCTGACATAGGAGCGCACCATGACTGATATGCCGACACGGATGACGACGGAGTCCGGCAACCCGGTTTCAAACAACCAGAACTCGATGACCGCTGGGCCACGCGGCCCGATGCTGATGCAGGACTACGCGCTAATCGAGAAGATGGCGCACTTCAACCGCGAGCGCGTGCCTGAGCGCGTGGTCCACGCCAAGGGCTACGGCGCGCACGGCACCTTCACCGTCACGCAGGACATCAGCCAGTATACTCGCGCCAAGCTGTTCGGGAAGGTCGGGAATACCTGCCCGATGCTGTCCCGGTTCTCGACCGTCGGCGGGGAGAGCGGGTCGGCGGACATCGCACGCGACCCCCGCGGCTTCTCGATGAAGTTCTACACTGAGGAGGGCAACTGGGACCTGGTCGGCAACAACACGCCGATCTTCTTCATCCGCGACCCGCTCAAGTTCAGCGACTTCATCCGCACGCAGAAGCGTGACCCCGGCACCCACCTGAAGCCGCACTGGCGCCGCTGGGACTATTGGGGCCTCTCGCCCGAGGCAATCCATCAGGTGATGATCCTGTATTCGGACCGCGGCACGCCAGTCTCCGCCCGCTTCATGCACGGCTACGGCAGCCACACCTTCAGCTTCTGGAACGCCGGGGGTGAGCGCACCTGGGTCAAGTTCCACATGATCTCTCAGCAGGGCATCAAGAACGTCCCTGACAAGGAGGCGACCCGGATCATGGGCGCCAACCCCGACAGCTCGACCGAGGACCTGCACAACGCCATCGCGGCCGGCAACTTCCCGCGCTGGACCATGAAGGTGCAGTTGATGCCGGAGCGCGATGCGGAAACCTACAAGTGGAACCCGTTCGACCTGACCAAGGTCTGGCCGCACGACGACTACCCATTGCACGAGGTCGGCGTTATGGAGCTGAACCGCAACATTGACAACTACTTTGCGGAGATCGAGCAGGCGGCGTTCGACGTCAGCAACGTCGTACCCGGCATCGGCTTCAGCCCGGATAAGGTGCTGCAGAACCGCATCCTGTCCTATGGCGACGCCCATCGCTACCGCATGGGAATCAACTACCAGCAGGTGCCGGTCAACCGCCCGCTGGCGGCGGCGCGCACCTACAACCGGGACGGTGCGATGCGCGTGGACGGCAACGGCGGCGGAGCCGTGGACTACGAGCCGAACTCGTTCGGCGGCCCGGCGCAGGATCCGTCCGTTGCCGAGCCGCCGCTGCGGATCGACGGCAACGCCGACCGCTACACGACCTACCCCGGCGATGACGAGGACCTGTATGCCCAGCCCCGCGCGCTGTGGGAGAAGGTGCTGGACGACCAGGGCCGCGCCAACCTGGTCGAGAACATCGTCGGCAGCATGAGCAATCCGACCATGGGTATGGCGGACGAGGCCAAGCTGCACGAAATCCAGGAGCGTATGCTGCATCACTGGCGCAAGGTGCATCCGGACTTCGGACGCGGCGTCGCGGAGGGTCTGGGCCTGTCCAAGGTCCGGCAAGCAGCGGAGTAGCGGCCCTCCAGCCTGGCTGCCGCCGGGGGCGATCCTCCGGCGGCAGCCAGGCCGCGCTGGGTCCGGTATCGCATGACACGGCTTCTGCTGGTTGAAGATGACGCGGAGACGGCGGAGGAAGTGGCAGGCTACTTCCGCGGCCGGGGCTATGAGGTTGAGTGCGCCGCGACCGGGCCGGACGACCTGGCGCAGGCCGGCGCCGGGCAGGCTGATGTGCTTGTTGTGGACCGGCTGCTGCCAGGCCTAGACGGTCTGGCCGTGATTGAGGCGCTGCGCCACGCCGGCGTCCACACTCCTGCTCTGGTATTGAGCGCGTTGGACGGCGTGGACGAGCGGGTGCGCGGCCTGCGTGCCGGCGGCGACGACTACCTGGGCAAGCCCTTCGCCCTCGCCGAGCTTGCGGCGCGGATCGAGGCGCTGCTGCGCCGCCCAGCGAACGGGCCGGAAACCCTGCTGCGCGTCGGCCCGCTTGAATTGGACTTAGTGGCGCGCACAGCCCGGCGTGGCGAGCGTGTGTTGGACCTGCTGCCGCGCGAGTTTCGGCTGCTGGAATACATGATGCGCCGGGTGGGCCAGACGGTCACCCGCACCATGCTGTTCGAGGACGTCTGGAACTACCGTTTCACGCCGCGGTCCAACTTGGTCGACGTCCACATGGGCCGCCTGCGCCGGAAGCTCGACGGGCCGCTGGAGGTGGAGCTGATGTCCAACGTGCGCGACATCGGCTTCGTGCTCGACGCGCCGCCGTAGATGGCGGCCCTTCGTGCGCTCATGGCCACCACGGCCTTCCGCTGGACCCTGGCCATCGCCGGCGGCTTCACGGCCATGTCGCTGTTCCTGTTCACCTTCATCTACTGGCAGACCGCAGTGCAGGAGCAGGGGCGCATCGACGGGAGCCGAGCTGTTCTATTGGGCGACGATCATGTTCTCGCAAACTCTCGGCACGGCGCTGGGCGTGGATGGCCGACAACACCGGCCTGGGCTACAGCGGGGGCGCGCTGGTGTTAGGCTTTGCCCTCGCGGTCGTGGCCGCACTGTATTTCCGGACAGGGACGTCGCGCGTATTGCTGTTTTGGACGGCATTCATCCTGACACGCCCGCTCGGTGCCACGGTCGGCGACTTCCTCGACAAGCCCGTGGCACATAGCGGTTTGGCTTTGGGCCGCTTCGAGGCATCGGCTGTGCTGGTGGCGCTGATCGTCGCCTGCATCCTGTTCATCCCACAGCGGGCAGGGCGGCATCCTGGCGAGGGGAAAGCAGGGGTCTCGTGAGGGAACCAGGGAACGCCCGCAGTGCTTGATAACATCATAGAGCCGATCGCCGCCTGGATCCTGGGCGTGATTTCGGCCGCGGGCTACTTTGGCGTGGCCGGACTGATGGCAATCGAGTCTGCCTGCATCCCGCTGCCGTCCGAGGTGATCATGCCGTTCGCGGGCTATCTCGCGTCCACGGGGCGCTTCAGTCTCGTGCTGACTGCAACGGCTGGCGCTGTGGGCTGCAACATCGGCTCTACCCTAGCCTACGCCGTTGGCAACCGCGGGGGGCGCACCCTGGTCGAGCGGTGGGGCCACTACATCCTGCTCAACCCAGGCGACCTGGACCGGGCAGACCGCTTCTTCCAGCGCTTCGGCGGCCCGGCCGTGCTGGTCGCCCGTCTGCTGCCGATCGTTCGGACGTTCATCGCCCTGCCCGCTGGCATCGCGGGGATGCCGATGCTGCCCTTCCAGCTCTACACGTTCGCCGGGTCGTGGCCCTGGTGCTACGCCCTGGCCTATGTCGGCTACAAGCTGGGCGAGCGCTGGGAGAGTGATCCCAGGCTGCGTGCGGCGATGCACCGATTCGACCTCGCCATCGTCGGTCTGCTCGTGCTCGGTCTGGCCTGGTTTGTGTGGCGGCACATCCGTCATCCTCGAGACGGAGACGGAAGTAGGTCACGGGATTGATCGGCATAGGCATCCCCAGCGCCCAGAAGGCTGTCCGTCATATGTGGACGGCCCCCTCCTTGCAAGGTTTGGCGGTGGTTTGATCAGATCGCTTGCGTTCATATGTCCGGCCCGTTGTCGCGCTCGCACATGAACGCTGGCCAAGATGGTTTCCGCGACAAGAGTTCCTAACAAACGAACGACCTACGATGGCCATGACGGACAACGGAGTAGCTCTTGTCGGGGATCGATCGATCACATCATCTGCCGTTTGCTTGCAAGTTCTGGCACCAGCTCGGCACGGTTGTCGTTAAGTGGCGGCCGTGCCTGGCTGATCTCTAGGCTGCGGCCGCCAAGGCGGCGGGCGCAGATTTCGCGGCGTAGCTTTGGCCCGTGACCATCAGCTTCCAGGCGATGCGGGCCATCTTGTTGGCCAGTGCCACGGCGACGAGCTTCGGCGGCTTGCGCTTGAGAAGCGCGGTCAACCAGGGCGATGCCTTGCCACTTCGTTGAGCCTGTTGGACCACGGCGGTGGCGCCGACCACCAACACGCTGCGCAAGGTCTCGTCACCGGCCCGGGTGATGGCGCCGAGCCTGGCCTTGCCAGCAGTCGAATGGTCCTTTGGCGTCAGACCGATCCAAGCGGCATATTGACGCCCCGACTTGAACAGTTCGGGCGCCGGGGTCTTCATCTTCAGAAGCGCCGCGCCGATCGGGCCGACGCCGGGGATCTTGACGAGCCGCTGGCTGCACTCGTCAGACTTTTGCCAAGCCGCCAGCTTGGCATCGACCTCGTCGAGTTGCGCCTGTAGCCGCCGGTAGCCCTCAGCCTGAACCGCAAACAGCTCTCGCGCCATGATCGGCAGGCTCTCGTCGGCCTGGATGCGCTCGAGCAGCGGTTCGAGGTGAGCCTTCCCCTTGGCGGCGGTCAGCCCGAACTCCGTCGCATAGCCGCGGATGGCGTTCGACAGTTGCGTGCGGCTGGCGACCAGCTGTTCGCGCAGGCCCATGAGCATCAGCGCCGCCTGCTGCTCGGCCGTCTTCACCGGCACGAACCGCATCGTCGGCCGGCTCATCGCCTCGCACAGCGCCTCGGCGTCGGCTGCATCGTTCTTGCCCCGCTTGACGTATGGCTTGACCAACTGAGGCGCGATCAGCTTCACCGTATGCCCGAACGATTGCAGCGATCTTGCCCAATGGTGGCTCGCACCGCACGCCTCAATTGCAATCACCGTCGGTGCAAGCTTCTCGAAGAACGCCACCATCTCCTTGCGCCGCAGCTTCTTGCGCAACACCACTTCTTCGGCGGCGTTCACGCCATGAAGCTGAAAAACATGCTTCGACGTGTCCATTCCAATTCGGCTAACCTGTTCCACGGACGGTCTCCTCTGTTTGAGATCAACACTGACCTCATTCTGGCACACCCGATGCCGCCGGGGGCCGTCCACACCAACAAACGAA
>JAABUV010006933.1_pt1 | contig 12113 bp, 11 predicted proteins | sample 5559971 | NCBI WGS metagenome assembly JAABUV01 (sample SAMN10711881, study PRJNA513362) | rock metagenome | isolation source: Antarctica rocks | place: Antarctica: Victoria Land, Knobhead nord | collected 2015-12-19
CGTGGCGGTGCTGAACCGGATGTTGGCGGCCGGGCGCCCGGATTCCATCCGTCGCCAGCCGATCATCGCATAGCGATTGGGGGTTTGGGGCTATCTCGACCTCCAGCCGCCAAGTGCACCAACGCCCTTGGACACGGAACAGCATGAACTCCGAGGTGTTCATGCTATGTGCCTCCGCGCACCAGTCAATGCCATGACCTGCACCGAAGCTGCGGATGAGCCCACTTTCAACGCCGATTGACACGGCATAATTAGAACTGAATGGCCCTGCCCCGGCAGCAGTCACAAGATTGGGTCAAGATCACGCGTCCGTGCTCTCGATGGCAGAGCTATTACTTCACCCGAAAGTGACCACGTTGGGCCATAATTGTGCGCGTAAGTCAGCTTCTGTACTTGCTAGTTCTTTAACGTTTGTTGTTCTATGAGGGTTTTCAACTAGAATACTAGCAGGATGGACGTCGACCAGAGCCAAGCCCACCACGATGAGGTTGCCATGCTGCTAGCGCGATGCGCCCAGGCAGACAGGGCTGCGTTCCGGCGACTCTACGAGATGGAGTCCGCGCGACTTTATGGTGTAGCACTCCGGATCACACGTCAGCCGACACTGGCTGAGGACGTCCTGCACGACGCCATGCTGCAAGTCTGGCGTAGCGCCGAGCGGTTCAATCCGGCCTATGGCAGCGCGCAAGGTTGGCTGTTGAGCCTAGTCCGCTATCGGGCGCTGGACGCTGTAGCGCGCGCAGGGCGGGAGATGATTGGCGTCGAAATCCCGGACACCGCCGACACAAATCCCAATCCCCTGGAGCAACTGTCCGCCATGAGCGAGGGACGGATGCTGGACCACTGCCTGCAGACCCTTGAGGACCAGAGCCGCAACCTTGTCGTGCTCGCCTTCATCGAGGGTCTGACCCATGCCCAGGTTGCCGTCCGCGTCGGCCAGCCGTTGGGCACCGTGAAATCTACCATTCGGCGAGCGCTGGCAACGCTGCGCATCTGTCTGGACGGCACAGCATGAGCGGGCCAGGCGAGGACACTCCAACGCCGGAAGATCGCGACCTCGACGCGGCCGAGTATGTGATCGGGCTGCTGTCGGCCAGCGAGGCACGGGTTGTTGAGGCGCAAGCGCTGATCGACCCCGCCATGTCTGCAAGCATTTTGGCTTGGCAGTGTCGGCTAGAGCCCCTGGCGGGCGCAGTGCCGTCCCAGGTGCCGCCGCCTAACGTATGGGCACGGCTGGAGATCGCAACCGACTTGCGGCAGCAGCCAGCCCGGCAGATCGTGCCCCAGCATCGGCGTGAGCGTCTCGATGCAGTGTGGGAGAGCCTTGCGTTCTGGCGCGGCATGGTGTTTGCCGGAGTTGTATGCGGCGCGGGGTTGGCATTTGCCATCGTGACCCCGAAACTGCTCACCTCGGAACCGGCGGTGGCTGCGCTGCTGATGCCAGGCGCTGCAGGGCCTGCATTCTTGGTGATGGTGACTAAGGACGGCTATGCCACGATCATCGCAATCAATCCCGATACGCCACCTGGCCATTCTCTACAGCTATGGGGCTTGCCCGAAGGCGCGACTGCGCCAGTCAGTCTCGGCGTGCTGCCGGCGACGGGACGACTGCGGATGAAGGCCATTGTCCGAGCGGGCACGCAATTGCTGGTCAGTTCGGAACCGGTGGGCGGGTCGCTAACTGGCGCACCGACCGGGCCGGTGCTGTATGTCGGGCGGATGGTGAGGGGGTGAGGCCTGTCTGACAAGCCGCCCTGCCGATATGGCAGTTGCCCGCGCTGACGGGAGTGTCAAAACCTGGGGCGCTACGCCGCGAGCTGGATTGCCTGGTGGCCGAAGCGTCCGTCCAGCACCGCGGCCCTGGCCTGAAGCACGCGGTGGGCGCCGCGCGGTGGCCAGCGCATCTGCCTGCGCTTGTTCATGCGGGTGTTGACCAGCTGATTGACGGTGCCCGCGGCCCGTGAGGCCGAGATCGGCTTGCCGGTCCGATGGCGCTGGCCGTAGTCGATCAGAGCGCCCTCGTTGTTCTCGATATAGCTGCGCAGATCCGCGCAACACGCGGCCAGGCGCCTGACCTTCGCTTCGAGGGTGGGGTCGTTCAGCACGATGGCGTCCTCGGCCCAGCTCGTGATCCGGCCTAGGGCCTCGCACGCCTTCTCGTGGTGGCCGTTCCAAAAAGCGGTTCTCCCGCACTTTGCGTGAAGCCGATCTTCCAAAATTAGGCATTAACTGCCGAGTGTCGCTAAGAAATTTGGCAACTGCCCCTTGGGTCGGGCCTGACACGCTGACCAAAACCTGCCAAGCCAAAATCCATACACGAACTCAAAGCTTTATCCGTTCCGGGCGATCTCTCGCCTCCACGCAAAGTGCAGGAGAGCATCCAAAGCAGGTGTCGCAATCGTTCCACGTCGATCGGCGCATGGCCGAGCGGGGCGAGGGGCGGTGGCCCGAAGGCACACAGGCCGTGCATGACCTGCTCGACATGGTGCGCGCATGGGAGAAGTGAAACCAGTCGAGGATGGGCTCCACTGGGCCGCCCGTGGCCGAGCGCACCAAGGCTGGCAGCGCGGGGTCGCCGTCGCTGATCGTGGTGACCGCGTCGCCCTCCCGCCAGCCCTGGTCCCGCAGCGGCGCGCGCGGCAGGGCATGGGGCGGCTCGGCCACGCTGCGCACCATGGCGAAGCGCCGGGTGGGGTGGCCCTCATGCTCGACCTTGCCGCAGATCGCCTCGAAGTTCCGAGCCTGGTTTGTCAGGCGATTTCGGGGAGCAGGCTACTAACGATATTGGAACCCATCCACCCGATTGCCTACTCTGTTCCAAAAGTCTCTCAGCCGCTAGGTATTCCAACAAAGCGGGGTGCGAGGTGGAGGGGTTCCAGATGTCGCCAGCGGATGATTTCCCGAAGTCACCTAACAATAGTTAACCGACACAAGTAACGTCAGCGCAAATTTCACATTATTGATACAAAATTTATTTTCTGTATTTTGCATCCACACAGCCCTGTGCAAAGTATAACAATCAGACAGCGACAAGATAATGTTCACGTCATGCCAACCCGGATGATTTTGTTCTGATATGTGAATGGACGGCTGAGGTTGAAGCAGGCGAACCAAATAGATGAATCTGGGAAGCATTACGATGACCTGGAGTGCTATACTGATCGTTGACTCCAATCAGCTATCTCGTAAGGGATTGAAGCAGTATCGAAAGCTCGTTTTGTGATCAGTGGAGAAGGCAACAACCTGGTCGAGGGGATTGAGCAGGTTGACCCCGGCAAGCCCGCTGACTTGGTCATCCTCACGCTAGCGTCCGGAAGCAACATGAATGCCGGCCTTGTCCAGATTGGATTGGTCCGTCGTGACTTCCCATCTATTAAGCTCGTCGTTCTGGCAGCCTCGCTGCCCTCGGCGGAGTTCATGCAGGCTACGCGCGCGCGTGTTAATGCCATTTTCACTAATGATATATCCAGCGGTGTGTTGCAGGCTTCGCTCGAGTTGGCCCTACAGAGCCAGCAAATGTTTCTTGCGCCTATGGGTTATCTGTTGGCCGAATCGAATGCCGAAGCCGCGGCGGGCGAACCGAAAAGCGGCAGGCGGAGCGCCGACAAAGTCTCGAGTCTGGTGTCGTTCACCTCGTTTCGGTCTATCGGCGGTGCGGCAAGCGCGCCGCGCGCCGCCGTCCGCTCGGTGCCTGCCCTGCCCATGCTGGCGGAGCCGTCGAATGCCCCGGCCTCATTGGAGCGCGAGATGCTTCACTAAGTAGCCCCCAAGCATCTTGACAGTGTTCCATCACGGCTCAAATAACCATAGGTGAGCAAGCTATTGGCACCAAAATCGAAGATTATGGTGCCCAAGGAGTATGGCGCTACCGCGCTGTGCAAAGAGGCAAGAATTCAAAGCCTCGATTACAGTCCCATGCTGCGGGACGCACTACAAAGGAAAAGTCACATGGCCAACAATGCAGTTATGATCTCCGACCTGTCCGACATCGAGCTCGATGCAGTGGCGGCTGGGACTTCATCTCCACGTTATAACAATAATAATAATAATAATAACAAGAACGTAAACGTCAATCAGAACGCTAACAACAACCAGAATAACAATGCAAACAACAGCTTTCAAGCCGGCCAGGGTGGCAGTCAGAGCAACAGCAACTCTGCCACCGTCTCTGTCTAGGGTGTAAAGCACAGCGCTATCGCGCTGCGCAAAGAGGCAAAAGTTCAAAGCCTCGATTACAGTCCCATGCTGCGGGACGCACTACAAAGGAAAAGTCACATGGCCAACAATGCAGTTATGATCTCCGACCTGTCCGACATCGAGCTCGATGCAGTGGCGGCTGGAACTACTTCATCTTCGCGTTCCAACAACAACAACAACCGGAACGTAAATGTTAACCAGAACGCTAACAACAACCAGAACAATAACGCAAACAACAGCTTTCAAGCCGGCCAGGGTGGCAGTCAGAGCAACAGCAACACTGCCCATGTCTCTGTCTAGGGTGTAAGGTTGCTTAGCCAGTACATCTGAGTCGTATGCTACAGCTCCCTTTCCCGGTGGAAACCCTGGGGGAGGGGGCACAAGGATGCATCGCATGTGACATGCCTGACGCAGCGATGCGAAACATTGAGGATGCTTCCGATGCCGGAAATTACCGCCGCTTCAATTTGTGAGACGACGGCTGTTTATGGGTTGTCTAACGCCGAGGTTGACGCTGTTTCGGCTGCCGGGCGTGGCCGTGGTGGACATAATGGCATCCGACACTTGTCTGGCCGGTCTTCCTACGGAAACACCGCAGCGAACACTCAAGCCAATGATCAGGTGAGCACCGCTGTCGAAAGCCTTGGAACCACCCAAGACATCGTGCAGACGAACACCAACACCATAGTTCTAACGACATAGTTCTGTAGACCGCACGCTATTGGTGCTGCTGAAGGTTGGCTCCGTCGACTCCCGCTGCAAACGCGGCGGGAGTTGGCGTCTGAGGTTTCAGTTTGAACCATGCATGCACCAGGATTTCCTTCTTGAAAGTCAACCGCGTGCCCTCGTTCAGCACCTCATGCGCTGCCCAACCCGTAAAGCTGCGCCATGGCTGGTGAGCTGACGCCGCCGCGGCGCGCCCTGTTCCGCCAGGAGGCGGTCGACTTCCAGCAGCACGACCGGCAGTGGGGCAACGCTGTGGCGCTGCAGTCACTTCCAGCCAAGCTCGTCGTCTGGTTCCTTGCCAGCGCCGCCATCGCCGCCATCGCCTTCCTGTTCCTCGGGCACTACGCCCGCAAGGAGACCGTGACGGGCTATCTCACGCCGGTGGCCGGCACGGCGAAGATCTTCACGCCGCAGACCGGCACGATCAACGCGATCTATGTCGAGCAGGGCCAGCGCGTCGAGGCCGGGCAGCAACTCCTGAGCATCATGACAAGCCACACCGCCTCTGACGGCGGGGACGTCGATCTCGCCGTCCTGCGTTCCCTGGCCCGCCAGGCAGAGTCGCTCAATGGCCAGATTGCGGCACAGGAGCGCCGCACCGTGTCCGAGCGGGAGCGCCTGGCCGCCCAGCTCAAAGGCATCGAAACCGAACTCGCGCAGCTTGCCGACCAGGTCTCGATCCAGCAGGAGCGCATCCGCCTGGCGGAACGGCTCGTGGCGTCCGGCGCGCCGCTTGCCGCGCGCGGCCTGGTCTCGGAAGTCGAGCAGCGGCACCGCGAGGAGGCAGTGCTCGCGCAGCGGCAGAGCCTGAGCGCCCTCATGCAGCAGCTCTCGGAGCGCCAGGGCCAGCACAGCGAGACCGGCTTCGCCCTCGACCAGCTCTCGACCGTCATGGCGGACAGAATCCAGAGTCTGCACAGCGAGCTCTCCACGGCCGAGCAGCGCACCGCGGAGGTCAACGGCCGCCGTGCCTACGTCATCCGCGCGCCGATTGCCGGGTACGTTTCGTCGCTGCAGGCCTCCCTAGGCCAGGCGACGGACCCGCAGCGCCTCCAGCTCCAGATCGTGCCCGGCGACAGCACCCTGCAGGCCGAACTCTTCGTCCCGGCCCGCGCGATCGGCTTCGTCAAGGCCGGGCAGGATGTCCGCATCCTCTATGACGCCTTCCCTTACCAGCACTATGGCGCCTACCACGGCCGGATTGTCCGCGTGTCGAAGACGGTCCTGACGGGCACGGACATCTCCACGCCGGTCACCTTGCGGGAACCCGCCTACCGGGCGATCGTGGCCCTCGACCGGCCGGACATCGACGCCTACGGCGAGCGCGTCCCGCTCCAGCCCGATATGCTGCTCAAAGCCGATATCATCCTTGAGCGGCGCACCTTGATGGACTGGATCCTCAACCCCCTGCTGAGCGCCAGGCTACAGGGATGATCCACAATCTGCTGAACTTCAGCGGCCGGCACCGGCTTCCCAAGATCATGCAGACGGAGGCTGCCGAGTGCGGGCTCGCCTGCCTCGCCATGGTCGCCTCCTACCACGGGCACCGCATCGACCTGAACACCCTGCGCCGCCGCCACCCGGTGTCGCTGAAGGGCGTGACGCTCCGCGGCCTCATCCAGGTCGCGAACGAGATGAAGCTGGCATGCCGGCCGCTCCGCTTCGAGATCGACGGCCTGAAGCAAGTGCGCCTGCCGGCGATCGTGCATTGGGACATGCAGCACTTCGTGGTGCTGAAGGCCGTCACCAGCAAGGAAATCGTCATCCACGATCCCGCTGGCGGGATCAAGACTTACCCGCTCGCTTTGGCGTCGAAGCACTTGACTGGCGTGGCGCTCGAGCTCTCGCCGAATGAGGGGTTCGCTCCGAAAGACGAGAAGGCGCAACTGCCTTTCAAAGTCTTTTGGGGACAGATGCCCGGCACCGGCTCGCCGCTCGCCCAGATTTTCGCTCTTTCGGTGATCCTCGAGCTGTTCGTCATCGCCGCCCCCTTCTACATGCAGCTCACGGTGGACGAGGTGGTCGCCCGCGGCGACGTCGACCTGCTGGTCACGCTGGCCCTCGGCTTCGGGCTGCTCATGGCCTTCAACGTCGCGACGGCGGCGATGCGCTCGCACATCGTGCTCGTCTTGCAGAACAGCCTGCACTTCCAGATCGGCGCGCGGCTGTTCCACCACCTGGTCCGGCTGCCGCTGACGTTCTTCGAGAAGCGGCACATCGGCGACATCCTTTCACGCTTCCAGTCGATTGAGCCGATCCGCCACGCGCTGGCCGAGGGCCTGATCCTCGCCGCGATCGACGGCATCATGGCCTGCGCGACGCTGGTGATGATCTTCGTCTACAGCCCGACGCTCGCCATGGTCGTGCTGGCCGCCCTGGCGCTATACATCATCTTGCGGCTCATAATGTATCGCCGCTTTCGTGACCTCAGCGAAACTGTCATCCAGGCGCAGGCGATGGAGAGCTCGAACTTCATCGAGACCGCGCGGGCGATCCAGAGCCTGAAGCTGTTCAACCGCGAGTCCGACCGGGAGGGCCAGTGGCTGAACCGCCACGCCGACTTCGTCAACGCCAATGTCCGCCTCGGGCGCGTCCAGATCCAGTTCACGACGATCAACAGCGCGATCTTCGGCCTTGAGAACATCGTCACCGTCTACCTCGCGGCGCGGCTTGCGCTCGACAGCGCCATGACGGTCGGCATGCTGTTCGCGTTCATGTCCTACAAGGCAAATTTCATCTCGAAGGCGTCCATGCTGGTCGAGAAGGCCCTTGAGTTCCGGCTGCTCGACCTTCACCTCGAGCGTTTGTCCGACATCGCGCTCACGCCGCTTGAGCGCGGGCACGACCGGCCGCTCGCCTATGCGCGGCCGATCCAGGGTCAGGTCGAGCTGCGCAACGTCTGCTTCCGCTACGCCGAGACCGAGCGTTTCATCCTGGAAAACGTCTGCATGACCGTGAAGGCCGGGCAGTTCGTGACGATCATGGGTCCCTCGGGCGGCGGCAAGACGACGCTGCTCAAGATCATGCTTGGATTGCTGGAGCCGACGACCGGCGAGGTGCTGATCGACGGCGTGCCGCTCTCGACCATCGGCGTCCGGGTCTACCGGGAGCAGATCGCCGCCGTGATGCAGGAGGACCAGCTCCTCTCGGGCTCCATTGCCGACAATATCTGCTTCTTCGATCCGGACTTCGACCAGGACAAGATGTTCATGTGCGCGAAGATTGCCGGCGTGCACGACGAGATCATGGCGATGCCCATGGCCTATAACAGCCTGATCGGGGATATGGGCAGCTCGCTGTCGGGGGGGCAGAAGCAGCGAGTGCTGCTCGTGCGGGCGCTCTACAAGGCGCCGAGGATCCTGTTCCTCGACGAGGGGACCGCGCATCTCGACGTCGAGAACGAGAAACAGATCAATGGGCGGCTTCGACGCCTGAACATCACCCGCATCAGCGTCGCCCATCGGCCGGACATCATGACCGGAGCCGACACCGTCTTGCAAATCGGGTAGGCCCCGGCCCACGATTTTCAGCGTGCGCATGTGAGCTCGTGCGGTATCCATCCGGCGAGTAGGTGTAGGCGCTTGCAATCATCGGCGCTCGTGCTCGCAAACAGCGCTGGTTCCTGCTCGGATTAGGGGTCTTGGCCTCAGGTCTCCCCTCATTCTCAAACAGCACCGAACATCTCGCGGAAGGCTGGCTGTGCTGCCAGCAGGTGAGCGAATTGTCGGATCAGCGGCTGGAGGCGATGCTCCGGCATGGTGGGGATGAGTTCGTAGAGCATGCTGCCTTGGCGGAACAGCGAGTGGGTGCGCCGCGTGCTCGTGTTGGATTTGGGCCTTGTCGTAACCTGCGTGCCAAAAGTGCCGATCTGAAAAACCTGTTATTTCAATGCCATGCGCCACATGCGGTGCGATAACATCATGATTTGACTGAAGACTCAGCTTTTCATTTCGATGCGCGGTCGTTGTTGGTGGCGGGTGCTTGGCGAAGCAGGCTCGATCCGTACTGTGCGAGATCAAAGTTGAGGATGCCGCGCATGTTGATGTGCTTGTGTCCGATCGGCGCGAACTGGCTCAGCACCGCGTCGGGATAATCGTTCGGCGCCTGGTCGATCACGGCCTGCATGCGATGGCTGTTCCAGGCCATGACGATGTTCGCGAGCAACGTCAGTGTCCCCGAGATGGCGCCGAGCTGCTCTGTTGTGCGGCCGTGCTTCGCCGTGATCATCCCGTTATGGATCGCTCGCTGCAGGCTGTGGACAGCCTCGCCCTGATTGAGCAGGTCGAGAACCTCGGTGCGGAATATCGGGTTGCTGAGATAATCGCAGAGATAGAGGCTGCGAAGCAGCTTGCCCAAGGCGTCGCCGGCTTCGTAGACGGGGTCGCCGGCCGCAGCTGAACCGAAGCGGTCGAGCGCCTCCGTCGCCGGATACCAGCCGTGCTTGACCGACGCGCCGAGCCGCAGCAATCCATCCCAGCCCCGGCCGATCGCGCGGCGGGAGACGGTTTCGGCCACGATCGGCTGCAAGGTCTGCGGAACGTCGAGGCCCTTCGGCAGGTAGAGCCGCCGCTTTTTCAGCCTGGCCAGCCGTGGGCACAGATCGAACCCGACGAGCTTGGCGAGCGTCATGGCGAAATGCGTGAAGCCATGCGTGTCGACCGCGACGCGCTCGAGCTGGTTGACCTGGCGCTGGCGCAAGGCGCCTTCGATCGCGGCGCCCGCTTGCGTGTAGCGCGACAGCATTGATGGCCGGTCGCATTGCCTCACCTGGAATGCTCCCGAGTGGTGACCTGTTGCCTCATCTAAAATGCTCCCGGCCGGGGTTCGGCGGAGACGGGCATGAGGCGGATCAGCATGGCAACGCGTGACGAGTTGGTGAGGGCGGTATCGGAGCGTTATGGCGGGGCCAACCGGGAGGAACGGGGCCGCATTCTGGACGAGTTCGCGGCGGTGACGGGTTTGCACCGCAAGCACGCGATGCGCCTGCTCCGCGGTGGGGCGCCCGACCGGCAATGCGGCCCACGGCCAGGACGGCGGGTGTATGACGTAGCGGTGCGCGAGGCGCTGATCGTGGTCTGGGAGGCATCGGACCGGGTATGCGGCAAGCGGCTGGTGCCGCTGGTGCCGTTGCTGATCGATGCGATGGAGCGGCACGGGCATCTTCAACTGGCGCCGGAGGTGCGCGGCGGGCTGCTGGCGATGAGCGCTGCGACGATCGACCGGGCGCTGCGTGAGGTCAGGGGGCAAGCGGAAGGAAGGGCACGTCGTCGCGCGTCGCCCTCGGCCGGCGTGCGGCGCAGCGTGCCGGTCCGCACGTTTGCCGATTGGGACGACCCGGCGCCGGGGTTCATGGAGGCTGACCTTGTGGCGCATAGCGGGCCGACGGCGGAAGGCAGCTTCGTGCAGACACTGACACTGACGGACATTGCGACCGGGTGGACGGAGTGCGCGCCGTTGCTGGTGCGCGAGCAGACGCTGCTGACCGAGGTGCTGGGCGAGGTGCGCAAGCGGCTGCCGTTTCCCCTGCTTGGGTTCGATACGGACAACGACAGCGTGTTCATGAACGAGACCGTGCGGGACTACTGCACGGCGGCTGGGGTGGTGTTCACACGCTGCCGTCCGTATCGCAAGAACGACCAGGCATGGGTTGAGCAGAAGAACGGCGCTGTGGTCCGGCGCATCGCGGGCTATCGGCGCTACGTGGGCCTTGAGGCTGCGGCGACGTTGGGTCGGCTCTACGGGTCGGTTCGCCTGTTCGTGAACTTCTTCCAGCCCTCGTTCAAGTTGGCTGGGAAGGTGCGCGATGGGGCGAAGGTGACGAAGCGCTACCATGCCCCGGCCACACCCTACCAGCGGCTGGTGGCCGATCCGCGCACGAGCGAGGAGGTGCGGCGTCGGGTGAGCGCTTTGCACGCCACCCTGGACCCGGTTCGGCTGCTGAGCGAGATCCGTCTGGCACAGCAGCAGCTCGTCGAGATCGCCGACCGGCCGGTGACGGGCGAAGCCACGGCGCCGAGTGCGCCGACGCTGGCGCAGTTTCTGCTTGGGCTGCGAACGTCGTGGCAGGAGGGCGAGGTGCGTCCGACAGCCAAGCTGAAGAAGAGGGTCGCCCCGTATTGCCGCCACGTCCCGGACCCGTTCGAGGCGGTGTCGGCGCAGGTGCGCGGGTGGTTCGAGGTCGAGCCGTGGCGGCGGCGCGCGAGCTGCTTGAGCGGCTGCAGGGTGAGCACCCCGGCGTGTATCCGGACGGACAGCTGCGAACGCTGCAACGCCGGCTCAAGGGCTGGCGGCGCCAGGTCGCGCACACGTTGGTGTTTGGACCGGCTGCTGCTGGCGAGGATGCATCCGTCGCCCTCCCGACCCCACTGCAATCCGTCACGTAACGTAATAGGGCCGTGCTCTACGGTCGTAGACTGGAGGGCCACCTCACCCTCTTGCCAGCTCCAACGGGCGGATCGGCCATGCGCTGACCGGCACGTCCGAACGAGCATCGTCTGTGACACGGGATGGTTTGGCAGCGGCAAGCGGGCTAAGAAACCAGGGTGCATTTGGCTGCGACAACTCCCGGCGTCTCGGGAGCATTTTTGGGTGAGGCAACACGACCGGCCATCCGGGCTGTCGCGCTACACAAACCCTAGCAAAATCAACGCTATGTGCCTTGGAAAAGGAAACGACAGCACGGGAAGTGCGGGAGAACCTGCATTCTCCGCAGATCGGGCGGTTGAATATTCCCCAGTTTGGCGCGGCGGCGGCTCACCCGTGAGCCCGGCGGTGTGGGGTGCCGCCCGGCAGTAGGCCACCATTCCCCTCGGCTGTTCGGGGGAATGCGATGGTGGTCAGGCTTGGGGAGTCTTCAGTGCCGATATGAATATAGCAGCTACCGAATTTTGCGAGTTGACGACTTAGCCTGTGCTGTCGCAGACGTAGCTGCGTCCTGTTTATTTTGAGTTGGTGGTGTTGCGGTGCCAGCAACCTTGTTATCTGCGTCAACTTTTTTGTTAGCGCTCTCCCTCTGTGCTGTTGCAAGCGCCTCAATTAAAGAGCAACGGTAACTGCTCACCCTTCATAGCTGCCTAACTATTGGTGGCCTGAAGGTGCGGCTTGACAGGGCGAAGGTTGGATTGGTTCATTGCCTCCCGTGAATAGCGAGATCCTCGAAGCTCTTTCCAAGGACGACCTGGTTGCTCTGA
>JAABUV010006938.1_pt1 | contig 12106 bp, 14 predicted proteins | sample 5559971 | NCBI WGS metagenome assembly JAABUV01 (sample SAMN10711881, study PRJNA513362) | rock metagenome | isolation source: Antarctica rocks | place: Antarctica: Victoria Land, Knobhead nord | collected 2015-12-19
AGGCAAAGGGAGAGAGCATGGGCAGCCGGCTCGCCTGGCAGGCCATGCTGGGTCGCAGCCTTGCCAGCCTGCTGGGCGGCAGCTCCTCGGACCGCTCCACGCGCTTCTTGATAGGTGCGCCGCTTACGTGCATGCGGGCGGTTGGCAATCTGCCCACTGGAGTCCCGCGACTGTGCTCTTGTTTCGGGCTGTGTATGCTGTGTGTGAGCGCCCGCGCTCCCTGGCAAGCAAGCGTGCTGCACGCACGCAGTTGGCGCCGCTGCCTTCATGGCAACCTCGGTCTGGGCGCTCCCGACCAAGCAGGAGCGACTGGGCAGGTCGCAGCTGGCGGCCTCCGGGGCCCAGGCTGGCCGCATTGACGGTGCGGCGCCCGCTTTGTCAGAGTCAGCGGGGCATATGTGCGTCGCGCGAGCGCACCGTGCAGCCGCTGCTGAGTCGTGGGGTGCAAGCACGCTCGTTGCATCCATAGCCAAGACTGAGTCCTTGCTGCGCCCGTGCAGGCGAGGCGCTAGAAGACGTTGACAGCAGCATACGGATAATTGACGAGCGGCGCGAGCTGGGGAGGCATGGTGCGGGTTGGCCAAGTCGCCCAAGCTGTGTGCCTCCCACAGGCAATTTGGCTGCACTGGTGCACTTGCTCAGTGGTGTGCGCCAGGGTGGCGCAGCTCTGCCACTGCTGTGTTTGCTGCTGCCCATCCGGAATGCCTGGCGGAGACCGCATTCTTATGGAGGCGCTGACAGCGCCATCCTTGGAGCCCTGCTCGACCGGCACTCACAAAGTGCGCGGGCCGCAGCCGGCGAGGCGGAGCGCGCGGAGGACGTGCACGCGACCGGCAGCAAGCGGACATACGGGCACTATGGGGGAGATCAGCTGTAGCTTGTTATGTTGCTAGGGCCCGCCGCCAGCACGTCCCCCCCTCACTTGTCACTGACCTCAGTGTGTCGGTCTCTCCCCGCGCTAGGCAGGCGTTGCGTCCTTGTAGCCTATGTACACCAAGGTCGTGCTGCAGGGCCCGCACCGGCAGCATGCTTGCTGCCGTAGCGTCTTTTGAGAAGTACGCCAAGTGAGGCCCAGATGCTTAGATAGCGGCGCGCGTGTAAGCACTCCCCCTTGCACGCTAGTTGGCTGCACTTGGATGGATGCTTCAAGGCTCATATGCAAGCGTGCATTCGCGCTCTTGACAGAGCGGAGCACAGGCAGCCGGTTACAGAGCGAAGCGCAGGCACCCAGTGGTAGGCTGCAGAGCGCATGCTGCTGCACACACGGGGGCGCTCCCAGCTGCACTTGCGCGCAGCACAGCACAGGGGCCCTCGTCAGCTGGATGTCTGTATGCACTGCATATTATGCAGCAAGTCATGAGGCAGCAGCCGTGCACGCCGCAGCCCCTGTGCCGGCGTCACCGGCTCGCCAGGCGCAGCTTGACCTCCTCATAGGTCACCCAGCTGACGGCCGCGCCGGCCGCCAGCTGCAGCACGCGCGCCGAGTTGCCGCCGCCAAAGCCGCGCAGCCCTGGCGTGCGGCTCTTCCTTGTCAGACAGCGGCCTACAGGTAGCATGATGTGCAGCTCTACACACTTGTGAAAGCGCTGCCAGGCATGTCCGCATGCTCTGACATGCAGCCTTGTCGCCTTGTCGAAAGGTGCTGTGCGACAAAGACGGCACGTACGGCATAAATATACCTCTATGCGTATTTTGCCGCAGCAACGGTGCACTGGCAAGCAAATCGACCTACAGCACACCCTCCTCGCACACCCTGTATGATCTGGCCGCCGCATGGGCGCACCTTCGCGCTGGTACAGCGTGCGCGCCACGTCCAGCGCGGACAGCAAGCCTCCACCCTCCGCGGCGGAGAGCACCTGCGAGCGCAGCGGGTCTGCTGGCTCGGGTCGGCGCTGCAATGCATACAGCAGGTGCCAGCTAAATGCGCTGCAAAGGGTGGTTTGCGGGTGACATGGACTGCAAGGGGGGGCGAGGTATCTCTAGGCCCGACGTTCAAGGTCTCCGGCGCCGCTGCTCATATGCACTGGAGCGGAGCCGTCTGCAAGAGACAGCGCAAGCATCTTGCTTTGATCTGACTGCAAGCGCCGGCTGCCCGCCCTGCGCCTGCCGCCATGCAAGCAAGCGCGCCCGCAGCAGCCAGGTGGCACTCCCCTCCCCTTCCTTGGGCGCAGATGCGGGGGTGCGGGCGGCATGCGGCCGCGCCTGCAGGCGCGTCTTGACGACGTCCAGCGGCTGCGTGCACAGGGCCGCGGCGGCGGCCGCGCCCGCGGAGCAGGCGGCGTAGCCCCACGCTGGCAGGGCCGGGGCGGCGTGCGCGGCCGGCCCCGCTGGGTCTGCGGCGGCCGCAGCCGCCGCGGCCGCTGACCTCTGCAGCCGATCAGGATCACCGGCGTCGCATGATGGCGGCGACCCGTGCAGGTGCAGCCCCACTGCGCGCAACAAGCGGGCGGTCAGCGAGGCCATGAACAATGCTGTGGCGATCGGGGTCCCCCCGGTCAGGTACCAGACATGTCAACAGCAAGAATGCGTCACGCATGTGCTCGTGCGCGAACTACGAGCCTCACATGTGGCCGCATGCGCTCGCAGCCGGGCCGGGCGACCCGTGCAAAAGGGCCCGTCAGTGCACGCGCCACGTTGCGAGGGCGCAGGGCAATGATGGCTGAATCCACTGATGTGGCAGCCAGGCTCATAACACACAAGGCAACACGCCGGCCGCCAGGCCGGCCTCAGGAGACCGGGCTCCGCTCGCGGGGCGCTCACATCGGCGCTTGCTCTCCTCGTACGCGGCCACGTACAGCATGCTCCATGGTATCCACACCTGATGCACCACCACATCTCATGCAAGTCTTCTTCTCAGACCACAGGGCGCACTCTGTTGCGCGCGGGCGGCGCGGCACGGCATTCCGCTGCTGTGCCAGTCAGTGGACGGAAGGCAGGATCGTGGGTGCTTTCTATGCTGGCACAGGCATGGTGGATATTGTGGCAAAAGCTGGCGCGCCCCACACCTGTGCCGTGCCGACAAGTAAAAGGACATGCACACTCCAGGCTGTGCCTGCCATACGCACTCCAACACAGGCACAGCGGTCTGGGCTGCTGGTGTGCTGCTCAGATCCACGGCAGCCTGCACGTGAGCAGCGCTGCGGCCGGGCGCGCACCGAGTTGGTCAGCCAGTAGCCCTTGAACAGGCCGCGCACGCCCTGGGCGCGCAGCAGGGCTGCGACGGCGTCCCAGCCGCCGCGATACGCATACGCCCCGCTCATCAGCGGCGCCACCTGCAAAGCGCTAGCCTCGTGTAAACATATCATGAAATGAAGCAGGCATACTATGCGAGCGCCGCTCAGGCCAAAGATGAAAACAGCCTGCCGCGCCCTCAGCGCATGCGGCACGCCTCACATATTCACACGGCAGCAAGTGCTCACCATCACTCGCTCAACAGCATCAAAGAGTCCGTCACATGCACCGTGTTGCGCCGCTGGCGAGCCTATGCAGCAAGCTTGCTGAGTGCTTGCCTGCAATCGCTCCTTGACGATGTCGACGGGCGTGAAAGCCACACCAGCCACCATCTGCATGACGACAATGTCGTTCACAGCCTCGTTCGAAAATCAGGCTGCCAAGCACTTCATCTTGTACGTATTTGCCTCTGTTCAGCACCCAGTTGTTTACTATTAAATCCCCATTCCCATGCAGAGCCTGCGCTGAGCAGCAGCAACACTGCACCCGAGCAGCAGCGCTGCGTCCTTACGCTCCGTCCTCAGCATTCGCCTCGGCGCTCGGCTTACCGGGCACGATGGTCAGCGTGAAGCACGGCTGCTGGCCGTCGGGGTCAAGCATCCGCAGCGGTATCAGGTAGTCGCCTGCGGGGCAGAGTACCACAATACACAAGTGTACAGAGCTGGCTGGACTTTTGACATGAGACAACACAAACCGCTGCAGATCTGAATACCTGCGATTCCAAGGTCTTGCACGTTTGTCAATGGCAGGGCAGCAACAAGGAGACAGCACACATCAGTGGGTCCGGCAAAAGCGCTCATCTCCAGCATCCTGTCGGGAACAAACAAGCAGCAGACATACACTAACAGTCATGTCAAAACACCACCAACATTTGCCTTAGGTCCGACACGTGCCTAGATGCTGCTGCGGCACTGTCATTTGCTTATCACTGTGGCGACAAGCTCGGCGACTGAACTGGCGTACGCGAACAGCGCGCTGACGGCACACCGCTCCCGCACCTGTCTGTGTAAGCTGGCCGCCCGGCACCGCAAGCACGCCCTCCGCGACATGTATCCGCTTCTGCTTGTTGATGGCAGCGCAAATCTGCGCACGCATGTTACGACGGGCTATGTCAGCTGGAGTGGTGCCGATTCAATAAGGTCCCTGCAGGGCGTCAACCCAGTGGCTGGCATCTGCACGGTTGCGAGCGCGATGCGCACTGGGCATGCCCGCATACATGCGCTCTTGCATACTTGGTCATGATAAAATCCTGGCAAATGCAGCGACTGCAGTCCAGGATCACTGATGCACGCTCGCTCGCTTGGAAACATGAGGACGGCAGCGCACACCTCCAAGGGCGTCACAGGCTGCACCAGCTTGGTCAGCAGTCGCTGCTTCTCATTCCAAGCCACCGGCGGCAGCAGATCGGGCGCCAGCTCCCGCTCCATGTTCTGGCGACATGCCAAGTCACTGGTCATGCTAGCTTCATGGCAGGAGTGATTTTAGGTTGTGTGAGCCTCTGCAGACCAGCATGCCGGTGGGCAGCTCCTACTGCTGTGCATCAAAGGGGTATTAAACATGTGCCTGCCGCGGCTCCAACGCCACTGTCACTGCAAAGCAAGTGCACAACCTACACCTGATCAATCTGACATTGCCCCAACTTGAAGAACTCATGCGTCTACTTTCCACTCTCGTGCCATCCTGGGTCTGTAGGTTGTGCAGCCAAGCGTGCAGCACGGTGGGCTGCAGGGGTCCGGGGCCAGGCGGGCCGCACGACTGCGCCAGTCATGAGCCGCTTCATGACCAGCGCCAGCCGCTGCTGCTCGCGCGCCGCCTGCAGCGCGGCCTCCGCTGCTTGGCTGAGCTGCGCGTCTGCCACGCCCTGCGCGCAGGCGCAGGCACAGTGTGTGACACACTGCCTCACCCCCGGGCGAGACAGGCTTCAGGCGAGCAGCCGCCGCTGACGGCACACAGGGGCTGGTCCAGAATAACAAGAAGGAAAGTCTGACCTACCCACCGCATCCTTTCGCTCGAAGGCCGTGCGGTTGGCAGGCGTGGCGAGCACCGCCTGACGCGACGGCACCAGGTGGTTGCGCGCATATCCCGGCTTCACGCGTACAAGCTTACCCTCTGGACCAAGGTTGACATTGTCCTGCACGGCGCAGTGCACCGCGGTGGGGACTGTGTCACACGCTTTGCGCCTGAGCGCAACTCTGCGACTGCTGTCCAACAAACAGCAGAGCTCAACTGCAGCTCCAAGCCTTGGTCTGCAGCGGTGCTCAGTGTGGCGGTGCTCACACACACCAACTGATGTGTGGGAGCATCCCTCACGGCTGGGAGGCCTGCACATGGCAACAAGTCGCACCTCGCGCAACACGATGGGCGTTGTGACGCTCTTTCGAGAGGCTTTGTTTGAGCTATGACAGGCTTGCTGCAAGTCAGCGCGGCCGCGTTTAAGCAGAGCTGTGCACGCCCACCGGCCTCGCAGCATTTGCTGGTGCGCGGATCCGCTGGAGTGCTGTGGTGCTCAGGTACGCAGGTACTGAGGGAGACTGCAAGCTGCCGTAACGAGTGCACTGTGACAAGGGCTGGGTCACAGGCTTAGGTCCTGCACAGAGAGCGCAAGGTCGGAGGCACAGGAGTGCTCCTCCACACAAGCAACCCCACTCTGCGCAAAGCTAGTTGACTGTGTCGCCATTTGTGTGTGGAGTCTGCGCCAGACTTGCGGAATTCCCCGCTAGGGGTGGTGACATGCTGGACCATACGAACACCACGCAGCTCGCTTGCCCCAATGTGGCAGCTGTGCCGTGACATGCTCTCGGCAGTGTGGCGTTGAGTGACATTTCCAGAGCAACCAGGCGAATTTGCAACATGCAGTGCAGCAATGTCTACGTATGGCTGCTCCTCAGCTTGTGCCTGCAGGGAGCGCTCAGCATCACCTCACAGGAGGTCACCTCCCAAGAGGCCACCAAACCTCAGCCCGGCTCATCCGACCTCGGCACCGACCCCGCTGCTGAGCAGCTCACTACCTGGATTCGCGCCCACGGCGGGCAGGTGTGCACAGCTTTCAACAGTGCTAGTCAGGAGTGTGCGGTCAAGGCTGGCAAGCATGCGCATCCAAACCCGTTTTGAAGTGATGAAAACGCTCTGGGGCTGGGCGTGCAGGTGAAGTTGATGGTCGGCCCCGTACCTGGGACAGGGTTGCGAGGGACCATTGCGACAGAGGACATCCCTGCCGGCGAGGTCGCGCTCGCCGTGCCCGCCGGGCTGTGCGTCCAGCTGGGGGATGCGGCGTCGCAAGGCGCAGTGCGCCACTCTCCCTGCAGCAAGCACTGTGCCGGGGCCGGGCCTTGGCCTGCCCGCCAGCAGTCGCTGAAGCACCAGCGGTCACTGCTGCTGTGCTGGCCATGTGACGCAGGAGCTGGCTGTGGACGTGCTGCGGCTGCGCCTCGGCGACCCGGAGTGGACCGCCAAGCTAGGCCCGTACTGGGCCAGCCTGCCCGCGCTCGGCATGCTGCAGAGCAAGGAGGCTTGGAGCGCGAACTACCTGGACGTGATGCAAGACCCCGGCCTGGCGCGCCCCAGGCGACTGCAGCTCGGCCCCTCTCCGCAAGAGTAGGGCATGGTGTTGTCAGCATCGCGCATGGCCGGGGTCCTGCAGGAGCCTCTCCGAGCAGAGCTGTGCACCAGCACATGCACATGCACATGCAAAGTCAGTGACCGGCAAGCGCTCTGCATCACGACTCTGCGCTGTACAATTTGCATGGCCTGAGTGACATCCTGCGTGCCGCGATTGCCAAAAGGGAGGGCGCGGCCACGTAGGGCCTTCATCTAGACTTAAAGTCTGCTGATATTCTGGTTTGTTTCACCGGGCGCGAAGTGTTTGACGCTAATGCTCGGATTAGGCAGCGAATGCATGGTGCCAGCACTTAGGGCGGTCTCAGCATGGACCCCAGTAAACGCAAGCACACCGACAGCGCCCAGCAACTCGAGTGAAAAAGCGCACATGGACTGTCACTCGACTAAGAAGAGTCGGATGCATGCGTTGCACAACAAAAGAAAATGTGGGGCATGCGTTGGGCGCCGCGCGGCCGCCCGCTCCGGCGCGCGCTCAGGCCCGCGCGGCCCAGCCGAGCCAGCCCTGGCGCAGCTGCGCGAGCCAGGACAGCAGCGCGAACGCGGCCAGCCGCGCCTCCACCGCCAGGCGGTCCGTCCAGCCGGCCAGCGCGCTGGCGAGCCCCGGGCGCTCCCTGCGCCGCTGCTCCGCCAGCGCGCGCAGCGCGCTCCGCGCCGTGATGGTGAATGACTTGGCGCCCTGCGCCGCGCCCGGGCTCAGCGCGCCTCCGGCAGCCCCGGTGCTGGGCGCCGCCTCAGGCCCAGGCGCGCGCACGCGACGAGGGCGACAGATGACGGGGCGCCAATGGCAATGTTAGGGTTTAGAGTTAGGGCTATGGAGCAATGCAGCCGCGGGCGCGGCCCGCGCCTGGTCCAGGCAGCCGTCGACCGTGCGCAGGCAGTCGTTGGTCTTCAGCAGCAGCAGCAGCGCGCGCGGCACGCGGTACAGCAGGTCCGAAATCTTGCTCGCGTGCTCCGCGGCGTTCAGGCGCAGCTGGGCGCGGCCCTCCTCCGTGGTGGGCAGCGCTAGGTGCCCCGCCGACCGCCTGCGCACGGCGCGCGCGCCCGTCGCGCCCGCCCGGGCTCACAGGGTGCGGGCTGCAGGCGCGGGCGCGGGGGCCGCGGGCGCGGGCGCGGGCGCGCGGGCGCACCGCGTGACCTCGGCCCAGGGCCGCATGGTGAGCATGCCGGCGAAGAACGGCACCGAGTCGGCCGCGTTCATGGCGGCCGCGTGGCGCGTGATGCCCGCCTCGTCGCCGAAGATCAGCGCGCTCCAGAGCCCGGCGTACTCGATCCTGCGCCGGGCGGGCCGCAGGCTCGGCGCAGGCCCCGCATGCCAGTTTTCAGGCGCAGGCCCCGCATGCCAGTTTTCAGGCACTGGCACGCCCTGCCCGCATGCATGTACCGGCGGCGGCCGCGCGCCTGAAGTCGTCTGTGAGCTCCCTGCGCGGCGCCCCACACGGCGGGCGTCAGCGGCCGCCCCGGCGCCTGCAGCGCATGCACGCGCGCTGCTCACACGCAGGCGCCCGCAGGCGCACGGCGCCGCGCGCGCCTGTACAGGCCATGGTCGAGCAGCACCAGCTGCGCGCGCCCGCGGCCGTCCCTCCGCACCTGCCGCCCGCGCGCCGGGCATCACCGCATATGCCCCGCGGCACGCGGCAGGGCGCGGGGCCCGCGCCGCGGGCGCGCACCAGCAGGTTCGCCTCGTGCGGGTCGCAGTGCACAAAGCCGTGCTCGTAGATCATGTCGGCGAACGTCTGCGACACCTGCGCCGCCGCCCGCCCGCGTCAGCGCCCGCCGGCGCGCTGCGCGCGCGCGCGCGGCGCGGGCGCGGGCGCGGGGCGCGCGCCAGCCGCGCCACGTCTGCCGGCCGCACGCCCATGTGCCGCAGCGCGGCCAGGTCGCATACGTGCGCGGCGTCCTCGATGAACTCCATGGTCAGCACGCGCTTGGACGTAAAGTGCGGCAGAATGACCGGCACGTGCACACGCCCGCGCACCTGCGCGCGGGGCGCCGCCGCCCTGCTCGTCCGCGCGGCCGGCCTGCCACGCGGTGCGCCCGTTCGGGCTGGCAGGGGCGAACGGGCGGGCAGCTCACGGACGAGCTGGGTGACGCCAGGTTGTGCCGGCAGCGCTCCGCGTTGGCCGCCTCCACCTCAAAGTCCAGCTCCTGCACGCACGCCCGCGAGCGCTGACCGCCGAACGCACACATCGGCGCAGCGGCGGCGCCGGGGCGCCCAGGCGCAGCGGACCTTCGGCAGGTTGTCCTTCATCTCATCGACCAGCCACTGGTAGTTGAAGTTGGGGAAAATGAGGTGCGCCGCGCGCACGACGGTCTCGACCGTCAGGATGTCCGCTGCGCAGCTGTCGCGCAGCCGCGCGTGCTGCACCTTGACGGCCAGCGCCCGCCCGTCGTGCCCCACCGCGCGGTGCACCTGCGCCCCCGCGGCGCGCCGTCGGCCGCGCGGCGCGCGCGGCGCGCTGCAGGGCCGCCCGCAGCGCCGCGGCCGCGCGGCGCCGCAAGCGGGGCGGCGCGCGCGCGGCGAGAGGGGGCCGCCGCGCAGGGAGGCCCCGAGCCGGCGCGCGGCGCGCCTGCGCAAGGGACGCCGAGGCGATCGGCGTCTCCTCCACCGACGCGAACAGCGCGCTCGGCGGCGCGCCCAGGTCCGCCTCGACCGTGTGCGCGACCTCGCTGAACGGCGACACCGGGCAGCGCGACAGCATCGTACGCCGCATCGTCTCCACATACTCCTTTGGCAGCAGGTGGTCCTGCGCGCCGCGCGGCCGTCTCCCTCCGACGCACGGCCAGGCGATGAACAGCCAGGACGACAGGGCAGGGCTGGGCGGACGAATTCTGGCCTGCCCGGCGGGGCGCGACGCGCAGTGCTGACCGCGCAGCTCTGGAGGTGAGCTGCCTCCCGTATCCATGCGGCCTTCACTGTGAGGGGCGCGCCAGCTGCACGATGTGCTGCCCCAGCTTGATGTACACGCCAATGACCTCTGGCGCACGGCCAGGACGCCAGGGCAGGGCCGGGCGGTCGAGTCCAGGCATGGCCGGCGGGGCGGGGCGCACCAGCTGCGCGATGTGCTGCCCCAGCTTGATGTACACGCCGCCGTTGGCGAAGCAGAGGCGCTGCAGCCGCCCGGCCGAGCGCTGGTGGCACGCGCCGCTCTCCGCCTCCAGCGCGTCGCCCGCCAGGCCGCGCAGCGACACCTTGTAGTCTGCGGCGCGGCGGGGAGGCAGCGCATCGGCGCGGCGAGCGGCGGCGCGAGCTGTGCCAGACTTTCTTTCGCCTCTGCAAGGGAAAGCAGCACTCCGCGACGCCGACGAAGCCGGCGGAGCAGCACAGCACGGCACTGGGGGGCAGGCGCACACCGAGGGTGATGGCCGCGGCCGTATACACAACGCGCGCGAAGCGCGTCGGCAGCACCACGGCCAGCACGGCGCGGTCCTTGTCGGAGAGCACCCATCCAGCGGCGAGCACAACGGGCGCGGCCAGCAGCGCTCGCAGGCCGAGCGAGCGCCCCCGCTTGGCGGGCTGGGCGAGCGTGGAAAGCGCGGCGCTGGCGGCGCCGTGCACGAGCGGCTGGGTGCGTGCGGCGCTGGCGAGCCTGCTCAGGGCCCACATGCCTGTTTTTCTTATGGCATGTACGCTCGCGGGAGTCGGTGGAGTGCGACCTGCTCCCATGCCTCGGGCCTGCATGAGGTCCTGCATGAGGTCTGTCAGATCGGGCATATGCATGCGTGCATGTGTCCACACCTGTCGACCACAGGCGGCTGCGTGTGTGCCCTGCATGGCCGCCTCTCCTGCACACAGGCCGCAAGGCGACATCGTACGCTTTCGAGGACCTGAAAGGGGCGCGGGCAGCGCGGAAGCACCCGCCTGCCATGCTCACCTGGACGGCACACAGGCCCACCTGACCCGCAGGCAGCAGCACGCGCTCTGAGCAGCGAAGCCAGAGCAGCTGCCCGCCCCAGCGTGCCATGCCCGCGTGCGTCGGCCCAGCCGTGACAGCAGCGCCAGGAGCGCGGGCCAGTGGCTGGGCAGGGGTGCGGGTGGGAACGTCCGGGTATGCCGCTCTGGTTTCCACTGCGTCAGGGCTCTGGTTTACAGGCGCGTCAGGGCTCGCAGAGCGCCCGGTAGCCCTGCTGCAGGCTGGCCACGTCGCTGAGGCGCACGTCTGCGGCCGCCAAGTGGCAGAAGCGGCCCGCCTCCACACGCGCGGCGGGCGCCGCGGCGGCCTCCTGCGCGCCGCCCGCGCCCGCGCCCGCGGCGTCGGCGGGCGCGCGGGCGGCCGCGCGGCCGCGCGCGCGCGCCTGGTAGTCCAGCAGTAGGCACTCCACATCGCGCATGCGCAGCTCCTGCCGCGCCCGGTCGCCCGGCTCGCGCGCGCCCGCACACAGGCGCCCGCCCCCGCGACCAGAGCGCCGGGGGAGAAGCGCACGGCCCAACGCCTGCTGCTCGTGCGCGCTAAGGCCTCCCTTCCTGCAGCCACCCAGCCCAGGGACGACGGATACGGGTGTGCCTCACCCGCGCGCACACCCCAGCCCGCCCGGGCGCGCGCCCTGTCAGCGCGGCTGTGCCAGCGCAGCTGGCACGGCGCTTTACCCCTGGGTCAAGGCAGGGTAGGACGGGGTGGGGCCCGCGCGCGCCTGCGCGCCCGCGCTCGCCAGGAAGCCGCGCGCGGCGTCGGCCGGCGCGACGCCGGACTGCCCGCGCTTGGCCACGCCCAGCGCGTGCAGCAGCGTGCTGGCACGCTCCAGGCCGCCGGCCGCCGGCGCGGCCGCGGCCGCGTCGGGCGCGCGCGCGGGCAGCCCCACGCGCATGCGCAGGCCCTCCACGCCCGCCTGCCCGGCCCCGCCTGGGGCGCGCGGGGGGCCTGCGCCGTCAGCGCTCCGCGCACGGGCCGGCTTGCGCGCGCGCGGCGGCTGCGCGGAGGGTTGCAGCGTTTGCAGCGGCGGGGGCGCGCACCGGCCCACCAGGGCGGCCGCTCTGCAGGAGGCCGCTCGTCGGCCGCGGGCGCGTCGAGCGCGCCGGGCCGCTGCCGCGTGCCTGCCTGCGCGGGGCGGGGCATGGACGGGCGGCGGGTTTCAGCAGGGTGGGTGCGCGCAGTTCGAGCGGTGGACGCATCACTTGACAACCAGACTGATCGGCAACATACCTTACGACCCGTGGCGTGCAATGCGTCTTGCACTGGGTCAGGTGCGCGGGTGTTGCCGCCGCGGCAGGCACCCGGGCAGCGGCGGGTGCGTATGACAGCGCGGAGCAGCCGTGCGCGCC
>JAABUV010006940.1_pt1 | contig 12105 bp, 4 predicted proteins | sample 5559971 | NCBI WGS metagenome assembly JAABUV01 (sample SAMN10711881, study PRJNA513362) | rock metagenome | isolation source: Antarctica rocks | place: Antarctica: Victoria Land, Knobhead nord | collected 2015-12-19
ACTGGCCAGCGTCCTCTCGCTTGCGACCTTCTCCTGGGTCGACTCGATCGTTTGGAGAGGCTACCAAAAGACGACGGAAATGTCTGATGTCTGGAATCTGATGCCAAAGGACAAAGCCGCCGCCATTCTCGCCGACTACAGGCAGCTGAAGAAGACTTCCATCTTAGCTTTCCACCTGCTCCGCTACTTTCGACGAGGCCTGCTCATTCAAGCCTCGTGGGCGGTCATATCGGGTCTGGTCACTTTCGTACCCACATTGCTGCTGAAAGTTATCTTGCAGTATGTGGAGGATCCCGCCTCCACGCCTCGCAACGCGGCCTGGTTCTATGTCACCCTACTCTTCGTCTCGGGTTTGATGAATGCTCTCGCCAATGGGCAGGCTCTATGGGTCGGCAGAAAGATATGCATACGACTGCGAGCCATCATCATCGGGGAGATATATGGCAAAGCCTTACGTCGCCGCGCCGGAGCCAGCTCGGATAAGGTACTCGGTCAGTCAAAGAGAAAACAAGACGATCGAGAGCCAAAGCAGGGAATAATGAAGAAGGTGATGTCTTTTGGCCGCAAAAAGAAGGCTGATACCGCGAAGACAAACGGCAGCACGCAGCCAGAAGCAGCTGTAGACGACTCACAGGTTACCTCCGGCGCCATCATCAACCTAATGGCCGTCGACTCGTTCAAAGTCGCCGAAATCAGCGCCTACCTACATTTCCTGTGGGCGGAGACTCCCGTGCAGTTCGTACTGGCGATCTACCTACTTTATGCATTCCTTGGCCGCAGTAGTCTTGTCGGCATCGGCATGATGGCCCTACTCCTTCCCATCAATCTCATCATTGCGAAACGCTTCTCCTCCGTCCAGAAGAAGATACTCGCAGCCACCGACGCCCGCATCAACACCTCCAATGAAGTGCTAACCAACATCCGCATCATCAAGTACTTCGCCTGGGAGCACCGCTTTCTCGCTATCGTGGATGAGAAGCGTGTCGTGGAGCTGAAGCAACTCCGCAACCGTTACATCCTCTGGGCGATCGCGGCCACGATATGGAGTGGTGCGCCGGTGCTCATCACGTTCCTGACCTTCTTTGTGTACACGGTCGTGGAGAAGAAGGCGTTGATACCATCAATTGCTTTCACGGCGCTGAGCTTGTTCTCCTTGCTGCGTATACCGTTGGATCAGTTGGCCGATATGGTAGCTCACGTGCAGGAGGGCAAGGTCAGTGTGGATCGAGTCGAGGAGTACTTGAACGAACCAGAGACGGACAAGTATAACCAGCTTGAATCGGATGAACTGGACGAAGATGGCAGCCCTGTGATTGGCTTTGACCGCGGGACCTTCAGCTGGGGTGGCAAGGAGGGTGATGATTTTAAGATGATCGAGTTGGATATGCGATTCCACATCGGGCAGCTGAACGTGGTCATCGGGCCTACTGGAAGTGGCAAGACGAGTCTACTAATGGCGCTCTTGGGCGAGATGACGTTGATTGATGGCTTGGTGTATCTTCCTGGTGGGAAGAGTAGAGAGGATCTCAAAGCGAACCCGGAGACAAGTCTCACGGAGAGCGTGGCGTACTGCGCGCAACAGGCTTGGTTGCTCAACGGCACGATCAAGGACAACATCGTCTTCGCCAGCCGTTGGGACGCCAAACGATATAAGGAAGTCATCGTGGCGTGCTCGTTGCAGCGCGATCTGGAGATTCTGGACCAAGGCGATCAGACACTGGTGGGTGAGAAGGGCGTGACGCTTTCCGGCGGCCAAAAACAGCGGATCAGTCTGGCGCGCGCGCTGTATTGCACGGCCCGGCATGTGCTCATGGACGATGTGCTCAGCGCCGTGGACTCACACACCGCGAAGTGGATCTTCGATAAAGCGATCATGGGCCCGCTGATGTACAACCGGACGTGCATCCTCGTCACGCACAATGCTACGCTCTGTTTGCCGCAGGCGGAATTTGCTGTTCTGTTGGACAATGGGCGGGTTTCTTCGCAAGGCACAGCGTCGGAGGTCATTGCTTCTGGGATGCTGACCGAGGATATATCGAAGTTAGAGGCGATGACGGCGTCGAGAAATGTATCCGCGTTGCCGTCGAGAGTACCATCGGGAATCGCTGGTGATGTGCCACTCGGTACCGACTCTAGCGAGAACGGTCATCTGAAGGTACCTAACGGCAGTGCGAACGGCGTGCCACATGGCGACCCGCTCACCAAAGTCGTATCGAAGGACATTCCGGGCATGAACAAAGTCGTTGACGCCGACAGCCAGCAAGAGCGGAAGGCCGAGGGTTCTGTCAAGTTCAGTATCATCTTGTCATATCTGCGTAACATGGGAGGATGGCTTTACTGGACGATCGCTGCACTGTGCTTCATTTCACAGCAAGTCTCGCAGGTGGCGACGAACGTCTGGGTTAGGCAGTGGGCGAACGCGTACACACGACACGAATCTCTGTCTACGCTTGACACGCACCAGTCGTCCCCTATAACGCATGTACAGGGCGGAATTGGCAGTTCATCAGGCAATTGCTTGCGAAGTGGGTCATGTCTTTGGAGCATGTCTTTGAGCACCAGCATGCGAGTGTCTGTGCTTGGATCCGAAGTCGATGCTGGCTATTATCTCGGAGTCTACGCTGCACTTGGCGTAGGCTTCATGATCATTACCCTCGTCCGCGAGGGCGTGCTCTTCGGCGGCTCCCTCACAGCCTCGAAGCGCATCCACCGTAACCTGATGGAGTCCGTCACCCACGCCCGCTTTCGCTTCTTCGACACTACGCCTCTGGGACAGATCATGAATCGCTTCTCCAAAGACATAGAATCAGTGGATCAAGAGATCGCGCCCGTCGCAGTCGGCGTGGTGCATTGTCTGGCTAGCATCATCACCATTGTTGTGCTGATTTCGGTCATCACTCCCAGCTTCTTGATCGCCGCCGTCTTCATTACTGCGCTGTACTTTGTAGTCGGCAGAATCTACATCAGTTCTAGCCGCGACCTGAAGCGCCTGGAGTCTGTCCAACGCAGTCCGCTCTACCAGCAATTCGGCGAGACGCTCTCCGGTATGACAACCATCAGAGCCTACGGCGACGAGCGCCGTTTCATCCGCGAGAACCTGCAGCGCGTGAACACGCACTCGCGCCCGTTCATCTACCTCTGGGCCGCCAACCGCTGGCTCGCCTTCCGCGTCGACGTCGTTGGCGCGCTCGTGGCGTTCTTCACGGGCGTCTTCGTCGTGCTCAGCGTTGGGCGCATCGACGCCGGCGCTGCTGGTCTCGCCATGACGTACGCCGTCACTTTCACGGAGAATGTGTTGTGGTTTGTGCGTTTGTATGCGAGTAACGAGCAGAACATGAATGCTGTGGAGCGGATTAAGGAGTATCTCGATGTTGAGCAGGAGGCACCGCCAATTATACCGGAGAATAGGCCGGAAGCGAATTGGCCAAGCAAGGGGTCGGTGGAGTTCATTGGGTATAGTACGCGATATCGGAGTGATTTCAACTTTGTGCTGAAGCGCATCACGTTTCGCATACTGCCGGGCGAGAAGGTAGGCGTAGTTGGACGGACTGGTGCGGGCAAAAGCTCGCTCGCGTTGGCGCTGTTCCGGGCGCTGGAAGCAGAGGAAGGCAAGATTCTGGTGGACGATGTTGACATCGGGCTTATCGGGCTTCAAGATTTGCGGGAGAATATTGTGATGGTGCCGCAGGACCCGACTCTCTTCACCGGCACAATTCGGAGCAATCTGGATCCGTTTGGGCTATTCACTGATGAGGAGATCTTTACAATCCTCCGAGGCGTTCAACTGGTGGGCGCCCCTTCCGCGACCGCCTCTGCCGCCAACACCAGGCCGCAGACACCTGTTAATCCGATCTCCGGCTCATCGCCAAGCACACCGGACAAGAAGCGCTCGCCCGCAGCCGACAGCCCCAATGCCACCACCGACGCCAGCGCAGTGTTGGAGAACAAGAACATCTTCCGCAACCTCTCAACAGCTGTCGCTGAGCACGGCAGCAATCTGTCGCAAGGCCAGCGCCAGCTGCTATGTCTCGCTCGAGCCCTTCTGAAGAACCCAAAGGTGCTCCTCATGGACGAAGCCACTGCATCCATCGACTACGCCACCGATGCCAAGATTCAGGGCACCATTCGCGAGATCAAGAACACCACCATCACCATTGCACATAGACTGCAGACCATCATCGACTACGACAAGGTGCTTGTGCTGGACAAGGGCGAGGTGATTGAGTTTGGTGGTCCGTATGATCTCATCAACAAGGAGCGCGGTATTTTCCACGGGATGTGCGAGATGAGTGGAGACCTAGAGGTACTGCAACGGGACGCGAAGCAAGCGTACGATGCGAAGAGGCTGGTCGATGATAGCTGATGCATTGGTTTGCGGGTTGCATTGTATAGGGATTAGTCTTACCTGAGCGTTCTCTCGCATGGCGCTGTGGCATTCCAACTGTAGCATTGCATCTCTGTCAAACCTGCGGTGTACATATCGGTATAGTAATAATACAACACCGTGCCCAAGCAGGTCATTTCGACTTCTGTATCCGATCATCTGCCGCCTTCTCCAGAAAGTCGGATTCGTATCGTTTCCAGACCTGAGCGTCACGAGCCACGACCCGCTGTCTTCGGACCATTACTTCGTGTGCTCGGAGTCGACGGTCTGCTTCGATCATGCTCCCCGTTGTCATGCCGCTCATTTGGAGGAATCTGTAGCGTCCATCAGTGAATCGGAGCATTGCCGATAGTTTGGCGGTCCTTGCGGCGTACGCTTTGAATTGAAGAGTGAGGCCACGGTACATGGGACTGAAAGCGTAACCCAAACCTGCCGCTACCGCTGAGAAGATGCCCCACTGTCGAACGATTCAGCATCGGATCGTGAGTGTGCCTAAACCAGAGCAGTCTGGGGGCTCATATGCGCACCTTTGCCGCTCCGACTAAGTACGCAGAATAAGTATCATCCCTGATCAATGTAATGGAGTAGGTCTGGTGTCAACGTACCAACAGCTCCACGCGCGGCAGCTCGAGACGCTGCGTTCAGCTCTTCATCTCTGTCCAGAGATGCATGCTTTCGGACCATCTTCAACCCAGCATCTGTGTAATGGATGAGTTTGTGTAGCAATGGCACCGGCACATGAGGTTGGCTCGCTTGACTGATCTAAGTCACGTGCTGTCCCTTGGATGATGACATCGACGCCGAACCAACGCTGACACTATGTACACATCAATCAACTATACCGCTTTCAGCGCAGCACTCGTGGTCATTCAGCAGCGTTCTAGAGTATGGGAGACAATCTTTCACCAAGATTGTCATGAAGAATTGATATACGGACGATGCTTCGCCGTATTTTCTCGACTATATTCATACATACTTGCAGTACTTGCAGGGCGAGCTGCCTGGGGTATCGCCGCGCTCGCTAAAAGCCGTCTACTGCTTGAGACTGCGCCCGCCGCCATATGCACGCCTCCTAATCGCTAAGCTCAATGGCTCCCTCAGCCGTGCCACCAAACGCAAGCAGCGCTGGGTTGATCGAAGGCGTCTGACGGAAGGCGCCGAGGCTTGGATCCAGATTGCCGTCAGCCTCTCCGGCCTCGTCCTCGTCCTCGAAACTGTCTGAACCCTCGTCATCCTCGTCATCAACGAATCGCTGACGACGCCGTGCTGGCACTGCTGCATCGAGTCTATCCTCTTCGTCGTACTCCTCTTCCTCCTCATCATACTCCTCAGCATCCTCGATATCACCATCGCCTTCCTCGTCATCATCATACCCGTTCTGAGTGTAGTGGCCGTTCGGCGCCCGTGGAGCTTCTTCTTCGCCGTCGCTCTCAAGAGACCCCTCTGGGCTCCGTGAGTCGTGTTCTGCCTCCGGGTCTTCCTCCGTATCGCCACCGAACTCGTCCGCGAGTGCAGAAAATGGATTCGAGGCATAGAGGTTCGAATTGGTGTACTGATAAGAATCCGGCACTTCTTCCTCTTCGCCTTCGTCCAACAGCTCCGCGTCATCGGTCTCTTCCGCAATGCCGTTAGTCACAGGCGCCTGGGCGAATTGTGCCATGTGCAATGGCTGCTCGTCACCGTATTCATCGTCCGACAGAAGGGACATGGCTTGAGACGCTGCGTGCGTGAAATCATACGCGTGTGGCAGAGACGCGGTCTGGCCGCTCCTTTGCGATTCGAACTTGGACGCCTGCCCAAAAACTCGCGGAGCACCAAATGAGTTAGCCAGCGTCTGCTCGACTTGTGAGGGTTGTACGGTATAATCCTGGTCGTTCGGATCCCGGCTCCCATCAACAGCGCCGTCTGCGGGCTGAGGAGTGAGACTTGTATACTCCTTGGACACCATAGACTGATCGAACATGCCAAACGGCTGGCTCTCGGTATCTGCGAAGCTCCATGTCGCCTGTGGGAGTGCGCGGGTGGTAGCACTCGACTCGGTGGTTGTCGGCGGAGGTTCCCATCTTGGTATCGATGAGATGGTCGACGCGGCTCCATTCGGTGTCCTGTGTGTCTGGTGTCCTAAGTGTTCTCTGCCGAGCTCATGCTGTGGATGTTGCAACTCATACTGTTCGGCAGGAGCGAAGGAGCCATCCACAACATCGTCAAATCGAGAACCGCGATCGCTCACTTCACGCGACCGCGACTGCCGGTATTGGTTGGCGCGCTCGACAGCCTTGGCGTAGTGTTCACGCGGTACGAACCTGGACTCTCTGTACCGGTATGCGGGACCGTCCTCCTGCACAGTACTCGTTCCGAACGCACCTCCATTCTCCGAAACCCGCCATCTCGCTTCTGCTCTAGCCCTCGCCATTGATGGTGACTCGTTGGAGGACTGGGAAGCCGTAAGGCTCCGCCGAAGGTCCTGCTCTCTCGCAACATCGTCTTTCAGCAGTATCGCGCTTTTGGCAAGATTCTCCCGCGCCGCTTTCAGCCGGGCAAAGAGCGCCTCATCGCCGTCGTCCTTCTTTGGGGTATGGGCTAGCGGCGGCGTATCCGTCGTAGCTTTTGGCTGCCATATGCTCCTGCTTAGTGACGAATGGGCTGCAGGAAGCTCTCCTCCTTCTTTCGAGCCAGGCTCGACAGACTCCGACCGTCTCCGCTTCGTACCGCGGGAGTCTGTGGCTTCCGGACTTGGGTCCAGGCCTAATGCTTTGAGCCGGAAGTAGTTCGTCTGCGTAGTGCTGCGCAGATGTGAAGCCGCGCCCGGGCCGGATGCTGAGAATCCGAGGAAGGCGGAACGTCTGAGAAGATCGGCCTTGAGATCTTCTGCATGTGCTGGCTTGCTAATTCGTCCACGCTCATCGACATGGCTGGTGCTCTTCTGACGCTTGTGGTTCGACCGACTCTGCGAAGGAGCGTTCGATGCGTGCGAAGAAAGGGGTCGTTTGTTATTCTGCGCGGTCTGTCGCTCGGAGGATCCTGCAACCGACCGGGCTCCGTTCAAAGTGGTGCGCTGGAACACCAAGTTGCCATGACCAGTCGGCTGATGTCGATCAAGCCCGACGCTGCTGGCTCGACTGCCAGTCATAACGCTGGTAGCTCTGCTCCTCGCCTCCTCCAATCCCTTGCGAGCCCTATCTCTCCTCTGACTAGCTCTGGCAGCAGACTTGGTCCTCCAGACTCGCTCACGCCACTTCCTACCGTACCTGTGCTGCAGAACCTGCACTCTGAAGCTGTCGGCTTGCGCAATCGCCCGCTCGGCGCCCACCTGCTCTTGCGCTCTCTTGATTGCCTGCTGGACGGTATATTCAACGTACTGGTCCAAGAAGCCCGATACGCTGGCATGGAAGACCTCTTTTGCCAATCGCGAGACAAGCTCCTCTGCGGTCGTCACTGTCACATCTTCGAGACTGGAGGCATGTGCAAGCGGACTAGGTTTCGGTGGCTTGTAGGTCTTGTTGAGTGAGTTTCGACGCTCAACAGAGATTGGCGGTGAAGCGGTCTTGGTGGATTGAGTACCTTGAGTGAAGCTTGGAGATGTAAAGTGAGCTTGCGAAGGCCTCGTTTCAGGCTGCTCCACCTGACTCGGCAGTGGCGTCGCTCCTTCCGCATTTGTTTGTTGGCCCCATACGGGTCCGGGAAGCATAGTGCTGAGGTTTTCGTTGGCACTTTGCGCGTTATCCACGCTTAAGCTCGCAGTAGGCGTTTGCTGGAAGGTAGAGAAGCTGTAAGGCTTTGTTTGGCCGTTTACAGGCGATGGCGCCGCGAAGACGCTGTTGCCTGGTACTGTGGGCTTCGCTTGTGCATCTGCTGTAGGCTGTGAGAAGCTGAACGCGGTGCTACGGTCGAAGACAGGAGGCTCGAAGTTGAATGAAGGTTTCTTCGCCTGGCTTTGCGATTCCGAAGCCACTGATGAAGGCACACTCGGTGTGGCCAAGAAACTGAAAGCTGGTTTACTTGCCGAACTCGCCGACACCGGGGCACTGGGCGTAGGCGTGCGAGGTGCAGATAGAAAGTCGAAGAGCGGTTTGCTTACGGGTAAGCTGGTCTGCGGCGGTTTGGGCGTCACACCTTCGCTCCCGGCAATCGGCGGACCAAACGGATTTCCCGATGGCCTCCCGAAGCTGAAGCTGGTGGCATCGGCAGCAATGGGTGCTGCTGTCTTCAACCCGGTACCGAAGCCATTTGTGAGCTGCGGCTGAGTCGATGGAGGTTTCATCCTGCCAGACTCTGGGACAAACAGCGACTGTTCGTCATCCGTGGCCGGATCATTACTTTCCTGTTCGAATGGACCCCTCCTGACCTCCACCGGCTGCTCGATGATCTCTTCCGCGTCCTCCATACCTGGCTCATGCTCCTGCTCCTGCTCATCCTCCTCCACCACCAAGCCCGCCTGCTGCGCCTGCCTCACAGTCATGCCGTTGATTATGGACGGCAGTGTCCTCCCGAACCTCTTTTCCTCTACAACCTGACTCCTCCACTGCTTCGGCAGGTCTGCATTCGGCTGCGGCAAATCTCCGGATTTCACCGAGGTGAGATCGAGATACTTTTCCCCATCATCTTTTCGAGCAGCAAATGAAAAGCCGTAGGCCTTGCAAAACGTGTACACTTGCTCTTCATCGTCGAACATAAACAAGCCACGCAACACGTCAAGAGTGAAGTCCGTTGGCGAAACAGGTTGAAGTAGATTTCAGCGACGCACGCCATGAGATATGACACTTGCTTTGAGTCAACGAGTGTCCAGAAACGCTTGAAGTCTTGCTGCGCGATAAGATGGTTCGCACGCGGCTTTAATGGTCCTTGAGCATCCGCGGTGTTGCAGGCAGCGGCATACAGGTCCAGTGCTTTCCGGACCTTGCCGTCCTTCACTATGTGTCTTGGCCAAGTTTGCGCACGGTCTTCTATATCTGGGATTGGATCTTGTGGCTGGAAGATTACGCAATATGCGCGGAACTCTGATTCGTTTGGCAAGTCGATCTGACCACGGCTATCGTCGTAGTATTGCATCAGAGAAAGTAGCGTCCGATCTAACTGCTCGCGCTCCTGCTGCGCATCGTAATTGTCGTAAGGGCGCGGATGTACGGCTAATTGGTGGAGCGACAAAATGTGGAAGCGTGCAATCCTCTCATAGCAGTCAATCGCAGTTCGAAGATCCTCAGGCTTCGTAAGCTGCTGGATGGAGAAGTCGTTCCGCACCGCTCGTGTGCGGTCCCAGACAAAGTGATGAACCTTCTCCAGTGCCGGCGCACGACCTACCACCTCATCAAACAGATAGTCGCAAGTCTGCTTGAGAACGGATGGCGGTCGCAGATCCGACGGCAATTGTTCCTCCAACCCAGCCGCTGCTCTCCTGAACTTCTTGACCATACGCGACTCGTCCGGCTCCGGCTTGCCATTGTTATGCAGTCCTTGCGCCACTGTCATCTCCTCCTTCCACACATCATTCTGCGCGGCCCGCTGCACCCTCTCGAACTCGGCGCACATATCCTGGCATGTTCCCACCGGCGTTATGGCCTCAGCAAGAGAGCGAGGTTTGTCAGGGTCCGCAATCAGGCCCTGGAGGATGGCTCCCGCGCGCTCTCGGGCGCGGGCTTTGGTGAACTATACGGCGTCACTATACACTCTCAGTCAGTGAGTTGTAGGGGGATGCACTTACCGCTTCGAAACGATCCCCCCAGTCGCCCGTCGGCTGTGGCCCACCAAGCGCGCCGGCCTCGCCCTGCTCCGTGTGAAAGCCATTGAGTCTTGGCGGTGCTTGAGAACCGCGTGATGCCCGTGGCGCATTGCCGCGAGATGCTTGGCCACGCGCCCCTCTTCTCGATGCTGTATTGCCCCATTGCGCACTGCCTTGGATGGCAAAGCCGCGTGAATCCGACGCTCCACGCGAAGCAACCCCTTCACCTCCTCCGCTACCGCGTGTCCTGGCGCCTCTGCCTCGTGCCAGCGACATCCTCGTCACGGCAGAGCTCTATTGTCATCCGCTTCATCCGACTCATATGTGAGATCCGGGCCTTGGTTGTGTTGATAGATATCGACGATTGGTCGCGAGCGAGCCATGCTATGTTAGGTCATGTCTTGGTTTGACGTTTAGCACTTCACGGTCACAATCTTGAGATCCGTTTCCGGCGCCTCGGGCGCGGGCCGTTCCGACGGCGGTCCCCCGGAATCCCGCCGTCAGCATCCGCCGCTCCACCTCACCTCGTACAGGTAATCAGCCACAACTGGAAGGTACTTTACCTCACTATAAGTTCGCTCTGCTCGCGTACATGCGTGAACGGGGAAAAAACTTGTGATAGCGACAGTATCGGGTGCTACGAGGAAGCGATATGATCGCCTTGCGGCAAGCGTACTCGTACTAGACTTATGTATGCGCTGTAGCTCCAAGGAATGTCTACTCAACCACGGTTTCCTCACCACTTCCCCGTCTCTCTTCGCTCTCAGCAACACTGACACCACCCGTGGCTTTCTTCGGATCCAGCGCCCTCACAGCCTTCGACTTGGACGCCTTCGGATCGATTCCCTTCCTCCGCAGGTGCTTCTTCAGATTCCGCTCAATGTACACCGCATCCTCGTCGTCATCCCACCCACCAAACGCATTCAGTATCGCGCTTCCATCTTCGTCTACCTCATCGGTGCCAACCGCTGCACCAACCTCTCCGCTTACGACACCGTTCTCAACACCGGCTGCAGCATTGCTCACCCTAGCCTGTTCCGCCGGCGTACCTTGTGCCTTCACAGCGTCCGCCGGCGTGGGCCCCACCTTCTTGAACTTCGACACGAAGAACCCGTCGACGTTGAACGCATGTGGGTAGTACCGCCGCGTCTCCTTCATGCTCGGGTGGAAACGCTTCGACTGGTACTTGGTGAAGCCCTCTTTGCCAAAGATGAGGCCTGTACTTACGAGTCGCACGTTCGGGCGTTTGTTCAGCGCGTATTGCACGACTTGCTCGTTTTCCTCGACCATGACGGAGCAAGTGGAGTATACGATGTAGCCACCTGTTTTACTTGCGTGATCGACGGAGTCAATGGCGGCGAGTAGGAGTTGCTTTTGCAAGTGCGGTAAGCGCAAGAAGTCGTCAGATGTCTTGTTCGTCTTGACGCTAGGGTCCTTTGCGATGACGCCCGTGCCAGAGCAAGGCGCATCCAACAGTACCCGGTCGAAACCACCCATCACACGTGGGAACTCAAGGGCGGAGTAGTTGCATACGATGGTGTTCTTGACACCTAGGCGGTGAATGTTACCGATCAAACCTCGAGAGCGATCTTTGCTGGCGTCGTTTGCAAAGATACAGCCCGTGTTCTTCATCAGCGCGGCGATGTGTGTGGTCTTGCCTCCTGGAGCGGCGGCCATATCGAGACAGCGCTCATGTTCTTGGGGTGCGAGAGCCATGACGGGCAAGAACGAGGACGCGGCTTGAAGGATGTAGTGGCCGGCGAGGTACTCTGGTGTGGCGCCGAGCGGGACTTGCGATTCGTAGACCTGGAGGCCAACTTTCGACCACTTCCCGACTGGTTCAAGCGAGACGCCGCGATTGATGAGCGTATGCGCAAGGTCTCGACGATGAGTACGGAGGGTATTTGTGCGGACAACCATCGGCCGGGGCGTCTCGTTGGCGTCGAAGAAGGCCAGTGCTTCTTGGGGTGGGAACAGGGAGAACAGCCTCTCTGCTAGGTACGGC
>JAABUV010006941.1_pt1 | contig 12101 bp, 14 predicted proteins | sample 5559971 | NCBI WGS metagenome assembly JAABUV01 (sample SAMN10711881, study PRJNA513362) | rock metagenome | isolation source: Antarctica rocks | place: Antarctica: Victoria Land, Knobhead nord | collected 2015-12-19
CGGACGCGTCGACCCAGCTCCTCAGGCCCGCACGCCAAAGTCGGAGCCGGCCCGTCCTCGTCCCTAACCCCAAGAAGCCGCCCTTCGTCCCGCAGGACGATCCCCTGCGGGACGCCCCCGCTGGCACAGGACGGCGTCGTTGACGGTGTGCCAGGACGCCCCGAGGCCCTCGGCGACGCGGGCGATGGACAGCCGGTCGATGACGACCGACTTGAGCGCCCAGAGCACTGCCGCCCGGGTCAGCTTCGACCGTGGTGCCGCTGCCGCGGTGGTGTCCTGGCGCCACACGTGGGCGCACCCGAGGCACCGGGAGCGGCGGACCGTGACGTCCAGGACCGTCGGGCGCCACCCCACCGGGACGTGCGCCAGCCGGCGCAGCACCGTGTCACGGGGCATGCCCAGCTCGCCGCACCGGGTGCACCAGCAGGACCGTTCGGTGACGTCGTCGGGCTCCACCACCCGGCACGCGGGCGGCGTCGCTGCACGACGTGCTGTTCGCCGACTCCGGAGTCCCCAACGAGCCGTCGAGCCGTCGAGCCGTCAGCGGCGTCCACCGAAGAGTCGCCGCCGCCCGAAACCTGCCACGCGAGCTTCCGGATCGGTCGCGCGCTCTATCGGCCGCCTGGGCGGGCGTTGCGCGTCCCCGCGCCTTGGTCAGGTTCGGGCACCCGCGCCGAGTCCCCGGAGGGCCCACACGTGCTCCAGGCCCGGCACCCGCAGCTGCGCATCCACGTCCAGGCGCCCCTTGGTCACCCGCGGACCCATCCCGGCGGTGTCACCCCGAGCGGCTGACCCGTATGACTGCTGCATCGTCGAGCGCAGTGTTAGGGCGAGGCGCACTGCGTCGGTGCCGTGGCGGCGTGGCTCGGTGTCTGCGGGTCGTGCATCTCGTCGAGGTGCTCCTCCACCCAGGTGCGCAGCTGCGCGAGCGGGACCGCGGCGCTGAGGCCCAGATCTGTCAGGGAGTACTCCACATGAAGAGGAATTTCCGGATACACCACCCGATCGACGAAACCGACCTCCTCCAGCCGACGCAACGTCTGGGTGAGCACCTTCGGGCTCACGCCGATCAGAGCCCGACGCAGGGCGCCGAAGCGCTGTGGCCCGGCCTCCAGCGCACCAATGGCGAGCGCGGACCACTTGTTGGCCAACAGCTCCAGCAGGGGGCGACACGGGCACTGGGCTTCGTAGACGTCGTGGTGGGCGTGGACCCCGGTGGTGCAGCTCGTGGGCATGGTCGCCTCCAGGTTGTTCAGCCGACGGGTAGTTACCAATATTATACCAAGGGCTGTTGCGGGTAACTATGTTCTAGAAGTTACCGTCTTCGAGGTCAGCTCAACAGTCGATGATCTCGAAGGAGAACCGTGTCCACAGCAACCATGCGCGTCGTCAACCAGGACGAGTTTGGTGGGCCGGAGGTGCTGCACCTGCGGGATGTGCCCCGGCCGAGTCCCATCCCTACCGAGGTCCTCGTGCGGACCTACGGCGCCGGTATCAACCCGGTCGACTGGAAGACCCGCGAGGGTGCAGGCATGGCCAGCCAGCTTGGTCGGCCGCCCTACGTTCTGGGGTGGGACGTCTCCGGTGTGATCGAAGAGGTCGGCTTCGGGGTGACCACACTCAAGCCCGGCGACGAGGTCTACGGGATGCCCTGGTTCCCGCGAGCTGCGGGGGGCTACGGCGAGTACGTGACCGCGCCCGCACGTCAGTTCGCGCTCAAGCCCACGTCGATCGACCACCTACACGCGGCGGCGCTCCCGTTGGCGGTGCTCACTGCGTGGCAGGTTGTGGTCGACACCGCACACGTCCGGGCCGGCGACCGGGTTCTGGTGCATGCCGCGGGTGGTGGACTGGGCCACCTTGCGGTTCAGATCGCGAAACATCTCGGCGCGCACGTCATCGGCACGGCGTCGGCCAGCCACCACGACAGGCTGCGCGCCCTGGGTCTGGACGAGGTGGTCGACTACCGTGAGCAGCGCTTCGAGGACGTGGTCAACGACGTCGACGTCGTCGTCGACCTCGTCGGTGACGGCGAGAGCAGCTACAGCACCCGTTCACTGAAGACCCTCAAGCGCGGTGGACTCCTGGTCGCGGTGCCCAGCGGCGTCTCACCGGAGCTCGCCGCGAACGCGCAGGAGGCCGGCGTCCGGTCCACGCCGTTCCTGGTCGAACCCGACGGCGCCGCCCTGGCTACCATCGCGGCCCTCGTGGACGCCGGCGCGATCACTGTCGACATCCAAAAGGTGTACCCGCTAGCTGAGGCCGCGCAGGCTCAGCGTGACGGTGCAAGTGGTGGCGTCCACGGCAAGCTCGTCCTGGACACGACCCTCTGAGCACCGACCGCTGACCCAATGGCATGCCCCGCACCCACCGAGGAGCATCGATGACCTACGAGATCCGCCACTACGTCGCCCGCCCCAGCCGCCGCGACGACCTGGCCCGCTACATGGACGAGACCGTCATCCCGCACATGACGTCCCACGGCATGACCGTGGTGGGTTCCTACCGGGACCTCGACAAGGACGACACCTACGTCTGGATCCGCGGCTTCGACAACCAGGAGCACCGCGCCGCGTCGCTCGAAGCCGCCTACGGGGCGCCGGTCTGGACCGAGCAGATGCGACCCGCGATCCAGGAGCTCATGGACTCCACCCTCGCCCACGTCGACGTCGTATCACCAACCGGGGACGCGACCACAAGCTGAGCAGCAGGTCGACGGGCGGCGCAATTGGCCGGAATCTCGCTGTTGTTGTCCCGCGGGCCTTCCCAGGTGACAAGCATGGGTGTCAGCGGGGGCTGAGTGTTCTTCCGTGTCGTGTTGAGCTCCAGCAGACCACCGGAGCCCGTCCCGCCCGCCCCCAGCCTGGCCGCGCACGTCCCGCCGGAGGCCGGTCCGGAATACGATGTGCCCAACGTTGAGCAGGATGGAGGCGCTCGGTGACTACACAGCAGCACAACCCACAGGCCAGCCTCGGCGAGCTACGGGTGCCAAAAAGGGTCACGGCCGGGCAGGTGCAGATCGCCCGGTGGCGTCTGGCCCGGGACACCGCCGCTGGTCGTCGCACACCCGAGCCGTACCACCGGAATGCCGCCGTCCGGCTTCCCGAGGACAGCGCCAGCTGACGTTTCACCTGGGGACCGCGGTCGCCGGTGTTCTCCGCCCGCGTCCGCGGGTCGTCGTCGGACCGACTCAGGAAGTCAGGTGTTGCTATGACCATGGGTGTCAGCATTGTGCTCATCGCCCTCGGGGCCGTCCTGAGGTTCGCGGTGACCGTCAGCGTCGAGCTTGGTACACCCCTCGACGCCACCGACCCCCGATACTGACCGCGGTGGGCACCCCCATCACGTCAACGACGTCCATGGGCTCGGCGCCTGCGTCACCGCTATCCACGGGTGAGGTGCTGGCCGCGGCCCGTGCGGCGGTGGACGAAGTGTCCGGTGATACCCCGCAGGAGCAGGCCGATGCGGCCCGCACCTGGTGGCTCACCCACGGCGGTGCAGCAGGACACCCCCCCTGTGCCGTTCGCCGTCCTCGTCCTCGTCCTGTCCGACGACGCCTTCCGGATCGCGTTCCAGGCGCACTTCGACGCCACCACCACGGACCCGGATGCTGAAGAGCAAGGCCAAGGTCACGACCAGCCAGGTCATCACCGCTCTGCGCGGTAAGGACCACGAGGCGCGGGCGCCCGACCCGGGAAGAGGAGTCGCCCTGAATGCCCCAAAAGCGCAAGTACGGCATACTCGAACTTTCGGCGTTCCAGTACCGTGTGCGGCAATACCTTTGGTGATGTGCGGGCGTTGTCAAGCTGCTTGGAGTCGTTGTCACGGCGCTGGTCGTAGCCGCCAGGTGTGCATGTGCGACCAGGTGAGGGTGTGCCACCAGCGGCCTGTCCAATCTTCGCTGCGGGTCCTGTACATGGTGACGGTGTCCCCAGTGAACGAGGTTGGCCAGGAGACCGGCAGATCATCCACGTAGGCCACCACTTCCTCGATGAGGTCGGGGCGGGTGTAGAGGTCGTGGGAGGCGAGGGAGAGGTGCGCGTGCCACGACTGCGGGTCGAACTTGTCCGGTGGCGGGTTCACGGCCGCGGTGGTCATCGGGTCTACAACGGTATGAACTGCCCTGGCAAGATCAACAAGATCGGTGTTTACCGTGTGCCCGTCCGCGCGGTGGTGGACGTCGAAGAAGGGGCCGGCCTCCTGCCGGACCAGACCAGAGTTGTGGACGGTGAAGGGGGCTTGGTCGGCCAAGGCGGCCGCTACCGCGGCCACCAGCGCCTCCTCGTCACCTGGAACGTGTTGGCTGCCCACTAGGGTGGCATGCGGGGGAAAGGCTCCAGCGGAGATGAATCCGTACTGGGCGCGAAGCTGGCTTGTGATCGTCGTGACGGCCAGGCAGGTGGCGGGGTCGGGCCTTAGATACACCCCGTACCGGTAGGGGTCCCCCGGGTCCGCGACCCAGGGGTGCGTCGGGCCATGCTGCGCCGTCACCGGCCGGCCTGCTGCCGGTAGCTGGCGATGGTGATGTCGGCCGCCTTTCGGGCACTGTCGAGGGCGTCCTGCAGCGGCGTCGCCCCGCTGAAGGCCGACTGCATCGCTGACACCACGTTGGCCCGGATCCCGGTCATCGCCCCGGACAGACAGCCCGAGGTAGCCGGGGTGGCCGGGGTGGCGGCGAACTGCTTGGAGAGGGTCGCGTAGGCGGGGTTGGCCGCGAGGAAGGCCTGCTCGGTGGGGCTGGAATCCACCGCAGTGTTGATCGGGGCGTACCCGGAGGCCTGGGAGAAGGCTTCCTGGACCCCGGCGGAGGCGAGGTAGCTCACGAGCTTCCAGCTGGCTACCTGTTCGGCCGGGTTGTGCCCGGGGCCGCTGACCCACATGGCGGCTCCACCAATGAGGGCACCGGAGCTTTCGGCCGGACCGGAGAGGGGGTAGGGCAGCGCGGTGTAGCCGGTGGTGCCGGCCGCCTTGAGCCCGCCGATCGACCCGCTGGAGTTGAGCATCATCGCGACCCGGCCGGCGCTGAACGCGGACAGGGCGTCGTTGCCGTTCGTCCCGGTGTTCAGGCCCACCCCATCGGTGTAGAGCCCGGCCATCGTGGCGAACGCCGCACGTTGGGTGGCGCCACCGAGGGACAGCGAGGTGGCACCGTTACCGGTGCGGCCGTTGTCGGGCCCGCAGTACTGCTCCCCGGCCCCGGCGGTGAGCTGCTCGAACCACCACCCGTCGAAGGGCTGGACGATCCCGGCAACGTCGGGGGAGGCAGCGTGCACGGCTCGGGCAGCCGCTGCCACTCCGTCGAGGGTCCCTAGGCTGGACTGTTTTACACCCGCCTTGGCCAGCAGCGCGTTGTTGACGTAGAGCAGCGGCATAGACGTGTTCAGCGGCACCGCCAACAGGGCCCCGTCGGCGGAGTAGTAGTTCCGGGCGGCCGGGCGCAGCGTGTCCAGCGAGAGGTCACCGGGATTCGCTGCGGCCAGAGCTTGGGCCGGCACGGTCTGCCCAGCGTCATGCAGGAAGCCGGTGGTGATGTCGTTTGAGATCAAGACGCTGGGGGTGCTCTGGTCGCGGATGGCCGAGGTGTACTTGGCCAGGGTGTCGGCGTAGCTGCCCTGAAAGACCGCCTCGGCCTGGATCTTGCCGCTGTTGGCGGCGTTGAAGGCGTCCACCGCCGCTTGAAATGCCGCCCCGGCGCTGCCACCAAGGCCATGCCAGAGAGTCACCTTCACCGGGCCGTTGGCCGAGGCGAGGGCGTCGGGTCCGGGCGCCGCCGCCGAGGTGGTGGGCGTTGTCGTGGTGGTGGTCCCGCAGGCGGTGGTGGCGAGCAGCACAGTGGCGATCACGGCGGCGGTCGGGAGGAGCCGGGGGATGGCGCGGAGCAGTCTCACGGTAGGCCTTTCTTGAGTTCGGACGGGGGTGTTAGGCAAGGCGGCCGATTAGGTGGTTCGGTCTGGGGGATTCGCCTCAGGTGGTGCGGCTGGCGAGTCCTCGGACGAGGAACCGCTGGCCCACCAGCACCAGCAGCAGCGTGGGCAGCAGGACGACGAGGGTTCCGGCGTAGATGACCGCCGGGGCGGTCGACTCGCCGGCGACGAGCTGGGCGAGGCCCACCTGGACGGTCCGCCGGTCGGGGGAGTCGGTGATGAGCAACGGCCAGAAGTAGCCGTTCCACGCCGACAGTGCGCACCACAGCGCTGCGGTGAACAGCTGTGGTCGCGTCATGGGCAGCACGATCCGCAGCAGGCAGCGCAGGTGGCCGCTGCCGTCGAGCCGGGCGGCCTCGTAGACCTCGAACGGCAGCTGGCCGAAGGCTTGGCGCAGCAGGAACACCGGGTAGCCCACGGCGAGGAAGGGCAGAACGATCCCTAACAGGGTGTCCCTAAGCCCGAGGTCGGTGACCAGCTCGAAGTTGGGGATCACCGAGCTTTCCCCGGGGATGGCCAAGGTCGCCAGGATCAGGCCGAAGGCGATGGTGCGACCTCGCCACTGCGGGAAGACCAGGGCGTAGGCGGCCAGGGCGCCGGTGGCCAGCTGCGCGAGGGTCTGCAACAGGGTGACAGAGACGCTGACCACGTACTGCGGGCCCAGCGGCACGGCCCGCAGGGCCTGGCGGACGTTGTCCAGGGTCAGCCGGCCCGGTGAGGGCAGCAACCGGCCCGCGACGACGTCGGCCTGCGGCAGTAGCGCGGTCACCACGGTGACGTAGACAGGGAAGGCGATCACCGCGCATACCACCGCGAGCCACACCCACCGCAGCACCGACCCTGGCCGCACCCGCGACGGCCCGGTCACGGACGTTCCCTGGTCAACCGCAGCTGGACCACCGTGACGGCGAGCACCAGGGTCAGCAGCACCAGCGCGATCGTCGAGGCCCGGCCATAGGCGGGAAGACCTGCCCCGAACGCCCGCTGGTACAGCTCGTACACCAGCGTGGTGGTCGACTCAGAAGGACCGCCCCGGGTGAGCACCTGCACCTGGGTGAACACCTGCAACCCGGTGATGGTCTGGGTGACCACCAGAAACAGCAGGCTCGGGCGCACCGCAGGCACCACCACCGACCACGCCGTGCGCCACTCCCCAGCCCCGTCCAGCGCCGCGGCCTCCAGCACGTCGGGATCTACCCGGCTCAGCGAAGCCAACAGCACGAGAAACGCGAACCCAAACTCGTACCAGGACGTGGCCACCGAGATGCTCACCACCGCCCACCCCGAGGACTCCAGCCACGCCGGGCCCACCACGCCGAGATCGGCGAGCACCCGGTTCAGGGTGCCCACAGCCGGGGCGAACAGCCCGGCGAACGCCGCCGACGCCGCCGCCGCCGAGTACGCGAAGGGCAACGACAGGATCAGCGACACCACCGGGCGGGCCCGGGCCGCCGCCCGCCGCAGCGGCAGCGCCGCCGCCAACGCACCCCCGGTGGCCAAGACCACGCTGAGCACGGCGATCGTCACCGTCGTGGACAACACCTGACGCAAAGTGGGGTCAGTGACCAGCTCGACGTAGTGCTGGAACCCGACGAAGCGGGTGGGCCGGCCGAGCAGATCACTGCCGAACAGGCTCAGCTGAATGCTGCGCACCACCGGGCGGTAAGCGAACACAGCGAGCAGCAGCAGGCACGGCGCCACCATCAGGGCCGCGGCGAGACGGTCGATCAACTGCTTCGGGGGAACGTTCCCTTTCACTGGGGGAACGTTCCCTTACTGCTCTATCCCTGTCAAGAAATCAGAGATGGCTGCACGATGAACGCTGGGTATACGCACGCGTCAGGCCCGCGGCGGTCTCGCTGCTGTCATTCCCGGGGCCAGCACACCGGGCAGCGCCAGGTGGTGCTGTGGCGCCTCAGCACGGTCCAGCTGGGCCACGACGGCGTCAACCGCACGGGTACCGATGAGCTCGACCGGCTGAATCCAGCTCGTCAGACCCAGCACCGGGGTGCTGAGCGGACCGATGCCGTCGTATCCGGTCACCGATAAGTGGTCCGGGGCGCGGAGACCTCGACGTTGCAACGCCTCGAGCACCCCCATCGCCTGCTGATCGCTCGGGGTCATCAGCGCGGTGATCTCGGGCTGGGCAAGGACGCTGCGCACGATGTCGTCGAGACCTTCTACGGGACCACCGTCGAGCTCGACCACCCGGACACCCCGCTCGCGCAACCTCCGCGCCATGGCGCTCACGCGAGGGGCTGCGCTCAGCGACTGCGCCGCGCTGAGCCGCAGCACACAGACAACCCGATGCCCGAGATCGGCTACGTAGTCGGCCAGGCCCGCACCACCACCCTCCTCGTCGCAGAACACGCTGCTTACGGCCTCGTGAGTCTCGGGTCGACCGGCCACGACCAGCGGCAGCCGCTGCGCGAGGGGGACCACCGCCGACACCGGCAATAGCCCACTGCACACGACGAGGCCCTCCATCCGCAGCTGCACCAGCGTCTCCAGGGCCCGCTGCTCGTCAGCCACCGCGAAGCGCCCCGACCCCGTCGCCGTCACCACCCGGTAGCCCCGCTCCGCCGCCTGCTCCTGCATCGCAGTCAGCAGATAGCCGTAGAACGGCGTCGATGCGTCACGCACGAACACACCCAAGGTGTGCGTCCGGCACGCGACCATGGCACGGGCGACCGCATTTACCACGTATCCCAGCTCCGCGGCGGAGGCCAGCACCCGCTCGCGGTTGTCCGCTCCCACACTGCCGTGGCCGGTGAGCACCCGTGAGACCACCGACTTCGACACCCCCGCCCGCTCGGCCACGTCGATGATGGTGGGGTTTCGCAACCGGTCACGCATGTGCTGCCCCGCCCTGCGAGGCCGACGAGCCGAGCAGGCCCGTGGTGACGAGGTCAGCCCGGCCACCATGGAGGGTGGTCCACACCCGTGCATCCCACCCCTGTTCCTGAGCGCCCGCCACGTTCACCGGCCGATCGTCGAAGAAGAGCAGCTGGTCTGCGGGCACCGCCAGCCGGTGCTGCAGCTCCCGGTAGATCGCCGGTTCAGGCTTCAGCGCGCCGACGTCGCAGGAGAACAGCAGCTCCTCGAACACTGCGCTCCACAACGCGGTCCGGACGGCGGCCGCGACCGCGGCCGGGGCGTTGGAGAGCACCGCCAGCCGGGCCCCGGATGCCCTCAGCTCCGCCAGCAGCGGGACTACCCCAGGCGCGGGGCTCGACCACCGCGCCGCGTCGACAGCGTCGAGCTGGTCAGCCGCCAAACCTCGGCCCAGCTCGCCGTTCACACTGCCCCAGAACGTGGCCGAAGGACCGCCTCGGTCGTAGTCGTCGCGAGCACGCCAATACGCGCGGGTGAGGTCCTCCCGGTCCGCGCCGAACTCGGCGGCGAGGTCATCGAAAGAGCCCTCCCCGGGCACGAGCACCCCACCAAGGTCGAAGACCACGACGATAGGCAGGGAACGTTCCACGATTGGACCCTAGCCCAGGGCTTTCACAGGTGAGTTGGTCGCAGGGTCGTGTCGTGAGCTAGAAGATGCCCCTGAACTGGCAAGATGGGTCTTGCGACGGGCTTGTCCGACCAAGCAGGAGGAGCACCTTCCAGGTAATGAAGCGTAGCTGGTTGTACCCACGTCCGAGAGTGGTCGCGGGGTCGGTGTCGGGATGACGTCCCGTGACGTGGTGTAACTCGTCGCGTGCTGGTTCGTGTTGTCGTTGACTATGCCGTCTGCAGGGCGGGTTGGTCGATCACCTCGCTGACGTTCTCGGGTCGGTGCTCGAGGCTGGTCGGGGTCTGCGGGGTGAGCTGGGCCATGGATGCCTCGGAGAGGTAGCGGCGGTCGGGACCTGCCACTCGTCGTGGGCCTCGATCAGGACGCGGTCGGCGAGGCGGAGCAGGGCCCCATCCCTCAGCTGACGGCACAGCAGAATCGACAACCGCGAATGCCGAGACCCACCCGGGTCCACGCTCGTGCTGCCGGCGCCAGCGTTCCCCGACCACGAGACCGCGGGAACAGCGCTCACAGGCACCGACCAACCCTGTCAGACCCTCAGTACTGCGGCCCGCATGACGAACGTCCAGCGACACCCGTCTCGACACCGGGAGTCCCAGCCCAGCCGTGTGTCGGTCAGGGATCCGCCTACGGGTGGGTTTGGGGGCCCGAGGTCGGCCGAGGCGGCCAAGGACGGGTTCGTCGGACCAGAGCTGGATCTCGCCGTACCTGTCCATGCGGAGGGGCTGGTGGCCGGGCGTGTCAGGTGTCGGGTTGTTGTTCAAGCAGTGCGGGGTGCCCGTTTGTGTCGGCGGGTATGGGGAAGAAGCTGTGGTGGGTGGTCGGGTCGACGGCCACGACGTGGGCGCCGTCGGCGAGGTGGTCCGACCCGGTCACGACCAGCTGGTGGCCGTGTAGGTCGGCGACGGTGACCGTGCCGCTCTCGGCGGCGACGTAGAGCGTGTGGGCGCTCTGGTCGTAGGCCAGGACGTCGGGGGTGTCACCGACTGTGGTGCTCCCGGTGACGTGCCCGGTGGTCACCTCGACCGTGAGCAGGGTGGCGTTGGCGTCGCAGGCGACGAACGCGAGCTGGGCGGTGGGGTCCAGGGCGAGGCCGTGGTCGTGGTCGCAGCCGGGTAACGCGATCCTGCGGGTCACGGTGAGGGTGGCCGGGTCGATGACGGCGAGGTCGCCGCGGCCCTGCACCGCCACCAGCACCTGGTCGGTGCTCGGGTCGTAGGCGACGTTGCCGGCCTCGCCGCCCAGGACCACGGTGCCCCGGATGGTGCCGGTGGCGGTGTTGGTCACTGTCTCGGTGCCACCGGCCTCGTTGGTCGTCCAGATCTCGCCCCGTCGTGGGTCGTAGGCCAGCCCGTCGGGGTAGGACCCGGTCGGGCTTCGGGTGAGCACCTCACCGGTGTCCTCGTCCAGGCCCAGGACCTCGTTGTGACCGGTGGCGGTGGCGTAGACCCGGTGCAGCTCGGGGACAACGAGGACCCCGTGCACGGCGGCGACGTCACCGATGGTGCGCACCACCTCGTGGGTGTGGATGTTCACCTCGATCACCGTGCTGGCCCCGAGGTGCGCGATGAACAGCAACCCCCCGCTCAGGGTCGAGGCTGGCGTAGTCGAAGCGCGAGCTGTCTCCGGGCAACGCCACCGCACCGACCGTGCGCAGCGGCAACCGAACGCGCGGTGCCGACGGTCCCCGGGTGATCCCCACGACGGCCACCACAGCCACGACCACCCCTGCCGCGACGCCTATTGCGGCGGCGGTCATCCACCGGCGGGGCGACGCCCCCGTCGCGTGGGGGTGGGTTCCACCTGGAGCGGGTCCATGACGTCCTTTCTGGCAGTTGCGACGGTGCCCGGTCGAGCCGACCCACCACGGTGGCCCGCCCGAGGGCCCGGCTGGTCTGGAGCTGTGCCCGCTACTCGAACACCGGCCTGGCCTGGCGTGGCCTGGTTAGTACTGGCGTGGCCTGGTTAGTAGAGGTAGATGTCGATGAGCAGGGCTGCGGTGGCGGGGAGGAGTGCGACGGTGCTGGTGCGTCGGCCGCTGGCCTGGAGGGGGCCTAGGCCGAGCAGGAGGGCGGCGAGGGCGAGGGTGGTGATCCCGGAGCCGGTGTCCTGCCAGCTGATGGGCATGAGGGGGAACGGGGCGTCGTGGGAGAACGCCCCGGTGGCGTTGGTGGACCGCAGCACGGAGTTCCACGCGAGGGGTCCGAGGAAGGCGGCGGCGACGGCGGTAAGGGTGGTGGCGACCCGGTGGGGCCCGGCGGTGAGGGCGACGAGGACCCCGGCGAGAAGGGCGGACAACGTCGCTCCGTAGAGCATCGTGCTCAGGTCCATCGGGGGTGATCCTCTGCTGTGGGTGGCGGTGCCGCGGGTGCGGTGGTGGGTTGGGGGTGGCGGGTTGGGGGTGGTGGGTTGGGGTTAGTGGGGCAGGTGTGGGGCGAGGGTGAGGAGCAGGCCGAGGGCGGCGCTGACGCCGAGTGTCCGCAGGACGGGCCACTGCCGGCGGAACAGCAGGAACCCGGCGGCGGCGGTGATGAGCACGGCGCCTGATCTGCCACGCAGAATTCGGATAGTGGATCTGTCATTGTTAGGCGGCTGAGCTGTCGCGATGAAACTGGTTGTGGGCTTCGTTGGGGGTTCGGTAGTCGATCCCG
>JAABUV010006945.1_pt1 | contig 12098 bp, 8 predicted proteins | sample 5559971 | NCBI WGS metagenome assembly JAABUV01 (sample SAMN10711881, study PRJNA513362) | rock metagenome | isolation source: Antarctica rocks | place: Antarctica: Victoria Land, Knobhead nord | collected 2015-12-19
CCGTGGCCTTTGATCCCGTGGCCTTTGATCCCGTGGCCTTTGATCCCGTGGCCTTTGATCCCGTGGCCTTTGATCCCGTGGCCTTTGATCCCGTGGCCTTTGATCCCGTGGCCTTTGATCCCGTGGCTTGGGGTCGTGCGGGGGCTAAAAGGACGAACAGGCAAAGAGCCGCGAGGCATGGGATCAGCGGCGCGGCGTGCCCCGGCGGTCTGCACCCCGGCGGTCTGCACGGCGGACCCTTTCGAGAGGGCATCACGGTTGTTCCTTCTGACACGGGCTGCGCCCCGCGTCCCAGGGAAGGTTCTCCTGAGAGGCCCGAGACTCCTGCTGAGGGTTCGTGGGGGGCCGCAGAGAGATGGCCCTCAGCGGCCCCCGTCGCCGCGCGGGACGCGACCGCCGGCCGGCCTATCGCGCTGCCGTGAACCTCTGGAGGTAGCTCCCTGTCGTGTTTTTGTAGGCGACCCAGACGTCGCCCGTCGCCGGGTCCACGGCCAGCGTGTGCGCCCCTTTAGGAGAGGGCACGTCGCCCAGGGAACGGACGCCCGCCGCCGTCTCCTGGACCACCGACACGAAGCCGCGCGACGCGCAGTAGATGCGCCGCCGCTTGGGGTCGAAGGCGATCTGGTCCGTCCCCGGCGCGATGGCGACGGAGGTGATCACTTTCCCCGTCTTCAGGTCCAAGACGGCCAGCGCCCCGTTGCCGCCCGCCGAGAAGAGGCGGGCGCTGGCCGGGTCGATCATCATCCCGTGCGGCGACTTCGCCGGGGCGGTGGGCCAGACGGCGACCACTTTGTTCGTCGCCGGGTCGATCACGTCCACGCAGTCGGCGGGCTTGACGTTCTGATAAATCCTGTCGGTCCCGGCGTCGTAGGCCAGCGCCTCCGGCGCACCGGGGATGGCGACCGCGCCCACCAGCTTCTCCGCCTTGGCGTCGATGACCCAGACCTCGGCCCCGTCGTCGTGGTCGGCGTAGACCAGGCCGTTCTTGGGGTCGTACTTGATGTCGTCCACGGGGCCGGTGACGGGGATCTCGCCGATCTTCGTCAGCGTCTTGTCGTCGAGCACGACGACCTTGGCATCCCCGCCCCCGGTGAAGACCTTATCGTCCGCGGGGTCCACCGCGATGCCCGCGACGTCGCCGGCGGCGACCTGCCTGAGCGCCCCGGTCTTCAGGTCCAGGACGGCCAGCGTCTTGGTGCCGCCGTGGGTGGCGTACAGGCGGTTCCGGGCGCGGTCCACGAGCATCCAGTCGAAGCCGCCGGGGCCGCCGGGGACGACGACGGGCGGGCGTGGGATCAAAGGGGCCGCCGGGGCGGCGAAAGCCGGCAGGGCAAGGAAGGACAGGGGCACGGCCCCCAGCAATGCAAGAGAACTCAGGCGATTCATGCGTAAGGCTCCTTCGGCAAGTGCGGGTTGCGGGGTGGCGGCCGCGTGGACCCGTGACGGGTCCCCGTCACGGGGGCCAGTATACCAGTGACCTTTCGAGGTGCGGGCGTTTGTGAGAGAATGCTAACCGCGCTCTCATCCATCTTTAATGTGGCAGGGACATAATGGGGGGCTGGAGCAGACAGACGGCGGAGCAGGAGCAGCGCGGGCGACCTGTCCCGCCCGTCTGGAACGGCCCAAAGGAAGCGAAGCGGTGGCGTATGGCGATGGAAAGTTTCGACGCGGGAGGGGGAGATGGATGTTCCCGCCTGGCCGGCAATCTCGTGTTGCTGTGCCGCGCCGCCTTCAGGCTCCTGCGAGACGTCTGCCGCCCTGGCCGTGTCCGCTCCTATGTCGTCTACGACGGCTGCGACGTGGCCCTTTACGGTGGTAGGACCACCGGGAAACAGCCACCGGACGGCAATTCATGAGCGGCGGATACAGGCCAGGCCTGCAATGCGGCCGGCCTGCGGAGCGGCATTCCGGGGTCAACGGGTGTGTTCGGCTTTGTTGCACCCTGGCCGTCGGTTTGTCGGCACCGAGCCGGATGGCCGCCCGGTATCCGGGGACGGCCCCCGCCGCGTCATGCTCCCGCAGGAGCACCTCCGGCTTGAAGCGCATCGCTTGCAGGCGGGCATCAGCGGCTACGCTGCCTAAGCGGGCCTGATCCGCGGTGCTATCCGGCTGTTGCGATTGTCTGCCTGTGCGATTGTCTGCCTGCGCGGACAGAAGAGCCAGCCCCGCGCACCAATTCCCGTATCCGCGCAGGCGGACATTGGCATTCCTAGAAACCTGGATGTCAACCCGAAAAGCGGAGGCTAAGGACTCACGCAAGAGGTGCATTCAAAAAGCGGCGAAAAAATCAGCCTGACTGCAAAAAACGCAGTCAGGCTGACCCCGAGCGGAATGTCTCCCCGGAAAGAGGGAGAGGGCGAACGATGGGACTTGAACCCACGACCTCTAGTGCCACAAACTAGCGTTCTAACCAACTGAACTACGCTCGCCAAAGCGTGACCGGGAGACGCCGCCCGTCGTCGATCCCATTATACCCGCGATCCCCAGGCGATGCAAGGGGCTTCCGCACTCCCGCGTGGAACTTGGGGGCGGCGTTTGTGGTATAACCAGAAAGGTATGAGACGTCGCCCGCACAACATCCTCCGCCAGTTCGTCTGGCTGACGCTCGCCCTGCTCCTGGGGGCGCAGTCGCTTGCGCCCGTCGGCGCGTCGGCACAGGCATCCATGCGCTGCGCGGGGGCGTCGCCGTCCGCCCAGCCCTGCGCGCGCACCGTCCTGCCCGCCACGGGCCTGACGACGCAGGGGGCCTGTGACGCCCTGATGGCCTGCTGCCGCAGGGGCGAAGCTCAAAGTGTCATCGGGCGCGGCTGCCCGATGGGTGCGGCGCGCGCAGTCCGGGTGGATCGCAGGACCGGCGTTGCCGCCCCCCGGTGCCTTGTCTCGGTTGTTCTGACGCCCTCCCTCCCCGCGCCGCCCGTGCTCCACCGCTTCCGCTGGCTGCTGGGCGTCGCACCGGCTCTCGCCCCGCCCGTAGCGTCAGCGCCCGGTGCGTTGTACGCCGCCTCCGTCGCGCCGCTCTTCCGGGCTGATGCGTCCGCTTTCTCGCCCCCTGCCCCGTCCCTCTCGCACGGCCTCCGTGCGCCCCCTGCCGCCTGAACCACTCCGGCCCAACGGCTGACGCACACGCCGACACGCCGGGCCGGTCCCTCCTCGGGGCGGTCTGCCGCCTTGTGACTCCTCTCCGAGCATTCTGACTACCAGGCACCTCCATGAACAACGCTTTTGTTAAAAACGGCCTCGGCCTCGCGGCGATGGCCGCCGTCGCCCTCGGGACGGGCTGGGCCGTGCGCCACTTCCACCGCCCCGGACAGCTCGACGTCCTTTCGGCCCAGGCGATGGACATGTCCGCCATGCGCCCGCCCACGGGCGCGGCCCCCGTGTCCCTGGCTTCAGTCCGGCTCGGCTCGCTCCAGGACACCGTGATCTACACGGGCACGGTCGTCGCGTTCAACGAGCAGGACATCAGCCCGCGCATCACCGGCACGCTGCTCGCGCTGCCCGTCTACCCCGGCGACTCGGTGCGCGCGGGGCAGGTCGTCGCCCGCCTGGACACGGCGGAGGTCGGCGCGAAGACCGACCAGGCCATCGCGCAGGCGCGGGTGGCCCAGGCCGGGGCGGACGTGGCCGGCCTGACGCACCGCCTGCACCATCAGGCCGCCCTGGATCAAGCGTCCGCCCAGGTCGGGGCCGCTGTGCAGGGCGTGGCCGACGCGCGGGCCGCCTCCCAGGCCGCCGCGGGCGGCGTGGCCGACGCGCGGGCCGCCTCTCAGGCCGCCCAGGCGGGCGCGGACTACTGGAAAACGGAGATCGCGCGCGAAAAGCAGCTCGCCGACGCGGGCGCGGCGTCCCGGCAGGAGTACCAGAGCGAGCTGTCGCAGGCCCAGGCCGCGTTCGCCGGCGTCGCCGCTGGCCGGGCAAAGGTGCAGCAGGCCCAGGCGACGGCCCGCGCGGGGGATGCCAAGGTGCAGGGGGCGCGGCGTCAGGTGGACGCGGCGCGGGCGGGCCTGCGGCTGGCCCAGGCGGATGTCGCCATCTCGGCGGGCCAGGCGGCCCAGGCCCAGGCGGGCGCGGCGGCGGCGCAAGCCGCCGTCCGCGAGGCGTCCGTGGTCCAGGGCTACGCCCGGCTGGTCGCACCGCAGGACGGAGTCGTCACCGCCCGGCCCGTCGCGCCGGGGACACTGGTCCAGGCGGGCACCCCCGTCCTGCGCGTCGCCGAGATCGACCGGGTGCGCGTCCAGGCTCATGTCGCCGCCGCCGACCTCGCCGGCATCCACGCCGGCTCACCCGTCCAGGTCACTCCCCAGGGTGGGGCGCGGGCGTTCACGGCCCGCGTCACGTCCGTGTTCCCCGCCGCCGACAGCCAGACGCGGACCGCAGTGGTCGAGGCCGTCGTCGCTAATCCGGGGCACCGGCTGCTGCCGGGCGCGTCCGTGACCGTGCGGATCGCCCGGAGCGGGGCCGTTCAAGGTCTGCTGGTACCCGCGTCGTCGGTCGTCTCGCAGGGCGGGGCTTCCTATGTCTGGACGGCGACCGGCGGGGCGGCGGGCGCAGCGCAGGTGTACGAGTGCCGGACCTGCCACATGCACTACAGCGTGGGGCAGGCGAAGAAAAATAACTACCATGACCCCATGGACGGCGGCAGGCTCGTCCCCGTGCCCGGCAGCGCGCCATCGGGCGGCGCGGCGCTGACCGCCCGCGAGGTCGCCGTGTCGGCCGGGGCCAGCGACGGCGTCTGGACCGAAGTGAAGGCCGACAGCCTGGGCGCGGGGACGCGGGTCGTGACGCACGGGCAGGCGGGGCTGACCGACGGCGCGCGCGTGGCGGCGACGGCCTGGGGCACGGACGGGCCGACGGCGCTGCCGACGGCGGCGGCGGCGAACCAGGGCGCGAAGCTCTACAAGTGCGAGAAGTGCGGCATGACATACTCCGAGGCGGACGCTCGGCGTGACCACTTCATCGACCCGATGGATGGCGGTCGGCTCCTGCCGACCGAGGGGAGATAATCATGGCGACACTCCTGGAACGACCCACGCGGCGCTCGGACACGCCCGCCCCGCCCCCGCCTCCCGCCCGCGCGGGGCGCGGCTTCAACGCCTCGGCCTGGTCCATCGAGCACCCCTGGGTGGTGATCTCGTTCTACGCCGCCGTGGTCATCCTGGCGCTGGTCGCCGTGTTCGGAGGCGTCATGCCGCGCCGCATGATGCCCTATGTCGAGTCGCCGCTGATCGGCGTCGTCACCCAGCAGCCGGGCCTGTCGGCCCAGGAAATGGAGACGTACATCTCGAAGCCGATTGAAGAGCGCATGACCGACATCCGGGGCGCGCGCTATGTCCGCTCCACGTCGCAGGACGGCCTGAGCCTAGTCTCGCTGGAGTTCCCCTACGGCACCGACATGAAGAAGGCGCAGGCCGACGTCCAGGCCGTGATGAACGCCGCCGGGGCCGACCTGCCGCAAACGGGTGCGAACCTCAAGCCCTCGTGGGTGCTGCCCATCGACCCGCTGAACCTCCCCGTCCTCGTGCTGTCGGTCACGGGCGACGCCGGCCAGGGCTGGACGCCGCTTTCCCTGCGGTCGTGGGCCGAGAACGAGGGCGTCCGCGCGCTGAAGCAGGTCCCCGATGTCCAATCCGTGCAGGTCTACGGCGGCCGGCAGCGCCAGCTCCGCGTCGTCGTGGACCGCGACAAGCTGGCCACCTACGGCTACTCGATCCTCGACGTGCGGGACGCCATCGACAAGAACAGCGTCGCGAAGCCCGCGGGCGTGCTCACGGGCGGCCCCAACGAGACCATAGTCCGCGTCGCCGATCTGGCCCAGAACGCCCAGGCCGTAGCGAACTATCCTCTGGGGGCCAGGAACGGCCAGGTGGTGTATCTGAAAGACGTGGCGCGCGTGACCGACGACGCGCGCGAACAGCGCAGCGGCTACCAGTTCGTGGACGGGGAGCGAAAAACCATCGAGGGCGCGGGCGGCGGGGCGGTCGAGCTGTCCGTGGTCCAGAACCCGGCGTCAGGGTCGCCCCCGGTGATCGCCGCCGTCAACAAGCAGATCGCGCTGCTGGAACAGGACCACCCCGGCCTGCACTTCCACGTCGCCTACGACAACGCCCACTTCGTCAATATCCTCTTTCAGAACACCGGCGAGGAGCTGCTGCTGGCCGTGCTGCTGTGCGGCCTGGCCGTGCTGCTCTTCCTAGGCAGCGGGCGCGCGACCGTGATCTCGCTGGTCACCATCCCCGTCTCGATGGCGATGGCGATCCTGCTGATGGTGCCGTTCGGCTTTTCCCTGAACTCGTCCACGCTGATCGGGCTGCTGATCTCCATCGGGCGGCTCGTGGACGACTCGGTGATCGACATCCACGCCGTCGAGCGGCATCTGCGTATGGGCAAGGACCCCAAGCGCGCCACCGTGGACGGCATCACCGAGGTGCGCCTGGCCGTGGCGGCGTCCACGATCATGCTGGTCCTGGCCCTGCTGCCGCTGGTCTTCTGCGGCGGCATCACGCAGCTCATGTTCGTCGGGCTGGTCTACCCCATCATCTTCGGCCTGATCGCGTCGTTCCTGGTCTCGCTGACGCTGACGGCCCTGCTGGCATCAAAGCTGCTGACGTCCGAGGACGCCGGGGCGCGGCGCGGTGTCCTCGGACGGTCCGTGCTGGCCCCCGTCCAGAGGCGCTTGGACGCCTGGGACACCCGTTATCAGCGCTTGGTCTGCCTGCTGCTGAAGAACAAATTCTCCGTGGTCGCCGTCGCGGTCTGCACGGTCATCGCCGGACTGGGCTTTTACAGCTTCATCGGCTCCGAGATGATGCCGCTGGCCGATGTCGGGCAGGCCTATGGCGTCCTGGAGATGCAGCCCGGCGCGAGCTACGCCCAGACCCAGGCCGCCGCCACGGCTTTGGACACGCTCCTGCTGCGCCACCCCGAAGTGCGGAAAGTCTCGACGGAGATCGGCGAGGAGCCGGGCGGGACCTACTTCACGGGCTACGCGATGAACCAGGTCAACGCGGCGACACTGATGATCACGCTGTCGGACAAGGACGCCCGCGCGCGCACCGTCTGGCAGGTCATCGACGCGGTGCAGGCCGAAGCGCTCCGCACGATCCCCAACATCCGCCGCTTGCAGATCAAGGAGATGGGCAGCGACGTCATGGCCTCATCCGAGGCACCCGTGACGGTGCTCGTGACCGGCCCCGACCTCCACGTGTTGTCCAAGCTCGCCGGCCAGGTCGCCGGCGTGGCACAACGGACGCCCGGCGCGTCCCAGGTCGCCGCCTCGTGGGCGGTCGAGAAGCCCTCGTACCGGCTCGACGTGGACCCGCGCCTGGCGGCCCAGGTCGGGCTGACGCCTTCGGACGTGGCCGACCAGGCGTACTACGCGATGGGCGGGGCGCTGCCCGCTGAGTTCTACCGCCTGCCCAACGTCCGGCAGGACACGATCAACATCCGCTACCAGGGTGGACAGCGCCGCTCGGTTTATGACTTGATGCAGATGCCGGTCCTGGGCAAGGACTCGGCGGGCAACGCCGTCCAGGTCCCGCTCAAGACGCTGGCGGCGGCCACCCCCGAGCTTGCCCCGACCCTGATCGAGCACGACGGCCTGAAGCGGGCGGTCTCGGTCCTGGCGTATTACCGCAAGGGCGGGCCGCCCTCGATGGACCTGGCGATGTCGGTCATCACCCAGGCCTCTTCGGCCCTGAACTTCCCGCCGGGCTATAGCCTGGAGATGCGCGGGGACATGACCCAGATGATGGACTCGTTCGCGCGGCTGTTGCGCGGCCTGGAGATCGCCGTCCTGCTCATCTTCCTCGTGCTGGTCGCCCAGTTCGGCGGCCCGCTCGCGCCCTTGCAGATGGTGCTGTCCATCCCGCTGGAGCTGTCCGGGGTGTTCTTCGGGCTGTGGGCCGCGCACCAGGCCTTCAGCAGCGTCTCGATCATGGCGGTCATCATCCTGACGGGCATGGACATCACCACGGCGATTCTGCTGATCGACCAGATCATGCGCCGCCGCCGCGAGCACCCCGAGATGCCGCGCGACGAAGCGATTGCCCTGGCCTGCCGCGACCGGCTGCGCCCGATCCTGATGACCGCGCTGATCACGATCATCACCCTGCTGCCCGTCGCCCTGGCCCCCAAGACGGGCATGGACGCCTACCAGCCGCTGGGCACGGTCATCGTGGCCGGCCTGCTGGTCGGGACGCTGCTGTCCCTGCTGGTCATCCCCGTCACCCATGCCCTGGTGGACGACCTGGGCCGCCGGCTCGCCAAGCGCCGCCCCGCCGTCGCCGCCGGGGCCGGGCTGATCGTGCTCTGCCTCTGGGTGCCCGCGCCCGCCCGCGCCCAAGACGCCGCCACGCCCGCGCCCCAATCGCTGACGCTGGCGCAGGCGCTGGCCCTCGCGCGAAACAGCAACGCCGATCTGGCGGGCGTGAACGCCGACGCTGACGCCGCCGAGGCCGCCGCCCGCGCGGCCTCGGCCCCGACGCGGCCCAGCCTGTCCACGACCACCTACGCGACCCTGGGCGATTCGTCCAACATCCTGACTTCTTCGCCCGGCGTGATGCCGCAGAACATCTTTGCCGTCTCCCCCCGCGGCTTCGCCGACCAGGACCTGATGCTGATGGTGCCGCTCTCGACGGGCGGCAGGCTGGGGGGCGTGGTCGAGGCCGCGCGCCGCCTGGAGGCGGCGGCGGGTCTGACCGCCCAAGCGGCCCGGCGGCAGCTCGAAGCTTCCGTGACCGACGCCTACGCGCGGGCATTGCTGGGCCGGTCGCTGGTCCAGTCCGCCCAGGCCCGCCTGTCCACGGAGGACGAGCAGGTGCGGGAAACGGGGGAGCGGGTGAAGGCGGGCCGGAACGCGCCCGTGGACCTCCTGCGCGAGCAGGCGGAGCAGGCCGCCGCGCGCGGAGCGCTGGTCACGGCGCAGGCAAGTGCCGCCGTGGCCCAAGTAGACCTACGCGCCTTGCTGGCCCTGCCTCAGACCACGCCCCTGATTCTGGCCGACACCTGGGAGACGCTGACGGCGACTCCCTCGGTCCCGCCCCCCGCGAGCCTGGAAGACGCCCTGCGCCGGGCGGATGCGGGCCGCCCTGAGCTGGCCGCCGCCGCCGCGCGGGTGGCCGCGGCCCAGGCCGATGTGCGCGCCGCGCAGGGGGCGTTCGCCCCGCAGGTCTACGCCGTGGCGATGGCCGACGCCCAGACCGGCTCGGGGGCGGGCCGCGCAGGCTACACTGTGGGGCTGACGGCCAGCCTGCCGCTCGTGGACGGCGGGCAGCGCCGCGCGGACACGGACGGCGCGCGGGCACACCTGCGCCGCGCCCAGGCCGACGCCTCCAGGGCGCGTCTGTCCGTGGAGCAGGAGGCGGCCTCGGCCTGGCTGACCACGCAGGCGACCGGCGCGTCGCTGGACGCCGCCCGCGCGGGCGTCGCCGCCGCCCAGGAGGGCTACGCCCTGGCGCGGCTGCGCTACGCCGCCGGCAAGTCCGTAACGGCGGAGCGCCTGGATGCCTTGGCCGCCTTCACCCGCGCCCAGGGCGCGTTGGCCCAGGCCCAGGCCGACACCGTCACCGCCCGCGCCCGCCTCCGGGCCGCCCTGGGAACACCAGACTGAGGTACAATCTGCGGAAAACTCTTGTAATTTCCGATGCCGTCTACGTAGGCGAGGAGTTGTACGATGAAAAAAGGGATGGCGGGCACACTGATCCTGTCTCTGCTTGTTGTTTGCTCCTATGCAGATGTTGCAGGCCCACGTCACAAAGATCACCCTGGCCATAACCTGGTGATCTCAGCGAAAAAGCCCACAACGGGTATCAACCCCCTGAATCTACCGGACCCATCTCTCCCAACCAACTATGCATTCATTAACGAACCCTGGACAGGAGACAACAGACCGTACCATGCGATGCGTGTGCGTATCGACAGACTGCTAGCGATGGGCCAGAACCCTGACGCTCTGTTGTCATCAGCCAAAACAGCAGCACAAAAAAGCCCCCACGATCCCAAAGCGCAGTTCCTGTGGGCTTATATCGCCTATCAGGCAGAGTCTACTGACCTGAAGCGTACGTTATGGATATCGGATCGGACAAGGCAGAAGCTGGCAATACTCGCCGCATTCAGGAAACTCGACTTTGTACGGGAATCTTTAGCGAAAGCATTGCCCCCTCGTGCTTACGATTACTCCCGTATCCGCTTCTTGGTAGGAACAGCCACTGATCAGGCAGGGGAGGAGATCAAACCCCTTGGGGTGCGCTTGTTGCGTCATGATCCCAAAGATTATGCGGTGGAGTTCATCCTCATCTCGCTTCTGCAACCAGGTCTCGTTCCAGGGGATATGAGTTTGGGTCTAGCTCTCATCAAGGACAGCATACGTCGTTACCCCGGCCGTCTGGAGCCGCATGAACAGTTGTGTACGTTGTACGAAAAATATTGGAGCAACAATGGTTTTCATCGAGCGGACGCTGAAAAGGCGATCACGATGTCCCAGGCGTATTTAGCCCTTTTGCCTGCAAATCATCCCCTCCGGCAGAGTATCATCCAAGATATTCAACAGGTCAAACTTTTGCAGGCGTTTGAAGAAGAGAAGCGGAGCAAGATAAAGTAGGTCCAAGACACCAAGCATCTGTCGGTGGAGCGGGAGGCGGCCTCGGCCTGGCTGGCCGCGCAGGCGACCGGCGCGTCGCTGGACGCCGCCCGGCGCATGAAGGGCGGGCGATTCTTGGGTCATCAGGGGCTATCGTTGTTCAGCCTAACGTCATGTGCCGCAGGATGCCGAGGATTTTATCCACGTCCTCGATGAAGTATTCCTGAAGGTCCGCCTCCGCGTGGAGGCCGCGCAGGCGCAGGAATCGCCAGTTGGTGCCGCTCGTGACCGCCCCGTAGAGCGCCTCGCGCGGCTCGCCGTCGCGGGCGTTGACCAGGGCGGCGGCGTACATCTCGGCGATGCACTGGGCCACGCCCGCCGTCAGGTCTTCACGCTTGGCCTCGACGATGGCGAGTATGGGTGCGGTCACGGCCAGCAGCGTCGGCGACCGCGAGACCAGGAAGTCGCAGAAGCCGTATAGCCCCTGGGCGGGGTCCGCGCTCATCTCCACACCGGAGAAGACGGCGAGCTGGTGCCCGGTCTGCTCCCGCAGCTCCACCAAGAGCGGCGCGATGATCATCTCCGAGCGGGCCTTCTCCGTCCCCTGGCCGCGCACGATCGGCAGGTGCCGTCTCAGCAGGGTGTGGAAGAAGTCGCTGACCGGCAGCGGCGGGACGTCCCCGAACAGGTCTTCGGCGTCCGTGGCTGTGATTCCGAACCGCTCTTTGAGGAGCCGCAGGGTGAACTCGCTGTAAGCCATAGACGTTGGCCTTATTATACCAGCACAGAGCGACTCAAGCGCTTGATATCACTTTACTGCCTCCCCCACTTTTGACATGCATGGAGGTGCTCGCCTTTGAGAATCTCGCAGAGTGCTGGTTCCAAACCCTCTGTACCTTGTCGCTAGGCCGTTCGGTATGGCCGAAAAAACTCCTGTAACTGGGCCGCCAGTAGGCTAGGTACTTCGAGAGCGGCAAAGTGGCCGCCGCGAGGAATGGCGGTCCAGCGCTGGATATTGAAAAACCGCTCGGCGAACTGGCGGGGGGCCGGAATGATGTCATTTGTAAAAGACGCAAAGCCGGTCGGCACCTTCACATAACTGGACTGGGTCACTGCCGAGTCATGCGCCTTTTCGTAATAGAACCTGGCCGATGATCCGATAGTTTGTGTCACCCAGTAAATCATCACATTGGTGAGCAAGTCGTCACGAGTAAAGGGGAGTCGCCTGTCAGGACCTTTATCGCTCCAGTCATAGAACTTTTCCACAATCCAGGCGCACAGCCCGATCGGAGAGTCGTTCAGCCCGAAACTCAGCGTCTGCGGCTTAGTGGTCTGTACCGCCGTGAAGGCGCCCTCTTTTTGTCCCCACGCTTTAACTTCCAGCAAGTACGCCTGCTCAACAGCCGACAGACCATCCGGTTTAGGTAGTGGTTTACGTTCAGTTACAGAGCCTCAGTTTGATGAGCCTGTTATGCTCGTGCAAAAATAGGCGCAGACACATCTCGTGCATCTGCTCACACTT
>JAABUV010006947.1_pt1 | contig 12094 bp, 10 predicted proteins | sample 5559971 | NCBI WGS metagenome assembly JAABUV01 (sample SAMN10711881, study PRJNA513362) | rock metagenome | isolation source: Antarctica rocks | place: Antarctica: Victoria Land, Knobhead nord | collected 2015-12-19
CCGGCGTCGGGCTTGTTCCAACGCCTCTCGATGGTGTCGATGACCGTGGTCAGCGCCCGGTGGTCGTCGGCTCCGAGGTGGTCATGACGGGCGGAGGTGGCATACAGCTGCAGCATCTCGCCGCAGCTGTCGAGCTGGAACTGGCCGCGGACCCAGTTGCCGACCTTGACCTGCCCGCCGGGGTATCCGGGTAGGTCGACGACCTCCTCCTTGGGGGGCAGGGTGCCATCGAGTCGGTATGCGGGCGCGATGGTGTCGCCATGCTGGAGGATGCGAGCGGTGGTGAAGGCGGTGGCCTCGTCGAGCAGCGGCAGTGGTTCGTGTACCCCGGCGGCGATGCCGGCGTAGGCCTGGTCGCGCAGCCACACGTAGCGGTAGTCGTAGTTGCGTCCGGTGTCGGCCCGTTCGGGCAGCCCCAAGGTGGCCGCGGCGACCATCCCGCCGCCGGGCTGGGTCAGACCTCGCAGGACGGCGTACGCATGCCGGGTGTCCCGCGGTGCCGCGGATGCTTCGAACGAGGGCACGTTTTCGTTCCAGTAGGAGGTGGTGGCGCTCCACGCCTGTTCGGCGTCGACGGGGTCGGGCAGGGCGCGGTCGCTGATCTCGAGGACGAGGTCGTGATGCTCGCCTGCCGGGATCTCGAGCGTCAGCCGAAGCACCCCATCGCTGCCGTGGGTCGCTTCGCCGGCTCCGGACCAGCGGCAGGTCAGGTTGCCTGCCGTGATGGTCCACCGGCCCTGGCCGTCTCGGCGCAGTTTTGTGGTGGCTGTCCGGCCGAAGTCGGCGCCGAGCTGGAGGCTGACGTCGACGCTCGCTGGGCTGGGACCGCCCGGCTCGATCCGTCGCAGGAGCACGAGCCGGTGCGGGTCGGCGGGTTGGGCCAGGGCTTCCCGGCATTCGATCAGGCAGGACGTCGTCACCCAGTGGCTGCGCCAGATCAGGCTGCCTGGCTCGTAGTACCCGCCCCAGACGAAGGTCTCGGTGGGGGTGACCGCATAGAAGCCGGGCCCCCCGAACAGCTGAGAGAACACCGCTGGCGAGTCCCAGGTCGGCGCGCACAGGAACGACACCTCGCCCCGGGGGCCGATCAAGGCCCCCCGCTGGCCGTCGGCGAGGAACGCATACTCCCGCAAGGCCTGTGGCGGGTAGTCGGCTACGCGCCCAGGCGAGTCAGCGCTCATCGGGAGACCCGCGCGGCGAGCGTGGTGGCTGCACTGGCGGCCGCGACCCCGGCCGTGAGCAGAGCCGGCCTGCGGCGAGCGGGGTCGGCCGCGGCCAGCGCAAGCATGGTCGCGGTGTGGATGACGTCCACGGCGACGAGGACCCGCTGGAAACGCGTCGGGGCGATCACCTGCGCGGTGCCCTGGGCGAGGTGTCGCGCGCCGAGGGCGCGGACCGCCAGCTCGTCGAGAGGAGTCGGGGGTGCCCCGTCGACCGTCCGCCAGAGCTGGTCGCCCTGGGTCAGGAGCAGCGCCCCCCAGGCCACTGAGACCAAGCCGGCGGCCCGGACCGCGCCCAGTTCGCGGCGGTCGCTCACCTGCGCCGGCCCAGCGCCCAGGCAAGAGCCCCGACAGCGACGACGCCGGCCGTGGCAGCCGACAGCTGGGGGTAGCGGTGCGCGACCCACTGCTGGGGGCTGTGGTCGTAGGCGCGGTCGTCGAAGGCCCCGCGGGCCCCGAAGTCGCGTCCACCTTCGCCGTCCGCGGGTTCCCACGGGTTCGCGGGATCGCCCTCGGTCTTGAGGTCTCCGGTCTGCTGCGAGGAGAAGCCGGTGCGGCCCAGATAGCGGTCGAGAAGTCCGGGTAGGAGGGCGTTTGCGGCCAGGGTGCCGACGGTGCTGGCGCCGACCCAGTACTCGCGCCGCTTGGGATGGTCAGCGGCGAACGCGAGGGCGCGGGCGGCCACCTCGGGCTGGTAAATCGGTGGCACCGGCTGAGCATGCTCGGGCAGCTTGGACAGCACCCAGGAGAACTGTGGGGTGTTGAGTGCCGGCATCTGCACCATCGTCACGTGCACGTTGCTGCGCTCGTGGAGCAGCTCGCACCGCAACGCCTCATGGAAGCCCTGGATGGCATGCTTGGCCCCGCAGTAGGCCGTCTGCAACGGAATGCCACGGTAGGCCAGCGCCGAACCGCAGTGCACGATCGTGCCCCGGTCGCGGCTGCGCATCCGCGGCAGGACGGCCATGGTGGCGTACACGTAACCGAGGTAGCTGACCTCAGTGGCCCGCCGGTACTCCTCCGCGGTGATGTGTTCGAACCGGGAGAACACCGACGTGAACGCCACGTTCACCCACACATCGATCGGACCCATCTCCGACTCGATCCGCTCGACTGCCGCAGCCACCGCATCAGCGTCGGCCACGTCGACCGATGGTCACCACGTCCACCCCCAGCTCCCTCGCCTCTGCTTCCGCGCCCGCGAGGCCGACCTCTCCTCGGGCCAGCAGAGCCAGCCGGTCCCCTCGGCGGGCGAACTCCCGCACGCACGCCCGCCCGATCCCCCCGCTCGCACCGGTGATCGCGACAAGTCGAGCCATGGTCCCACCCTTACCCTTCAACCGATGTCAATTGGATAGTTGTTGTCTAGCAATAATTGCATACACGAGATGGCTACGCCATACTCATGATGTGGTCGCCAAGTCCCCGCAGCCCGGGATCTCAGCGAAAGACCTCGACGTGGTGATGCGTGCCGCCCGCGTGTTCTCCGCCGTCATCGCCTCATCGCTAGCCCAGGCGGGGGATGTCGTCACCTGGCCTCAGCTGCGCGTGCTGGTCCTGGTCGCCACCCGCCCCGACGCGACGGCCACCGCCGTCGCGGACGCGCTGGACATCCACCTGTCAAGCGCGAGCAGGCTGTGCGACCGGCTGGTCAACGCGCAGCTGGTGCAGCGCCACACCTCCACCACGGATCGTCGCAACCTGCTTCTCTCGTTGACCCCGAAGGGCTCTGAGCTCATCGAGCTCATCATGAAGCACCGACGGCTGGCCTTCACTTCGATCCTGCAGCAGATGACGCCGTCCGACCGGATCGCCCTCCACCACTGCCTCGAGATCTTTGCGCAGGCGGCCGGCGAACCGCCTGAGGACAGCCTGCTCTTCGGCTGAGCCTGACCAGAAGACCACGGCCTGGGAACTTCCTGCCGGTTATCCGTCAAGGGCCCGACGTAGGTTGGGGCCTCGCCGTCAGGGGTAGTACCGGCTCCGATGGGGCGCTGCCTGCACCGGTTTGCGTACCGCTAATGGTTGCGGTATGACAAGGGCAGATACTTCGCCGTCAGCCTGAGGAGCGCGCGTGACCGCCACTGTGGACATCGCCATCACATCGTCCTTGCAGAGCGAGCTGCGCCGAGCGGTCGTGGGCGAGGTGCGGTTCGACCTGGGCAGCCGTGCGACGTACGCGGTCGACTCGTCCAACTACCGCCAGGTTCCCGTCGCGGTCGTGGCCCCGCGCAGCATCGATGACGCGGTCGCTGTCATCGGCGTCTGCGCGCGGTTCGGTGCGCCGGTCGTCTCGCGAGGCGGAGGGACCAGCCTGGCGGGTCAGACCACGAACAGCGCCGTGGTGATCGACTGGACGAAGTACTGCCACCAGGTCGTGTCTCTCGACGTCGCTGCCCGCACCTGTGTGGTCGAGCCGGGGATCGCCCTCGACGAGCTGAACCGGTCGCTGGCGCGGCACGGTCTGATGTACGGACCTAAGCCGGCGACCCACCGCACCTGCACCCTCGGCGGGATGATCGGCAACAACTCCTGCGGGTCGACGGCGCAGGCCTACGGCAAGACCGTCGACAACATTCTCCGCCTCGAGGTGCTCACCTACGACGGGACGAGGATGTGGGTCGGGGCGACCAGCGACGAGGAGTATGCGTCCATCGTCGGTGCGGGCGGCCGTCGCGCGGAGATCTACCGCGGGCTACGCGAGCTCCGTGACGGCAACCTGTCGCTGATCCGGACCCGCTACCCGAAGATCCCTAGACGGGTCTCCGGCTACAACCTCGACTCGCTGCTGCCGGAGAACCACTTCGACGTCGCCCGCGCCCTCGTCGGCTCCGAGGGAACCCTGGTCACCGTCCTGCACGCTGAGCTGACCCTGGTCGAGGTCCCCCAGGCCAGAGCATGGTCGTTCTCGGCTACCCCGACATCGCCGCCGCCGGGGACGCCGTCATGGACGTCGTCGCACACGACCCCTGGCAGCTGGAGGGCATGGACGAGGTGCTCATCGAGATGGAGAAGCAGGCGCACCTGGCCGGGGATGCCATCGACATGCTGCCGCGCGGAGGCGGCTGGCTGATCATCCAGTTCGACGGCCAGGACCAGGACGAGGCCGACGCCAAGGCCAGGAAGCTGCTCGACGACATCGAGCATGGGAACCACCCGCCGACCACGAAGTTCCTTGACGACCCGGCCAAGGAGGACACCCTCGTCGAGGCTCGCGAGTCGGGCCTCGGCGCGACCGCCCACCCGCGGGACAGCCACATCACCTGGCCCGGGTGGGAGGACTCAGCCGTCCCGCCGCAGCGCCTCGGGGACTACCTGCGGGACCTGCGTTCCCTGCTCGACGAGTTCGGCTACAGCAAGGACGAAACCTCGCTCTACGGCCACTTCGGGCAGGCCTGCATCCACACCCCGGATCCCGTTCGAGCTGCGCACCGTCGACGGCGTCGCCCACTTCCACGACTTCACCGCGCGAGCTGCCGACCTGGTCGCCTCCTACGGCGGGTCGCTGTCAGGGGAGCACGGCGACGGGCAGGCTCGCGCAGACCTGCTTCCCCGGATGTTCGGGGACGAGGTCGTGGCTCTGTTCGGTCAGCTCAAGGCCTTGTTCGACCCCGACAACCGGATGAACCCCGGCAAGGTCGTCTCGCCCAACCCGCGGGACCACCAGCTGCGGCTCGGGCCGGACTACGTCCACACCGAACCCAGAACGCACTTCTCCTACCCCGAGGACGACGGCAAGTTCTCCCACGCCGCGTTGCGGTGCGTCGGGATCGGCAACTGCCGCAACGCCGTCAGCGACGAGCAGGTCATGTGCCCCTCGTACATGGTGACCCGCGAGGAGGAGGACTCCACCCGCGGACGAGCCAGGCTGCTGTTCGAGATGCTGCGCGGCGACACGATCACCGACGGCTGGCGCTCCACCGAGGTCCGTGACGCCCTGGACCTGTGCCTGTCCTGCAAGGGCTGCAAGTCCGACTGCCCCGTAGGAGTCGACATGGCCACCTACAAGGCGGAGTTCCTCTCCCACCACTACCAAGGCCGGCTCCGTCCGATGGCGCACTACTCGATGGGCTGGCTGCCGCTGCTGTCGCAGGTGGCGGTGCGCATACCGGGTCTGGTCAACGCCGTCACCCAGTCGCCGGCGGCGCCGCTGCTAAAGAAGCTCGGCGGGATCGCCGCGGAACGCTCGATCCCGACGTTCGCGCCGCAGAGCTTCGTCAGCACCTGGAAACACCGGCCGGCGCACAGCCGGCCTCGTCGTCCGGGCCCTCGGGGACCGGTGGTGTTGTGGCCCGACTCGTTCACCAACGCTTTCGACCCGCAGATCGCCCGCGCTGCGGTGCTGGTCCTCGAAGATGCCGGCTTTGAGGTCCGGGTCCCCACCCGACCGGTCTGCTGCGGCCTGACGTGGGTGTCCACCGGGCAGCTGGCCACGGCGAAGAAGGTGCTGCGCCGTACCCTGGATGTGCTGGGAGACGACATCCGGGCCGGGCTGCCGGTTGTGGGCCTCGAACCCTCCTGCACCGCGATGTTCCGCTCCGACGGCGTCGAGCTGCTGCCCGGGGACGAGGACATGCGGCGGCTGTCGAAGCAGACCAGGACGCTGGCCGAGCTGCTCACCGAGCGGGCGCCGGACTGGCAACCGCCGCAGCTGCACGTCGACGCCCTGGTCCAGACCCACTGCCACCAGCACGCGATCATGGGGGTCGACGCCGACACGGCGCTGATGAAGGGCGCCGGGATCGACGCCGACCGCCTCGCCTCGGGATGCTGCGGCCTCGCCGGCAACTTCGGGTTCGAGGCCGGCCACTACGAGGTCTCTCGCGCCGCGGGCGAGCGAGTGCTACTGCCGCGCGTCCGCGCCGCCGACGAGCAGACGGTCGTCCTCGCCGACGGGTTCAGCTGCCGTACCCAGATCGAGCAGGGCGACACCGGCCGAACCCCTGTCCACCTCGCCGAACTGCTGGCCTCGGGACTCGACGGCGCGTCCCGGGACCAGCGTGGGTCCGCACGCCAACCTGTCACTACAAGCAAGGAGACCTGATGAGCACCACTGTTGCCGACTACGTCCTGGCCCGGCTGAGGGAATGGGGGGTCGAGCAGGTCTTCGGGTTCGCCGGTGACGGGATCAACGGGCTGCTCGCCGCCTGGCAGCGCGCCGATGACCAGCCCCGGTTCATCCAGGCCCGGCACGAGGAGATGGCCGCGTTCGAAGCGTGCGGCTACGCCAAGTTCAGCGGCCGCGTAGGGGTCTGCACGGCCACCAGCGGGCCGGGCGCCATCCACCTGCTCAACGGGCTCTACGACGCCAAGCTGGACCACGTCCCGGTCGTCGCGATCGTCGGTCAGACGGCCCGTTCGGCGATGGGCGGGGCCTACCAGCAGGAGGTGGACCTGCTGACCCTGTACAAGGACGTGGCCAGCGAGTTCTGCCAGATGGTCACCGTCCCCGAGCAGCTGCCCAACGTCCTGGACCGGGCCATGCGCATCGCGGCCAGCAAACGGACGGTGACGGCCATCATCATCCCTAGCGACGTCCAAGAGCTCGAGTACACCCCGCCCGAGCACGCCTTCAAGATGGTGCCGTCCAGCCTCGACCAGACCTTCGCCCTACCCGTCCCCGCCCCCGTCGACCTGAGGCGTGCTGCAGACGTGCTCAACGCCGGGAGCAAGGTCGCCATCCTCGTCGGCCAAGGGGCCCGATCCGCCGTCGACCAGGTCACGCAGGTGGCCGACCTCCTCGGTGCCGGGGTCGCCAAGGCACTGCTCGGCAAGGACGTCCTGTCCGACGAGCTGCCCTGGGTCACCGGATCGATCGGGCTGCTCGGCACCCGGCCCTCGTACGAGCTGATGATGGACTGCGACACCCTGCTCGTCATCGGCTCGAACTTCCCCTACACCCAGTTCCTGCCACCCTTCGACGACGACGGGCCGGCCGTGAGGGCGGTCCAGATCGACGCCGACCCCACCATGGTCGGGCTGCGGTACCCGTTCGAGGTCAACCTCGTCGGCGACGCCGCGCAGACCCTTGCGTCGCTTGTGCCGCTGCTGACCCGGCAGACCGACCGCAGCTGGCGCGAGAACGTCGAGGCCAACGTCAGCAGGTGGTGGGACGTCATGGACGCCCGAGGCCAGGTCAGCGCCGACCCGATCAACCCGAGCACGTCTTCGCCGAGCTCTCCCCGCAGCTGCCGGACAACGTCATGCTCAGCGCCGACTCCGGCTCGGGGACGAACTGGTACGCCCGGCACGTCAAGATGCGGGGATCGATGCGGGGCACCCTGTCCGGCACGTTGGCCACCATGGGCTGCGGAGTTCCCTATGCGATCGGCGCCAAGTTCGCCCACCCCGACCGGCCAGCCGTCGCGATGGTCGGCGACGGGGCGATGCAGATGAACGGGATGGCCGAGCTGATCACCATCGCCAAGTACTGGCAGGACTGGACCGACCCGCGCTTGGTGGTCATGGTTCTGCAGAACGACGACCTCAACCAGGTCACCTGGGAGCTGCGCGCTATGAGCGGCTCACCCCAGTTCCTGCCGTCCCAGCAGCTGCCGTCTGTTGACTACGCAGCCTTCGCGACCAGCCTCGGACTGCACGGGATCACCGTCGACGACCCCGACCAGGTCGCGTCATCCTGGAAGGAAGCGCTGCAGGCGACCCGCCCGTGCGTGATCGCGTTCAAGACCGACCCCGCTGTGCCGCCGATCCCGCCGCACGCCACCTGGGACCAGATGCTCGACGCGGCCGAGTCCCTCGCCCGGGGCGACTCCGACCGGCTCGACGTGATCAAAGAGGGGGTCAAGAGCAAGCTCGCCGAGGTGCTGCCCGGCCACCCGCAGTGAGCACCCCACAAGGGCCTTCCGGGAGAGGCCGGAACACCAGGCAGGCACTCGTCGAGACCGTGCAGGCGCACGCGTACACCATCCCGACCGACGCTCCCGAAGCAGACGGCACCATGGCCTGGGATCACACCACGCTCGTCGTCGTCCAGGTGACCGCAGACGGCCTCGTCGGAACAGGCTGGACCTACGGGTCGCCCGTCATCGCCCCACTGGTCCGACAGACGCTCGCGTCCTGTGTCGTGGGGCAGGACGCGGTGAACACGACGTCCATCTGGACGGCGATGGTCCGGTCGCTGCGCAACATCGGCCGGCCCGGTATCGGATCCATCGCCCTGTCCGCTGTCGACTGCGCCCTCTGGGATCTGAAGGCGCGGCTGCTCGACATCCCCCTTCACCGGCTTCTCGGCTCAGCCCGGAACACCGTCCCCCTATACGGGTCCGGGGGCTTCACCACCTACGACCACGACCAGCTGGAAGCGCAGCTGCGGGGATGGGTCGACGATGACGGGATGCGCGCCGTCAAGATCAAGATCGGCGAGTCGTGGGGCCACCACCTCGACCGGGACCTCGCCCGAGTCCGCGAGACCCGCTCCATCGTCGGAGACGACGTCCAAGTCTTCGTCGACGCCAACGGCGGCTACACCGTCGGCCAGGCCATCCGGATCGCAAAGCAGCTCGACGCCCTCGACGTGCGCTGGTTCGAAGAACCAGTCTCCAGCGACAACCTCGCCGGTCTAGGCGCCGTTCGCCAGCACACGACCGCGGACCTCACCGCCGGCGAATACGGCGACAGCCTCAACTACTACCACCGGCTGTGCCAGGCAGACGTCCTCGACTGCCTCCAGGTCGACGTCACCCGCTGCGGCGGCATCACCGAGCTGCTACGCATCACCGCCGTGGCCGCCGCCGCCCAGCTCGACGTCTCCGCGCACTGCGCCCCCTACCAGCACGCCGCGCCGATGGCCGCCATCCCGAACCTGCGCCACCTCGAGTACTTCCACGACCACACCCGCATCGAGCGACTCTTCTTCGACGGGACGGCGCCGCCGACGCACGGCGAGCTGCCGCTGCACCCCACCTCCCCGGGAAACGGTTTCACCTTCAAGCCCGAGACCGCCCAACCATTCCTCACCGCAGGCGCCGCCACATGAGCCCCGACGAGCCGTCCGAACGAGAACGGCACGAGACCGCCCTCCAGGAGATCATCGACTCGCTCGCCGCGTCGGGCCATGGGCGCTCCCCGGACGACCTGGTCCGTGACCTCACAGAACGCCTGCACCAGCAGGGGCTTCCCGCGATGCCCGCGACCTGGGTACGCGCCGTCGCCACCGAGGCCGCCGTCGGCAACCCCTACGTCGTCTCCAGGTTCACCGCGGAAAACGTCACCATCCCCCAACCCGAGACCCCTGACCAGCCGTACGGCATCTCCTGAACGAACGGCACGACACGATGCACACCCGGTCGGGTGGTCGTAGATAACCTGCAGCTGTTATGCGCAACGTCATGAGCCGTAAGGACATCGCCCTGACCGACACCGCCGAGCCTCGGCGGGACCCTGGCCATCGGGCAATGGCGACGCTGCGCGCCTCGGCGGCTCAGTGGGACGTCACGTCGTGACGCCGGATCCCGGCCCTCAACGGCGAGGGCTTGAGTCGCGGGACGGACGGACGTAGGGGGTGGCACGTGGGATGGTGGTTGCGCGACCCCTGGGCGCCGTAGCGAGCGCGTTGGCCACCGCCTGGGGCATGGGTCTCTTGTCGGCGCCGAGCCGTTCCATGAGGCGGTAGCGCAGGTCAGCGGCGGGCTCGTCGTCGGCGAGAGGGTTTGTGCCGATGACCTCGGTGAGCAGGGTGCTCAGGTCGTGGCCTGAGGCCACGGCGCGGTCGAGGGTCGCAGCGAGGGCGCCCCAGTCGTCGGCGCGGACCAGGTTGAGATCGACTTGCCGGATCAGGTAGGCCCAGCGGGTGGCTGGAGGCAGCAAGGTTTGCGCGGTGACGCGTTGCCTCACGTCGTTGACTGCGTGCACCTGGTGGGCGCTGGCCGCGTGCCGGTCGCTGTCCCAGGTCGTGATTCGTTCGAGGAGCTGTGTGAGCGCGACCTCCTTGGGGGCGTGCAGCCGGCGACTGACATCCTCGGTGCGCTGCGTCCAATGGGCGGCGTGTCCCGCGGCGATGACCGAGACCGCGTCGCTGAGCGCGGTGGTCGGGCGCAGGTGGGCGAGCCGCTCGTCGACGAGAGCCTCGGCCAGCGGGCGGGAAGCGACCAGCTGGGCGCGCAGGGCTGCTGGGCCGGCTTCGCGGAGCAGGCTGGCCGGGTCGTGGCCGTCGGGGAAGGTGGCGTGGCGTGGGTCGGCGCCGCGGGCGGTGAGGGTCCAATAGTCGCGTTCGGCGGCCATCTGGCCGGCGGGGTCGCTGTCGGTGGCCACGATGACACCAGGGGCGCCGGCGGTGTGGTCGAGGAACGGCATGAGGGTGTCCGCTTGGGTGTCGGTGAGGGAGGTCCCTAGCGGGACGAGGCCGACGTGGTCGCGACTGGCGTAGGTAACGGCCAGGGCGTCCACGGGGCCTTCGACAAGGACGGGGGTGGCGCCGGTGTCGAGGCGTTCGCGGTGCTCGGCCATGCCGTACAGCTGGTCGCCTTTGGCGAACAGGACGGTGTCGCCGGTGTTGAGGTACCTCGGGCCCGCCTTCGACGCCGCAGCGGCCTCGCCGCCCTCGAGTTGACCGCCCTCGATGTTTCGTGGGTCGAGGTCGTCGGTGTCGGGGTTGCGGCGGCCGACGAACCCGACGACCTGGGGGCCGTGGGTCGCCACGTGTTGGATGGGGAGCATGAGGCGGTCGCGGAAGGTGTCGATGAGCCGGCCGGACGAGGCGTGCTTGGCGAGGCCGGCGGCGAGGAGCTCGGTGTCGGTGGCGCCGTGGCGGCGTAGGTGGCTGGTGAGGGTGGTCCAGCCGCCGGGGGCGTAGCCGGGCCGGGTGTTGGGGTCGGCGGTGAGGTCGAGGCCGCCGAGCCGGTCGGTGAGGTAGGTCTGCGCCCATGAGGTGGGGTAGCAGCGCTGGTAGAAGGCGGCGGCTTGCTCGTTGAGCTCGGCGATCCGTTCGGGGGTGACGGGGGAGAACTCGGCTTCGGCGGCGCGGTCCTCGAGGCGTCGCTGCTGCTCGTCGGTGGGTTCCCACGTTAGGGCCAGCCGATGGCGGGCGGCGTGGAACAGCTCCTCGTGAACTTCGGCGTCGGTCAGTGCCACCTGGTCGACGCAGAGGCTGTCGGCGTCCATCGGTGGCAGCGGCGCCACGGCGGCGGTGGCGGCGTGGGTGAAGTCGAGTGGGCTTTCGGCCAGGTTGTCCGGTGCGTGGGGGTCGAGGGTGGTAACCATGTGCAGGTCCTGCGGCGGGATGAGGTCCGGGTCTTCCGGTTCGACGTACGAGCCGTGCGCGTCGCCTGTGGCGTGGGCGTCGTCGAGGTCGTAGGAGTCGGCCCGGTAGCTCGGGACGGGGTCGGTGAGGGTGAGCGCTCGGTAGATGAGGGCGTCGGCGAGGGCGTGGCCGGGGACGGGTTCCCCGTCTGGTCCGACGGGGACGCGCAGGAGATCCCCGAGTGGGACGCCGTGTTCGATGCTGCGGGTGACGGCGGCGATGACGGCGGGCCAGTGTGGGTCGGCCAGGAGGGTGGCGGTGGTTTGGTCGCCGAGTGCGGCGCTCAGCTGGGGGAGCCAGTCGGGCCGCAGGGGGTCCGCCGGGGCGGCGTCCCGGTCGGGGGCGAGGACCGCGGGGCAGACGTGCCGGGCGATCCGCCACCACAGCGCGGCGGCCTGGTTATTCGTCGGGTAGCGGGCCTTCGGCGGCGGCGCGTCGGATCAGGGCGGGGGCGTCGGCGCCGGCCCGGGAGAGCGCGGCGAGGTTCTCAGCGAGGGTAGGCCAGTGCGGGTCGCTTCGTGGGGTGAGTCCGACCTGGACGGCTAGGTGGCTGGTGTTTTTCGCGTGTCGCCGACCCGGCTGACGTGATTGCTTGGGACAATGACAACGACGGGTT
>JAABUV010006948.1_pt1 | contig 12088 bp, 8 predicted proteins | sample 5559971 | NCBI WGS metagenome assembly JAABUV01 (sample SAMN10711881, study PRJNA513362) | rock metagenome | isolation source: Antarctica rocks | place: Antarctica: Victoria Land, Knobhead nord | collected 2015-12-19
GCAGAGACCTACGCCGCGTTCCGCTCCGTCGTCAGCACCGCAAAGACACGCGGCGCAACCGTGCTGGCAGCCGTCCAGGACGCGCTACGCGGCGAGGTGCCCTGCGCACCAGGGTGAGCAATTACCGTCGCCGCCTCCTTGCATGAACTCTGACATCTTAAATCTTTTTTGTGGTGGTCTGATGGATAGAAGTTGCTACCATTCTATAGAAAACTTAGCCCAATCCTGAGAGCTAGACACATACCCTGCAAGAACTGTTACTTCGCCTGTCTGAGTACTATCATCAATGTAGGCTTGAAGCACCATCAGCGGCCTCGTAGCCATCTTGTGCGGTGACAATCCACACACCAGCCGAAGCACTGGCTCGGCAGCGGGATCGGACCAATCGACAAGGGCCATCACTCATACCCCTTGTGGGTGGGTATGGGAAGTGGAACATTGCCTTTCCAAAGGCCTCGGCCTCTGGCGGAGTCCGGAGGCAGAGCCTCTGGCCTTGCCTCCCTGCCTCCTCCGCCTCGTCACGCTCGCCCTGCTCGCGCCCCTGGCCGCCGCGCACGCCCAGGGCCTGCCCGGACCGAGCTACGCCGAGCCGCTCGGCATCGGCCTTGAGACCTGGCCCTACCCGTACCCCGTGCGGTTCCTGCCGCTCGCCGTGCAGGGGCAGGCGGTGCGCATGGCCTACATGGACGTCGCGCCCTCGGCCGCGCCGAACGGCCGCACGGCGCTGCTGCTGCACGGCAAGAACTTCGACAGCTCGTACTGGGCCGGCCCGATCGAGGCGCTGCGCGGCGCCGGCTATCGCGTGGTGGTGCCCGACCAGATCGGCTTCAACAAGTCGGCGAAACCCGACATCGTCTACGGCTTCGACCTGCTCAGCGACAACACGCTGCGCCTGCTGGACACGCTCGGGGTGGCCGAGGCGGACGTGGTCGGCCACTCCACCGGCGGCATGCTGGCGGTGCGCCTCGCCGCCCGGGCGCCGGCGCGGGTGCGGCGCCTGCTGCTGGAGGACCCGATCGGCCTGGAGGACTACCGCCGCACGGTGCCGGAGCAGGGCACGCAAACCCTGATCGACGCCGAGGAGCGCCAGACCGTTCCAGGCTACCGGGCGTTCGTCGGCCGCTACTTCGCCACCCTGCCGCCCGCGCGGTACGAGCCGTTCGTCGAGTGGCGCGCCCGCATCGGCCTCAGTGGCGAATTCGACCGCTACGCCCGCGCCGTCGCCCTGACCTACCAGATGATCTGGCACGACCCGGTGCGCGCCGCCTACCCGGGCCTGGCGATGCCGGTGCTGATGGTCGTCGGCGAGAAGGACCGCGCGGCGCCGCTGCGCCAGTATGCGCCACCCGCGCTGGCAGCGACGATGGGCGACATGCCGGCGCTTGCCCGCCAGGCCTGCGCGGAGGTCGCGCGGTGCCGGCTGGTGGTGGTGCCGGACACCGGGCACGTCCCGCACCTCGAGGCGCCGGAGCTGTTCCGGCGGGAGCTGCTGGCGTTCCTGGACGCGCCGTAGGCCGCGGAGCCGGCGGAATAGCACCGGACGTGCCCTGCGCGGCGTGACGGCCGTCCTGCGCGGCAGGACAGACGGACGGGTCGGTCGTGCGGCGTGACGCGGTCCGGCACGCGCCGACGGTGCCGGGGAGGGAGGCGGCGCGGCCGAGGACGGACTCCTCGCGCCGCTGTCGTTCCTGGCGGGTCGGTGCCGGACGGCGGGCGGACGCGTGTGGCGGGACGCGTGGCCGCCTCTGCAGGTGGCCGCCTCTGCCGGCTGGCCGTGCCGCCGGCGCCGGACCCGCTCAGGGCACCGGCACGGCGGCCGGCACGCCATCCACGGACACTCCCAGCCGCCGCGCCGCGTCGACCAGCACCGCCCTGACCTCGCCCGAGGCGATCGTCGCCATCAGGCCGCTCCGCGCGTCGCGGAGCTGCAGCGTGCTGCCTGCCGGGCCGTGCCGCCAGGCCAGCGCGACCGCCACGCAGATCGCCGCGTCGAGCCGGTCCTGGTCGGCCTTGCGCGGCCGGCCCAGGCCCGCCGCCGTATCCGCCCATTCCGCGAGCGACCCGGCCCCGGGCGACCCTGCTCCGAGCGACCCGGCCCCGAGCGATCCGGCCCCGGGCGACCCTGCTCCGAGCCCGCGCGCGAACGCCGCCACCCCCGACGCCACCAGCGGCCAGTCCGACGCCGCGAACAGCCGCGCCGCCGGGTTGTACTTGGCCGCCCGCCGACGCGCCCAGATCGCCGGCACCAGCTCGGGCAGCGCGAGCGCGGGGAACACCTCCATCACGAACCGCCCGGACGTGGCGCTCCGCGCGGCGAGCGGGTCCTGCGCCGCCCCGATCGCGTCGAGGAACCGCCAGACCGGCGCCGCGTCGCCGAACATCGCAGCGCCCGTCCCGCCGCGCCGCGCCGGCTGCACCCCGCCGCGGAGGCGACCGACCAGGCTGGCCGCGACCCGGTCGACCGGCCGGCTGCCCGCCTCGTTCGCCACCACCGTCGGCTGGTCGATCGCCACCAGAACGACATCGGCGCCATCGCCGACCTCCGCCACGAACCGCGCGGCCTCGGCGAACCGGGCGAGGCGGGGAGGGTGGAACGCCGCGCACCGCCCGCCGTCGAGCACGCAGGCGGCGATCGCCCCGGGATTGCGGGCGTCGTCGGTCTAGGCCGAGTCGAAGCCGAACAGCGCCTCGCGCGAGGCCACGCTCAGCGCCGCCCGAACATCCGCTCGATCTCGGCACGCGACAGGGTGAGGAAGGTCGGCCGGCCGTGGCTGCAGGTGGCCGCGCGCGGCGTGGCCTCCATGGCGCGCAGCATGGCGTTCATCTCCGCCTGCCCGAGGCGACGGCCGGCGCGGATGCTGCCGTGGCAGGCCAGCCGCGCGATCGCGGCCCCCAGCCGGGCGTCGAGCGAGAGCTGCGCGCCCTCGGCCAGCTCGTCGGCCAGGTCGCGCAGCAGCGGCGCGGGGTCGGGCGAGCCCAGCGCCGCCGGCAGCGCGCGCACCAGCACCGCGCCGGCGCCGAACCCCTCGATCTCCAGCCCGAGCCGCCCCAGCTCCCCGGCCGCGTCGAGCAGCCGCGCCGCGTCCGCCGGCGGCAGGTCCACCACCGCCGGCACCAGCAGGGCCTGTGTCCTGACCCCGCCCGCCACGTGCTGCGCGTGCAGCGCCTCGTGGGTCAGCCGCTCGTGCGCCGCGTGCTGGTCCACCAGCACCAGCTCGCCCGCCGCGGTGACCGCGAGGATGTAGGTGTCGAGCACCTGCGCCAGCGCCGCGCCGAGCGGGTGCGCCCGCCCGTCCGTCACCGCCACGCCCGCGACCATCCCGCCCGCGACCGCCACGCCCGGCGTCGCGCCTGGCCGGTGCGGTGCGGGGTCGCGGTCCGACACGCTGTCTCCCGCGGCCCCGGCCAACGCCGCGAGATCGGCGGCGCTCCTCGCGCCCGGCATGGCGCCCAGCGGCAGCTGCGTCTCCGCCAGGCCCGTGGCCCCGCGCATCAGCCCCGCGCCGTCCACCGCCCAGCCGCCATCCGTCGCCTCGCGCGGCGCCGGACGCGGCGGGGTGGACACGATCCGGCCGCCGCGCCAGGACGGGCGGGGTGCCGCCGACCCCGCGCCGCCGCCCAGCGCCCGCCGCACGCCGCCGATCACCAGGCTGCGCACCGCGTCCGGCTGGCGGAAACGTAGCTCGGACTTGGCGGGGTGCACGTTCACGTCCAGCTCGTCGGGCGGCAGCTCCAGGTAGAGCGCCACCACGCCGTGCCGGCCCGCCGCGATCACGTCGCGGTACGCCACCCGGACCGCGCCGCGCAGCACCGGGTCGCTCACCGGGCGGTTGTTGACGATCAGCCCCTGCGCCGCCGCCGTGGCCCGGCTCACCCCCGGCGCGCAGGCGAAGCCGCTCAGGCGATAGCCGTCGCGGGTGGCGTCCACCGCGAGCAGGCACCCCGCCGCCTCCGGGCCCAGCAGCGCGCCCAGCCGCGCCGCGCGGTCCTGCGCCGGCAGGTCGAACTCCACCCGGCCCTCGATCTCCAGCCGCATCGCCACCGCGGGTGCCGACAGCGCCAGGCGGCGCAGCGAGGCCGCCGCCTGCTCCGCCTCCGTCCTGGGCTGCTTCAGGAATTTTCGTCGTGCCGGCGTGGCGTGGAACAAATCCTCCACCACGACGCGCGTGCCCGCCGCACCCGCCGCCGGCTCCACCGCGCCGACCGCGCCGCCGTCCACGCGCAGCCGGCTGGCGTGCGCCGCGCCGCGCACGCGCGAGGTCAGGGTGAGGCGCGCCGCCGCCCCGATCGAGGGCAGCGCCTCGCCGCGGAACCCCAGCGTGGCGATGCGCACCAGCACGTGCTCGTCGCCCTCGCTGTCGCGGCCGAGCTTGGAGGTGCAGTGCCGCTGCACCGCGAGCAGCAGCTCGCCGGGCGTCATGCCGTGCCCGTCGTCGACGACCTCGATGCGCCCGATGCCGCCGCCCTCCAGCCGCACGGCGATGCGGGTGGCGCCGGCGTCGAGCGCGTTCTCCACCAGCTCGCGCAGCGCCGCCGCCGGGCGCTCGATCACCTCGCCGGCCGCGATGCGGTTGACCAGCGTGTCGGGCAGGCGGCGGATGCGGCCGGTGACGCCGGCCGACTCGTCCGGGGTGCGAAGGGTCAGGGGCGGCATGGCGCCACGCTACACAGGCCGGACCCGCTCCGGCCACGGCAAAGGGTGTCCGAGCCCTGCGGGAGGATCACGGCCGGCGACGGACCCATGCCTGCCGGTTGCCCTCAGGAAGAGCGCCCCAGGCTCGCCACAGCGGAGCCCAGGCGCAGGGCCTCCGGTGGCGCCTGCCTCGGCCGGTCCGGACACCGGGGCCGCGCGGCTCAGAACAGGGTGTCGAAGATCCCGCCGCTGCCGGTCTTGGGCGTGATGATCGGCGTGTCGCCGGCACTCTGGCTGCGCCCGAGCGCCGCGTTCCGCCGCAGCCGCTGGCTCTCGCCCTTGGCGTCCACCACGGTGCCGAGCGGGGCGGGCGGGCGCCAGAACATCAGCTCGTCGGCGAAGGTCTCGGGCGGCCGGTCGAGCGTGCCGTCCTGGTCGACCCTGGTGCGGATGTCGCGCGGGGCGCCTGGGCCGGCCTGTCGCAGCAGCGCGTCCTGCCCGGCGCTGGCCTGGCCGCCGGCGCCCTGCAGCGCGATCTGCGGCGCCAGCGCCTCCTCGGCGGCCTGCTGCGAGGTCAGCTCCTGCGGGCGGGTGGCGCCCGGCCGCGGCGCGCGGAGCTGGGCGTCCGGCGGCATCGACAGCGGCGCGCGCGTGGTCACGGCGAACTCGTCCGGGGTGTCGCGGGTCAGCCCGAAGCTGCGCGACAGGTCGTCGGCGCAGCCGCCCAGGGTCAGGCAGGCACCGCAGAGCAGGACGGCGAGGATGGTCGGGCGGGACATGGCACTCTCCTGTGGCGCCTCTTAGCCCGGCCGGTGTCCCCGCTCAAGCGGCGTGGGCGGGCCGCGAGGCGGCAGGCAAGGCCGGGCTCCGCCCAAACCCGCCAAAGGGCAAGCCCTTTGGAAACCGATCTACTTGAGGGAGGCAGGTCCAGGGGCGGCTCGCCCCTGGCGGAGCTTGAGGCAGAGCCTCAACCTCGCCTGCTTCCTGCACTCACGAGGCCACGCGCCGCGGCCGCAGCCCGTCCAGCAGCAGCAGCCCGACCCCGCAGCAGATCGCCGCGTCGGCCACGTTGAACACGTACCACGACCAGCCCCCGGCATGGGCGTGGATGAAGTCCACGACCGCGCCGTAGCGCAGCCGGTCGACGATGTTGCCCACCGCGCCGCCCGCGACCGCGCCGAGCGCTGTGGCCACCAGGGCGTTCTCCGCCCGCCGCAGCCAGACCAGCAGCACCGCCACCACCGCGACCGCCACCGCCGCCAGCAGCGCCACGCCGGAGGGCGTGCCGGCGCGGAACAGCCCGAACGTCACGCCCTGGTTCCACACCATGGTCAGGTTCAGCCCCGGCAGCACGGCGACGCTGCCGCGCGCCGGCAGGTCGAGGCCGTGCAGCACCCACTGCTTGGACGCCTGGTCCGCGGCGAGGACCAGCAGCGCCGCCACCAGGCCTGCCACGGTGCGGCCCCGGCCGGCGCCGGGGCGGACGGCCCCGGCGGGCAGGGCGGGGCGGTCCGGCCCGGCGGCGCTCATGGCGCGGACGCGGCGGCGGGGATGGCCGGCCCGCCGCACAGCCCACTGTCCACCGCGTCGGCGCAGCGCAGGCACAGCGCGGGGTGCGCCGCGTCCCGCCCGACCTCCGGCAGCACCCGCCAGCACCGCGCGCATTTGTGGCCGGGCGCCTTGAAGACCATGACCGGGTCTGGCGGCGTGCTGTCCGCCGAGGACGCGTGCGGCTCCCCGGCCGGCGGCCGATTCGGGTCCCGCCGCGTCGTCAGCGCGGAGACGATCGCCAGTTCCGCCCAGGTCTCGTCGGGCAGCAGAGGAACGTCGACGTCCGCCAGCGGCAGATCGACTCCGGCCTCGAGCGAGGAGCGGATCGCGCCTGTCGCGCGGGCCGGTTCCAGCACGCCGGTGATGCGACGTCTGATCACCTGCACGCGCTTCCACCGCTCGGCCAGCGCGTCGTCACGCCACTCCGGCGGCACCTCGGGGAAGAGCGTCTCATGCACGCTCTCGCCCGCGCCGAACCGCGCCTGCCACGCCTCCTCGGCGGTGAAGCACAGCACCGGCGCCAGCCACGCGCACAGGCAGCGCTGCACCCGGTCCAGCACCGTGCGCACCGCGCGCCGGCGCGCCGCATCCGGCCGGTCGCAGTACAGCGAGTCCTTGCGCACGTCGAAGTAGAACGCCGACAGGTCGGTGGCGCAGAAGCCGTGCAGCTCCGGCACCACGCCGGTCCACTCGTGGCTCGCGACCGCGCCGCGCACCCGCGCGTCGAGCACGGCCAGGCGGTGCAGCACCCAGCGCTCCAGCTCCGGCAGCGCGGCGTGGTCGACGATCTCGGCGGAGGCGAAGCCGTCGAGCGCGCCCAGCAGCCAGCGCAGGGTGTTGCGCAGGCGGCGGTACAGCTCGGATTGCTGCTTGAGGATCTCCGGGCCGATGCGCAGGTCCTCCGAGGTGTCGGAGTTCATCACCCACAGGCGCAGGATGTCGGCGCCGTACAGGTCGGTGACCTCCTTCGGCGCGGTGACGTTGCCGAGCGACTTGCTCATCTTGCGGCCGTGCTCGTCGAGCACGAAGCCGTCGGTCAGCACCGCGCGGAACGGCGCCCGCCCGCGCGTGCCGACCGCCTCCAGCAGCGAGGACTGGAACCAGCCGCGGTGCTGGTCCGAGCCCTCCAGGTACAGGTCCGCCGGCCAGGGCAGGCCGCGCGCCTCCAGGGCGAAGGCGTGGGTGGAGCCGGACTCGAACCACACGTCGACGATGTCCATGACCTGCTCGTAGGCGTCCGGGTCGCGCCCCCGGCCGAGGAACCGCGACGGCGGCGACGAGTACCAGGAATCCGCGCCCTCCGCCTCGAAGATCGAGACCACGCGGGCCATGACCTCGGGATCGCGCAGCGGCTCGGAGGTCGCGCGCTCGACGAAGATCGCGATCGGCACGCCCCAGGCGCGCTGGCGGCTGATGCACCAGTCCGGGCGGCCCTCCACCATCGCGCGGATGCGGTTGCGGCCCTTCTCCGGGACGAACCGCGTGTCCGCGATGGCGTCGAGCGCGCGGGCACGGATCCGCTCCGGGCCGTCCATGCGGATGAACCACTGCGGCGTCGCCCGGTAGATCAGCGGCGCCTTGGACCGCCAGGAGTGCGGGTAGGAGTGCACCAGCTTCGAGCGGGCCAGCAAAGCACCTGCCTCGACCAGCGCCTCGCACACCGCGTCGGCTGCCTTGTACACGTGCAGACCGGCGAACAACGGCACCCAGGCGTTGAAGGTGCCGTCGTCGCCTACTGTCTCCGGCACCTCGAGTCCGTGTTCGCGGCCCAGAGCAAAATCGTCCTCGCCATGGCTGGGTGCGGTGTGCACCAGGCCGGTGCCCTGCTCGGTGGTGACGTGGGCACCGAGCAGCAGCGGCACGTCGAACTCGTAGCCCCGGCCGCGCAGCGGGTGGTCCATGCGGACGCCCGCCAAAGCTGACCCCGGGAACACCCGCAGCACGGTATGCGCGGTGATCCCAACATCGGCGCAGACCTGACCAAGCAGAGCTGCGGCCACCACGATCCGCTCGCCAGGCACGGCCAGCGATCCCTCGGCTACGGCATCCACCCGCACGAGCGCGTAGTCGATCTCCGGACCGGCAGCGACCGCGCGGTTCGCCGGGATCGTCCACGGCGTCGTGGTCCAGATGACGATGGATGAGCCCGACAGCAGATCTGCGATCCGGTTGCTGGATGCCGAGTCGCTGTTCCCAGGTTCGCCGTAACTCTTGCCGCGAAAACGAAAGCGCACCCAGATCGTGGTGCTGGTATGGTCATGGTACTCGACCTCCGCCTCCGCCAGCGCGGTCTTCTCCACCGGGCTCCACATCACCGGGCGCAGGCCGCGGTACAGCGCGCCGTTGAGTAGGAACCGGCCGATCTCGCCGGCGATCGCCGCCTCGGAGGAGAAGTCCATGGTGGCGTAGCGCCCGGCCCAGTCGCCCTGCACGCCGAGGCGGCGGAACTCGGCCGCCTGCACGTCGAGCCACCTCTGCGCGTGGGCGCGGCACTCGGCGCGGAACTGCAGCACCGGCACGTCGTCCTTGTCGCGCCCGGCCTTGCGGTACGCCTCCTCGATCTGCCACTCGATCGGCAGGCCGTGGCAGTCCCAGCCGGGGACGTAGAGCGCGTCCTCGCCCGACATCTGCCGCGCCCGGTTGATGACGTCCTTGTGGATCTTGTTCAGCGCGTGGCCGATGTGCAGGTGGCCGTTGGCGTAGGGCGGGCCGTCGTGCAGCAGGAAGGTCGGGCGTCCCGCGCTGTCCTCGCGCAGGCGGGCGTACAGGCCATCGGACTCCCAGCGCGCCAGGATCTCCGGCTCCTTCTGCGGCAGGCCGCCGCGCATCGGGAACGCGGTCGTCGGCAGGAACACGGTGTCGCGGTAGTCGCGCGCGGGCTCGGACATGGGTGGGTCTCACAGGAAGGAAGCAAGGCCGGGCTCTGCCCGGACCCGCCAGGGGCCGGAGGCCTTCGGAAGCCGTCTTCTCGGAAGCGTCAGGCGGGACCGGGCCGGCTCCGCCGCACGTGGCGCGGCCGGCCGACAGGTCCCAGCCTGTCCCGGCTCAGCGAGCCGGGTCGGTAATTCGCAGCATCCGCGTCGCGGCCCCACATCTCATCCGGGCATATGCAAACCGCCCCCGCCCGTGGTCAAGCGGGACAAGCGGCGGACCCCGCAGGCAAGCAAGGCCGGGCCCTCCCTCCGCCGCCCTTCCTCAAGCAAATGGATTCCAAAGGCTTGCCTTTGGCGGAGTTTGAGGCGGAGCCTCAACCTTGCTCGCTGCCTTGTCTCACCCCGCCCCGAGCGCCGCCCGCGCCTGCGCCGCATCCGCCGCGATCTGCGCCTTCAGCGCGTCCAGGCCGTCGAAGCGCCGCTCGTCGCGCAGGAACGCGTGCAGCGCCACCGATACGAACCGGCCGTACAGGTCCTCGGCGAAGTCGAACAGGTGCGCCTCCACCCGGCTCTGTGTCCCGCTCGCGACCGTGGGCCGCCGGCCGATGTTGGCCACGCCTGGCACCGCGCGGCCGTCCGGCAGCCGCACCGTGACCGCGTACACCCCGCGCGCCGGCTCGATGTGCTCGCCGAGCGCCACGTTGGCGGTGGGGAAGCCGATGGTGCGGCCCCGCGCGTCGCCGTGCTCCACCACGCCGCCGATCTCCCACGGGCGGCCGAGCCCTGCCGCGGCGCGCGCCGGGTAGCCGTCCTGCAGGTCGCGGCGGATGCGCGTCGACGAGATCGGGCCCGCGGCGTCGGTCAGCGGCGGCACCAGGGTCAACCCGACGCCGGCGGCCTCCGCGCGACGGGCCAGCAGCGCCGTGTCGCCGCCGCGGCGGTGCCCGAAGGCGAAGTCCGGCCCGCAGGCCAGGTGCGCCGCGCCGATGCCCGCGCACAGCACGTCGGCGACGAACGCCTCGGCCTCCAGCCAGGAGAAATCGTGGTCGAACGGCATCTCGAAAAGCACGGACACGCCGCATTCGCCCAGGGCCGCCGCGCGCTCGCCCGCGGTCATCAGCCGGAATGGCGGGTCGTCGGGGCGGAACAGCTGGCGCGGGTGGGGCTCGAAGCTCAGCACCGCCAGCGGGGCGTCCGGGCGCGCGGCGTGGGCGGCGGCCAGCACGGCGCGGTGCCCGAGGTGCACCCCGTCGAAGTTGCCGAGCGCCACCGCGGCGCCGCGCGCCTCGGGCGGCACGACGCGCCAATCGCGTACGACAAGGGGGGCGCGTACGACAAGGGAGGCGCGCACGACAGAGGGGGCGCGGGCGGGCAGGGGAGGGCGCGCGGGATCGGGCATGGCACAGCTCGCGAGAGGGGGGCAGCCGCCCGGCCGTCCAGGGGCATCCGTCACAGTGTGGGGGGACGGGCGGGAGGCGGCAAATCCGGCGCGCGGATCGTCTGCCGCGAGGCCGAGGAAAGGCCAGGGCTCTGCCCCGGACCCGCGGCCCCGGCGCCTGGACGCCCCGCGGGCCGGGTGCGACGCTTGCGGCGACGGCAGCGGGGCGGGTCATGGGGCAGGACGAGCAGGCGGCGGCGATCGCGGCGGCGTGGCAGGCGCCGGAGCGCCGCCTCGCGGCCTGGCCGGGGACGCCGCCGCGCGACCCGGCGGAGGGCTACCGGCTGCAGCGGGCGGTGGCCGCGAGACTCGGGCCGGTCGGCGGCTGGAAGGTGGGGGCGAGCGGCCCGGAGGCGCCGCCGAGCTGCGCGCCGATGCCGCTGTCCGGCATGCGGCGCGGGCCGGCCACGGTGTCGCTCCGCCTCCATCCCCGGCCGATGGTCGAATCCGAGATCTGCCTCCGCCTCGGCCGCGACCTGCCGCCCCGCGCGACGCCCTACGGCGAGGCGGAGGTCCTGGACGCGGTGCAGTCCTGCCATCCCGCGCTGGAGATCCTGCAGTCGCGCTTCCTCGACGACGGCGCCCTCGACCCGGCCGCGCGGCTGGCGGACCTGCTCGGCCATGGCGGCTTCGTGTCGGGCGGAGCGATCGAGGGCTGGCGCGACCTCGATTTCGCCTCGCTCGGGGTCGTGCAGCAGGTCGAGGACCAGCCGGACATCGCGGGACGGGGCAACCCGGCGGGCGGCATGGGCCGGCTGCTGCGCTGGCTGGCGGACGAGGGCGCGCGCGAGGCCGGAGGACTGCACGCCGGGCAGTTCGTGACCTGCGGCTCGTGGACCGGCAAGACCGCGGTCGCGGCGCCGGCCCGGGTCAGCGTGCGCTTCGAACGGGCGCCCGGGCTGCACGTCTGGTTCGAGGCCTGACAGCGCGACGGCAGCGGCGAACCCCCTGGTGGTGGGTCAGCTTGCCCTCGATCGTCGCAGTGACGTGCCAGACGCAAGAGGAAAGCAAGGTTGAGGCTCTGCCTCAAACTCCGCCAAAGGCTCGCCTTTGGAAACAACCACTTAAGCAAACCGGTTTCCAAAAGGCAATGTTCCACTTCCCATACCCACCCACAAGGGGTATGAGTGATGGCCCTTGTCGATTGGTCCGATCCCGCTGCCGAGCCAGTGCTTCGGCTGGTGTGTGGATTGTCACCGCACAAGATGGCTACGAGGCCGCTGATGGTGCTTCAAGCCTACATTGATGATAGTACTCAGGCAGGCGAAGTAACAGTTCTTGCAGGGTATGTGTCTAGCTCTCAGGATTGGGCTAATTTTTCTATATAATGGCAGCAACTTCTATCCATCAGACCACCACAAAAAAGATTTAAGATGTCAGAGTTCATGCAAGGAGGCGGCGACGAGAGTTTAGAAAGAGCAGGCTGGCATTATAGGCTTATTGAGAAGTACACTAATACTAACCGTCAAAACGCCTGACTCTCGCGGGGCCTGGATTCCCATCACCGTTCTAGGCCGTGTGGACGGATTTAACCAACATCAGTCCGCACGCAAAACTGATGATGGCTGAGTAGCTGGTGTCGGTCTTCTCGCA
>JAABUV010006949.1_pt1 | contig 12087 bp, 1 predicted proteins | sample 5559971 | NCBI WGS metagenome assembly JAABUV01 (sample SAMN10711881, study PRJNA513362) | rock metagenome | isolation source: Antarctica rocks | place: Antarctica: Victoria Land, Knobhead nord | collected 2015-12-19
CTAGTCCCCGCTACCTAAAACCTAAGAAGTACTATTATAAAGGATATAAGAACTTAAAGAAGAAGTCTCTAAGAGGTAATAGATATAAGATCTATAATAATATTTATAAGAGTTAAAGTAGGAAATATATACTAATAATACTACTTAAGCGGGTTATTACTATTACCTATTATTAATAGAAGAATTAGAATTAAAGCGTCCTTAATATAAAACTTATATTCTTAAGTTATAAGACCTATATATATATAATAGGAAGTTAATATAAAGAGTATTAAGAATAGTTTAAGAATATAATTAATATAATTAAAATAAGTATAACTTATTTTTTTAATAACTTTATAAAAATCTAATATATAGTATAATATATAGTATATATATATAAAGGATATATTAAAGAATAAATAGTCCTAAGAATACTCTAATAATTTCTTAATAGATTAAATAAAAGATCTTTAAAATTAATATCTAATAAATAGTAAGTACTACTTAGAAGCTAAGTAAAAGGAATATTAAAAGATTATAAACTTTATAAATTACCTTATTAGGTTAGAAAGATAACTTAAGCTATTAATAGAGTATATACTTTATAATAACTTTTTAAATAAGTTATATAAAGATCTTTATAATTAACTTATAATATAACTTAATATCCTAGAGATAAGGGATACTCTTATTATATTAATAACCTAATTAAAGCCTTATATAATACTATTTATATATGAAGATTAAAAGGATAATACTCCTACTAGGGGTTAATATCCTTAAAGGGGAAGAGGGAATTTCTAAGGGTAAAGAGATAATAGCTTATATATAAAGTAAAAAGGATAGGGTAGTATTAAGGTATTATTATACCTTCCTTAAAGGCTTAAGCCTAACTTCTCTACTATTAAGTATTATAATTATTAAAAGAAGGGATATATAACTAAAAATTATTAAAGTATAAAATTAATAATTATAAGTATTATAACTAATAAGCTTATAATTAATAAGATATCTAATAATAAGCTAGCTAAGAGAAGCTTAAATTTAAAAAACCCCTAAGTATTATAATTATATCTACTATTATAATATAAGGGAAGAAGTAGATACGGTGACTTATTATTATAATATAAATAGAGCTTAAGAGCTTATAAAGAGAATTTATTATATTAATTAACTTTAGAGTAGACATTAATTATATTAATATATACTTAATAAAGGAGTAAAATTAAAAAATAAACTTAAGCTCTAATAATATCTTATATAATAAAGTTAAAAACCTAATATTATTACTAGGTTCTTATATAAGAGAAATTAAATTTATTAATTTTAATAATATTATATAATATTATAAGGGCGCCTTCTATATAATAGTAAACCTTAATTATAACTTCTACTTTAAGTATTTATAATTAAAAGAATAAAATCTCTAAGTAGATCAACTTATATAAAACTAGTAATTCCTTATTAAGAAAAGTAATATTAAGGAGTACTTTAATATTATTAAAGCCCTAGAGGAGTAGCTTAATAATATTACATTTATTATAATATACTTAGGAGTAGGTAATAAAAGCCTACTACTTAAAGTTAAGCTTCTTTTAAAATTTTAAGAATTCTAAAATATCTTTTTAATTAAGAATATTAAAGTATTATTAGATTATATATATTATAATTATATAATTAATATAAAGGAGAATAAGGAACCTCCCTTTAACTTACTTTATAACTTATTAGAGAAAGAGTTACGCGTATTAAGGGAGTACTTTAAGTAAGCTTTAAAAAAGGGATAGATTTATTGTTTTATAAGTTTAATAGGTATATTAATTCTTTTTATACTAAAAAAGGATAGAATATTATACTTATATATTAATTATAAAGCGCTTAATAAGATTATAGTTAAGAACTACTACCTACTTTTATTAATTAATAAAATATTAATAAGATTAGTTAGTATTAAGTACTTAATTAAGTTAGATTTTAAGGATATATATTATTACTTATAAATAAAAAAGAGTAATAAATAGAAAACTATATTTTATATAAGGTATAATTATTTTAAATATATAATTATATCTTTTAGATTTATTAATATACTTACCTTATTTTAAGTATATATTAATAAAGCCTTAGCGGGACTACTTAATATTATATATATTATTTATCTAAATAATATTCTTATCTACTCCTAGGATAAAAAGTCTTATATTAGAGTTATAAAGGTAGTATTATAATATCTTCGCGAATTTAAACTTTATATTAGCCTAAAAAAATATAAATTTATAATAATAAAGGTAGAATTCCTTAACTTTATTATTAGTTATAATAGTATATATATAAATCTATATAAAGTAGATATTATAATAGAATAGCTAGAACTTAAGAGTATTAAGGATATTTAAATCTTTTTAGGATTTATTAATTTCTACTACTATTTTATTAAGTACTATTCCTTTATAACTACGGTGTTAATAGACTATCTAAAAAATAATTATTTATATATTAAAAATAGAAAGTTAATATTAAGTAATATTATAAGAGTAGTATTTAAGTAGTTAAGGTAACTCTTTTAAGAGGTACTATTATATATTTTAACCTTATAAGAGAAATCTAACTAGAGATTAATACTTTAATTCTAGCTATTATAACTATTTTATTATAAAAGTTCCTAATTAGTATTAAAGGGGTAGAAGTAGAATAGTATTCTATTACCTTCTACTCTTATAAGTTATATTTAGCGGAAACTAGATATAAGACTTATAACTAGGAACTACTTATAATAGTTAAAGTATTCTAAGTATAAAGGTACTTTTTAGAAGGTAGCTTATACCTAATTATAATAATTACTAATTATAATAACTTAAGGTATTTCTAGATAATATTATTATTAATAAGGAGATAAGTATATTAGGTAATAAAGCTTATAATATATAACTTTAAGATATACTATTATATAAGTACTAAGAACCTAGCTAATGCCCTATTAAAGTAACTAGATTATATACTAATAATAGATAAAGAAGATACTTATCTATTAATATTATAAAATAAGTTAAAGAATATTAGGTATATTCCTTTTAATAAGTATTATATATATAGCGTTTATAAAGGTCTATAAGATAATAAGGCTTATAACTATAAATAGTATAAAAGGTTAGAGATAGGGCTTAAAAAGCCTTATACCCTAAAAATAGGGGAGAGTAACGCGCTCTTAGGGATATAAAGTAGTATAGGTAATAGCCTAAACCCTATTATAAGATAGTTTAATATTAATTAAATAGTACCTAGAAGGTATATTATAACCGCGTTAATAATAGAGTATATATAAAATAAATATAATAACTTAATATTAGAGATACTCTAATATCTCTAAAAAGGAGATAAGGATATTTATAATAAGAAATAATTATTAAAGTCCTAGGGCTATAAAAAGGCCGCTAATATATCTTTATTAATAGATAAGATAGGGGTCCTTTATAAGGGCGGCGTAGTTTTAATACTTAGTAATAAAGTAATTAGATAAGAAATCTTAAAGCTTTATTATAATAACCCTTATACTAACTACTACTTATAAAAGCGTATATAGGAGCTTATTAAGCGGAAGTTCTATTAAAAATTAATAGGATAAGATATTTATATTTATATATAAGAATACTTAACCTACTAATTAATAAAGCTACGTAGATATATTATTTATAATATACTATTACTAATACTTATAAGACCTTTTTAGGAAATTATAATAGATTTTATTATAAATCTCCCTTTAAGTAAATAAAAGGGTAGTATTTATAATATAATCTTAGTAGTTATAAACTATTATATTAAAGTAGCTAGGTATTTACCTATTATAAAGATAGTTAATACTATTAATATTACTAACCTATTATACTATAAAATCTCTAGAAGGTATTGTTAGTAATTAAGGGATAATATTTATAAGTAGCTTCTAGGTAGCTATATATTATTATATTAATATAAAAAGAAAGCTTAGTACTACTTTCTACTATTATAGACATGGCGTATTAGCGTATACTACGGAAGGCTTCTATAGTTACCTTATTATTCCTTAATAGAATCCTTAATAGAAAATAAACCATTTCCACCTATAATTATTCTACCTATATTAATTAGTAGTAATACTATAGGTATTTATCTTTAAGGTACTAAATAATTACCTAGAAGTACTAACCGCTATTTATAGTACTAACGCTATCTCTATAGTATTAATAATCATCCTCTAAGTCCTCTAACCCCTCTAAGCCCTATACCTTTAGTAACCGCTTCTATAACTAAAAGCATCCCTCGTACTCTATAATAAGGGCCTTATTCTATACTAACCTAAAGATAAATTAGTCTAAATTAGAAGCCTTTAATAAATACCTTTATACCACGGCCCTCTAAGTTATATAACTTATCTACACTCCTTCTAATCCCTTCCTAAGAATAAAGCTCCTTCCCTTTTAAATTATTTTATAGTTATATAAGTTATTTACCTATTTTACTTTTCCTCTATTATAACTTATATATTAATTATAATAGCTATTAACGCTATTAACCTACAAGGTAGCTACTATTAAAGGCTCTAATAAGATCCCGTCTATCCCAAATATAGCCGCCTTAATCCTATTAGCTATCCCCGTACTACTAGATATTATCGCTTAAGCCTATTTAATATCTAATTTCTTTAATACTAGGTATTAGTATAGCTAGATTATCTAGAAGGCTACCTATAGGGTTATCTATTTTATTACCTTTAAGTACGAAAGACTATTACTTCTCCCTTATAAACCTACTCTATTACGCGGTACTTAATTAGGATCCTAAGACTTAGATTAAGCTAAATGTACCTAGCTAAGTAACTAGGCTATTAACCTACCCCTCTTTAAGACGTCTATAAAAGCCTTTATTATTACTATAACCTAGTTATACGAGTTTACTAGGTCTCTATTAATAGGCACTATACCTACTTTAACCTCTCCTAGATTTAACCTATTAGGACAGTTAGGCCCGTTAGAGTAGTTAGGCCCTTTAAATTAGTCTAGCCTAGGCTCCTACTCGCTAATAACCCGAGGTATATTAGTTAAAGGAGAGATACCCTATAATCTATTATAGCCTTCCGTAAATATAGCTACTCTATTTTTATAAGTATAAGCTAATTAAATAGCCGCTATTATTACTTAAGTAATAACCTTACTATAGAATTAGCAGTAAGCTAATAATAATCTAGTAAATCTAGTAAATCCTAATTAAGGACCTTATTCTACTTAGTTCTATACTTAAGATATAAGATACTTTAAACTAAAGCCTAATATACCTGCTATTAAGGTTAAGGATAGGCATAATATCTATTATAATATCTATAGCTTTACTACTAGGTTATAAGTAAAGGCTACTATAATAGATATAGCTATTTTATAATAGAATCTTAATACCTATCTACTTAGAGAAGCTAATAACTAGTTTACTAGTTAATTAATATATAACTCTAGATAAGAATAGTATTAATAGCTAGTATAATATACTAGAGAAGAGATTTTAAGATTCCCTAGGTAAGTCTCTAGGTATACTTAAGTCTATTTATTATACTATTTAAGACATTTATAATTAACGCGACCCCGCTAAATATATAACTAATATTATAATTAATAGTCCTAATACTAGTATTATAATTACTAAACTATTATAAGTACTCCTAGCTTATAAATATATAGACGGCGAACTATATCATAACCTTAGTAAGCCTAACGCTATATTAACTATCTTAGGCTTAATTAAAGAATTATATTTATAAAAGGATATCTAGTTTAATATTTATATAAATAGCACGTCCTTTATATTAAGGACCTTAATAGCTATAATAGGACGGCAGTTCTAAGATAATAATAATAGGCTAACTAGCTAATCTAGTTAGTATTAATCCTAAGTAGTTAATTAGCTACGAAACTAATCAGCTAGTAATACTTACCCCTACTATTAAAATAATCTAGCTTATAACTCCAATTAGAATTAAAACTATTAAGGTTAAGATACGCCTCGACTGTAGCTACTATAGCTGCTATAAGCCCCTTAAAGGCTTTAAATTATAGTAGGCCCTATAAACGGGTTAGGTTTTTAACTATAGGGGTAGAATAGTACTTGTAATAGCGGTAGACCTTAAAGGGCCTATTAGGCTATAGTAGAGGAGTCTATAAAAGACTTTAATAATAAATATAATTGATTAGCTAGTTAGTATAAGTATAATAATAAACCATCTACTAAAGGCTTCTATAATAATAATTATAATGAGACTTAAGACGTTAACTTCCTTATATAGCTAAGGGATATTAATTATCCTTATTCTAACTATAAATCCACCTTCTTATCTTGGAATAAGCTATTTAATTACTTAAGACTATAATATTAGCTAAGGCTTCCTAAGCTAACTAAGCTAATACTATAACTATTAAAGCCTTTACTAAATAACCCTTAGATTAATCTAAAGGAAGTTATAAATAAGGACCTTAATAATATCCCTTAGACTAACTTCATCTATATTAACTCCGATATAATTCTAGATTAAAGTAAGCTACTAGGCTACGGCTTTTATAGATAGAAATATACTATAGTTAAAGTATCCTAGTCTAAATCAGGCTAGGAGTAGACTAATATCTACCTTAATAGTAGTTATACTATTATACTTATTAACTATATATACCTTATAAAGTACCTCCCTAATATCTAACTCAAGAAGATACCTTTACCTATACTAGTTTATAGTGTAGGAAATAAGACCGTTAGGACTTATAAGTATACTTCCATTAAAATATACGTTTAAGGTAAGGTTAAAGACTCTCTAGGATAGGTATTAATAATTATAGAGGTTTATATTATAGATAACCTTAGAGCTAATATACTTATTAATAATAATACCCTAGTTCCCTAGGGCATTTTTATTAATTTTAGTAGGAAAGTAATTTTAATTAGATTATATAAAGGCTTAATAGCCCTAATTAAAGTTTATACTTAGGCGTCGCTATATTTAAGGCGTATAATTAAGGTAAAATTAATAGTTATAATCCCTCTACGCTTTATAGCCAAAGTTCTAGTAATATATAAGGGTAATATACCTAATAATTATAACTGTCTTTTTAAACTAGATTATCTATAAGATCTCAGCCCTAATAGAGGTGTATATATATATATTATTAATTCTAATATATTATTTATATAGGTCTATAATACTTTACTAATTACTATACGACTACCTTATAAGACTTAGCTTAGATTAGTTACTAAATATAAATAGGATGGAGTATATCTAGTTACTCTAATAATTACTCTATAAGCCGTTAGAAATACCTAATTATAGAAGTTATAAGTTACTAAAGGCTTTATAGCTATAGTTATAGCTCTTATACTATATATTATAACTAACTTAGTTACTCTACCTTAGACTAATCTAAATAAGGGCCTTAATATATATAAAAGCCTATTATAGTTATCTATTAACCTAGTATTAAAGTACGTTATACTAAGTGGTATAACTATCTATAATACCCCTAATATAGCCTCTTAGATTACGAAGGTTATTAGTTCCTAAGGCCGAATAGATACTAATTACCTTAAAGCCCAATATAGCCCCTAAGCCGTCGAGGGTTTACCTAGTAAGTTATAGAGATAAGTAAATAGTTAATAAGACTTTTAATAAGCTATATTCCTAAGGGAAGATATAGTAGTTAAATTAACCTACCTCTTTTAGTTATCTAGTCTTTATAGTATAGCGGGAAGTTAATAGTAAGAAGAAGGGCCGCGTTATTATTAATATATAAGGCCTTAATATAATTATATAATTAGATAGTTACCCTATCCTACTATAAAGTAAAATTATATTAGCTATAATAAGGTTACCTTTTATCTCTATTATAAATAGTATAGGGTATTTCTATTAATTTAGTATTAGAAAAGCCGATTATTATAAGCTTACCGTTATCTCTTATTAAGGCTAAGAATAATGTAATATCGCACTAATAGGCTATAAGGGATTACCCCTATATATATAATAATAGATAGATAAAATACTTTAACTATATAGAGACTTTACACGTGCCTATATAGATAATATTATAAGCTTCTCTAAAAGCCTATTAAAATACCTAATTTATCTCTAAAACCTATTTACGCTATTCTATAACTATTATCTAAGTCTTAGCCCTAAGAAAAATTTCCTTAGTTACCTATCTATTAACCTTCTTAGCTAGTATATTAACGCCCTTAGGCTCTCTATATTAGAAGAGAAGCTAAGAGCTATTATAGCCTTATACTTCCTAGAGACGCTTAGGGATCTTGAAATCTTCTTAGGCTTTATAGGGTGGCTTAGGTTATCTATATTAAGGTATACCTAATAAGCTAATCCCTTATAAAGGCGTAAGACTAACCTTATAGCCCCTCTTACTACATTAAATATTAAAGGCTATACTAGAAAGACTAAGGCTACTAAAGCCTTCTATTACCCTACTAAAAAAGAGCTCCGGGCTTTTTATAACCTAAAGGAAGCCTTCGGGAAAGCCCGCTTTCTAATATATTTTAATAAAATAAGGTTCTTATTTAATAACCTAGACGCCTCTAAAGCCTAGGGGTTTACTATAATAATATATTACGTAAAGGGTAATCTAGACAGCTTAAAGCCTTTTATAAGAACTAATATCTAGCTAATTATATTCCTTAATAAGATACTTAATCCCGCTAAGTAGAACTACTAGCTTATAGAGCTTGAGGTAGTAGGCATTATATAGGTTATTTAAAAGACTAGGTATCTTATTAAATCCTCTTATAGGCCTTTAATAATTATCTATATAAACTACTCTACAGCGGTACTAATATTAAAGTAAACTAGCCTAAGTTTATTATTAATAGATAAACTTAACCTCCGTCTTATTAGAGTATCTTAGTACCTATTATAGTTTAACCTCCTTATAAAGTATAAGCTAGGTAAGAGTAATATTATCCTAGACGCGCTATTACGCCTTAAGGGAGATATAACCTTACTAGTTATAATAGCCGGCACGTTAGATATATTATATACTAAAGCCTTTTATAATATAAACTACCGCCTCTTAGATTAATCTAAGGTTCCGTTATTCTATATTATACTAGTTAAAATATTATATACCTTTAAAGCACGCTTATTATAGGCCTATTAGGAAGACTAATAATAGAATAAGGTCCTTAATATACTTAAAATAACTAGCTAAACTCCTAAAGCCTCTTATATATCCCTGAGATTTAAACTCTATAATAGTCTAATCTATTATACTAACTTTAATAATAGACGTAAGCGATTATATATTCTAAATATAATAGAAAAGAAAGTCTTTAACTTAACTTATAATAAATAATACTACGGTAGTTTTTATAAAACCTATAAATATATTACTAGCTCCCTTTACCTCTAGTATCTTACTTCTCGTCTCCGAGCGTATATTAAGTATTACCCTAGTTATTAGGTTAATTAAATAAAATATTATAAACCCTATAATAATATATAGCCTATTAATAGGCCTAGTATCCTATTCTATATAATTATAATAGACTTTATCCTCGCGTTACTATTAATATAGGAAAACGGCTTTATTAGTCTACTAACTATTATAGATAAGTTCTCTAAGTATATCCTCCTAATTATAGGTCAAACGATATAGGACGCTACCTAATAGGTAGACTCGGTGCTAGCAGGCCTTATAGGTCACGACTAGGGGATCCTATATACTATAATTAGCGACTAGGACCTAAAATTTATATTAACCTTCTAGAGGGCTTTATTTTATAACCTAAATTATTAACTACTAATGTCTACGTCCTATTACGCCTAAACTAATAGATAATTAGAATAAACTAACTAGATAGTTAAAATCGCTTTATAGTTCTATACTTCCTAGCACCCTTATATTAATAGCGTTAACTAGTCCCTATTATTCCCTATTTATAGAGCTATCTTAATAACTCCGTTAATACTTTAATAGGCCTAGTACCTAATAATATTATCTACGGCTTTAAGGTACGTGATACCCTTAGCCTGCTATTATTAGCTATAAACGTCCCTACTAAAGACTTTAGTAGGCTCTAATAGCTTTAAAGGGAATAGGCTAAAGAGTCTATTACTTTTACTAGTGTCTTCTCTAAGGCTAGATATAATAAGAAATATTAAGCTCTTAATATATCCGAGGGTAATAAACTCTACCTACGCCTAAACTATAATTACTCTATTCTAGGCCTTACTAATCCCAAGCTCTATTAATAATAAGTAGGACCTTTTAAGGTCCTTAATTATATTAGCCCCCTAGCTTATAGACTCTAACTACCCCCTATAATATAGATATACCCCGTCGTATCTATTACTTAGCTTAAACTATACCCTAGTTTAGACCCGTATAAGTAACTATAATATAAGAACCCCCCTATTTATAATAATACTACGGAGGATAAGTATAAGTTAGAAGCTATAGTTAGTAGGCGTATTATAGGTAGGAATAAGGTTTAATACCTTATTAAATAGAAAGATTACAGCCCTTAATATAATATATAATATAATATTTCAGACTTTCATAATACTATATAGCTTATTAAAGACTTTAATAAATGTACTTATAATTAATTAAGGTTATTAAAAAGGAACTAATAATATATAGTAAGGGCGCTACTTTACTTTCTTTTAGTAGGCATTTATTATAGATATAGCGTATTAACGTATACTACGGAAGGCTTCCGTAGTCACCTTATTATTCCTTAATAGAATCCTTAATAGAAAATAAACCATTTCCACCTATAATTATTCTACCTATGTTATCTACCCTTAAATAGATAGTTAAATAGAGAGATAGAATAGTATACTTAAGTAGTATTTATACTACTATTCTACCTAGAGATAAGATAACTAAGTAGAGTTACTTTATCTAGTAAAGTTTATATATAATTATATAAAGTATACTAGTACTAGGTTACCTTTATATAAGGCGCTTTATAACTACTTACCTAAGCTAGATATAGAGCTTTTAGAGCTACTATTAGGAGAAGTCCTATTAGTATAAGAAAGGGTTAAATTACTTTAGAAATAAAGGGAAGGTTTAAAGTAGTACTTACATTAAGTTAAGCTATATAAGTAGAGTATATAAATAAATAATAAAAGTAAAGATAATATAATATAAGTAATTATATCTTATTAAATATAAAGTATATTAGATTAATATAAATAATTAAAAAACTATTATAATATTATTTAAGGCCTTTTAAGGTCCTTAATTATATTAGTAGTTAGGTATATAAGTTATAACTACCTAATACCTTTTATATATATAATATCTTTTATATCTTACTTATAAAGTTATATTAAGGTAATAATAAGAGTATTATAAAAGCTATATAAATAAAGCTTGTAAATAATAAAGATAAATAGGAAGTTAAAGCTATTCTTAATTATAAAATCTCTTATAATAAACCTTAGTATTTAATAAAGTAGAAGGGTTAGTCTTATAATTATAATTAATAGTTATATAAATAAGACTTAATTAATATACTAAATATATTAAAAAGATTTAAGTAGGATTACCCTAAGGTATAAAGATTATATTTTATAAGACGGGAAATAATTTCTATTATTATTAATAAAAAAGAAAAGATACCTAATATAACTAGACTATTAAGGGTATTATAAGAGAGGGCTATTATATTATATTAATAGTAGTATTAGGCCTATTACTATTACTACTATTAATAATAGGAGTATCCTCTTTATTATCCTCTTCTTTATCCTTTATAATAGGAGGAAGGCGCTTTTATAGTATATTAGTAAGGCTTTAAAGTACTTTAAAAGGGGAGATAGAGTAATATATATATACTAATAAAGGATATTAAGAATACCCTCTAAGGTATTTATAATATAAATAGTAATAGCTAAGTTAACCCTAATAGGAGCTATAATAATAGTAGGGGTAAAGGAGGTATAATAAAGGTAATAATAATACTATTAAATAAGCCTATTAAAGGTTTACTAGAATCTAGTAAGCTAAGGGAGGTTAGAGCTAGTATCTAAAGTAGCTATAATATTTAAGGATTAAAGAAGGCGCGTATAAGTAT
>JAABUV010006950.1_pt1 | contig 12086 bp, 13 predicted proteins | sample 5559971 | NCBI WGS metagenome assembly JAABUV01 (sample SAMN10711881, study PRJNA513362) | rock metagenome | isolation source: Antarctica rocks | place: Antarctica: Victoria Land, Knobhead nord | collected 2015-12-19
TTTTGTCGCGAGGAGCGCACGCGCGAACAGGCGCGTGACCGGATGAGAGCGCTACGGGCGCGTCGGCCCCGGTGACATTTTCACTGGACACTTATGGGTGACAGAATCACTGGACATTAACATGTGGAACGCGACGTGGTCAACGCCCCACTCTGGCTCTTGTGGCGGCGGCGCGCCATGTCCCCGCTCTCGCTCTTGCAGACAGAGCCACGCCGCGCCCCACTCCAGGTAGACATCGTGCTCACCGCGATGGACGAGCCGCATGCCGAGCAGATCGACGTAGAAGCGCAGCGAGGCCGGCAGATCGCGCACGTTGATCGTGACGTGGCTGAAGCCCGTAACTTTCACGAAAGGTGTCTTTCCCCTACAGATTCGTGCGGCGGTAGAACGTCGCGATGGGGATGGTCAGTCCGATGGTCTCCAGCGTGACGGTTGCGTCGGGGGCGTACAGTTGGTAGGTCCACAGGGCGCGCTCACTGCGGCGGAAGCGCTCGACAACGCGCGACCGCGACTCGACGAGCAGGTATTCCTCGAACGTGGCGAGGGTCTGGTAGTTGGCCCACTTGCCGCCGCGATCGTTGGCTTCGGTCGATTCGGAGAGCACCTCGACGATCAGGCGTGGCGTGCTCACTTCCCTGGACTTGAGGTCGGGGTTGTCGTCGCAAAGGACCAGAGCATCGGGGTAGTAGGAAACGGTCGGGCTCACGCGTACCAGCACGTCCGGCCCGAAGATAGTGCACGGACCGTCACCGAGGTAGGCGTCGAGCGTGCTCCGTATGTTGTTGGCGATGAGGTCGTGGGCGAGCGTCCCGCCAGACATGGCGTAGACGTGGCCGTCGACGTATTCGTGCTTGACCTCGCTTGTTTCTTCCCGCGCCAAATACTCCTCGACGCTCATGGTGGTGCGGTCGGGTTCGGGCTGCGCGGCCATGCCGTTATCCTCCTCTGGTTGGTAAGGCGACCGCCGTGGCGAGACTGAGCAGCTTATTGAGCCCCAGGTCGACCGAAACGAGGCCGAAGTCGATCTGCGCCGTGAGCGCCGGGGCGATGGTGTCTGGTATGTAGTGCAACTCGCACACCCGGTCATCCTCGACCAGCGCCACGGCCAGGATATAGTCGCCGCGCGTATTGAGGCCGGCCATGCACTCGTTGCGGCTCACCGTCACGGTCTCTTTGCCGAGGCGGCGGCCCTTGACCTCGATCAGCCGCGGGCGGTCCGTCGCCGGATCGCGGCTCTCGATGTCGTAGCCCCGGTTCTGCTCATGCACATCGCGCCACTCGTAGCCCATGCGTTCCTCGGCGGCCATCACCGCGGCCATGGCCAACGCTTCCTCGCGCGCCCTGTCCAGCGCGCCGGCCTCTCCGTCCTCGCGGTCATGGTAGGGCGCCAGCAGGCGCGCCGGTACGACGAGCGCGCCGGCCACAACGACGGGCGGCTGCGGCGCGATCTGCCGCTCCAGCGCCAATGCCGCCATGCGCGCTTTTAGACGCGCCGCCAGGTCATCGGCTTTCTGGCGCGCGTTACCCGAGTTGATCTTGGGCCGCTTGCCAGCCAATTCCTGCTCTTTGAGCTCCTCGGCGCGGTGATCCCAGTAGGCGATCTCTTTGGTCAGCCGGTCCTTGACCGCGGCCATGGTCTTGAGCGTCAACTCCTCGCGGTACGCGCGCACGCCTTCAAGGTGCGGCGGGACCAGACACTCGATGGAGTAGGTCAGCGCCCCTTTCTCGTCGAAGCGCCCCGCCCACTCGTCGCATATCGTACTGGCCGCCGCCTGTTCCTCGGGACGTAGCGGACGGTAATCGAGGTAGGGAGCCTGCACGGCCCCGTGCGCCGCGCCGGTCCCATCGATCTCTATGAAGTGCAACTCGCTGGAGACGACTTGACGCTCGCCGTTGGCGACCATGCGCCCGTCGGCGATGTCGTGGCGGACGCAGAAGAGGGCGCGGACCCCACCCGCCGCACTACCCTCGCAACCCTCATCGCGGTTGTCCACCAACACGGCGCCGCGCCGCAGCAGCGGCGTGTGGCGCTCACGCACGAGGCTGATGACGGTGTCGAGCAGGGGGTGGCCTGGCGCGATAAACTGCGCGTCGGGACGCCCGTCCAGGTGGATGAGGTTTTTGTCGAAGCAGATACGCTCGTAGCGCTTGAGGACAGGCGCGCCGCGGCCAATCTGGCGGTCGCGCCGCCGCACCTCGGCCGGCACATGTGTGATCTCGAACCGGCCCTCCTCGCGCTGGTAGACCGTCCCGCCCAGCGACTCGAAGGCTTCCTTGAAGAATGACCCGATGAAGTACGGCACCAGCCTGTTGATCTGGGCGCGTTGCACGAGGTCCTTGACGCCGCGCAGGCGGGCCAAGCCGAACTGCTCGGCGTTGAGCGCCTGTTCGCGCAGGATGGCGTCGAAGTGCTCGCGCCCGGCCACGTCGGCGATCTTTTGCTGCAGGCGCGCTTTCACCATAGGATCATCGCCGTAGCGGATAGCCTGGAGCAACAAGTCGCGCAGGCTCTCACCCTCGAAGAGTTGGCCCAGCACATCGAACACCTTGCCGCCCAGGGCCTCGCGCTCGGTCTCAAGCTTCTCCAGTAGCGTGCGGAAGACAGCGCCCTCGCGCGTGGTGTGGGCCACAATGTTCCAGCAATGGCAAACCTCACGCTGGCCGAAGCGATGGATGCGGCCGAAGCGCTGCTCCAGCCTGTTGGGGTTCCAGGGTAGATCGTAGTTAACCATCAGGTGGGCGCGCTGCAGGTTGATGCCCTCGCCGGCGGCGTCGGTCGCGATCAGGATGCGCACCGCGGGATCGTTGACGAAGAGTTCTTGCTGCGTCCGCCGCTCCTCGCGGCTCAACGCGCCATGAATGACGGCCACGGCCTCGGGATTGCCCAGCAGCCGCACGATTTTCGTCTGCAGGTAGTCGAGCGTATCGCGGTGCTCGGTAAAGATGACCAGCTTAAGGCGCTCGCCGCGCTCGCCGAACATCTCGGCGTTGTCCTGCAACAGGCTATTGAGCTCGCGCCACTTGCTGTCGGTCCCGGAGTCGTGCAGCCGCCTGGCCATGCGTTCGAGGCGGCCCAGCTCGGCGATCTCGTGCTCCAACTCGGCTACGGTGCGGGCCGCCGACGCCGCGTCGACAAGTTCGTTGACTTCTTGCTCAGGCCGATCGTCCAGGTCGTCTTGCAGTTCCGCGACGTCGCCGTCCCCCTTGAGTGACACGCCGAGGTCTCGCCTCGCGAGCGTATCCACTGTGCCCACGGCCAGCAAGTCGGCTTGGCGCTTCTGCAGGCGCGCCTCGTTCAGGGCTGTCTCGAGCCGGGCGCGACGCCGTGCGAGCGATCTGTAGATGGCGTTGGGCGAGGAAGCCAACCGGCGCTGCAGCGTCGTCAGCGCGAAGCCCACGACGGCGCGACGCTTGGCGCCCTCGCCGCCCTCGCCCTGCGCCGCCGTCTCCGCACGGCTCATTTCTTCGGACACGTAGCGCGTGACGCCCGTGTAGAGCGCGGTCTCGTCGTCGGACAAGTCGTAGTTGACAGTATAGGCGCGCCGCTCCGGGAACAGCGGTTTGCCCTCGAAGTCGACGAGCTCCTCCTTGAGTAAGCGGCGCATGAGGTCGGACACGTCGTGCTGCGTCGACCCGCCACGCGGACGGCCCTCGAAGCGGTCGCCGTCGAGCAAGTCCAGGAAGAGCTGGAAATCGAGCTCTTTGCCGCGGTGGGGTGTCGCGGTGAGCAGGAGGAGGTGCCGCGTCTTTTCGCCGAGCAGGCGCCCGAGCTTATAGCGGGCGGTCTCACGCTTATCGCCCGAGGTATCGTAGGTCGCGCTCATCTTGTGCGCTTCGTCGACCACCACGAGGTCCCACTCGGTCTGCGTCAGGCATTCCATATTCTCGTCCTGCTTGAGCAGGTCGATGCGGCCGATGATCAGGTCGCGCTCGTCGAAGGGATTGCCGGCCGCCGCCTCGATCTCGGCGCGGTTGACAATATGAAAGTGCAGGTTGAACTTGGTCAGTAACTCATCCTGCCACTGCTCGGCCAGGTTGGCCGGCGCGACGATCAGGCAGCGTTCCAGGTCGCCGCGCAAGGCCAGTTCTTTGATATAGAGGCCGGCCATAATCGTCTTCCCCGCACCGGGATCGTCGGCCAGCAGGAAGCGCAAGGGCTGGCGGCCCAGCATATTTTCATACACGGCCGCGATCTGGTGGGGCAGCGCCTCGACCTGCGACGCGCTCATGGCCAACAGGGGATCGAAGAGGAAGGCCAGGCGGATACGGTACGCCTCTAGTATCAGGCGATAGCGCGAGCCGTCGCCGTCGAAGGCCCAGGCCGTCCCTTCCTCCGCGACCATCAGGGTCGATTCGTCACCCCGATACAGTAGGCGCTGCGCCACCGCGCCCGTCTCTTCCACACGGTATGTGAGTTGGATAGCGGTGTTGCCAAACCAGCTAGCATCCACGACGGTGACGGCCGTGTCGGGCACGATCCCACGGACACGCGCCCCTTTGGTCAACGTTTCGAGTGCGGCCACAACCTATCCTCATTCTTTGTTAGTAGCAATCAACATCACGAGGGCGCGCATTCATCGCCGGGGTAGCCCTATTATGGCATGACGGTCGCGTGTGGACAAGCGGATAAGCCGGCCCCACAAAAATGAGCGCCGCGACTGTGCTTGTATCAATGATACTCGCGAAAAGGTGGGTGAAACCCGTAACCCGTAATAGGAATTGAGCGTGAATTGTCAAGGCGTCGTTCCGGATGAGGATGTCGCGCCAATCCGCGCGCAGCGGCTCTACGTCGAGGATCAACTCTTCGATCGCCAGCAGCAACACATCCTCCAGCGTCACAAGGCCCGTGGGTATGTGCGCTTTGGCGAAGTCGGGACGCCAGGCGGCTACGCCGCCGCCGAGGTGCAGATGCGGCGTGGTCATGTGGCTATATGTGTCAGGATGCCAATGGTATGATAGAACCTCGTGACCATCGCGATCGTAAAGACCATAGCGATAGGACGCTATGGTCGCGGTCCACGTACGCCTATCGGATGCATGGAGGGCGCGATAGTTCACCGCGAAGTTGAGGCTGCTACCACCAGGCAAACGGACATAGCGCTCCCCCGGCTTCTGATTACGTGGAGCTACCACATACACGTCCGAAGCCGCGGACCCGTAACCCAAAACCATAGGGCTAACGCAACTCATTGATCGCTGTAGACGCTGGGTTACGTCCTCCAGCGCTTGGCGTGCCGTTCTAGCGGACAAGAGGCAACAGCAGGGCTACATTCGTGACCTCGGTCCGCTCGGGAGGAGCGTCAAACTCGCCCGCGTCCCACGCGCGCATGAATTCCTCGCCGCTCATGCCCATCCAGGCGCGCGCTTGTCCATCGAAGAACGCGCGCGCCTCCTCATGTGTCATCTCGTGCCCGGTTATCGTTTCGGGATCTTCCTCTGTTGTCGTCGTCTGGGGTTGCGCCGCCATCGCGTCATCTCCTTGTCTTTGCTACAGATAGTATAACGCGCGCAGGTCGGCGTGGGCGGCCACAAGGAGCGCCCCTACACGGGTTCGCAAATTATCGTAGGGGCGTATGGCATACGCCCACGCGTCGAGGCTGCGGGCGTATGCCATACGCCCCTACGCTGCGCCGGACGCCTTCCGACGGATAATTCACGCGTCTTGTGAGAACGCCTTGGCTTCTTGCCACAGCGCTTCCAGCGCGTCGATGTCCAGCGCTGAGAGGTCGAGGCCGCGCGCGCGGGCGAGGGTTTCGACGTGGCGGAAGCGCGTCTCGAATTTGCGCGTGGCCGCGCGCAGGGATTGCTCGGCGTCGACGCCCAGGTGGCGGCAGACTGAAGTGAGCGCGAACAGCAGGTCGCCCACCTCCTCGCGGCGCTCCTCCTCGCTCACGGCGGCCGCGATCTCGTCGATCTCCTCGCGCACTTTGTCCAGCGTCCCCGCCACGTCGGGCCAGTCGAAGCCGACCTTGGCCGCCTTGCGCCCGATCGTCTGCGCCAGCAACAGCGCGGGCAGCGCCAGCGGGACGCCGTCGAGTACCGATGTGCGTTTCTCGCCCTTCTCGACGCGCTTGATGCTCTCCCAGTTGCGCAAAACCTCGGAGGAATTACTGACTGAGACGTCGCCGAAGACATGCGGGTGGCGGCGCACCAGCTTGGCGTTGACCTCGGCGGCGATGTCAGCGAGGGTGAAGCGTCCCTCTTCTTCGGCCAGTTGGCTGTGCAACACGACCTGCAACAGTACGTCGCCCAGCTCCTCGACCGTGTCGACCGCGTCGCCACGCTCGATGGCGTCGACCGCCTCGTGAGCCTCTTCGAGCATGTAGGGAGTGAGCGACGCCGGCGTCTGCTCGCGGTCCCAGGGGCAGCCACCGGGCGCGCGCAGCCGCGCCGTGATGTAGCCGAGCGTGTTGGGCGCGCGCAGGTCGTCGAGTGGGTCGAGCGGCGGCAGGTAGAGCGCGTCATACCGCGCGTCGTCGGGCAGCGACGCTACTTCGCCCAACGAGAGCGCCATCGTCTCGGGGCCGTCCGTCCCGCTACCTACCAACGCGACAGGGTGTGTGGCAGGGTAGCGCGTCGCCAGCCAATCGACCATGCGTGGGCGCAGTGACGAATCGGTGGGGCCGGCGCGCAGGGCGACAATGAGCGGGACCTGCGCGTCGAGCAGCCGAATGGACGGGCCGACCCAGCGCGTCTGCAAAGCCTCGCCATCCGCCGCGGCCTCCAACGCCAGGGCCTGCCGCGCGTCGACGATTTGCAGCGACCCCGCGAAAGGATCGAGCCCCAGCGCCGCACAGATGGCGTCCAATCCAAGCCGGGGCGCCGTGTCCACGCCGGCTTCGACGCGCTCTGTGATGGTCCGCGCTACCGGCTCCATGACACGGCCCTCACCCCCCGACCCGTGGCTAACTGGTCCCCCGGCTGCGGCCGACGGTCCAGCGCGCCTCTCCCTGACGCGGGAGAGGGGGAGATTCCGAGATGAAACATTTCCATCTTCTTAAATAGTGTGCGGGCGTGATCCTGTATGCCGATACCGGCGCGCTGTAACGACGCGTGTAGCGCCGTGTCGGCCCGGCGCCGGTCGTCTTGCAGCCGCGCGCCAAACCGCGCCAGCGCGCTCGTCACGGCGTTGGCGCGCGTCCGCGTCGCTCCCAGTGCGGCCGTCACACTCCGCCGCGTGGCGTCGGCGCGCCCGGCCGTCCAGCGTGACAGGCGCGTCGCCGGGCCCATCACCGCGGGGCGCGCGTTCGCGTCGGCGCGCCCGGCCAGACCGATCAACCCCGTGAGGCGCGCACGAGCGTCGCGCCAGGGATGCGCCGGCAGCGTGGCGGGGTGGGGCGCCGACGCGATGGGGATAGTGGTGGCCGCCGGTAGCGGGCGCGCCACGAGCGTAGCGGGCGCGACGCGGCTGACCAATAAGATAGCGCCGACAAGGACAAGGCACAGGGCGCCGAGGGCGAACGGACTAGGTCGCATTGGTGTCTCCAGTATGGGGTGGCGCCACCGGTAGGGGCGGCTGGCTAAAGATCGGCGAGCGCGTGTCGCGCGGCACGATGACGCGCAACGCGTCGGGCGCGACGACGATCTCGAGCGCCACGCCGACATGGTCGCCGTCGACCTGGACGGGCAATATCGGGTCCGGCGCCGCCACGCCCGGCGTGACGGTGACGCGCAGGCGGCGCGTGCGATAGTAGGACGGGCTCGGGCGGCCAATCAGGAACGGCAGCAGGCGCGGCGCGGCCTGCCACAGGTGGCGGCCGGGGAAGACGACGACGTCGAGCAGCCCGTCGTCGGCAATCGCGCCTGCCGTCATGGCGAAACTGCCGCCATAGAGGCGCGTGTTGCCCACGATGGCCAGCAGCAGCGCGCCGCGCACCGTGGCGTCGTCCATCTCCAGCGTGACCTCAAGGCCCTGGTAGCCCAGCGCCTGTCGCGCGACGGCGAAGGCGTACGCTCCGCGCCCAATCACGCGCTTCAGGCGTAGGTCGACAACAGCAGTGACCGCGCCATCGAAGCCGAGGCCGGCCATCAACAGGAAGTAGCGGTCGCCGGCGCGGCCAAGGTCGACGACGTGGCGGGCGCCGTCGACGAGCGTCCGCGCGGCGGCGACAGGGTTCGTGGGCAACCCGACCTCGCGCGCCCACACGTTGGTGGTGCCCATGGGCAGGACGCCCAGCGCCGTCGTCGACCCGGCCAGCCCCTGGATGGCCTCGTTGATCGTCCCATCGCCGCCCGCCACCACGACCACGTCGTCCCCCCGTGCGGCGGCGTCGCGCGCGAGGGGCGTCGCGTCGCCCGCCCGCGCCGTCCGCTCATCGCGTACCGTCCAGCCATGCGCGGCAAGAAAGGACCGCACCGCCGCGAGGTCGCCGTGCTGGCGCCCGGCCTTGGGGTTGTAGATGAGGGTCGCGCACACGTACGGCCGCTGCGTCTGCACAGGAGGTGTGGCTGGCGTGACTAGGGCCGGCGTTTCCATTTAGAGACCCACTTTCAAGGCGGCGACGGCGGCGCGCGCCTCGTCTTCTTCGTCCCACGGCACTTTTTCCGTACCGACGATGATGCAACTCTCGTGCCCCTTGCCGGCCAGCAGGATCGTGTCGCCCGCCCGCGCCGCCGCCACCGCCACGCGCACGGCGTCGCGCCGGTCGGGGCGGATCAGCAAGGTATCGCCCTCGCGCGCCCCGGCCGCGCGCGCTCCAGCGGCGATCTCTTCGATGATGGCCAGGCGGTCCTCCAGGCGCGGGTCTTCATCGGTCAGCACGACGAGGTCGCAGCGCGCGGCGGCGGCGCGGCCCATCGGCGCACGCTTGCCGCGGTCGCGCTCACCCGCCGCGCCGAAGACGGCGATGAGGCGTCCGCGCGTGACCGCGCGCAACTCGTCGAGCACCTTGGTCAGGCTATCCGCCGTGTGCGCATAGTCGACCACGATCGTGAACGGCTGCCCCGCCTCAACCCGCCGCATGCGTCCCGGCACGCCGTACACCATGGACAAAGCAGCGGCCGCGTCGCCCAGGTCTATCCCCTGCGCGTAGGCGTAGGCCAGCGCGGCCAGCAGGTTGTACACGTTGAAGCGCCCGATCATAGGGCTGCGCACCACAATCTCACCAGCGGGCGTCGTCGCGCGGAAGCTGATACCGTCCACGGAAACGGCGAGGTCATGCGCGCGCACATCGCTCTCGGCGCTCAGGCCATAGGACACACTCGGCGCGGCGCTGGCCGCGCGCATCGCGTCGTAGCTCGCGTCGTCGCGGTTGAGAATGGCGACCGCCGGAACATCCCGCTTGTGTCCACTCCCAAGCGACTGGAAGAGGCGCGCCTTGGCCGCGCGGTACTCGTCGAGTGTGCCATGGAAATCGAGGTGCTCGGGCGTCAGGTTCGTGAACACGCCCGCGTCGATGTGGCAGTGGCGCAGGCGGTCGAGCATGAGCGCGTGGCTGGAGGACTCGACCACGGCGTGGGTACACCCGGCCGCCACGGCCTCGGCCAACAGTCGTTGTACGTCGGGCGACTCGGGCGTGGTCTGGCGCGAGGCGTTATACTCCTCGCGGTCCCCGATGCGGAACGCCACCGTGGAGATGAGCGCGGCGCGATGTCCCGTGCCCTGTAGTACGGCGTGCAGCAGGAAGCTCGTCGTCGTCTTGCCGTCGGTTCCGGTTACGCCGACGACGTTGAGGCGCTCCGACGGGTCGCCATAGAAGCGCGCCGCGACATCGGCCATGGCCGCGCGCGTATCGGATACGAGCAGGTGCGGCACGGGCGGATTGCCGCCGGGCGGATACTGGCACAATACGGCGGAGGCGCCGCGCGCCACGGCCGCCTCAATGTAGCGGTGGCCGTCAACGTGGACGCCGGGCAGGGCCACGAAGAGGTCGCCGGGCGCGACGGCGCGCGAGTCGTAGGCGATCCCTGTGATCTCTGTGGCCCCAGCGTTGGGCGCCCCAACAAGCGTGGCGTCCGTTAGAGCGGAGCGTAGGTGGGATAAAAGCATCTTACACGTAGCGTTGAGATGATACGGCTTTAACTGATAGGGGCAATCGCAGGCATTGTAGCATGTTCGGCGATACGCCCCCCTCCCTCATTCCTCGCCCCCGCCCATGGTTACCTGGCCCTTCTCACTTCTCGCCCCCCCGCCCATGGCTGACTGGGGAGAGGCCTCCCCCCAGACCCCCGCCAAACAGACTGTGTGGCGGATGATGGGGAAGGTACTGGTAAGCGAGTCAGCGTTCGCGGACACCGCCGGTGTGACAGACAGGCGCGGCGCATAACGCTGCGGGGGCCGCGAGGAGTTTCCCATATCCAAATGCCATAACTCCCGCGATGAGCGTTTGGCGGGGGTCTGGGGGGAGGCATCTCCCCAGGCTCCCCCGGAGGCGCGCTGGACCGCCGGCCGCAGCCGAGGGGCCAGTCAGCCATGGGCGGGGGGGGCGAGGAGTGAAGCCCAAGCGGGGGGGCGAGGAAAGAGGATGCAGAGAGAGGCGCCCCAAGGCGCAGGATGAGGCACATGTCTTGCACCACTCATCTACATGACATGATGACGAGGATAACTCCCGGCACGTGTCAACCGGCGAACGATTATAGATGCCCCGATCGAGACTATCAATCTAAGGAGAGACTTCTTATGACAACGACCAGCACACCCCTTAACGCCGCTGTTGCCGGCACATTCACCCTTGGTGGAGACTTGACGGTCAACCGCCTGGGCTTCGGGGCGATGCGCCTGACCGGCAAGGGCATCTGGGGCGAACCCAAGGACGCGAACGAGGCCAAGGCCGTGCTGCGCCGGGCCGTCGAGCTTGGCGTCAACTTCATCGACACGGCGGACGCCTATGGCCCCGATGTCTCCGAGCGCCTGATTGGCGAGGCGCTCTACCCCTATCCTCAAGGTCTCGTCATCGCGACCAAGGGCGGCTTGCTGCGCGGTGGTCCCGACAATTGGTACCCCAACGGCCATCCCCAGCATCTACGTGAGGCGATTGATGCTAGCCTAAAGCGGCTGCGCCTGGAGCGCATCGACCTCTACCAGTTCCACCGGCCGGACCCTGACGTACCCTTCGAGGAGTCGGTCGGCACACTAGCCGACCTGCAAAAAGAGGGCAAGATCCGCCACGTCGGGCTCTCCAACGTCGATGTCGAGCAGTTGAACAAGGCGCGAACAATCGTGCCGATCGTGTCAGTGCAGAACCGCTATAATACCACTGATCGCGGCTCAGAGGGTGTCCTCAACGAGTGTACGCGTGAGGGCATCGGCTTCATTCCCTGGGCGCCAATTGGCGGCGGCCCAGAGACGCGCGAGGGCGGCGCACTCGACCAAATCGCCAAGCGTCACAACGCCACGCAGCAGCAGATCGCGCTGGCCTGGCTGTTGCAGCGTTCGCCGGTGATGCTGCCGATTCCCGGCACCTCCTCGGTCGCGCACCTAGAGGAGAATATCGCCGCCGCAGCGATCAATCTCAGCAACGAGGACGTTACGTCGCTCGATAGTTAGAGACTGCCTCTGCATCGACAGGTTGCTCGGCGCCAGTGAAAAGCGCGCCCGGCACAGCTTGCCGGCAAGCTGTGCCGGGCCCACGGGATATGCGATTGTGATCGCCATCAGGGCTCATTGTTCATATACTAATGAGACAGACGACATCTGACATTGGCGCAGTGTAGGCGCCGCATGGTATAAGGAGCCTATGTCCGCTGCTGATTCGTATCGCCCGCTGCAAGATGGCTTGCGCTCAGCCGGGCGCTACCTCGACGAGAACGAGTTGCGTCTAATCGGCCTCCTGGTCATTGACGAAGGCATCGTCGTCACCTTGGCCCCGTCGGATATCCATAAGCCCGCGACGGCGGTTATGCTTACGCACGAGGATCTCCACAACTTATGGGCGCAGGCGCGCATCGCGCGCGGCGAGGGCAACGCCCCGCGCAGCCCCGACGCGCTGTTCCCCACGGCGTACGAGGATTTTTTGCGCGCCCTAGCAGTTTGTCGGAGAGAAGGGGGCTCTCCGTCCCTTGGGTGGTGATAGACTGGACAGTATGAGTAGAACATTCAAGACCGTGGATTATGAGGCGGCGCGCGATCTGACGGTGCGCTTGGGCGA
>JAABUV010006954.1_pt1 | contig 12081 bp, 11 predicted proteins | sample 5559971 | NCBI WGS metagenome assembly JAABUV01 (sample SAMN10711881, study PRJNA513362) | rock metagenome | isolation source: Antarctica rocks | place: Antarctica: Victoria Land, Knobhead nord | collected 2015-12-19
CAAAGCGTTTGCGGATCGGGTGAGGGTCAATCATCCAAACGGGGGTAACAAACTCCTCAAGCAACGGAAATCCAGAAACAGCCCGATCGTATGATACTCGATTCGGATATTCCCGGATGAGCCCTTAGCCCCTGCCCTTGAAGCCTTCTGTTCGACCAGGCGCCCCAGGTCGAACAGAAGGCAACGAGAGGCGCCTACCCGCGGATCATCACACAGCCCTCGTTGTGCCTGCTCTCGACTGTCGGGTTCGGAGGATGGTCGCACCCAAGGCCAAGGCCGATGCGGGGGTTCCTTAATCCGCAAGCCGACAAGCCCAAGGCTAGGAACACGAACAGTCGAACCATACGCAACGCCATCTGCCTGCCTCTACCATGCCTATGGATCACCCAGCGCGGTCAGCCGACCGGCACGGCAGGGGCTTCGATACCCCGCGCGGGCCGGGGATGGACGGTGACGGAAACCTCCACCTCCTGGCCGAGCCGGTCCAGCATCGCCATGAGCCGATCCACCGTGAAACGGCCCAGCTTGGCCCGGCGGATGCGCGAGAAGTCCGCAGCGGCGAAGCCGGTCAGCTCCTGTGCCCGGCGCACCGTCAACCCCTCCTCGTCCAGCACCCGCACGATCCGGGCCGCCAGGATGGCGCGCAGCTGTTCCAGATCGGGGTTGGGCAAGCCGAGGTCGCGGAACACGTTGCCGCTGCCGTGCACCACGTCCAGCTCGTCGTCGGCGCCGTCGCTCATAGCCCCTCCCTGATCCGCTTCAGTCGCTCGCGCACCACCTCGATCTCCGTCCGCGGCGTCGCGATGCCGGCCTTGGCCTTCTTCTGGAACGCGTGAACCACCCAGACCTCGGCACCGAGCTGCACGGCGAACACCACCCGAAAGGCGTCGCCACGGTGGCGCAAGGCCAGCTCCATCACGCCGGCGCCGAGGTCCTTGAGCGGCTTGGCCACATCTGGCATCTCGCCCTCGGCGATGACGGTCAGGGCTTGCGCCCCCTCGACCTGCACGCCTTGGGGAAACGCCTCGAACGCCTTGCGGGCGGCTTTGATCCAGGAAATGGACCGGGTGTTCCTGACCATCCCCAGCATGTTGTCATATATGACAACCTAGCGTCAAGCTGAAGCACGCGGCCCGGTTTTCTCGCTTCTTGCAACGTCCCTGGACCGGCGCCGGCGCAGGAGGCTCGAACGGCTCGGGCGGGTCCTCGGCCGCAACCCAGGTCGCAGCTTGGGCCTCCTTGCAACCCACGACCTCCTCCAGCCAAGCCACGGCGCCCTCGTAGCTCCGCCCGGTGAGCAGCTTGGCCAGGTCGATCGCGTTCTTGGCGCAGGTTCCGTTTCACGGATGCTTCATAAGGCACTCTGGAAAGCAGGGTTTATACAGGATGAACAAAGCGCGCCGCCAACAGACCGCACCGGATCGGCACAAGAAAGGCAACCATGACTGACGAAGCGACAAACGACGACATTACAGCCGCGGCCCTCGACGCCAGCGTGCCTGATGCTGGCCAAGACCCAGCCCTCGACCCTGCCGCGATCGACGCCTCGACCGTTGCGCCGCAACCGCTCGCCTTCATCGCGCCCGACAACGGCACGCAATCTTCGCTCGGAGCGCCTGGCAGCGGCCAGATCGTGCGGGTCAGCACCGACGCCACGGGAGGCGAGGCGAATGGCCCCAGCTTCTTTCCCGCGGTCTCCCGCAACCTCCGCTACGTCGCGTTCGACAGTTCCGCCTCTAACTTGGTGCCGGACGACACCAAACGGAAAGGCCGACGTCTTCGTCAAGGACCTGCGCACCGGCCAGGTGACGCTGGTCAGCGCCGACGCACAGGGGAACCAAGGCAACAGCGACAGCAACAGCAGCCTTTCTTCCATTTCAGGCACCGGCCGCTACGTCGCGTTCGACAGCTTTGCCACCAACCTGGTGCCGGACGACACCAACGCGGCCCTCGACGTCTTCGTCAAGGACCTGCGCACCGGCCAGGTGACGCTGGCCAGCGCCGACGCGCAGGGGAACCAAGGCAACGCTTCGAGCGTCGGGACTTCCATTTCCAGGGATGGCCGCGCCGTCGCGTTCACCAGTTTTGCCACCAACCTGTTGCCGGACGGCACCAAGGGCGAGCAGGTCTTCGTCAAGGACCTGCGCACCGGCCAGGTGACGCTCGCCAGCGCCAACGCGGACGGCACGGAGGGCAACGACAGCTTCGGCGGCTCCAGCTTCGCTGCATCGCTCTCGGCTGATGGCCATGCCGTCGCATTCACCAGCAGCGCCTCCAACCTGGTGCCGGACGACACCAACGGGAGCAGCGACGTGTTCGTCAAGGACCTGGACACCGGCCAGGTGACGCTGGCCAGCGCCAACGCCGACGGCACGGAGGGGAACTACAGCAGCGTGAGCGGCAGTGCATCGCTCTCGGGCAACGGCCGCTTTGTTGCGTTCAGCAGCTATGCCACCAACCTGCTGCCGGACGGCACCAAAGGCGAGCAGGTCTTCGTCAAGGACTTGAGCACGGGCCAGGTGACGCTGGCCAGCGCCGACGCGGGCGGGAACGCGGGCGACCGGATCAGCATCAACCCGGCCATCTCCCCCAACGGCCGCTACGTCTCCTTCACCAGCAATGCCTCGAACCTGGTGGCGGGCGACACCAGCAGCGTCGAAAATATCTTTGTGAAGGATCTGTGGTCCGGCGAGGTCAAGCAGCTCACCGACAACACGGCGTCCGTCATCAACCGGTTCGGCCCCGGCCAGGAACGGTCCGTCGTCGCCAACACGGGCGCCGTCGCCTTCACCAGCCCGGCGAGCAACCTCGTCCCCGGCGACACCAACGGCGTCTTCAACATCTTCCTCTCGACCTGAGAGCCTTCGCCCGGCGCTAAGCGCCCAACCCCGGACCGCATCAAGCGGTCCAGGCAATTTCATGCGTCGTCCTAGGGTGGACCCGCCGCGCGGCTTCGGCGGGGCTGGGCCAAGTATTCGCCCGGCTCCACCCAGGCCTGCGCAGACCTGCTTGACTGTCTTCGGCCAAGTCTCCACGCCGGCCCGGCCCGGCGACTGCGCCGCTTGCTTTCCCCTGTCTCTCCATAATCGGCGATCATCAAACTACACGGGGCTGTACTTCGAGATAGCGCTGGAAGCGACTCTCACCGGAATGCGGGGTCACGATCAGGCCTGGCGCCTACCGAACGTCCCGGCGCTAGCTAATGTACACTACAGCACGAACTTCACGAACTTGATGATTTCAGGCACAAGGACTTTCCACAACCCGCACAATCTTCGCTTACATAGAACGGCGACCAACTGAGGACTTCGAAAGTAATGGCGAACTACACCTGGAACGGCGCTGCGGGCGACTATCTCGACCCGGCGCAGTGGACCCCGAACGACGTCCCGCTCTACGGATCCGACACTGTCGCCACGGTTGGCAGCGGGGCCGTTACCCTGAGCGACGCCGAGCCGAACGGCATCACGCTCGCGCTGGGCGCCGGGGGAACTTTTTATCAGATCATCCAGGATGGCAGAGGCGGCCTGCTGCCCGTCCCAGACGTGCCGATCCTGGTGCTGAGCAACGGGGCGCTCGGCCCCGACATGGCGCTTGACGTTTTCTCGCCCGCGAGGCTGATCGTGGAAGGGGATGACACGAACTACGGCCAGATCAACGTCGCCCCGTTTGGCGACACGCAGGCGCTGGGGAACAGCAGAAGCCTGTACGTCTCCATCCTTGGTGGATCGCAACTGAACCAGGAAGGGACGATCGCGGTCATCACGCCGCAGACCGTCTCCCCGGTCGATTCGAGACTGACCGTCCTCGGGGGCACGCTGAACAACGACGGGCAGATCTTCATCGGGCCGGGCAGCGCCGCCACGTTCGGGACGAGCATCATCGGCTCCGGCACCATCACGGTGGATCATGCCACCGTGTTCCTGGACAGCACGGCCAGCACCCAGACGGTCGATCTGCTCGGAGGCAGGCTCACCGCCCCCCTCACCCTGGAGGCGACAATCAAGGACTGGAACAGCGACGGTCACATGGAGTTCGGCAACGTCGGCGGCGCCGGCAGCGTCAGCTCGGCCCAGTTCAACCAAACCTCGGACGCCGGCGGGGACCTGCAGCTGTTCGGGGCAAGCGGGGCGCAGGTCGGTGACCTCCATCTGCTGGGCACTTACGCGACCTCGGATTTCACGATCACTCGGTTGCCGGGCGCCAGCGGCATCAGCGTGAGCGGGATTGCACCTCCGTCCGTGTAGTGTGGCGGGTTCCTGCGGGCCTCGGCTTCCTGGCGCAACGCCACGGCGGTCGCAGGCGCTGCTTTCGACCACGGCGAATGGCATCGCGCGGCTTCTGACGGTTCCAACAACGTCGCTGACGGGGGCATTCTCCCGCTTGTCAGCAGCCTTCTGTTCGACCCGGGGCGCCTGGAAGGCGCTCCTGGTCGAAGGCGCGGGACGCCTTCCGTGTCCCGACGCCTTTTGTCGGCTGCGGCGCGGAGCGGCGGTCAAGGGGCTTCTCAGGGGATCCGGCTGCACGGAGCGCCCCGCTTGGGGCGCGGAGGAAGCTGGGGTGGAAGCCCTTTGACCGCGCAAGCACCGTGGCACCCCAGGGCCAACGCACGAGCAGCTCTGGGTTGAGATGCTTGGCGGCACATAAACTAGAGCATCGTTGTACGAGGTTAGCGGCGAGGGTCCTCCGACAATCGCAGTGCCTCTCTTGAACCGAGTGATTCTACCTGCGCAATCTCATGCGTGAGCCCTGGTCCGCTCCCGGCCAGCCTTCGTCGAAAGCTCGTTTGGCAGCAACGCGCCCCTCTCGGTCGCTCAACTGAAACGGTTGTGTTCTCAAAAGTGGACATGAATATCGGCGACGTGCCCCTGGCAGCCACAGGTGGAAAACCGACCGTCGGATGAATGAGGTGGCCGGCCGGTGCCCGAGAGCTATTCCTGGTCTGCCGGAATGTAGGGGATCATGCCCTTCTCGTAGGCGATTACCTGCACTTCACGTGGCATGGTGCGTATGTCGACCAGCATGCCATTGACCTCAGCCATCCACACGAGCGGGTTCCGGTCAACGATGCTCCTCAGCATCCAAGTCGGGTCCATGCGGTTCGTGTGCAGCGCGTCCGAGATGACCCGCGCCTTGGCGCTCGCCGTGCTCTTACCGACGCCGAACCCAGCGCTGACCTCGGCCAGGGTCATGTAGGGCTGGCTCGCTTTGTCCGACAGGAAGTTGAGCCGGCCCAATACGTGGATGATACCGCAGGCCCAGGTGCGCGGCTGCCCCGAGATCAGGGGGCTTGGACGCTTGCGACAAAGTGCCGCGGCCATGGCCCGCGCGAGATCGCGATATTCGTCGTTCAGGTGGTCGCGGCAGAACGCGTCCGTCAGCGCGACCACGGCGTCGTAGGTCGCCTGCATGGATTTCGGGATGGAAGCGGAGCGAGGGGACTTCACCGTGCAGGTCTCCTGTTGGGTCGGATGTCTCAACCCAGAATGCTTTCTTAGCCGATGCTGAGCGGTCCCGATCCGGGCAAACCGGCAATCAGCCCGACGCCGCATAGCCGGGCTGGGGTCAGGACACCAACCTCCGTCGGGGCGCCGCCCAGCAGCATCTGGACCACGGCCAGCGCGCCATGCACGGTCACGTCGTAGCCGTTCGCGGTGCGGATGCGCGCGGTGCGGATCGCGCCGGCGGCATTGCGCGCCTCGCCCCATACGGAGCAGAAGCTGGCGGCCCGGGCCGCCGCGGTGGGGCCGGTGATCGCCCCCGCGCGCTTCTTCATCGCGGCCTGCACAGGAGCCAAGCCCAGCAGCGGCCCGAGCAGGTTGCCCATCCGCGCGCCCCACAGCAGAGCGGGCGGCGCCGCCAGGAACACCTCGATGTTTCCAATACCGGTCGTGTAGTATGCGGTGCTCACGTCGCCCCAGGGAAACGCCATAGCGGTGCGCGGCCCCTGGCCGAAGTCGATCTGCCGTGTTTGCACACCCATCGGCACCCTGACGATCTTCCCGTCACGACGGACCCTGCCGCCGTGGGCCAGGCCCTCCACGCTGGTCTTGGCAGTGCCGGGGGACATCGCGGCCACAGTCTCGAAACCGAGCGCCAGATGCGTGGCGTCGGGCAGCGCCTCGACCAGCGCGCGGGCGAGGCAATCAGTCGGGATCACGTCAAAGCCCACCCCGGGGCAGATCACCACGCCGGCCGTACGCGCCGCGCCTGATAGGGTCTGCGCGTGTTCGAAGACGTCGATCTCGCCGGTGATATCCAGGTAGTGGGCGCGCCCCTCCAGGCAGACCCGCATCAGGGGCGCCGCAGTGGCGGAAAACGGCCCGGCGCAGTTCAGCATCAAACCCACCTCCGCCAGCGCCGGCGCTCCGGCCGGGAAGCTGCGGTGAGCGAGGCCGAGTTCGTTGGCCAACGCCGCCACGGCGGCCGCATCACGCCCCGCCAAGATCGGCCGCAAGCCACGCGCCGCAGCTTCGCGGGCGATCAGCTCGCCGGTGTAGCCGTTCGCGCCATAGATCATCCAGTTTTGCATCGGCGCCTCCTCGAGCTTGGCAGATACGTCACGGCTCCAGGCCCAGCTAATAGCGATCAACGGGCGCAAGCTGACGCCGACAGATTACCACGCGGTTGTTCGCCGGCACCTCAATGATCTCTGGATGCGCGAAGCCGGCCGCGAGATTGCTGATGTCTTCGAGCCGGCGTCGTCCCCAAGCTGGAGCACGAGCCGCTGAACTGCGCCAGGATCGAGGCAGGGCAGGGAACAAATCCTCGCATGGAGGCGGTTCCAAGCGCGGGCAGCCTCCGCTACTGTGCAAGTCGTCAGGGAGTGTGGCGCGTTGGAATTTTCGGGTTTGTTTGCGCGAGGCGTTTCGCTGGTCGGCGGCGGGGCGCTGTTGATGCGGCGGCTGAAGCACGCTGCGCCCGAGCCGGCCTGGGGGAGCGCTCCAGCCATTCCGGAAGCGAGGCCGCAGGGTTACGTCCCGACACTGAAGATGCCGACGGCACGGGGATGGGGCCCAGGGCAGACGCCGGTCGCGGCGCCGGGTCTCAAGGTCAACGCCTTCGCCACCGGGCTTAGGCATCCGCGCTGGCTCCTCGTGCTGCCGGGCGGCGACGTCTTGGTCGCGGAGGCCACGGAGGTGAGCCGGTCCGCCAAGGGGGTCTTCGACTACGCCATGGTCAGCACCATGAAGCGTGCGGCAGCGATGGGAGACAGTGCCAACCGCATCAGCCTCCTGCGCGACACCGACGGCGACGGCGTGGCGGAGACCCAGGAGGTTTTCATGGACGGATTGCGCCAGCCCTTCGGCATGGCCGTCCTGGGCAGCAGTTTCTATGTCGGCAACACCGATGGCGTGATGGTCTTTCCTTATGCCGAGGGAGCGAGCCGGATCACGGCGCCGGGCCGGAGACTGATCGATTTCAAGCCCGGCGGCCATTGGACGCGGAGCCTTCTGCCGAGCCCGGACGGTCAGAAGCTCTATGCCGGCGTCGGCTCGCTCAGCAACATCGGCGACGAGGGCTTGGAGGCCGAGGAGGGGCGCGCGGCCGTCTATGAGCTCGATCTCGCAACGGGCGGCAGCCGCATTTTTGCCAGCGGCCTGCGCAACCCGGTGGGCCTCGCATGGGAGCCGTCGACAGGCGCGCTGTGGACGGTCGTCAACGAGCGCGACGGCATCGGCGACGAAACGCCGCCCGACTACCTGACCTCGGTGCGCGATGGAGGCTTCTATGGCTGGCCCTATTGCTACTGGGGCCGGACCGTGGATGACCGAGTGCCGCAGGACGCCAAGGCGGTCGCAAGCGCGCTGAAGCCGGACTACGCGCTGGGTGGGCATACCGCGTCGCTGGGCTTGTGCTGGGTGCCGGCCGGCACGCTGCCGGGGTTCCCGGAGGGGATGGCGATCGGGCAGCACGGGTCGTGGAACCGCAGCACGCTGAGTGGCTACAAGCTCGTCTTCGTGCCGTTCGAGAATGGACGGCCATCCGGTCCGCCGCGAGATGTCCTGTCCGGGTTCCTTAGTCCCGACGAACGCGTGTCCTATGGGCGGCCTGTCGGGGTGGCGCTCGGCGCGGACCGCCGCTCTTTGCTGATGGCGGACGACGTGGGCAATACGATCTGGCGCGTGACGGGCGACGGCACGGCCTAGGTGTTGCAATCTGCTCCGGCTCGAAGCTCGGGGCAAACCTCCGCAACTGGCTCGTCGCGAGTCTGGTTGGCAGAGCGGCGGGGTAGCGGACAGCAAAACGAATGGCAGCTTTTCCCAGGTCTCGCCCGAAACCAGCCAGTCCGGTTTCGGCCATTCGTCTCATGGAGAGACGCGGGGCCGAAGCCGCAAGAGTGACAAGCGGCGCTGGGACGGCGACACTCTATGAAGGCGACGACCCCTCGGAGGCTTCAATGGAACTGCGCAACCTCGGCCGTTCTGGCCTACGTGTCTCGGCGATCGGCCTTGGCTGCAACAACTTCGGCGGACGCATCGACCTTGAGGCGACGCGCAAGGTCATCCACAAGGCGCTCGATGTCGGCATCACGCTGTTCGACACCGCCGACGTCTACGGCGAGCGCGGCGGATCGGAGACCTGCATGGGGCAGGTCCTTGGCGACGCGCGGAAGCGAATCGTGCTGGCGACCAAGTTCGGCATGCCGATGGACGACACGGGGGAGAGCGAAGGCGCCTCGCGCCGCACCATCTTCGCCGCCGTCGAGGCGAGCCTGCGACGCCTGAGGACCGACTGGATCGATCTCTACCAACTGCACCGCCCCGATCCGCGCACGCCGATCGAGGAGACGCTGCGCGCGCTTGAGGACCTCTCGCGCGCGGGCAAGATCCGTTACTACGGCTGTTCGAACCTGCCGGCGTGGCAAGTGGTCGAGGCCCAATGGACCGCGAAAACGCTGAACCTTGCCGGTTTCGTGTCCTGCCAGGACGAGTATTCGCTGGTCATGCGCGAGGCCGAGCGCGACCTCGTGCCCGCGATGCGCGCCTACGGGCTCGGCCTGTTGCCCTATTTCCCGCTCGCCAGCGGGCTGCTCACCGGCAAGTACCGACGCAACATGCCGCTCCCCGAGGAGGCGCGGCTGACCAAGACGCAGCGGCTCGCTGACCGCTATCTCACCGAGAAGAATTGGGAAAGGTCGGAAAAGCTGATCGATTTCGCCGAAGCGCGCGGGCGCAAGCCCCTAGAACTTGCATTCAATTGGCTCCTCGCCAACGCGACCGTCGCGAGCGTGATAGCGGGGGCCACCAAGCCGGAACAGATTGAGGAGAACGCCAAGGCCGAAGCGTGGAACATGACCGAGGACGACCTGGCCGAGATCGACCGGATCACGCTGAACTGAGCGCGGATCAAGCGCCGAGCGAAGACGTCCACCAAAAAAACCCCAGCTTGGCTGGTCAGCATTCGGCCATTATTCGCGACCGGCCTCGCCAAACCCGGGCGTGACGGTCAACGCAGCGAGGTGGCGAGCACCGAGACCGTGTTGATCCACGCCAATACGTCCGAGATCTCGGTGGCGGCGAAGGAGACAGATCGTGGACCAAGGCGTTCAGCCACGGGAATGATCGCGGCCAGGTCGGCAATCACGACGCTGTTCAGGTCGAGCTCCAACCGATACGGGCCGGCGATCGGCGCGGGACGGCAGGCTTGCAGATTCCGCAGCGCCTTCGCGGCGCCTTCGCGGATCGCGGCGCAGGCTCGTTGCGGCGACAACGCGCGGGCAGCCCGGTGGCCGACCGCGTGCTTGACCACCACGGCCTGCACCCCGGGGAACTGAGCCGCGCATTGCGCCATGAGCTGGTCGTCGCCGAAGAGCAGGGCGACCGGCACACCGAGGGCGCCGGCATAGGCGCCATAGAGTGTCGCCTCGGCGCAATCGAAGCCGTTGACCCGGATGGCGGCAAACGCGAAGCCGTTGATCGTGTGCGATAGCACGCCGTGCTGGCCGGCCCCGGAATGGAAGCCTGTGAGAAACACCGCGTCGAAGCTCACGTCCAGGCCAGCGCACATGCCGGCGGGCTTCGGCCGGCCCAGCAGCAGCTCGGCGCGGGGATCGAGCAGTTCCGCGATCAGGTTTGTCTGCGGACCGTGGCCGTCGTTGACCAGCACCGAGGAGGCGCCACCGTCAAATGCCCCGGCGATCGCCGCGCTGACCTCGTCGGTCATCAGCCGGCGCGCTCGCTCATACTCCATGTTGCCGGGCTGGCCCTGCGCTGGGCTCGCAACGCCGGCGACCCCTTCGATGTCGGTGGAAATGAAAACCTTCATGACCCTTCCTATGCCGAGTGCAGACCTCGCCGCACATGTCCGGCGCGGCCCGTCGTCGTCTCCGCCGCGGTCAGCGCGTAGAAGACGGCCGCTTCGGTCGCGTCAGCCAAGGCCGTGAACAGCCGATCGATCCGACAAGGTATTGGTCAGCAGGATCGGGGTCTCGATCTGGCCGAGCTCGTCGAGCTGCATCAGCCCGACGCTCTTGCCGAAACCGTCGAGCACGTAGGAGGCGGCGATGGGCCGGTCCCGGAACACGTCGCCCCCATGCGGAAGGATTGCGGTCACGCCGGTGCAGATGTCGCCGTGCACCAACGTGCGATGGCCGACGCGGACGCCGGGGACGTCGGTGATCCGCCCGGTCATCGCAGCTTCTGGTCCAAGGCGTCGCGCAGCCCGTCGCCGAGCAGGTTGAAGGCCAGCACGGTCACGAAGATCGCCAGGCCCGGGAACAAGGTGAGGTGGTCCGCCACGCCGAGATAGCTCCGCCCTTCCGCCAGCATCGCGCCCCATTCCGGGCTGGGGGGCCGGGCGCCGAGCCCGATGAACGACAGGCTCGCCGCGGTCAGGATCGACGTGCCGAGCCGGAGCGAGGCATAGACGATCACCCCCGGCATGGCTCCCGGCAGGATATGGCGCAGCATCAGCGCCGCGCGGCTGACGCCGATGCTGCGGGCCGCCTGAACGTAAAGCGTCTGCTTCAACGCAAGCGTGCTGCCGCGCACCAGGCGCGCAAACACCGGCACGCTGAACACCGCGATCGAGTAGATCACGTTGTCGATGCCAGGTCCCAGCAGGGCCACGACCCCGATCGCCAGGATGATGCCGGGAAACGCCAGCAGCACGTCCATGAGCCGCATCAGCACGCCGTCGAGCCAGCCGCCGAAGAAGCCGCTGATGAGGCCGATGACGACGCCCGCCACGCCGCCGAGCGCCACTGACAGCACGCCCACGCTGAGCGAGACGCGGCCGCCCCAGATGATGCGGCTGAGGATGTCGCGCCCGAACGCGTCCGTGCCGAGCCAGTGCGCGGCCGAGGGTCCATCCAGCACGCTGTCGTAGTCCGGCGCCGCCGGGTCGAACGGCGCGATCCAGGGCGCGAATACGGCGGCGAGCAGGAGCAGCACGATGACGATGCCAGCTGCCATGGCGAGGCGCTGGCGGCGCAGGCGACGCCAGAACTCGCGGCCAGGCGTACGGATCGCTGCGGCCGGTGCAGCGGTCGCGCTCATCGCAGCCGGATCTCCGGGTTGGCGACTGCGTAGAGCACGTCCACCGCCAGGTTGATCAGGATGAACTCGATCGAGAACAGCATGATCTCGGCCTGGATCACCGGGTAGTCGCGGAACGACACGCTGTCGACCAGGAGCCGCCCGAGGCCCGGCCAACTGAACACGGTCTCGATCACCACGGCGCCCCCGAGCAGGAAGCCGAACTGCAGCCCGGTCAGCGTGATCACCGGGATCAGGGCGTTGCGCAGCGTGTGGCGCCAGGCGATTCGCGGCTCCGGCACGCCCTTCATGCGCGCGGTGCGCACATAGTCCTCCGCCATGATCTCGACGAAGGCCGAGCGGGTGAAGCGCGCCATGATCGCCGCAACGCCGATGCCGAGCGCAAAGGAGGGCATGACGAAGTGCTGCCAAGTGCCGTAGCCGCCGGTCGGAAGCCAGCCGAGCCGCACCGAGAACAGGTCGATCAGCAGCAGGCCGAGCCAGAACGACGGAAACGACACGCCGGAGATGGCCAGCACCATGCCCGCCTTGTCCGGCCAGCGCCCCCGCCGAACCCCGGACAGCACGCCGATGCCGACGC
>JAABUV010006955.1_pt1 | contig 12081 bp, 15 predicted proteins | sample 5559971 | NCBI WGS metagenome assembly JAABUV01 (sample SAMN10711881, study PRJNA513362) | rock metagenome | isolation source: Antarctica rocks | place: Antarctica: Victoria Land, Knobhead nord | collected 2015-12-19
AGCACCGTTCCCCTCGAGGTGAAGCGTGACGAGGCCAATGCCCGCTTCGAGCTTGGTTCCGGCGAGCGCACCTGCTTCGCCCTGCAGTACTCGGCCCTCGGCGCAGCCACACCGGAGCTGCGCACCGGACCCGAGATCTCCGCGTTGGTCGATCAGACGGTGACCGGCTGGCAGGAGTGGTCGGAGCTCCACCAGAGCTACCAAGGCCCCTGGTGCGACCTCGTGCACCATTCAGGACGAGTGCTGCAGGCGCTCAGCTACCAGCCCACCGGCGCGATCGTCGCCGCACCCACCACCTCCCTGCCCGAGCAAGTCGGCGGCGAACGGAACTGGGACTACCGCTACTCCTGGGTCCGCGACGCGAGCATGACCATGCAGGCACTGTGGGTCGCCGCGTGTCCCGATGAGGCCTACGAGTTCTTCGACTTCATGGCGAGCGCCGCAGCCGGCTCCTTCCCCGATCAGCCGCTGCAGATCATGTTCGGGATCGGCGGCGAGCACGACCTCTCCGAGCGCACCCTCCCCCACCTCACCGGCTGGCGGGCCAGCGCCCCGGTCCGCGTCGGGAACGGCGCCTGGAACCAGCCACAGCTCGACGTGTACGGCGAACTGCTCGACGCGGCCGCCCAGCTCCGCGCCCAGCTGGGCGTCCTGAACGGACCCACCCGCGACTTCCTGGTCGGCCTCGCCGACTCAGCCGCCGCGCGCTGGCATCAGCCCGACAACGGCATCTGGGAGGTCCGCGGAGAGCCGCGGCACTTCGTCCACTCAAAGGTGATGTGCTGGGTCGCGCTCGACCGAGCCATCACGCTCGCGGACCTGCTCGGGGCCCACGACCATGTCGAGGCGTGGAAGGCGGCCGCGGAGGAGATCAGGGCCGCGGTCGAGAAGCAGGGATGGGACGAGGACCAGCGTTCGTTCACGCAGTCATTCGGCAGCCCCGACCTCGACGCCACCGTCCTGCTCCTGCCCATCGTCGGCTTCCTGCCCCCCAACGACCCGAGGGTGCTGTCATCGATCGACGCCGTCCGCGAGCAGCTCACCGATGCCCGGGGACTGGTCCACCGCTATCACGCCGGCTCCGGCGTGGACGGGCTCGACGGGCAGGAGGGCACGTTCCTGCTCTGCACATTCTGGCTCGCCCACGCGCTCGCACTAGCCGGCCGTGTCGCCGAAGGAACCGAGGTGTTCGAACGCGCCGCTGGCTACGCCAACGACCTCGGACTGCTCGGCGAAGAGGTCGATTCGACCACCGGCGAGCTGCTCGGCAACTTCCCCCAGGCGTTCAGCCACATCGGTCTGGTGGGCGCCGCTTGGGCGCTCGCCCAGGCAGGCCGGCACCCGTCGGCCGGGGAGGTGTGAGCCATGGACTGGACGATCTACTGGTTCATGCTGCCGGTCTGCATCGCGATTGCGGGGGTTGCGATGTTCTCCGGGATCAGCGGGGCAGCCATGCTCATCCCGGTGTTCCTCATCGGGTTTCCCCTCCTCGGCATCCCCCAGCTCACCACGGTCGAGGCGATCGGTACCTCTCTGCTGCTGGAGACGTCCGGGTTCGGCACCGGGCTCTACCGCTACTTCCGGCTCCGGCTCGTCGACTCGGTAACCGCCTGGCGGCTGATCGCCCTCACGCTTCCGCTCGGGATGCTCGGGGCCTTGGCCTCGGCCCAGGCGCCGGTGCAGGCGCTCCGGCTCGGGTACGGCGTTGGCATGGTCGCACTGGCGGTGATACTGGTTCGCGAGGCGCACCCTGCCGAAGCCGCTGCCGTCGACGAGCCAGCCGAGCCGCCCGCCTTGGCCGGGGTGCCCGACTGCGGCGCGGCACCTGGTGCGGCGTACGCGCCGACCGTCGACTCGACACATCCCCCCTGCCCTCTCGGAACGGCGCGCCAGATCGACGCCGCCGATGGAACGACGTACACGTACTGCGTGCATGGCCTTCGCGGTCAGCAACTGCTCTCCGGCGTTGGTGCGTTCTTCGCCGGGCTCATCTCCACCGGTGTGGGCGAAGCGACACTCCCAGGTCTGGTCCGTCGCTCCCGGTTCCCACTCGCGGTGGCCGCGGCCACATCGACCGTCGTGGTGGCCGGCACCGTCGTCGGCGCAGCGCTCACGCACATGGTCCAGCTCGCAGCGCACGGTGGCCTCTCCGCCATCCCCTGGAACCTGATCGTCTGGGCCATGCCGGGCGCGGTCCTCGGCGCGCTCCTCGGCACCGGCCTCCAGGGCAAGGTCAGCCCCACCGTGACCCGCTGGTTCTTCAGCGCCCTCTTCCTCACCATCGGAGTCACGTTCCTGCTCGCCTTCACGATCTTCAGGAGCAGCTTCAGCTGAACAAGCGCGGCGGGGGCGTGAGGCGCACCCGGTATCCCCGTGCGAAGAGGTCCGCCGGTGGCTGCTGGATCCCGGCCCGCTCGAGAACGCTACGCGGGATGCCGATGTCGGCCACCCAGAGATCGCCGACCGCACCGACGTCGAGCCCCGTCTTGGGCAGCGCCAAGGTCATCGTGGTCGCCGCGCGGACGTGTTCTCCCGGCGACTCGCCGCTAGAGGCGTCGACCCCGGATGGAACATCGAGCGCCAGGACAGGAGCATCGCCACCTGACATCCACCCGATCAGGTCCGATGCGGCCCCGTGCGGCGCGCCCGCGAGGCTGTATCCCAGCACGGCATCCACCGTCAGTGACGACTCAATGGTCTCCAGCTCCCGGGCCTCGGCAAGCCGACCATCAGTGGCCCGGTACAGCGCGAACTGCTCGGCCGGGACGCCCGCCAGACCGTCGGTATCCGAGACCACCAGGGTGACCTGGCCCCCGTGGTTCGCCAGGTGCCGAGCGGCACAGATCCCGCCACCCCCGTTGCCCCCGGTGCCTGCCAGGACGACGACCGGAGACGTGGCCCAGGCCTCCCCCAGCATCTCCCCGCACATCGACGCCAGGTTCCGACCGGCGTTCTCCATCATCTGGTAGAGGTTTGGGCCGACCTCCTCGATCGCCACCCGGTCGACCTCACGCATCTGCTCGGTAGTGACGGCGGGAACAACGAGCCCCGAGTCTGTCTGGAAGGAGTCCACCTCAACACCGCCTGTCCGCTCAGAAGGCTGTTCGCACGACCCGTAGGCGAGAACCATGCATCGGTCTGTCCGCCGCCAACGAGGCACTGTTGACAATCAGCATGAAGTAGAGGCTCGCTCGATGGCCTGCCGACGACTCAGCCTAGAGGCACGAAAGAGCCAGCGGGCCATAGGGCGGGAGGGTGCGACCCTCGCAAGTGATTCGACCTCGCGCTTCTCATGTACGTGGCAACCCCTGACGGCAACCGCGTCCCCACGACGATGTCCGTGCAGCGACCCTCCCAGAGTCTGTTCGACGCCAGGACCCTGGTGCAGTGTGGGATCCCCGGCCTGGACGGGTCGGCTTGGGGCGCGGGCAAGGCGTGTGGGTCACCGCAAGCGGTTCTGCTTACGAGACATGTGAGCGGCCGTGGGAGGCTCGACTTGAGTGGCATGGCCGCGCGGATCGCGGCATGAGCGCGCGCTGCGGATCAGACCAGCTCGGCAGCCTTGCGCATCAGCTTCACCAAGTTTTTCGGGAAGAACTCGACTGAACCAGCTTCGAGCTCAGCGGCCGTCCACCAGCGCGAGGACGTCACGGCCCGCCGCTCCAGGTCGGTCCACCCCTGGACGCGCACTTCGAGGTCGACCGTTCGAGCCGTGAAGAAGTGCTCAATCTGGTGCTGGGGCTCGCCATGGTTCAGGAAGTCGAACTCGCGTCGATGGAGAGGGCCAACCAGCTTGAGGCCAGTGTGCCCGGTCTCCTCGCGGACCTCCCGCTCAGCTGCTTCGATGAGCGTCTCGCCATGCTCCATCCCACCGCCAGCCGTGAACCACCAGCGCGCCGTGTCGCTCGAATCGGAGAGATCTCGACCCTCGAACAGCAGGAGGCGCGAGTCGGGGTCGAGCAGCAGGACCCGGACGGCGACCCGAACTTCGCTGACCACGCCGCCATTATGGCGAGACGGCACTGGCATACCGCGACAACCGCACATCGGCTCGGCCGCGGTCATCGCGACATAGGCGGACGTCTCCTCAGCCGTCGTTCAGGACCGCGAGCATCTGGGCATACGACTGGGAGACGCCAGCGCCAGAGGTGCTGAGACGGAAGGCCATGGGGCGCTGAGCGAGGTAGGTGCCGAAGTGTCGATGGATACGTCGGAGCAGGTCATCGCCACCCTCGGCTTCCACGGCCTGGTCAATGTACGCGTTCACCTCGGAGCACGAGGCTTTGACGCTGAACCGCCTGATCTGTTCGGCCACGTCAACGGTCAGCGCGATCTCAACGTAGTCAGCACCCGCACGTTCGGCCACCAACTCGAAGCGGTCGGCCTGGTCAACGCTCGTCACCAACTGGGGCATCACCACATCGCCTCCGTTGCGCAGGTGAGCATCAGCCATGGCGACAGCGATGTCACGAGCCGGTGAGAGCATGACGAAGAAGTCGTCTCCCCAGCCGCCGATGAGAGACACCACGGCGTCGATATCGAGGTTGAGAACACCAGGATGCTCATTGACGTACCTCTGCGCCAGTGTCGACTTGCCGACCCCCGACGGCCCGTTGAGATGGATCAGGATCGGCATGTCTGAACCCTAAACGCCCCTGGTGGCAACACCGAGAACCCGTGATGCCCGGTCATCGGCATGTGAGGCAGCATTCTCAAGCCGACTCATGCCGCGGATCCGGATAGGTTAGTCGGGCGATCGCTGTCCGCGGATCTTGTCCCGCAGCAGGTCAGGGCACTGTTCCCGAGGACTGATCGCGCGGGAACCTACACGACGAGAGGTTCCGGCCGAACGTGTCGTATTCCTGAATTACGTGTCGGACGCCGGTCGCGTTCCGGCTACCTTGTCGGTCCGGCCTCTGGGAGTGATGACGTCCGGTACGACGACAACCCTTCCCTGCGGCGACTCCGGCGCGCACCTACGGTCTCCCTGCTGGACGGTGAGGGCACGGACGCCGGCAAATCTTCGTGGCGCCATGTTGTGGCAATGGCAAATTGGCCGGCTCCTCGGCGGAGGGGGTGCCGATGAGGAAGGGTGGAACCGGGCAACTGGTCGACGGAGGGAGACCGTGGTGTCGTACGAGCTCGACGAGCCGTCGATGATCTGGCGGGTTCCGGTGGATGAGCGTTGGGGTGGCCATCTGCTGGTGTTGATGCACGGAGCCGGCGGTGTGGAGCAGGATCTGGCGGCCAGCTTCCCCGACCTGCCGCAGCGGGTCGTGACAGTGGCGGTTCGGGCTCCCGTCCCCACCAACGGTCGATGGTCCTGGGCTACTTCGACGATGGGGGAGGCGGAGCGCTTCGACCCCTCCGTGCAGGTAGTGTCGTCTTGGCTAGACCGGCTTGACGGATACGCATCTGTGGGTCTGCTCGGTTTCTCTCAAGGCGCCGCGGTGGCACTACAGCTCCTGCGCCACTTCCCACACCGGTTCGCTTACTGCGTGCAGCTTGCCGGCTTCGTTCCCAGTGCCGCGCACCCGCGGGATGCCGAACTGGCGCGGCTGCGTCCGCCAGTCCTTTCAGGTCGCGGGGAGCAGGACGACGTGATCCCTGCGGCCCTCGTTCAGCGAACAGCGCACTGGCTGCGCGGTCACACAACGCTCACCGAGCGTCGCTACTCGGCCATAGGTCACGAGGTTTCCGGACAGATCCGACCCGACGTAAGCGCCTTCGTCGGTGGCCAGCTGCCCGCTTAACGGACGACCAACACTTGGCGATCTCGACAAGATATCCGCCAAGAGATACGACGCTCGGCTGAGGATTCGGACAAGTCAGTGGGACCCCGGTAGTCCTGTGATGGGTCCGGCACCCGGGTTGGCGCCTGCATGCCGAGCGGACGGTTGGCTCGGCCGACGTGTGGCTCCAGGTCGACTCCTGACCGCCCGTTCTCCGTGCGACATGAGCGGATCTGTCTCGCCGATCTGCGGCTATCGTTCGCGCATGAAGGGATCAACCGCCCACCCAGCGGTAGCCGCCGCATTCTCGACAGTCGAGGAGGACACAGGTTTCACCGTGCGCGGCTTCGTGGTGCGGGGCGATGAAGCAGCTGCGGTGCTGCTTTCTGACGGCATGATTCAACGTACGGTGATCATCGAGAATCGCACGGGTCAGTGGCAGAGCCCCGCGATGATCAGTGAGACTCCCTGGGACCCGTCCAAGCGCCCTACCGTTACGGAACAGCCGTGGGGCGTCGGACAGGCCAGTCGGACCCAGTCTGGATCGCCCGGGCCAAACGGCCTTCCGCCGACCACGGCGTGGCTGGCTGTCACCGCTCTCGCTGCGCCGGACGCTGTCTCGGTCGTCCTAGCCACGGACGGGGATTCGCACGAGGTGGCGGTCAACGGCGACGGCCTAGTTCTCGCGCTGGTCCACGCGCCATGGCGCGCCCGACCCCACATCACGGTACGAACCACACGCGACGAAGTGATCCGAACGGCACCGTAGTAGCCGACGACTCGGCTCGGATCGACGGCACCGTAGTAGCCGACGACTCGGCTCGGATCGACGATCTGTCGAAGGTCTGGCTCGCGTCCCCTCATCGGCATGAGCGTGCGATCCCGCAAGACGATCCCCATCTGCGACGGCCAAGACCAGATTCCTATGCCCTGTTCGCACGTCGCGATGTCGCCGTGGGAGGTTCGGCTTTCGGGCCTCATGCTCGACGGTGATAGCCAGGTCGTTCTTAGGTGATCTCGGTGAGCGACCCGTCGGTCACGGAGTAGACAAAGCCGCGCAACTGGTCTTTGTGCGGGAGGAACGGGTTGGCCGCGATCCGCGCCAGAGACTGCTTCACGTCCGCTCCGGGGTCCCGGAAAGACTCTGGTGCCCACCCTGGTCGCAGACCGGTGTCCGCCTCGATCTCGGCCTTGAACTCGTCGTCGGTGAACGTGAGCATGCCGCAGTCGGTGTGGTGGATGAGGATGATCTCGCGGGTGCTAAGTAGGCGCTGGCTGATGGTCAGGGATCGGATCTCGTCATCGGTGATGACTCCGCCAGCGTTTCGAATCACGTGGGCGTCGCCCTCTGCGAGGCCCAGCAGCCCATAGGGGTTCAAACGTGCATCCATGCAGGCGACGATCGCCACGTGCCGCGCGGGTGGCATGGGCAGATGGCCCTTGTCAAAGGCGGCGGCGTAGGCGCGGGCGTTCTGGAGCAGGTCATCGGTAACGCTCATTAGTGTCCTTTCAGGTCAAATACGATGGCGCGACTTCGCGGAGCCCGACACAAGGCCGGTCTCACAGTCTCCGACTTGAGGTAGGGAGGAGCATCGTCAAATGAGCGTCGGGAATCCGGTGGCCCGGACGGTCCTCGACGTTACAGAGACCATGCTGGTCCGCCGACGCAGGTGCGGACAAGAGGAGAAAGAGAATTAGTTACGTCTGAGCCCACGGTCCTTGGCGGAGCTGGCCGACCAGTTGAGCTGACTTTCGGCCCCAACGTGGTGCTGCGGTCAGAGGAGTCACGGGCACTACTGGCAAAGCTGATTTCCCGCGCGCCTATGGTTTTCGGTCGACCGCCGAGCCGGAGCCGCGTCGGCGGTTCCGGCTCGCCGCGGCTCGGGGTCAGAGCGAAGGTGCGGCCGGAAGGTCGAGGTCTGTCTGCACGAAGTGGTTGAAGTAGTTGGTGAACAGGTTCAGCGTGACGTGCACGGACAACTCGGTGAGCTGCTCCTCGGTCCAGGCGGCGTCGAGCGCCGCATGCCAGGTGGCGTCCGAGACGTTCCCGACGTCGCGGGTGTACTCGCGGGCGAGCGACAGCAGTGCGGCGAGCTTGGCGTCGAACTTCACCTCGTCGCGGCGGATCGCGATCATCTCGTCGTCGGACAGCCCGGCCGCCTTGCCGCCGCCGGTGTGGGCGGCCTGGCAGTAGGAGCACTCGTCGACGTTGCCGACCGCGAGCGCGATGGCCTCCCGGGTGCGGGCGTCGTACGAGCCGTAGTCGGCGATGACCGACTGCAGCGCGACGTACGACTGGAGCACGACCGGCGAGTGCGCCATCTCGCCGTGGATGTTCAAGACGTTGCCGAACTTCGCCTCCAGGGCCTTCAGCTGGTCCCGGCTGTTCTCGGGAGCGCTGTCGAGGGTGTGGACGGGGATGCGGGCCATGGGGGGCCTCCTGTGATGAGTGGGATGTTCCGTACGTCGTCTCAACGACCCCGGGCCTCGATCACGTCCTCGACTGTCACCTGTGTGACAATCTTGGCGCGAGGTCAGGCAGCAGGTACGGCGAGAGGCTTCGGGATGCGCGGGCGTGAGCAGCAGTCGGCCGAGCTGCGTGAGGCACTCTGGGTGTCGCGGTGCGTGGGCCGCGCCGAGACGACTCCCCTCCGACCCGCGGACGTCGAGGGCCTGGCGAGCCTCATCCAGGTGCGCACGCTGGTGGCCGGCGAGCCGCTCGTCCGGGCGGGTGACGAGCCGACGGCCGTGTGCGTCGTCCGGGACGGCTGCCTGGAGCTCGCGGTGCAGGGCGCCACCGGTCGGCAGGTGATCCAGACGCTTCGACCCGGCGACATCGACGGTGACATCCAGATGCTCCTGGGGAAGCCGATGCCCTACGAGACGCGCGCCAACACCGACACGACCTGCCTGCTGATCGAGCGGGCGGCGTTCGAGCAGCTTCTCGCGACCCACCCGCAGCTGTCGCGACGGTGGTTGACCAGCGTGTCGCAGCGCCTGGCCCGCTCTCACTCCCGGTTGACCAACCTGCTGGGGCAGCCGTTGGAGGTCCAGGTCGCCCAACTCCTCCTCGAGGAGCGCGTCGACGACGTGGTCAACCTGACCCAGACGACCGTGGCAGCGCTGCTGGGCGTCCGCCGGCCCTCGATCAACCGGGTGCTCAAGCGCCTCGCGCGCGACGGGATGGTCCAGGTCACCTACGGCAAGGTGCAGATCATCGATGCTGACGCGCTAGCCAAGGTGACAGCGCCCTGATCACGGGCACGCAGTGAGGATATGGCAGACATCGGCATCGCTGCAGTCGCCCGGGTCGAGTCGCTTGCCGCGGGTGAGGAGATGCTCGAGCTCTGAGGCCAACGCGTCGAGCTCGCTCCGTCGGGCGCGGACGTCATCCAGCTTGCCGGACAGCAGCGTCGTCACGTGCGCACATGGCACGTCGCCGTGGTCACGGAGATCGACGATGCTTCGAATCTCGCCGAGGGTCAGGCCCGCTGCCTGCGCCGTCCGAATGAAGCGGAGACCGTTCAGTGGGGTGTCGTCGTAGACGCGGTAGCCGTTGGCCTCCCGCGCTGGTGTCGGCAGCAGGCCCTCGCGCTCGTAGAACCTGATGGTCTGAGTGGCCAGGCGGGCGGCGTCGGCCAGATGTCCGATCTGCATGCTCCCAGCGTAGCCCTTGACCTTGTAGTGCGGATCAAGGTCTAGGTTCACAGCCATGGACATCGCACTGCTCTACTCCATAGCTGCCCGAACTGGAAGATCACCGACGAGCGGCTCCTCACGATCGCCGCCGAACGGTCCGACATCACGGTGACACGCCATCTCGTGGAGTCGATCGAGGAGGCGGAGCGGCTGGGGTTTCACGGGTCGCCCAGCATCCTCGTGGATGGCGTGGACGTATTCGCCGACGCCGACACGGCGGTCGGCCTGTCGTGTCGCGTCTACCGGACACCGGACGGACCGGCCGGCGCGCCCACCGTCGAGCAACTGCAGGCCGTCCTCGCGCATGCGTGAGCGCACTCCAGGAACGGGTCTGGTCGCAGCGGCCGTGGGGCCCTCGACATCTGCTGCGGCATCCCGGTACTGGCCACACTCGGTGCCCTGGGGTTTCTCGCAGGGTTGTCGATGACCAGTTGGATGCTGGTCGTTCTCGGTGCGGTCGCCGCCGTGGTTGGCGGATGGCGCGCTTTCCGGACGGGGGCGCCGAGCGGGCGTCGCTTCCTCCGCTTGTCAGCGGGGCAGTACCCCCAGCGAGTCGCCGAGACGACGTCTGAGAAGCCCATCCTCCCGAAGGAGCACTGACATGGCCAAGGCCTACGACCTCATCGTCATCGGTGCCGGCATGGCCGGCGTTGCCGCAGCCAACAAGTGCGCCAGCCAAGGCTGGCACGTCGCGATCGTCGACGCGCAGTCCTACGGCGGCACCTGCGCCCTGCGTGGTTGCGACCCCAAGAAGATTCTTCGACGCGGTGCCGAGATCATCGACAGCGCGCGGCTGATGCGAGGCAAGGGAATCGAAGACCCAGCGCTGAGGATCAACTGGCACGACCTGATGAAGCACAAGCGTGGCTTCACCGACCCGGTGCCGCACAACCTCGAACGCGAGCTCGCGAGCCACGGCGTCGACACACTCCACGGCCAGGCACGGTTCCTGGACAAGAACCGCGTCGACATCGCTGGAGCTTCCCTGGAGGCAGGGCACTTCCTGATCACCACCGGTGCGCATCCACGCCCGTTCGAATTCCCCGGCAACGAGCACCTGATCGACAGCACCGACTTCTTGAACCTCGACACGCTTCCTCCCCGGATCCTGTTCGTCGGCGGCGGTTTCATCTCCTTCGAGTTCGCCCACATCGCGGCGCGCGCCGGCAGCAGCCCGACAGTCATCGACCGAGGGCCGCGACCCCTGAAGGGATTCGACCCAGACCTGGTGGATCTGCTGATCGGGCGCAGCCTGCAGGCCGGGATCGCCGTACGGCCCTCCACCACAGTCACAGCGGTCGACAGGACCGACACCGGCTACCGGGTCATCCTGGAGGCCGCTGGAGGCCCCGAGACGATCGAATGCGATCTCATCGTCCACGGCGCCGGACGCGAAGCCGACCTTACCGGCCTCGACCTCGACGCGGCCGGCGTCGACTGGGGGGCGCGCGGCGTGAGCGTCGCGGGCCACCTGCAGAGCACCACCAATCCCGCGGTGTACGCGGCGGGGGGACTCCGCCGACACTCCCGGAATGCCACTGACCCCGGTGGCTGTGTTCGAAGGCAAGGTCGCCGCGTCCAACATGGTCAACGGCACGACACGGACCCCCGACTACGCAGGCGTGCCCACCGTGGTCTTCACCATTCCGGAGCTCGCCAGAGTCGGGATGCTCGAGCAGCAGGCCAGCGAGAGAGGCCTGGACATCGATGTCCGCTACAGCAACACCAGCGGCTGGTACTCCAACTACCGCATCGGCGAGACCACGGCGGCCGCCAAGATCCTCGTCGACCGCACCACCGACCAGGTCGTGGGAGCCCATCTCCTGGGCCCTGAGTACGCCGAACTCATCAACATCCTCGGCCTGGCTATGAAGCTGAGGCTCACCACGCGACAGCTCAAGTCGATGACCGGCGCCTACCCGACCGTCGGGTCAGATCTGGGCTCGATGCTCTGACGATCCGGGCCGACCTTCTCAGTCGCGGCCGCTGCAGAGCAGTGGACGGGCAGCCTGCCATCCCGAGCGTCCCCGCGGTTTCCCTCAGCGCGAGAGCTCCTTCGCGGCGTCATCGGTGCTGAGGACATCGCTCGCGATGTACCGGAAGTTCGTCAGTGCCGCGGCGTAACCGTCTCCGAGCTCGGGATGCTGTGCCGCGGCCGTCGCGTCGGCGACGACCGAGACCTCGAACCCTTGCTCGAGCAGGTGGCGAAGGTGTGACTCGACGCAGAGGTTGGCCGACATCCCAGCGAGCAGGACCCGCTGGATGCGGCGCTTCCGCAGCTGCAGGCCGAGGTCGTTGTTCTGAGGACCGTAGACCTTGTGGGGGCTGGCGATCACCGTCTCGCCATCATTGAGGTAGGGCTTGTACTGGTCGAGCCAGTCGGCGCCCGACCCGGCGAATCCATCGAGAGACAACGGGTCCTTGCGGTCGAACATGCCGATCTCGTGCATCTTCTGTTCGAGGGTGCCCCCGAACTGCCACCGGTGGTCCTGGGGGTGGTAGTAGTGAGGTGACACGAACAGGCGTCCCGCCCGTCTTCGCGCTCTGCAGCAGCCTCGCGATGTTTTCGATCGTGCCGTTCTCCTGGACGCTGCGCCCGACGAGTTCCCACGCGACGCCGCTTTCGCCGAGGAAGTCGTCTGTGGATCCG
>JAABUV010006962.1_pt1 | contig 12072 bp, 8 predicted proteins | sample 5559971 | NCBI WGS metagenome assembly JAABUV01 (sample SAMN10711881, study PRJNA513362) | rock metagenome | isolation source: Antarctica rocks | place: Antarctica: Victoria Land, Knobhead nord | collected 2015-12-19
GCTGGCCAACACGGCCGACTTCATCTCCTTCCGCCACCACACGTACGAGCAGCCGCGCGGCGCGGCCTCGGTCGCGCTCACCGAGTGCGGGCCGCGCTTCGAGCTCAAGCTGTACCAGGCGCGGCCCCGGGCTGCGCGGCTGTGCTACACGGCCGCGCCTGCGCGCGCGGCCTGCGGAGCAGGTTGCTGAGCAGCCTCCGGCACCAGTTTTGCAAGTGCGTCGTCGCGGGCAGCGGGACCCAGGGCGCTCGCGGTTTGACACACACACAGCGGCACGCTAAGAGGCGCGCGCCGCAGGTGCGGCTCGGCACGCTGGAGCAGACGCACGCGGAGAACGAGTGGACGCTGCGCGCCTACACGCGTTCGGCCAGGAAAAGCAAGCTGGCCGAGGAGACGGGCGACTAGCGGTGGCAGGCCTGCCGTGTCGTCAGCGGCAGGCTGCAATGCGGAACTGTAATGCTTTCCGGCATGCTGAACTGCCACCTGCATGCCTGTAGAACGCGCCACTCCCCTCCTCCGTACAGGCAAGTTTGCGTCTTGCTCAAGACATAGACTGTTTGGTCCTCGCTTTCAACATGGACAAGGACTGCCCTTGCTGCATGTATCTGAGCTGCTCTTGAGGCTGCAGGCTCGCCCTGCGTGCTCACAGGCTGTGCTGGCCATGCACGCTGGTATCCTGCACTGCGCGCTTCGGTCTGCCCAGCAGTCTTGTGCGGCCCTGTTCACACCCATCAGCTCACAGCAATCGTAGCACAGATTAGATTTTAGATTCCAAGCGTCGTGCTCATGTCGCGCAGAAGCTCACCTGGTGTCTTATGCATGCCGAGCAGCCCGCAAAAGCGCTGTGTGTGTTTCAGTATGTCATGACACTGGGTGCATTGCAAATGCGTCATGCTTCAGGGCTGTGCGCTCACGCATTACACCAGATTCTGTGCTGCTTCACAAGTCGTCGCCTGCCGGGTCACTGGTGCGCCGCGCGCTCGCCCCCGTGTCGCGCCAGCACACCTTGGCGGCCGCCGCCGCCGCGCCCGCCGCCACCAGGAGCAGCAGGGGCAGGACCACGAGGCAGCCGCCACTCGCCAGGTTGCCGAGCGTCTGCCGCAAGGGCCCGCCCTCAGCAGCTGAGTGCTCGTTCTGCTGCACACAGGAGATGTGCGGCGCAGACGCCGCTTTGCCAAGTCAAGAGCTTCACACTCACGTAGGCTCTGTTGCTCGCACTGACTCCCTTCCCGTCCGCCGTGCTGGCGCATGGCGCTCTCCACGAGCACTTTGCTGCAGTGCATGCCAGCGCTCTGCCCGCGACGTCAATGACACAGCATCACCAGGCGCACCAGCAGCGCGGCGCCCAGGTGCACCGCGGGCACGGCGGCCCACTGCGCGGGCCGCTTGCGGTCCAGGCCGTCAAACGCGACCGGCATTGCAAACGTGTGCAGCAGCAGGAAGGCCAGCGAGAGCAGCGCTGCGCGCGCGCACGTTGTCAGCGCCCCCACCATGACGCCAGACAGGGCCACGAGTTGGACGCCCCCCGCAGGTGGGTCAAAGCGCGTCCTGCCTGCATGCTGCGACTTGATACTACCGGCCTGCACTTGCGCTGCAAACCCCCTAGGAAGAAGTGTGAGCATCCGAGCATCACACGCATGAGCAAGAGCGCACCGCCGGCCTCAAAGAACGACATCTGCGGGCACGCGTCCACATAGAACGTGCCATTGCCCAGCATCAGCGGCAGCCAGCTGCGCCCCGCCGCGCCGGCCTCTCAGCGAGCGCCGCATGCACAGCGCCAGGCACTGATCGCGCCGCGCCCTGCGGTGCCTGGACACGGCAGCCAGGCACAGGCCGACCCCGGGCTGGGCTTGCATGCACTGCGCAGGCCTTCCTAGATCACGCTCACAGCGGTGCTGCGCTACGCCGAGGGCACTGCACGCAGCACATTGCGGAGCATGTCCGCCTGGCGCGCGCGCGCAGGGCGGCCGACCTGAAGTAGAAGATGAAGGAGTGCGCTGCGCCGTGCGCCAGGCCCTGCGTGAGCGCCATCGCATGCCGCTCGGCCGGGCCCAGCCGCGCGCCCGGCCGCCCGCGCGCCACGTCCGCCAGCGCCGCCGCGACGCGCCTGCCGCCACGGGCCGCGCCGTGGGCGGCTGGGCAACAGGGTCCCAACACTGCGTCTCGCGCGTGCTGCTTAAGCGCCCCTACCCGCACCGAGGCCCACCGACGGCCAGACAGCAGCGAGCTCAGGTACCTGCTGCAAGACTCCGCCAGCCGCTCCAGACGTTAACATAGAGACGCGCGCCTGTGCGCCAGCCACGCGCCGTACCGCGTGGCCTCCTGCGCGGCGACGCCCACCACCAGCGCGGCGGCCAGCGCGCCGCGGTGCTCTGACAGCGGGACCAGGCCTGCGTGCGCGCCCGGCGTCGGCGCGCGAGCGCAGCGCCCCGAGCACCGGACAGCGCGCGACCCGGCGAGCGCACCTCTGAACAGCGCCGCGGTGAGCGTGAGCGAGATGAGCCACGCGAAGAGGCTGCGCGCGGCCCGGCGCTCAGCACCGGGCAGAGGCCTCCGTCTGCGCAGGCCGCGGCGCGCCGGGCGCACCTCGCGAGCAGGAGCAGCACCAGGAACGATTTCGGCGCCACAAAGACGCTGAAGAGGGCGAGGCCCGGACCACCGGCGATCAGGGCGCAGCCCAGGCAGCCGGCAAAGCCCATGGCGGCGAGGAGGAGGCGCGGCCTGGCCCCCTCCTCACTCGCTGGGCGGCATGGTCACTGCCCGGCGTGCACTGGACTGTGCAGTAAGCTCCACTGGCTCGTCTGCTTAGGACAAGTCACGCCAAGTCCAGGCGCACAAGCGCTCGCGAGCAGAGCAACACAAAACCACACAGGAAGCTGTTAACTAACAGAAAACGTGAGCAGCAGCTTTGCAAAAGCAGATGTGTAACTAGTTTATGTGCTCGCAAAGCGCAGTGGTCGTCAACCAAGTATTTTGCAGGGAGTCAGCTCACTGCAGCTCGAACCTCAGACAGGCAGGCGTACTGGTGCAGCTGAGAAGCAGAGTCCTATGCCATAGGCTCAAGCTTTGTAAGAGAAAACCTCTCTGCAAGCCCCTCCAGCTTCAAATTTCAAAAAGGTGGCGCGAAGCGTCGACGCGCGGCAAGCGTGCCGGGCGTAAAAGGTGCACGCGGAGGAGGAGATGGACGCAGGCGCGTCAGCAGCTGCGCACGCTGTGCCCCGCCCGGCCGCCGGCGACCAACCTTGCCCCTGCACGCGCAGGTCGCGGCAGGTACCTGCGCCAGGAGGCGCTCTTTACCCCGGGTCTGTGCGCGGGCAGCGCCGAGGGCAGGCCCGGTGCAGAGCGCCTGCTGTACCGGCTGACGCACTCTGCCGGGCGCGCCTTCAGGCACGCCCGCCGAGCAGCCCGCCCTGCTGCCGCCCGCAGCGGCGCGGCGACCACGGCCCGTGCACCCGCAGGCCGCGCACGCTGACCCGCCGAGCGCAGGCGCCGCCGCAGCGACGCGCGGCTGACAACTCCGCGTCCGCGTGCGGCGGCCCAAACAGGTGGCGCCGCTTTTCCGCACACTGCTTGGGCCTACGTGCGCCGCTATGAGGCCACCCGGGCGAGCGCCTGCCGCGCCGTCGGCCCAGGCCGGCGCCCGCGCTGCTGGAGGAGCGCCTCGCGGGCGCGCCGGCCTGTGCGGACGGGCGGAGCGCCGTCGCGCCCGCCGCCGCTGCGCCCCCGGCCGCGCTGGCCGCGGCCGCCCGGCAGGCGACGCGCTGCGCGGCCACGCAGTCGCTGTACCGAGACGGCGAGGCGCAGAAAGCGCCGTACGAGCCCGCGGCCATGGCCAGCATGCCGCTGTGCGCCAAGCAGCGCCCGCTGTGCAGCGCGCACCACTGCGCCGGGCCCGAGGTGCGCTCCCGCGGCGCTGGCGCAGGGCCGCTTCGTAGCCGAGCTTTGGCGAACCATGGATGCAGGCCTCAGCGCGCGCGGCGCAGGTCTGGGAGCTGCGGGGGATCAACGTCGCGGAACTGAGCGCCGCCGCCGCCGCGGACGCTGTCGAGCGCCTTCGCGCGCGCCGCGCCTTCCTGGCCGCGCTGCCGCCGCTGACGGACGTGCGGCAGGCCCGGCTGCGGTGCGCGGCACTGCGCCGCACGCCGCCCGGCCACGCCGCACGCTTGACTCATGCTGGGCGCGCCGCGCAGGCAGCGCCTGCAGGCGGCCTGGGAGGCTGCGGAGTGGGAGGAGCGCGGCGCGGCGCTGGAGGCCCGCGACGCCGCGCGGCTGGCCGCGCTGCAGACGGCCCAGGACCTCCAGCGGCGCGAGGCGCGCGCGTCCGCGGCTGTTTGCTTCAGTTTGGCTTATGGCGTGCAGTGGACAAAGTGTTGCGGGTTGCACGCTGCCAGCACGCGGCCCGGCGCCAGCAAAAGCCCCACCATGCGCCCGTCTGCGGCGCGTCACACGCCTGCAGGCTGTCTGTGCAGGGGAGCACATGCTGAGCGCGCGCGCGCGCACACGTGCAGGGCGACGAGCGTGGCGCGCGGCGGCTGGAGGCCGCGCGGCAGCGCCGCGGCGCAGACGCGTTGCGCGCCGGCGCAGCCGCTCACGCGCGGCAGCGGCCGCGCATGCGCCACTCGGGCAAGAGCCAGCAGCGCCAGGGCACCGCCAGAGCGACAGAGCTGCTGTCCGACAGCAGCTGCGCGCCGCACACGCCGCTGGCGCGCAGCGGGCGCGGCGCCGACTCGGCGCCCTGCCCCGCGGTGCGCCTGGCTGACTCGCGCCAGCGCGCGTCCCCACAACGTGCCTGTGCTGGCCCTGCCCATGCCCTGGCCGGCCCCAGCCCACCCCCTTGCGCACCTCCGGGCAGGGGAGCAGGCCATGACCGGCCTGTCTCCTGAATGCCGCACTGATGCACCCCAGCAGCGATGCAGGCGCGGAAGCTGCCGCTACCGACCCCCGCTGCCCTGCGGCGGCGCGAGGCGGGCGGGGCAGGGGCGCTGGCAGCGCGCGCACACAGGCCCGGTAGGCGCCCGGCCGGCGGCGGGCCGCCGCACCTGCACCGCCGCGCGCGCCCCGAGTACCGCAGGCTCCTCGCGCACGCCGTCCGGTGCGCCGGCGCTGCGTCGCACGAGGGCAGGTGCAACATACCTGCAGCGGGAGGCCGCCGCAGAGCCTGGCGGGGTTGCTGACATGCTGGACGATGGGGCACTCCTGTGCTGCCCTTCCCCAACCCCATGACGGGCGCAGGCTGCTGGGCGGCCCAGACGGCGGCAGAGGCGCGCATCCACGCGCTCCGGGCGGCAAGGCTAGCATCGGCAAGGCCGAAGCCGCGCCGGCTGCAACGGAGCGGCCCGGGGCGCGCGTCAGCGTAGGGCCGGGCAATGGCTCTGCTGACCTGACGCCCAGGCACGCCGCTGCGCGGAGGGTGGCATTTGGCGACGCTTGACCGGCTGCGTTTTTCGTACAATGCCGCTCGGCTACGTGTGGCAGCTCAGCGCCTGGCCTTGGGTTGGCAGTGCATGCAGAAATGCCACTCATCTGCGTGCTTTATACTGGGCTCTCTACGTGCCTCATGATGTTGCACCAACGAAATGTACAGGAAGGCCTGCCAATCCCATGCACATGCAGCGCCCGGCCCACGCTCGGCCGCACGCCTGTCCATGGAAAGATGCCTTGCACGCAGCTGCTTCTGCGCTCAGAGGTTGCCAGCGCCAGGGCCCCAGAGCTGCCTGCATGCCACAGCAACCAAGCCGCGCGGGCCCGCCGCCCCCAGGAGCACACGGCCCGCCACCTGCTGCAACGTTGCAACCCCTTCAACGTCTTCACACCTTGACCCGGCCCATTACCACACTGCTGGGGCACACGCACGCGCGCACACGCATGCTGGTTGGTGAGACGCCCGCGCGACCAAAGCGCGCGCTCCAGGAGGTCGCCTACAGTACCCACAAAAAGAAAGAAAACCACGGCAGGTCGCCTAGCTATGTGAGCAAATGAGGCGCGACGCACAGTCCGGGCTTGAAACCCAGTAGGGGACAGGGGAGACCTAGACTACTTTCTGCGACCCAGCTGACACTCTGCAGCGCGCCGCGCTCCAGCGCCTGCCGCGCAAGCACTGAATCGTCCAGCCGGGCCGCCCCAGCGCCAACACTTGCAGGCAATGAAGTTCACCCCAGACCACAGCACTCCGATAATGGTCCCACCACCGGGTGTGCGGGGCAGCACTTGCCCTTCTTCCCTGGACACGCGCGGCCACGCCGTCCAGCCCCCCCGGCTGCTTCAAAGGCAGACCACATGCAGCCTCTTGTCTGAATCAACACTAGTTTCAGTGGTCACACCGCAGCAGGGCAGCCTCGCTTGCGCAGCACTGCACTGCCGCGCAAAAGATGCCTCTTGCTGGCTTGTATCTCCCAAACAAGTGCGACGCCAGGCTTTGTGGCGTGTCAGCTCTGCCGCGCCGCCTGGCGCCCCGCTCTGGTGTCGTCGGCCTTGGCCAGCTGGCGCAGCAGCGCTGGTCAGCACCCTCCATGCGCCGTGTCGCCCTACCGGAGCATCGGCGCCACGCCCGCGGGCTCCTCAGCGCGCGCCATGAAGTGCGCCGCGCGCGCCAGGGTCGCCCCGTCGTCCGGCGCGGCAAACTTGCGCCCGAACAGCGGGCAGTCGCTGGCGCCCAGCGGCGTGAAGCGCGCCAGCAGCGCGGCCGCGGGGCCGTCCACGCTGCGCGCCTCCCAGCCGCCGGCCGCCGCGCCTGCATCGGCGGGCCCCGCCGCCGGGCCCGCCCCGGCCCCCGTGGCCCTGGCGTCGGCGGGCGCCGCGGCGCGCGCCTCCGACCCTGCCGCAAGGCGCCTCGTCAGCGCCCATCGTGCCACGGCCTGCAAGCCTGGCTCATTCACACAAAACCAGGCCACGCAGCCGGCCCGCCGACAAGCTGTGCCTCCGACGCGGCACAGCTCGAGTCTGGCACACGAGCAGATCGGGGCCGAGCCTTGTCACGAATAGACTTGATTGCACCACACGACCTGTCATCGTCACCCATGCCTGCAGCTCCGCACAGCCACTGCGCGCAACATGCGCGAGCACACCGGCGGGGCCGGCGGCGGCGGCCGCCGTGGTGTTGCCGCGCAGGCCGGGCGTGGTGCGCCAGCCGGGCGGAAACTCGCCCGCCGCGTCCGCGCCTGCAGCGCCCGGCGCGGCGCGGCGCTGAGAGACGGCGCTGCAGAGCTCCAGCTCTTTCAGTGAAAGACAGACAGTTTTTCTAGTGCAATATAGACAGGGAGCACGTGCTGCAGAGCCCTGCCAGAGCACGCGATGAGGCCCAGCAGGCGCGCCGCGGCCGGCGGGAGCAGGGCGGCGCGGGGCGCCACCTGCCAAGGCGGCGGCGTCCGCGGCGGTCTGCTGCAGCGCGGCCGCGCCGCCCTCGCCGGATGCACCCGCAGCGCCGTCCTCGTCAGCCCCCGCGCCGCCGCGCGCCGCCAGCATGCGCCGCGCGCCGGGCGCCGCTTGCTCGTCACCCAGCGGCGGCACGCGCGCGCGCGCCTTGCGCGCCGCCGAGCTCACCCACCGCGCGGCCTTGTCCTGCAGCGCAGCGGCCTGCGCGCGCGGGCGCCGGGTCGAGCCTGCGGCTTGTACACTCGTGCGCGCGGCCGGACGCAGCCGGCGCGTTGCATCGGCGCTGGCGAGGCTGCGGCCCCCGTCCCGCGCAAGTCGCTGCTCATGCAAAGCTCACAGAGGGGGTTGCGCCGCAAGAGGCCCCGCCGCGCCTGGACACCGAGCCATGCCGCATGCTGCGCAGCCATGTGCATGATGCACATTTGCGGACACGCCTTATGCAAAAGCGCTGGGAGAGCCCGAGCCGCGGCGCGCGCGCCTGGGCGATCGCGGCCGCAGCGGCGCCCCCCGCGGCGCCCTGCGCGGCCGCGGGGGCGGCCGCCCCGCCAAACAGGCCGGCCGCGGACGCGAGCGCGCCGGCGGCGTTGCAGTGGCCACCGTCCGCCTTGCGCATGCGCGTCAGCAGCGCGCCGTCGATCTCGCCCGGCTGAAAGGTGTGCGGGTGGTAGTACGGGCCTGCGCGCCGCCGCTGTTTTTATTGTGCTTCGCGGCCAGACAGGGCCAGGCTAGGAACGTGGGGCGTCACAGCATGCGCTCCACGTGGAGGCTGCGCAGCCAGGCTGCAGCATATCCACTTGAAGGCGCGAAAGCGCTCAGCTGACGACCAGACCCAGGCTGTCGGCAGAGTGCAGGAGAGGCAAGGAGCGCACCGTCCCACACAGACGCGGTGATCTCGCCCTGCAGCGCCGCGCACAGACCACGCGGTCAGCAAAGCGCCACCAGCCAGTCACAGGCAATCACGCAAGTACAGGTCCGCACGGGCAACAGCTTTGCCCATGCAAAGACCAGTTCTCCAGCCCTCTTTTTGACCGCGGGCCTGCATGTCAATGAGGCGCCGGGCCGCCCGCGTGCGCACTGCCGCAGCCCCGCAACGGGACGCGTCAGCAGCGCCAGCGCGCGCCTTGCAGTCGGTCTCATTCTCGCGCCCCGCCGCCGCCAGCAGCGTGGGGATTTAGTGCTCGTCCGCGACGCAGAAGCGGCTGGGCCGCTCGCCGCGATTCTTCGCCTCCGCGTCGATCCAGCACTCCCTGCGCGGCGGGCGAGCCGCGTCTGCAACGCGTCACGGCCCGCCGAGGCTGCCCTCCCCGCCTGGGCCGCCGCGCAGCCATGCAGCCCATGCTCAACTTGACAGCGCAAGCCGCACAACTTTCCTACGGCAAGAACATGCGCGCTCTGCATGCAGCCAGGCGGCGCGCGCGCGGCGCCCGAATCGTCATGCCGCCCTGGGCCCGGCCGCACCGCTTGAACGCGTCGGCCACCTCCGCGTCCGCCACCACCAGCTCGGCGTGCGCGCGCGTCAGCGAGAACCACTGCCCGTTCTTGCGCCAGTGCTCCTCCTGCAGCTGCCCGCCCGCCATGGCCGGCTGCCACCTGCGCGGCCGCAACCGCTCGGCCTTGAGCGGTCGGCTCACCAGAAACATGCGCAGCCTGTCACCTCCGGCCCACCACGGCGACAGGCGCGCAGGCTGTCGGGCCGCGCTCGGGGGTACGGAGCGGTGTCGGGGCAGCGCAGGCGGGGGCCGCGCAGGGCCGTGGGCGCGCCGGAAGGCCATGCGGCGGCCGGCGTCCGCGGGGTCGCTGTCGTTGCGGCAGGCGTGCAGGCGCGAGCGCGGCTCGCCCGCCAGCTGCGCCCACACGACCGGGCCGGGGTACAGCGGGATGCACGTCTCGCTGACCAGCACAAAGCGCTGGTTGCCCGCGTCCGCCAGCGCCGCGCGCAGCAGCAGGCGCTCCGCCTGGGCCTGCGCGCGGTTTTCATATGAGTACCTGGCCGGCGCGCGCAGGCGCGCTGGCGGCGGGCGGCTGCTGCGGCTGCGGACACACTTTGTGCGCAAAGGATGCATGCAGGGGCGTCTGCGGCGTGCGGGGCAGGAGGAGGCGGGCCGGGCGCGGGGCGCGCACCACCGACCACTGGCCCCACTCCACCGCGATGCGCCCCGCGATCTCGTGCCCCGCGAACAGGCTGCCCTCCGGGTAGGCCAGGTCGGGCGGCAGGTGCACGTAGACGGAGAACAGCGCGCGCCAGCCGGCCGCGGAGCCGCCCGGCACGCGCTCCGGCACCGCCGCCAGGAACTGGCGCCAGGTGTCCTCGTACGGGATGATGCCGCGCGTCAGAAACATCAGCGCCACCTGCGCGCCGATTTTCCGCGCTCGGGCGGCCCGACCCCTCGCAAATGAGCAAGCGCCAGCGGGCGCAGCGGCGCGGCTCGCGCAGCCGGGGCGGCAGCAGCCGGACTCCGTGCGCACTTTGGGCAGCCCGGGACCAGCCGGCGCGGCCGACGCATCCCGCTCGGCCGGCGCTGCGGACGGCGTGCGCCAGCCGGAGAACTGCGGCAGCAGGTCCGACAGGGCCTCGGACCAGCGCGCGCTGCCCGCCGGCGCGCTATCCTCGCCCGCCTGCGCCTGGCCGGCCGCAGCGCTGCGCACCGCGGTGCCCCGGGGCGCGCGCGCGTCTCCCCGCCACTGCGCGCGGGCGCTGCCGCTCACGCTCGGGCCACGCTGGTGCACACAATGATGCACAGTGATGCTGTGCGCGCTGCACAACCTACGCGCTGCTTGCGCGGGCCAAGCGACATGGTGATGTGACTCAGAGCAGCGCCGGCCTTCTCTCGCAGCCAGCGCCCGCCTGCCGTTCAGCATTGAACAGGCAGCCGCGCGAGCCGGCCAGCGCAGACCAGAGCGCTTCGCCGGGCGAGGGAAACGCGCAATAATGATGGTGCGGCGGACCTGGGTGGCCAGCAGGCAGGCGACCGCCAGAAAGCCGACCAGCAGGAGGACGGCCGTGTTCCGCAGGCGCCTGCTGGACCCCCGCATTGGCCCCCGCGCGCCGCAGCTACCTATCTGGCGGCGCTTGCGGGCTCATCCACGCGGCGCGCTGCGGCCGGACAGAAACGCCGGTGCCTCCCGGGCTCGGCGGCCCGACCCACAGCGCCCCCCGGCTGCCAGGCACGCCTGAAGCGCGTCTTGGTGAACAGGCTGGCGCGCGCGCACGCCGAGGCGCCTCTGCACGCGTTCAGCACGGTTGCTTGACACCGACACCGTCACGCCACCGTGCTCAGTCGTCCGAGCAAACACTCTGTCCGGTCCCGAGACGAGCAGACTCGACAGGGGTTTATGCTTAGGGCCGCGCGATGGAGTACCTCGTGCTGACGGGCGTTGTGTGGTAAATCCACACCACGTCGGCCTGTGTGCATCCTTGGGGTACTCCAGGTGCGCCCTCACCACAGCCGCCCAGCCTGAGGCAGGCACCTTGATGGCCAGCAAAGCGGAGGGCAGCGCGGGCGCCCCCAAGCCCAGCACCGCCGCGCCGTCCCTGCTGTCGGGCGCGTTCAACGCCGGCGGCGGCGCCGGCGTGAAGATGCCAGGTCGTGCCCGTTGCATTGCTGCACGCGGAGCTGCTTCGTACACTGGAGGCGCTGGCTTCACCGACTGCCTCGCGGCAGCACCGCGCCGGAATGGTGTCTGACTCGCCCGGGCCGCGCAGGGCAAGCCCCGGCGAGCTCGACCTTCACGTCGCCGATGAGCATGCTGCAGAAGCTGCTGGGCTCCGCGCCCGCGGGGGCGGGCGCGCCCGCGCCGACCGCGCCGCCGCTCAAGCCCATCAACCCGAAGCGTGTGGAGCCAATCTCGCACCCAGGCGCCCGCCCCCCTGGCCCCCTGTTCCCCCATTTACTTGTTTAAACTGGCTGCTGCTGCGCTTGGAGCCTGAGCTCGAGCGCTGAGGCCTGTCCCGTCGCCGCGGGCCAGAGCTGGCGTTCAGCCCGTCCGACATTGGCGTATGGGAGGTCAACCGCGGTGCGCGCCCTGTGCCCCGCTGCTCTTCTTGGAGTGTGCTGCCCTGCGCCTCGCCTGTGCTCAACACATTTGTTTGCCGCAGAGCGCAAGGCCAACGGCACCAGCCGCGGGTGGTTTTCGTAGCAGTTGTTTTGAGGCAGCCCTCGGTGGCGGCAGCCCATTTTGTGTAGCGGTCCAGTGTTTTGGCAGTCGCCAAAAGTCTCTCATACCAGTCGCCTGTTATGAGAGAACAAGGCAGGGCGCTGCTTGTGATGCCGCTGGTCGTGCGTGCTGTGCTTGGTCGGCGCTGAGCTGCCACGTCTGTGACACTAGGACCATCGCGAGGTGGCTGTATAACACAAGGAGAGTGATCTGAGTTGATGATGCTCCTGGCTTGGCGCTGAGAGGCGGCAGAGTTGCCCATTGCAGGAGGTGTTGCAGGTCCCTGTTCTGGTGCCTGGCTGTTGGTTACGGGGCGGCGGGGCCGCTGGGGACGACCGGCGCGCTTGCTGCACCCACCCGTTGTGGCTGGGGCAGGCGCCACATGAAGAGAGCCTGGCTGTAAAGGCTGCGGTCAGAATCCAGGGCAGCGACGCACCGCTGAGCGCCCTCAACTCTGCGCGTTTATTTGTCAAGCAGGCCGAGCAGCTCACAGCCGCGCGACCCAGACAGGCAAACCCTTGCAACACCCTAGCCAGTACAAGGCAG
>JAABUV010006963.1_pt1 | contig 12072 bp, 10 predicted proteins | sample 5559971 | NCBI WGS metagenome assembly JAABUV01 (sample SAMN10711881, study PRJNA513362) | rock metagenome | isolation source: Antarctica rocks | place: Antarctica: Victoria Land, Knobhead nord | collected 2015-12-19
CGGTGAAGGATACGGCCGTGTCGTAGGAACGTGCTATAAATCCCATAGGATGACTCCTTTGCGTCGCAGGGCATACTGTGATCGTCGTAAATCTCAGCATGCCACACTCCGCAAGAGGAGTCATCTCTGCGTGTTTTCCGTAACTACACCGTATTGGGGCTAAACGTACTCTAAACGCCCCCGCTCGATCAGCCACTCCAAGTCGCTGACCGCATCGGGGACATGGCGTGCGACGGCCTCCCGGACCGGCGCGAGGCCATCGTCGTCCAGGTCGCCCACGAGGCGCGGCAAATCGCCCCAGTCATACCTCTTGCACGCCGTCAGCTTCATGACGACCAGGATCGGCAACGCGACGACAGGCTGCCCGTCTGGCGCGTATAGCGGGCTGATCAGCGCTTCGCTCACCCAAGGACCCGCGAGCGCCAGCACGTCGAGGGCTGATCCATCCGGCAGCAGCCAACGCGAACCGCCGGCCGGGTGGTCACGCACGAAGGCCGCGCCCGCGCGCCCCATGTCCGCGTCGACGCGCCCATGATCGGCCGCGTGCACGAGGATGTCGAGGTCGTCTGAATCCCGCTCCTGCATGTACATCCGCGTCGCCACACCACCGGTGATCGCATAGGGCGCGTGCAGGATCGGGCCCAGGTTCGGGACCGGAAAGGTCCAGGTACGCGCGCGCAACACCTCCAGCGCCGTCCCGCTTCCCGGTTGCGGGACACGACGTTGGAGGCGTCGATAGAGCGCGCGGCGTCCGGCTGCGGTGTAGGGCGAGGGATTCATGCGGCGGCGGGACCTCGTCTGCGATTTATACCTATTGTAGGCGATGAATCATCCTCCTTCTATGATAACGCGGTCTAGCCATGCCCGTGAGACGTTGTTCGCGCGGCGGGACCGCTACAAATCGGAACGAGACTGTTCGCCGCGCTCGACCCGGCCGATGAACAGGTAGCTCTCCACGTCCTGGGCGCGTGCGGGCATCTCAGCGGCGACGACGCGCCGCACGTCCGCGAGCGCGTCGTCGGAGGCGTACGCCAGCATCCCCTCTACATCGAGTTCATCGCGCGCACGCCCCGCCGCGAGCTTCATCACTATCAGATATGGTAAATCGATCAGGGGGACGCCGTCTTGCTGGTGTGGCGCGGCGAGGGCGCGCCGCACCCACGGCGACGCCTGCGAGAGCGCATCGAGGCCGGTACCGTCGGGCAACGTCCACGCGGTGCCGCCGATAGACAGCGCGCCCCGCAGGCAGCATCCGGCGTCCATGAGGTCGCGCGTGGCCTGGGCGGCGTCGGACAGGCGGACGAGGATGTCGATGTCGCGCGTGACCCGCCCAGGCAAATAGTAGCTCGTGGCGACGCCGCCGACGACGAGGTAGGGGACGGTGAGGGGGGAGGCGACCGCCAGTTTAATCGAGCGCACGAGGGCGTCGCGCGTCACACCATCGTCATCGCGCAGGATCGCTCGGCCATGTAAATCAGTGGTGTGCATGGGTAAACAACCTTTCCCTTTCGTTTTTGTCTGTGAATGCGGGTGAGCAAACCATACAGTCACCCGTTGGTGAAAAAGTGACGGGCCGGGAGGATACGCGACACGTACCCTCCCGGCCCCACCGGACAAAGCGTTTCAATCTCCAGCCCGTGGTCAGCCTGCCTTATCTGGTCGTCATGTTTCAATCCTCACCCAATGCATTGATCGGGTGCAACAGCATCTGTTTACGCGCAGGGGCTGAGCGCACGAGCGCTAAAGAAGACTCTCGTACGGGCTATGAATACGGTAACTAACGGTCGGGCAGTCGTGAGGGCCATGAAAACCGTTACCCCGACTCCGAGATCGAGGTCGGGGCCTGGGTAATGCGCGACGGGTGCTGCTGCGCGGTCCGGCCGACATGCGGAAGCAATGGCCGAGGACGCCGCCCGATTAGCGATGGTGGTTGGGCTAGCGCAGATAGCCCAGGATGAGGTGGGCCGGAATGCCGTAGTCACGCGACAGCTTCTCGGCAGCGGCTGCGAGCGGCTGGCCGTTGCCCACGACGCGCATCTCGAACACAGAGATGGACCTGACGGGCGAGGGCATGACGCGGACGGGGCATGTCGGTGCCTCAACAAGGCTTCCGTCGGCGCCGGGCTCGACGGATACGGTGTCCTCGACACCGACGATGCTGACCGCGTACCGAATCTGGCGCTCGTAGTTGCGGATCATGCTAGTCTCCTTCGACGCCTGTCTCGTTTGTGCAGGCGATGACATAGCGTGTCGATCGATGAGGAATTCGGATCAAGGAGGTATCGGGCGACATCGCGCCCCCAGGGAATAGCCGCGTTGATCAATGGGACCGTTCGGTACGGCGAGGTTAGGGGATGCCGGGTGCGGATCGGATAGTATCCGATCCGCACCCGACGGGCGACGCGTGCGTAAGGTGATGCTAGTGTTGTCTTAAGGCGGTCTGTTTGCAGCGGACAAAGCCTGCGACTGCGGTCGCATGGCAAACCACTGGCCGACTGCGGTCGGTTGTGCGGCGGCATGCAAAGAAAGCTCCTTAATCCTGCACTAGGCGTCACCTCATGGCTCAAGGCAGGCCGATATGTGATGGGTGACGACTCCCACGCTGCGAAAGCCTGGCTTAGTTGGCGAAGCCATGGATGAGGTGGCCGGGGATACCATAGCCCTGCACGAGCTTGGCGGCGGCCTCGACGAGCGGCTCACCGTCGGTCTCAACGCGCATCTCGAACACGGCGAGGGACTTGACGGGCGAGGGCGTCACGCGGACGATGTAGGTCGGCGTCTCGACGGGCACCTCCTCGATGGCGCCGTCGGGCTGAACCTCGACGGGGATGGTGTTCATGGTACCCCGGATGCTGACGGTGTAGCGGATCTGGCGCTCGTAGTTGTGGATCATGACAGTCTCCTTTGACGCCTGTCTCGTTCGCACAGGCGATGACGTATCGGATCGCTGAGGTATCGGGTGGCGGCTGACGCCGCCGTGCATGGTCGCGTTGATCGATGGGACCGCTCGCTACGATGGTGCTTGAGGGTGCCGGGAGCGGATCGGATACTATCCGATCCACCTCGGCGGGAAAACGCGTCTGCGGAGCGGGGCTAGAGGATGGGGTCGTCGTCGCCAGTCAGGAAGGAGGCGACCGCCGCCGCCCACTCGGCATCGACCCGATCACGCGTCGAGGCGGCACTGGCGACACCGGTCGCATCGCACCCTGCCGCGGCCGCGTGGGCGAGCCACAAGGCAAGGGCCGTGAGCGTGCTAACGTCGGGGCCGAACGCTCCCGCCATATCGCCGGTTGTGGCCGAGGCCGCCACGATGGTGGACACCTGTCGCGCGAGACGGGCGAGGCTCGCGGGGTCGTGCGGGGCGAGGAGCGCTGTGGCAAGGTCCGCGCGCCCGTAGTGAACGAGCGCACCGTGGGCGCGACTCGCGTCGAAGAACTGGTCGAGCGTGCCCCACGCGTCCCAGCCATGCCGACCCGAAACTGGTGCCAGCGGATCGCCCAGGTCGGGTGCCTGGGGCTCGTAGGTGGGGTCGAGGCGCATCATCGAGCGGTGCAAGCGGATAACCTGTTGCTCCCCCGCGTGGGGCGTGCTATCGTACTGATGCATGGTTACTGGTGTTTAGACTAACCGGGGCCACGGGAGCAACGCTCCGTGGCCCCATCGGGTATCCTCTGGTTGCAGACCAGAGAGGAGGACCCGATGGATACTACCACGTCGACACCCCGGACCGCCCTGAGCGCCTACCGACGGGCGCTCTACGCCTGCTTCACGCGCGCCCGCGACGCGCTCTTCGACCTGTGCGATGCCCTGGCAACGGACCCCGGCGCACGCTCGTTCGTGGCCTTGTCGCAAGCGCCGTGTTTCCAACGCCAGTGGCCGAGCGTCTATGAAGCCCTGGAGGACGGGCGGATTGAGCGCAGCGCCCTGCGTGCGCTCTTTCAGGACACGGCCCCGCGCCCGGCGGCGGGCACGCGCCAGGTGCTCGCACTCGACAGCAGTCCCATCGCGCGCCCCTACGCACGCACGGCCCCGGACCGCACGCTGGTGCATGTGCCCGCCGCCGGCCATGTGCTGCCGCCGCACACGGTGCCGGTGCGCCCCGGCTGGGCTTTCTCCACGCTGGTCGTCGTGCCCCCCGCGCCGAGTAGTTGGACGCACATTCTGGACAACCAGCGCATCCCGAGCGACCAGACGGCCCTCACCGTCGGGGCCGCGCAACTCGCCGCCCTGGTGCCGACCTGTACGCAGGAGGAGGAGCAAGAGGCGGACGGAGCGGAGCCGGGCGTGCGGCCCCTGCTGCTCGCCGACGGCAGTTACGGAACCGCTGGCTGGGTGGAGGCCACGGCGGATCTGGCCCTCGATCAACTGGTGCGGGCGGCCTCCACGCGTGTGCTCTACCGGGCGGCGCCCCCGCCGACGGGCAAAGCGGGGGCGCCACGCAAGGATGGGGACCGCTTCAAGGGCTCCGACCCCGCCACGCACGGGGAACCCGACGCCGCCTGGACGGGCCTCGACGCGCACGGGCAGGAGGTCACCGTACGTTGCTGGGGGGGCCTGCATCGCAAGGAGTGCCGCCACATTCCGATCACGGCGGTCTGCCTCACGCGCCCTGCGGCCACCAACGCGAAGGGCGACTTGCGTGAGACCTGGTTCTGGTGGCTCGGTGGCCGGCCCCTGCCCCCCCTCGCCGATCTGGCCCGCTTGTACCCCCGGCGCTTCAGCATTGAGCATGGGTATCGTTTCGACAAGCAAGATCTCTTGTGGACGGCGCCGCATGTGCGCACGCCGGCGCAGATGGAACGCTGGACAGACGTGGTCGCGGCGGTCCATAATGAGATTGGGCTGGCGCGCGCGCAGGCCCAGGCGCAGCGACTGCCCTGGGAGAACCCGCGCCGTCCGCTCAGCCCGCGCCAGGTGCGCCGCGTGCTGGCCCGGATTATTGCCCTGGAAGGCACCCCGGCGGCCCCACCCCGCCCCCGCGGAAAATCCCCCGGTCGGGCCGGCGGAGCCGTCGTGCGCCGCGCCCCGCGTCATCCCGTCATCCGCAAAGGGCCTGCGCGGGCTCCGAAACAGCGTCGCGCAGCCTAACACGGCGCGCCTCGCCGTCCATCCCGGCTCTGATCCGCCCCGTACGGTCGGCGGCTGCATCCCTGTACCCTCACGTAGTCTAAACGTCAGATGGTTATTGTCTCCGTGCAATTCTGAGCCGGTCGTGGGTTCCAGCCACGACTGGCTCGCTTTTCCCTATCGTCGTATGCCTTCCAATGTAGTGTCGTCAGGCACCCTGACCCTTCGATCACTCCAGACAATCACCTCCTCTTCTCTGTGCTGACAGCCTGCCTCATCGGCGACCGGGTGGCTAGCCCCGGCCGGATACACGACGCGTGTATTTCGGCTCTTCGTATACGATATTGCGCGGCGCGCGGCACAATTAGGGGATCACACTCTTTTGGTGATGTGTTTGGCCTTGTCGCCCGTCATACAGCCATAGAAAGCGTGCCCTGGATTTAGGGCGAACACACGTATCGCTCAATGTAGCGATAGCGAGGGGGGAAACACATTTTGCACGCAAACCCTATGTTCCGCAGCAACCCGCGCGAGTACGTGGTGCATGGCCTCGACGTGTTGCTGGAAGGGTTGACTCCGTTCATCGAGGGTCGCTTCCGGGACGTGTACGGCCCACGTTGGTATGCGGAATACGAGCGAGCGACGAGAGTCGCGAGTGGACTCCCCGGTCGGGGGCCATGCTGGATGTGCAAGCACTCCTCAAAATCATGCTCCAGCGATGGGACATTCTCTGCCGCCCACGACTCGACTGACGCAAACGGGACCTGGCCCACTACCTACTGCGGGTGCGCAACGAATGCACGCACCAGCAGCCCTTTTCCGTCAACGATGCATATCGCGCGCTCGAGGTATCGAGGCCATGCTCGCCGTCATCGTCGCGCCACAGCAGAGTGAGGTTCGGAACCTGAAGGAATTGCTACTGCGGAACACCCATGCCGCGCCGGCCCCTTTGAGCCCAACTAACACCTCGGCTAGCATCAAGGACAGGCATCCTCGCCTGCGCTGGTGGCTCGGTCCAATGGCAGACGACTTGTTGACCGATGTGCCGTATCCTCGCCGTGCGTTGCGGGTCGCCCGATGGTCGGCTGTCGAGATTCTCTGCTTCATCCTGGCCACACTGGCCTTCTCCACGCTCCCCCCGGAGGCACTCCCCAGCGTTCTGGTGATGGCCACGATAGAGGTGGCGCTGCTGTACTTGTTGACGCGAGGGCTGACGTGGGGCGAGCGATGGTACGGGTTATGTAAAGTGGTCGGGTATGTCATCGTCTTCCCCGCGACGATCATCCTCGTCCTGCTCCTCGCCACCGACCTCCTCAACTCCGTGCTCGATATGTAGCTGCTGCTACATACGATCGCCCTCTTTCACACGTACCCATCCTGATCGGCCTGCCCCCGAGCACCCGCGAGTAGCGACCTTGGGCAGATACACGCACGCGTATCTCGGCGCTGATGCCCTGTGTGCTGCGCGACGAAGACGATGACGCGGTACCATAGAGGGCAAGGTAGGGCCGATCTGTACACGTTTTATCGGAGGAAAGGGACCAATGCTCTCACTCAAACGACACCTCGGTTTGGTGACGCTGACGCTCGCCTGCACCCTCATTGGAGGTGCCGCTGGAGCGCATGGCGCGACGCGGACACAGCCCGCGCGCTTCCCCGCCTTAGATGGCGGTGGGCCCGTCGTGCCCAACATCAAGGTCACCGCCATGACCACGGCACCAAGCGGCGCGCTCTACGCGTCCGGTGTCTACGTCGTGCGCAGCAAGGACCCCTATGCGGTCAACCCGGTCGGCTCGCTCGGCAGCACCTGGCTGGTCTCGCGCGACCATGGTGCCACCTGGACGCGGAACATCAGCACCATCGACCCTAAAGCGTTTCCAAAGAATGGCATCGCCGCGTGGACGAATCACGCGGCACTCCCCATCGACTTTACGCCAATGAGCATTACCATCGACCCGCACCACGCCAACACGATCTACGTGGCCGGCTGCGTGGACATCGATGTCACCTGCAGCCGGCCGACGCTGGGGGCAGGTGCCCATCTGGTGGTGCGCTCGACCGACGGCGGCCGGACCTGGCAGGACGTGCTGACCACGAGCACGCCCATCGTGGGTATCGGGGCGAAGCCGCCGGGGACGGCGTTGCCGACGGCGGGCTACGCAGTACTGGTGGACCCACGCGACAGCCGGCGGCTGTACGTGGCGGTAAACGATGTGGGCGTGTTGCGGAGCGAGAATGCCGGACATACGTGGGTCTATGTGCCGCAGCCCCAGAGCAACTTCATCGGCCGCCCGTGTGAGCTATTGGCCGATCCGCTGAACCCGCACGTTGTGTACGAGCTAGCGCGCGAGGGGACGCTGTATCGGACGACCGACGCTGGCGCCCACTGGCAAACGCGCGCATTGCTCGGGAGCAAGCTGCACACGAATATGGTGACAAGCCTAATCTGGGTAGGGCAAGCCATGTACGTGACTGCGGAGAACGGGTTATATTCTAGTACAAATGGTGGGACGAGTTGGCATCAAGTGGCAGGGACGCCGTTGCCGGGCGGGTTCGACCAGAGCGTTCGGCTTAACGCAGGGTGGGTAAGCACTTTCTCCGCTAATACTCGCGGCCCCATTAACGGACTGTACGCTATCCACGACGGCAGCGGATGGCAGGCTGTTGCAGACACCGACAAGCGGGGCCCTGCATACTATGGCGCGCTCGACTTTCGGGGGATGGACGTTGGGTACTTGGATACGCGGTTGTGGGCCGACCGTTCGGCTGGCATAGTCTTTACTGCCGGTCGACTCGGCGGCCTTTATCGGTGGCAAAGCACTCTATGAAACGAGCACGCCACGGCCTTCTTGTTTCTCTTGCCCTTGCAGGAGGGGTCGTCGGTGCCGGTAGTGCCGCCGCCATATCCCGTCTAGCCATCCCTCTGGATCGTCCGGCTGCCGCAACGTGCGGCAGCCAGTATCTCGCCTCACCCAGTGCCCAGCAGGCGCACAGCGCCGACTATTACGTTGATCAAAACGTTGTACAGCCGGGGGCGACGGTCCAAGTGCATCTCGGCGCGTACGCGCTGCCTGGCGGCGCAGCACCAGACATCGTAGAAAACAACACACTGGATAACAGTTATCACCAACTTGATCAGCGGCCTGACAAGGGTGGAAACTGGCATGTCAACGCATCCTGTAACGCCAGCGCGCCAGTCCAGGGGGCCACAAGCCTCTACTACTACGAGGGCGCGTGGACGGCGCCGAGTAACCCCGGCTCCTACGAGTTGGCGGTCACCTTCCGCTTCCAGGACAAGACCACGGCGCTGTCCGTCATCGTCGACTACCTCGTCAATATGCAGGTTGCGCCGGCCGGTCGAACGGGACCCGGCATCAAGTCGCACATCCATGACCAAATCAACCTCACGAGCGACGCGGGGACGACGTACGCGCAGAACACTGTCAACAACGGCTACGACCTGCGGGCGCTCGGCGATCGGGCCCACCTATCGACCGAGTACGACTGGACAAGCCAGCCCGTGGCCGGCGACCGCCGCGTCGCCGACGGCCTGCTCAGCACCATCGGAAACACACTGCCCACGTTCTCGAACGTGGATGAGAGCGCCGGTAACGGCGACGGCCGTGGGGGCGGCGCCGGATCCGACAACCGCATTCCCCTGCCGTCGCCCGACTTCCCATACATCCAACAGTCGACGGACTACACCGGCACCACGACCCCCCTGCCGCAACACGGCGCGGCGAGCTTCGGGCCTTACAGCCAGGCCATCGGCGCGCAGCCCTACAACTGGCGGGCGCTCATCGACGCCCCCGTCACCGTGCGCGACGGCGCCACTTACCGGCTCAAGGTCGGACGTTACGTGATGGACAATGGTTTCTTCGGCGCGCTCGCCGACGGCAGCGACATCGCCAACTTCGGCGATGGGCAGAGCGTCGCCTTCTACGCCGATCCGAAGGGGCCGTACTACGACCCCACCGGCGCGCACTGCGACCACAACCCGCGGCTCGCCTGCATCTGGTGGACCCCCGTGGCCGCCAGCGCGATCGGACGCTACACGACAGCGACCTACCACCTAGGCATGGTCAACACGGCCAAGCCGGGGCCTGGAGGGGAGCAGGACATCGTCACGGCGGACACCACCAAGGGCTGGGCCGACGTGGCTGCGAGCAGGCCGGCGACCTATCAGGCGGGCATCTCGGTCGAATACACATTTACCGACGGCGGACAGGCTCTGGGGGATCCCTTGTTCGGCACGCCACAGCAAGCGACACTGACCTTCGCGGCTGGCGCAAGTCCCGGCGACACACCGACGCCCGCGAACACACCGACGCCCGTCCCCACGGACACGGCCACGCCGCTACCGCTGACGGACACCCCGACGCCACTGCCCCCGACCGCGACGCCCACGCCCGCGCGCGGCGCACTCGCTCTGGACGCGGCGCCGACGCCGCGGCCCTACGCCTGGCTGTTTGATGGCAAAGCGGACAGCGTGTCGGGAACCGATACGCTCGCACCGACAACCTCCGACGACAACCCGCGCCCCTCCGACTTCTCGTGGCCGATCGGGCGACCACTGCACCTCCTCCCCGCCCTCTCCGACCGCCCCGACGAGGTCCGCCTGACGCTCTCCGATCTGGGCAACGGCGCGAGCGCGGATATTGCCCCAGTGGCGGTGACTTCCGAGTCCTACGGCATCAATGACATCGGCTGCGGCGCACCGACCGATCCCATCTCCGGGACGTATGCGCACGACCCGGCCTATCCGGCCGAGATCCGCCCGGTCACGCACGACCGCGCTGGCTTCCCGAGTGCCATCAATGTGGTGTGGACTAACGGCGACAGCGCGGGCGCGGGCGCGGGTGGCCCATATGCGGACGCCGTGTGCGACATCCCCTCCTATCTCGCAGCGCATCATCAGACGACGGTGATGACGTCCGGCATTCCCATCGCCTTCACCGTGGGCCAGCGTCTCGACTTTGCGGTGCGCTTCCCCGCAGGCGCGCCGCCGGCGACGAGCGGCGTGTCGACGATCTGCCAGCTAGCCCCCGAGGTGGCGGCGGGCCCGACGCCGACACCGCTGCCGGAGCCCGATGGCGTCACACCGCCCGCGCCCGCGTTCACGAGCCCGATTTCTGTCCCCATCGGGGGCAGTTGCGCCGCGCGGGACGTGGGGCTCGCGGCGGCCGAGCAAGCCCTCAACGACGGCGCGATCGCCGTGCCGGTCGGTGCGGACGCTCACCTGCTCCCCCAGGCGTCGGGCCAGGTCTACGACGCGCGCCCCGCGCCAGGTGGAGACACCATGCTGACCTTCTCCGTCGAGACGACGTGGAGGGCAACGTTGCACTACCATCCGCTTTTCCTGCGCGAGGTGAGCCCCTGATAGATGGCCCGGGCCGCGCCTACTTCAGCGCGGCCTGGGTTGCCTCGTTCCCCTTCTATTTATTACACACAAATGAACACGCTCATCGGGTGCAAATTCGCTTGCTTGTCCGCGCAGGAACATTATTTCAATCCCCACCCGATGCGCTGATCGACATGCAACGGCATTTGCTTCAGCAGGGGGGCCGCGATCGCGTTCTATTCCTGAGCTATGTTGGACGCGACAGTCGCTGTCGCGTCCAACGTAACTCTAGTTGCCGCTGCGATTTGCCGCCAAGGCTACGTCAAGGTGCTATACATGGTATTTTTCCAGCGTGTGAGCACTATATGCAGTGTCTTTTGAGTGGCGCGTTTCCATTTCGCAGCGGCAACTAACTCTACATTGGACGCGTCATCAGTCGCTCCAGCCCATGCCTCTCTCCTTCAAACTCGTGTGTGCCTGCCGTTCCCGCACACGAGCCGTAGCGATGCCTGTTGCGGTACGCGGCGAGCATGTCCTTCGCATCCGTCACCGTGGCCTCACCGACCACGACAATCGCCGCCGCGTAGGCGCGCAACCCCGCCGAAACCAGGCTGCGTGGCCCGATCGACCCGTCGCGGCGCGGTCGCCGTCCGCGCCTTGGTGGACAGCGCGGCGTGACGGTTGCCATCGCCATCATCGCGCGCTCTCCCCTCGCGCTATCATGCCAACCCTCATTATGACTCTCCCCTTCATCGGCCTCGGTCCCCGCGCGGCACCCGCGCGTCGCGCTCACCCTCCCGCCGACAGGCTACGTCGACTCGTTCGCGCACCATTCCGCTCTCGCAGAGCAGACGCACCACCGCATCCATGTCGCCCCCGCCGTCGGAGGTCGGCCCCGGCGCAGCCGCCCAGGTGTCTGTTGCCGCCGGGTCCGTCGTGAGCCCAGGCGCCTCCAGGCCCGACGCCCCAGGCTCTGGCGTTGGTATCGCGATCCGCCGCTAGGGGATGCGGGCGGCCCAGGACGGATCGCTCGGTCGGCCCAGCTGGATATCTTGCTCCGACGCCCGTGAGGGCCGGACCGAGCTTTCCCGTGTTGGGCCGGTGGACTGGGCTGCCGTCGCATTATCGCTGATGGGTGTGGAGATGGTCGTGGCGCCGCCGTGTCCGTCCTGGCTCCGGTGACCACGCGGGCCGCGATAGTCGCACGGGGACACGTCGTGCTGAACGTGGTCTATTGTCGTCGGTATGGGTGAGAGTGGTATGGCCGCAGGCGCCATCCGCATGGCGGCCGTCGCCGTTTCACCAGCAGCCGCCCCGGTGCGTATCGCGAGCGGATCCTGCTGTTGGGTGATCCAGCGATCGATGAAAAGCAGCACTGTGCGCTCACTCGCCATGTGTTCCGTGGGGATGGTGAATAGCGTCGCCCTTCGCCCCTCCGACTCGCGCATAGACGAGAGGGCGAGCCCCTCTGTTTCGAGGTCCACGCGGATGGCATCCATGTCCCGGCCACCGCGCCGACGGGCCAGGTCGACGATAGCAGGGACGGAACGGGCGAGCAAAAAGACGACGGACGATGGAAGCGCAGTCATGTATGAAAATCCTTTCGTGGTAGATGACTCAACCGTGGATGCGCGGAAGGGCACGAGGCCCGCCGTCGCTAGGAC